>Ga0209395_1000478_pt1 | contig 58646 bp, 43 predicted proteins | sample GOMGulsemesocosm_3_FD_184635 | JGI IMG/M metagenome (GOLD analysis project Ga0209395, IMG submission 184635) | Methane-oxidizing microbial communities from mesocosms in the Gulf of Mexico - GOM9D Gulf of Mexico (SPAdes) (version 2) | ecosystem: Environmental > Aquatic > Marine > Cold seeps...
AATGGCTGGATGACCTTAATCAAAGGACTAAATTATGTGAAGCTAAAGAATGAAAAAACGACGGGAACACTAACAATAATAGGAGAACAAAATGTAAACTTCACATAAGTTTTTACTTCACATAACATTATCACTTGGTGTTGCAAGTCGATAAAGTTCAAGCCGATTGTTGGAGCATGGACGAGGTGATTCATCATTGGTATCAACTATTTAATGGTCACCTGTTAGTTGACCGCTATTTAGCGGGTGATGAAATTTCATCGGCACACCTAGCAAAAGTTGAAGCATTAACAAATACATGGCGAGAGAGGCTGCACGATATTTCTTGGTTTATGAAGTGTCTCAATGAACATATATCTAGACAGGCCAATAAAGAAGACAATTGTACTGGGAAGTTCTGGGAAGGTAGATTCAAGTCACAAGCATTATTAGATGAAACAGCGTTACTAAGTTGCATGGCCTATGTTGATTTAAATCCTATACGGGCTGGCATAGCAACTAATTTAATGGATAGTGATTTTACATCAATTAAAGCGCGTATTACTCAATATAAGTCTTATCAGCGTCAACAACTTAAAAAGTGCAGCGAGTGCACCACACCATCACAACCTACCGCGCTATTACCATTCGCTGCGACAGCAGACACAACGGTATTACCTTTTACCTATAGTGATTACTTTGAATTGGTTGATTGGAGTGGACGACATATCGATCCTAAAAAATCAGGTTACATTGAATCTAATCAGCCTAGAATTTTGGATGACTTGGCTATTGATGTTGATGATTGGTTAACGGCGGTTAAAGAGTTTAGGCGACAGTATGGTAGCTTTGCGGGCAGCGAAATGAAGTTAAGAGATTACGCTCATCGGCATGGTCGAAGTTGGTGTAAAGGTGTTGCCGTTCATTAAAAATTATCACAGGATTGATGATTTCTGCGCTATTGTTTTTTATTTGATATTTCAATAGCTTGTGAGCTTTCCGTTTTGATATGTGATTTTAAAGTTAATTCACTATGTGCAATATTGCGTGGAAGCACTCAGTGAAAAGTAAACGAAAAATATGAATCGACTCAATTCAAGGTTATATTTGAGCCTGTCACTTTTTTCAATTTTTAGAAATCACCTAGCTCTTAAATCTATATATATTTCAAGTTTTTAATTTCAAATAACACTTGGCTACATGAAATAATGGTGGTAATTTATTGTTTGTATTTTGAACGACATTGCGTTAATCGTTAGTAGAATATGTTGCAAAGGAATGTGTCATCAACAAGTAAATTCTAACTCTTGTATAGAATCATCTGCTATTTCCCTTTTCTTTGCACTTTACGTCACCATGCTTTCTGAAACTAACCCGTTTCCGAGGCGTATTACTTGTCGTTTATTAGCTGTGGTTTACCTATTTTTAAAACCAAGGAGTTGGATTATGAACATGAATAGAATATTAGAGTTAGTTGAACAAAATGTAGCAAGTAAGAGCGTTCGTTTTGCAATGTCGAGCGGTGCAATATCTAACAATGGTGGCTCAACTTGGGTAACAAACATTGACTTGGGTGAACCAGCTCAAAAGCTAAAAATGATGCTAGACACAGGCACTTTAAATACTTGGGTAACGTCAAGCACTTGCACAACACAAGCTTGTTTTGCTCACAAATCATACTCACCTTCAAATTCAAAAACTTATGAAGGAAGCCATAGAGCCCCTAAAGTCGAATGCTTTGGTCCCTGGGGGGAAATGGGCGTTATTTTCGGTTTTGATTACGGCCAATTTTCAATGAACAACAGCGATGACACAGTTAAAGAGTCATTATCTATGATGTTAGCAACAAGTTATACTGGTAGTTCATTTGAAAACCTTGTTGGTGACGGAGGGCTAGCGATTCCAGCCATCGTTGATAATGAAGCGACTGCCATTCTTAATGATTTATTCAACAACGGAGTCATTGATTACCCCATTGCATCGTTTTATTTAGATAAAGCAACTAAAACGGGTGAATGTTTACTTGGTGGAATTAATGCTGATCATTTTATCCCTGAGACACTAAACTGTTTGCCCCTACTAGCACCTTACGGTGGAAATGAGTTAGCTTACTTATGGGCTGTTAAACTAGATTCGTTATGCGTTAACAGTGAGTCTGTCTATGCTGAAAGCTGCGAAACTCAGCTCGTCTTAGATACAGGCGCGTCATTTTTTAAAGGTGCCAAACAAGTGATAGATCCTTTGATTAATGCTGTGACATGTAATGGAAAACATCCCAAAAAAGTTGATTCATTTTCTGAGTTAAAAAATTACCCACCAATATTCATCACTCTAGGTAACGACACTTACGAACTCACACCTGAGCAATACTTTGTGAAAATAGGGGCAAGTTGGGAGATTGCTATTCAAGTTCTAAAAGGAATGCCTGAAAACATGTTATTGGTTGGGCAGGTATTTTTAGAAACCGTGTATAGCATCTTCAACTTTGGTAACAATAATTTAAATGAGAGATGCCTTATGTTAGCTAAGCCTAAAAAAGCACAGCTAAACGTTGAAGGTCAATGGGTGAACGAGTTTGAGTCGAAACTTGTAATTAATTCTATTCGGAGCAATGGCACATTTGAAGGAACCTATTCTTCAACAACTGGCGCTTCCGGCATTTATCCTGTAATGGGAGTTGCTGATCCAAACCCTCTCGCAACACAAGCTGTTTCCTTTTCTGTTACATGGCATAGCGAAACTGGAGAGCCGAATCCAACGTGGCATGATGTATCTGGCTTCACAGGCGTGCTGCAAATAGATAAAGATGGTAGTGAAGAATTGATTGTCACGTTTATTCTACAAAAAGAAATCACGAGTGATACCCCTTCATATGAAGCAGCTTCGATATCATCACTTCGGTTTACTCGACTGTGATAACGCAATTACAAGCCTTCGCAGGAAGGCACGCTGAACTTGAGAAGTTTAAAGGCTCTTATTCAAGTATTGAAGACGTAGGGGCGACGCTAAACGTTATTAGAGGTCAACCGGGTATTGGCAAAACGTCTTTACTTGAAGCGTTTTCAGCGCAAATTACTATTGACAAAAACAAGCCTATTGTCGCAATGGCTCGATGCGATAGCGTTGCTAGAGCCAAAACCCCTTTTCATGTTTTGGCTCAATTGCTACCGAAAGTGCTAGATAGTAGAAATGCAGACAAAGACGTACAGCAAGAGCAATTAATTGGGCAAATATGTAGAGTGTCTAGCGGCCTACTGAAAGGGTTTGCGCCTGACATATTAAACTTGGTGCTGCCCGGCTCAAGTAAAATCGTTGAAGAAACAGCTAAAATAATTAATGCATCGAAACAAGATAGTACAGATGAAATTATTGCCGAGTTATTTGAAAATCAAGATGAGCAAATAACAAAGCTCGCCTCGTTAATCGCCGATGTAAGTAAGATACGCCCTATCGTTTTAGTTGTTGATGATGCTCACCTTGCTGATCCTATGAGCATTAATGTTTTATTTCGATTACTAAATAAACACTCAGACGCTAGAGTCATGCTATTACTCGGAGTAAGGCTTTCTTATAATCGAGTAAGAGTAAAGGAAGATACTTGTGCTTTGGATGAATTATTATCTTTCAATAAAACGATAGATTGTAACCTTGATAAGTTACCAGAACCCGAGCGTGTTACTTTTGTAAATGATTTATTAAGCTTAATGCCTAATACATTGGGCGATGATTTCCGTCAGCAGTTGTTTAAACTCACTGATGGTCATCCGTTATTGATGAAGGAGCTTTTATTTGGTCTAGCCTCAAATAAAAGTCTAATTTGTAAACCTGACGGCATATGGCACGCTGAAAGTAATATAGCTTGGCAACAAGCACCATTAAATATTCACGATGCGCTTGTCCACAGAATGAAAATATTAGCTCCTGCTGAGCAAGAAATTCTTCGCGTTGCGAGTGCATTCGATGGAGAAATAAACTCGTTTATTATCTCTGAGTTTTTACAACATTCAAACTGGGATATATTGCGAATATTAACGCGTACCTTGACGGATGAATTAGCCATTATTAGAGAAACCAGAGCCTTTAGAATTGGCGATAAAATGGTTGTAGGATTTCGTTTTCGAGAGCCTCTTTTTAGAGAGTATATCTACCAGACTTTAGGAATGGGTGAGAAACTTTATATTCATGATGCAATTGCCTCTGGCTATCAATCTATTTTTGGCGACGATGTGACTCAAGTATCAAGTGAATTAGCGTGGCACCTTGCAATGGCTGGCCGCGCTAAAGAATCCGTAGCCATTTATCAAGACTCAGCACAGCGTGCGGTTAAAGTGGGCGCATTATCTGAAGCACTTATTCATATTGAAAGTGGATTAAATGAGATTGATAACTTAGATTGGTCTGAAGAAAAAGATATTAGTGAGTTGAATCTCCACTTATTGAAGATAAGGGTGCTAAAAGCTAGAGAAGGTTGGTCGTCATCAACACTAAAACACAGTAATGAACGTGCCGCTGAATTAGCACAGCGCTGTGGTAAAGCCATTGAAATTGAGAGTGTATTATTAGGGCAATGGTCGTCATCATTAACACGTTCAGATTTAAATCTGTCCTATGATACAGCTCAATTAATTTTAAAGAATGCGGAAGAAACTAACGATTTACAGTCATTAATCGTAGGTTATAGCACTATATCAAACTCCTTGTTCTGGTTAGGACAGATCACTCAGTCATTCCAATTCTCAGAGAAAGCATTAGCTATTTATAGCGACGACTTAGGTGATGAAATCGTCTCTCGTCATGGTTTTGATGTTATTGTAATTGCTGAAATGTTTTCGGTGTGGTCAGCATTTATTTTAGGAAAATACGATAGATTGCACGTTTTGAAAGAAATCGTGAAAAAGAGAGTTAACAATTCACATCCTTTTTCTGCAGTTATTTCTCAAATGACTCTGTGTTGGCAGTCTAGTCACGAAGGAAACATTGAGCAGACGATTATCGAGGCCAATTCACTAAAAGCTATTGCGGATAAAAATGAGTTCGTAAGTTATCAAGGACTAGCCGATATATTTTTAGGATGGGCTTACGGTATGTCTCATGATACGAGACAAGAAGGATTAGCACTATTATCAAAGGGAGAAAAAGTTTGGCATGAAACCTCCGGTGCTATGACGACAACGTATCGTAATATTTTACGCAGTTTAATATTCTTTGAATCTCGTCAATACAATTCTCTCCAACGCAATATAAGTAAAACTAAAGCCTTTATGTGTAATACCGATGAGAGAGCCTACGAATCATTACTGCTAATTATCGAGGGCGATATGTTGTCATTAAGAAAACAAGACGCGCATAATGCAATACAGGCTTATAAGAAAAGTATTAGTATCGCTAGAGCAAGACAGGAGAAAACCTTTGAAGTGTTAGCATTGCTTAAGCTAGCTAAGATGTTTCCCTCCAATGATATCAACGAAACTCATGTTGGTTTAAAGAATTTAGTACATGAACTAGATGGCCAACATGGTATAGAGTTGATTAATGAGGCTAAAGAATTTTTATTACAGAATGACTACTCTACAACCTACTAAGCCTTAAATTGCAGACCAACATGAATAGAGTTTCTAAAAATAGATATAGGATTATTGTATCTCACTGATTTAACTAATTAGTGAGATACAGATGCTCACATCAAGGCAACTCCCCTACTTTCTCCCGCATTAACCGTCGTATAAAACCTAGTCCAATGGTGAATAGTGCAAACAATACCAACATAAATCCTCGATATTCTTTCCAAAACGGATCACATGAAAACACCATCATTAAAAACACCACAACTCCAGCGTTATACGCGATGAAATACCATGTCTTTAAAATGATACGTAGTTGATAAAACCAGACGGATAACATCACATAAAACAAGGTGGCGATAAACAGTGTGAACAACGCCGCGCGGTATAACCAACGTTGGGGGCATAGGTAATCACACACCCAACTCGCGGTGTTATCGAGTGCTTTATTAAATTCTAATTTTTTAAGCTCTGTCATAATAACGTCTTGATTTAATACGTCATCACTATTGTTCGTTGGCAATGTCCAGTAGGCCTCACCTAGGTAGTTCCAACGGGTGTATTGCTCGATATATTGTGCACTTTTATCGACAGATTCATTCATTTTAGTAGCTAATAGCGGCACCATTTTGTTATATAACAATTCTATTTCATTACTGTATTTTTTGTCGGTCATTTTCTCGCGCAGTGCTTTCATTAACGCTAATGTGTCATTTTCAGACGTTGCGTCATCATCTGTCGCTGCAATATTGTCTGTGATGCTCATTGTTTGAGGTTCAAACACCATAATGAACACGTTAATATGGGGTGCAATGGCAATTAAATTCTCTAAGGTATAAAAGCCTTCGTTCGCCAGCACTTGTTTGGCAGGTACCATCATATTGAGATAGTACTGATCATTAAAACTTGCCGTATTTAATGAAGAACCGGACGATAATGCCGCCGTGATTTCAGGTGATAATGTTTTTGTAACAGCTTGAGACAAATCATTAGACAGCGGTGGCAGCTTTAATAATGATTGTTTCGATGACTGATTTAAGCGCTCTTTTAATAACTTAATAAAAGACTTAAATTCGTCTTGCTGTGTTTTGTTATTGTTTGTAAGCTCAAAGTTTAACGTTACGCCATCGGCCATAGTGCGTGATGGGCTGGTGCCAAAACTGAGTAAGGGTTTTACATGTTCGAGTAAATAATCATTTAGCGGCGCTGTTACTTGTTTATGTATGTCATTTACTAGCGGTTCATTAAATTCTTCATTGGGTGAGATTCCCTTGAGGGTTTCTCGTAAATTAGAGACCACCAAATCAACTTTGACTTTATGTTGGTGAGCTAAATGAACAAAATTAGAATACGGTTGTTGATTACGCCAGTTCAGTGGTGGAACCAAGCGATTTACGCCATAACTGTCTTCAATAACCGATGCAGAGAAGTACCCTACCCGTGTCAGCTTGCTAAAATCAACGCGTTGATTGTCTGGCATCCAGCTTGGTGCGAATGCGTAGTATAACTTTGAGACATCTTGTGCGTTGGCAATATAGGCTGCACAGCCACAGTTTTCAATCGCTTGCCATTGATAGGGTAATGCGGTTTTGTTTTTAATCATGTCCATTTTTTTTGCGCGACTAAGGATGAGTGCTTTCGCCAGTGGTGATAGTTCAGCCATACCTTGCATCGTCAAAGCAACTTCCAATAAATAAGCTTGTGTAAACACAATGTCTTGCACCGTTGCTAGTTGTGTTAGCTGATCTTTCGTTAAGCTATCGATTGATAACTGACGATATAAATTATGTAATTTTTGTGGTGTAATTTTATAACTTAACACTGGCGACGTTGCAGCTATGCCCTCCTCTTTTTCTGTCTCATTATTTAAGGCTTCATCATTGCCATCTGTTGCCTTAAATGCGCTTTCATCTGTTTTTTCATCGGTATCGTCACTCACTTCAATTAATTCATCAAGGTAGTTTAATGGTTGCGGTATAAGTACTTTTAACAACGGATAAAGTTGATTGTTAATAGCTGATTTACTTTCAAATGTCTGACCGATTAGCGCTTGGAGTTCACTCAACGTTTCATTGAGCATGGTGAAATACGCTAAGTCATCTGACGTAATTTGGTAAAAAAATGGCATGATGGGTGCTCGTTCACTCACCTGTGTAACGTATTGCTGTAAGTAATATTTATCAAGCAATACATGTATTTCGCTAGGTGAACCGTAACAACTTAATTCTTGTTCACAAGCTATATTCTGCGCTGATGCCCAGTTATTAAAAGGTGGCGTGTAAATGGTGACTCGCCAATCAGAATACGTTTGAGTCATGTCTGCAATAGTAATTAATGAAACAAGTAATTGTTCAACAAACTGCTGGTTACTTAATGTAGTAGGCAATGCAAATTCATGACAAAAATGCGCTAACCAGCGTTGTGTCACTCGCCCATATTTACCATCTTTTAAGTAGTCTGATGTTGCTAAGTAACTTGCTTGATATTGGCTATTTTGTTGATAGATAGCATGGAGTTTACTTTGTACTAATTGACCAAACATTTGGTCACGAACAAAGTTATCATTAGCAATATTATTCAATATCGTATTACATTTCTCAAGCTTAGTATCTGTTATACCCTGAGCCTGCGTTGATGTGATAGTAATCATTAAAACAAGTGCTACAATAAATTTATGAATTAATACCATCCAATAACGCTGACAATTGAGACTAATGCGACTTAGTGCCGCTGGAATAAAAAAGTATTGCATTAAATTGTCTTCCCTTCTTTTTTGAGCTCTTTGTTAATGCCAACACGAATATCCTTGTAACGAATAACGTCACTCTCTGCTTGCAATGCACTAATGGCGGCGTAACGCACCACATTAGTAATAGCCCCACCTGCCAATTCATATTGTTGGGCTATATTGTGTAATTGATTGTTATCATCAACTTCATTGTGGCCGTTAAGCGTTTTTTGCCATAACAATAAACGTTGATCGGCATCGGGCATTGGAAAGTGTACTAAAGACTGAAAACGTCGCGAGAAGGCTTCATCAATATTGGCTCTTAAATTAGTCGCTAAAATCACGACTCCCGGAAAGTCCTCAATACGTTGGAGTAAATAAGCCACTTGTTGATTCGCGTGGCGATCGCTAGCACTACTGCCTTGAGAGCGGGCGCCAAATAATGCGTCGGCTTCATCAAAAAATAAAATCCATTGTTTGTTTTGTGCTTGATCAAATAAATTAGCTAAGTTTTTTTCCGTCTCCCCAATATATTTAGACACCATTGCTGACAAGTCGATACGATAAACATCCAGCCCTAACTGAGCGCCTATAAGGGTTGCTGACAAGGTTTTCCCTGTGCCCGGTGGCCCATAAAAAAGGCTGCGATAACCGGGTTTAAAGGATTTTTCTAATCCCCATTTATTTAAAATGGTACTGGAGTGCGTTATCCAAGTGCTTATTTTGTTTATTTCGTCCATCACCGACGGTGCTAGCACTAAATCTTGCCAATTAAGTGGGCTGGTGATTAGCGTGGCAGGAAAACGGCTACTGTAAGTAGGTTTATGAACAATGCCGGTTGTAAATAGCTTAAGGCTTTCTTCATTGATGTTAAGACTGTGACTTAAAAATGGTTCTCCAGAGGTGTAATCATCAAGCTGTATGACTCGCTCTTTCATTAACGGTTGATGTTCATCAAATAGTGAAATAACGGCGAGTCGCTTGCTTAAGTCGTCACCTGCTAAAATAAAGGCAGCGGTTTCACACGTCGGTAAAAATCCGCGATGGCGCTTACCATCTTTACCGCCAAACTCAGCATAACATCGATCAAAATTCGCATTTAAACTAAAGAATGCATCAAGTGCTTGCGGCTTAATATGAGGAATAATCGCTAAGATCAAAATGATGCGTTCTTCAAAATTTAGTTGATGCTGTTTTATAAAACGTGAATACGGTGAACTATCATCAGCCAAGTCAGGCGATGGTAATTCATAGATACTTTGTAGTGTGGCTCCCTGCACAAAATAAATTTGAATTTGTAGTGTCATCACCTCATTAAACCAACTAATCTCTTTGGATAAACTTAAACTATTAGTTTGCATAACGTTAGGCAGCACCGCATTAGTTATCGCTTTGTCATGAGTTTGCTGACTCTTTACTATTGGATCTAATTGCACGCGTTAACTTCCTTATTTATCGCCACTGCACATGCAAAGGCTGCTTCATCCATGGATATTTGATTAATGAATAACTCCAAGGGAGTTGATCCAGTAACATATCAAAAGTGGCTGTTTGTACATTGAGTTGCCATTTGTCTTCTTCGCGCCATACACCACCTTCACGCTGAAAAAACGTTTGCTGTAATCCTTGGGTTGATGTGCCGCCCAAAGAATGCCAATGAGCAACAATGGCACCGAGTAAGCTTGAGGTGGTTTCTTTTTCATGATCACTAAGTTCAACCTCAAAAGGGACTGGTTCAGACAACGGCATACCGCATAATATTTTATTGAGGGCGAGTTCATATTCAGGTGTTTGTGTGGCGTTATTGACCATAAACTGTAATAAATGCACGGCTTTGTAGGCGTGTTCTATGGTTTTAAATTCGCCTTTTTCGGTTAACGCTAACATGGTAAACAACCTTGGTATGTACGGTGCCGCTAGCACTAATCCTGCGTTATTAATCGTCATAAGATCATGGTGTTTCTTATCATCATCGTCGGTAGAAAACAGCCATGATTTTTCATCTTCAACCTTCTTATCTTCAAAAGATGTCGTTGTGCTGATTGATTCACTTGTTGATTGAGGCGCTACAATCGTAATATTTTCTTGTGCTAACTTTGCATTATGTTGCGGCATTATTGTATTGACTACTTTAGTTTTAAGTGGCGCTGGCGCATTCATGTTGTCATCAATGAGCATGTTAGCTGCCTGTTCAATAAAACGATCATCAAGTAGTTGCGTTAAATAATGACCATAGTCATTGATGAAATCATGGGTATTTTTGTGTTTGTGGCTTCCCATTATGTATTGAAAAACAAAATGATATTGGTGATATAACATCGATTTATTTAATGCTAATGAGATTTTATTTTTCAGCATAAACGCGTTAGCCAACTGAGTTAATAACTCTGCATAAGCTTCTACCGCTTGATAACGGCTGCTTTGTATTGTCCACAATAGCTTAATTAACAGCGATTCAGGCAAGTGCGTTAATAGCCTTTCGCTTAGACGAGGCGATTGAATGAAACGTTCGATAAACTGGGTTAATGCACGGGAATTATCCACTAACATTTGTTCAACCGCTGTAATAAACTGTTTGATTAACAGCGGCGTAATGGCGGCCGGATGTGTCGTGAGCTGTCGTAAATAACGTTGAATAGCTTCTTGAGGAGAGGTAGTTAGTTCAATTGGTTGCTCAGTATGGTGTTTTTCTACTTTCACGCTCCCCTCTGTGACATGAGGCAATGGCGCAAGTTGTTTAGGAGTCAATTGTTTAATGTTGTTAGCAGCGCGATATAACCTTTCTAAGTCTATTGATTTACCTACGACTAATTCGTCTATCAATCGCGCTATAAAATATTGCTGTTGAGTCAGTGTGGTTAATGCTTTCAGGCGCTCTTGTAGCAGTAACAACGCTTGTGATGCGCTATTGATATGACGATTAGGTAATAACGCTTCACAATATGTCAGTGTTAATAGTTGCTGTAATAAATAAACTAAATTATGTTGTGCTAGTTGGTTGGTCAATCTTAACCAAGGCGCATTACTTGTTAGTGCTTGTTGCAATAAACGTTGGAGTAGTAATGAATGATTATTTTTCAGTCGTGTAAATACACTATTTATTGGCGACAATGTTATTGGTTGTTTTAACGGTGCAATTAATCCTAGACAAACACTTAGCTGCTGATAGCCACTAAAGTTATTTACCATTGATGAGGTTGCAGTCACCTTAACTTGAACGCTTTCTTCTTTCCCTATTTGCGTTAACAGCGTTATCATTTGATCACTACTGCTGTTTTTTTGCGCTACAACGACCATAAGCATTGATTTTAGCATTGCTTGATAATCAAGATTATGATGAGCGGCCAATTGACGTAATACACTGCTTAAATAGCTTTTTTTATTGAATGTACTTCCCCGTTCAACGAATAAATAATGCAGACTAAATTGCCACAAGTTTCGTTTAACTTTTTGAGGTTGACTCATTGATGCTACATTCACTACTTTATCTTTTATATTCTTTGCGCAAGTTCTTGTTAATATACGCTGAAACAACGCTGTATTATTAATGACATTGATAATAGTTTGTGATTGTTGGGGTGCTAATAAAGTAACAATGTCGATAAGGGTTGAGTTATGTAGCTCACTAACCCAATCATGTCTCACTTTGGCGGATTTGCCATACAATGATAATAACTCATGTAATAGTTGTGGCTGTGACTGGATAAGTGCTTGCCAAAAGATAGCTAATGTTGTGTTGTCTGCTTTTTTAAGTGCAACCACAAACTGCGTTAACCATGGATGAGTACTGTTTGAACCTTGTAATTGTTTATTCGTGATCAATTTTACCGCGTTTTGAGCTTCAAGGCTTAACTGACTCATCTCCGTTGTAAGCTCTGCCGCCATAGGCACATCAGATTTATGGCTTTGTATTAGAAACTCTTGCTCTGCTAACGATAACAATAGTTGTTGTAATGGTTGTAATTCATTGCTGTTTTCAACACCGCTAATGGTTGTATAGAGTGTTTGTAGTAATATTTTGTATTCAAGATTGTGACGATTAGCCATTTGTTTAATTAAGCTGGCAAGATAACGACTACGGTTAAAGTAGCTCCCATGTTCAATCACTAAATAGCTTAAAGTAAACTCCCACAACAATGCTTTATTTTTCTGAGCTGGTTTTTGCGTATTAATTTCACTACGTTTAAACGTGACTGATGATAATATCATTGAAGAATGAGGGATCAGTTGGGCAATAAATTGATGCGCTGTCGGCGCTACTAACATGACAATATCAAATAACATTTCATCAGACAATTGGTTAGCTAAATGACGTAACACATCCGATTTTTGACCTAAATGACTAAAGAGTTGCAATAATTCTTCATGATGATTTTTAATTACCTCTGACCATAATGGCACTATTTCATCACGATCTCCGCCATTAAACAGCTGTATTAATTGATGTTTAATTTTTAACGCTTGTTGTGCCTGGGCATCAATGTTTTGTGATTGAACGCGCGGTTTATTATCAACCGATGCACGAATATCTTGTATTAATGTCAACATTTGTTGGGCAAGTAAAGAGGCTTTACTTCTTGATGCTAATGCTAAGGTGATTGTATTTAACAGATTAATTTCATTAGTATTATGGTGCGCTGCCATCTTTTTTATTACGCTCAGTAAATAACTCTTACGATTAAATACACTACCACGCTCTACTAATAAATAATCAAAGGTAAATAGCCATAAATAGTGCGGTGACATTTCTACATTATCATCTGCTTTTTTAATGTGCGCCTCTTGCTGCTTTTGTTCAATACTTCCTTTTTGGGTGCCATTAAGAAGTTCATTAATAAATAGATATTCAGTAGGCTCAAGTAGCATTAATACATCATGTAATTGAGCAGGTGAAAATGTATTAACCATAATATGGCGGGCATCAGTATGCTGTCCATGTCGGCGAATTCCCCGCACAAATAATGATGCATGCTGCGTAATAATCTGAGTCCATTGTGTAAATAATATAGGTGATGGCAGTGCCTGTAATCCATCTGCTATTTGTTGTTCCCACCAGCTTACTTTAGTGGTCTTTAATGATGGATGGTTATAAAATTCTGCTAAATCTTTATGCGATTTATTATTTACAATGTTTGATAATAAAGGAAAAAATAACCATTGCCCTTGAGGAGATAAGCTTGAAATTAATTCCATTAATAAGTTTGGTGAAAGTTGATGGAACAATCTCGCCGCTATTTTACTGGCTTGCCTATTACCGCTATTTAATTGCGCGACTATAGAGTTTAAATGACACGTAATTTCAGTATCTAACCAACCTTGTGACACGGATGATGACAAACTTGATTGTGCATTCCATGGTAAAATTCCGCTGTGTAAATAAGCTAATAGCTTTGATAAACGCGATTGTTGCTCCGTCATTTTTGATACACTACGTTCTCTCGATAATAATTTTTTGGATAGTGGTGTTTTTGATGCCGTAGATTGAAGCGTGTTTAATTGTTGTATGAGCTGTTTTGTTAATTGTTGCTCTAGTTTTTTTTCTAATTGACTCAAAAAATCATTATCGCGTATTTCACCTAAATCGATATCAAGCGTATCAATTTGAATAACTTCATCAATATGACTAAAAGAGTCAAAGACACGATCAACAATCGTTAATAAACGCGATTTAGTAAAGTTAACCGCTTGAGATTGAAACGACTCTCCTTGCTCCAAATTGTCAAAGTTGAATTGGAGTTCAAGTGAGTCAATAAGGTGACTATGACTCATCAGTATTGCTCACTCACCAGATTGTTGTCCTGGTCTATTGAGTTCGACTTACTAGCTATTTCGTTAGACTTTAAGAGTGCCTGTTCTCGCATAAACGTCATGAGTTTATTGCCCGCTTCAATACTTGCCTGACAGCGAATAACACAGGACTTTCGTTGTGTTAGCCACTCAAAATATAATATTTCAAACCTCATCATTGTTTGATAATCAAACCAATATACATTCGCCATGATATGCGCTGGGCACTGCATTTCTATTTCATGCTCTGCTTGTTGCTGATAATGGCTATTTGATAAACGCTGTGTGTAATTAGGCATAACCACACTGATTTGGCATGATAAATCATCTTCCACATCACTCGTGCTCAGCTGACTACTTGGACGCAGCAGTATATGCTCTAAAATATGTATCCCTTCACTGGCTTGATTCAGGTGAGCAATAAATTCAATAAACAAGTTTACAAATTGATGAGCATTATTTTCACTCGATGTTCTGCCTATTAGTAACCATGATGATGACGTATGTTGTGATGCACAATAATCACCATTAAACAAAATATCGTACTGTGTAGCTTCGTTGTCCTGTTGAGACTCTTGTAATACAGGTAACAATTTATAACGCTCAATATGAGTACCATGGGTAAGTAATGAGTGGTTAATTGTACTATTTTTAAAAGGCTTTAAACTCGCTACAAGTTTTTTGTATAATGAATGATTGCCTGCTTGATTTGGAATGACGGTATGAGCATCAAGCAATATATCGGTTTCTTGTTGATTAATATGTACAAATAACGATTGTGATTGTTCATCGTTAGCAATAGTGAGGAAAAACTGACTTAACGCTTCACTACAACGTGAGTATTGTTGAGTATATAGTCCTAAATGAAACGCTAGGCGGTTATAAAAACCACCGGTATTAGTGTTTGAAAGCTGCCGAGTGTAATCAAATGCACCACCACGATCTTTTGTTAATCCAATAATTGACGATAAATAGGCTGATTTTTGTTCTATTAGCTTTTTAGCCAAAGACTGAGCGTCACCAACATAAAACTGCGATATCATTGTTAATGATAATGTTTCGCCATATAGCGCTAATAAATAATCAAATACTCGTGACTTTCTTTCTTCGTAAAAATCAAACTTTGATAATAACGTCTCTAATTGCTGGCTGGCATTATCAACATATAAAGGTTCAATACCCTTAATTGTTTTATTTGTAATATAGTTAAAATGATAAGTTTTAGTGCTAGTCATGTCTTTAGAGAATAAAGAGCGGATCCCTGTAATATTAGCGTTAAAGTTAGCAAGAAATTGTTCGAAAATAGTTAGATAACCCCGTAATTGTTGTACTTTTACCCAGTCTTGAGCGTTGACGGTGGGGGATATTCCTTGAACATTTAAGTGATAAACAACAGGGAAATCATTTTGAATAGAATAATAACGTTCAAAGTGTCTAAACTTCCCTGTAGGGCGTTGATATAAAGATGCGGTTTCTTGACGTGTATGTCTGATAGTCGCCGTTTTAAATAATTTGTGCTGATATCGATTACTAAAATCAGGAAAACGACACGCAATGTAGTGATCTCCTTGTCGTAATGTCACACCAATATCACTTTGTTGTAACGGCATAACGAATGACGCTCTGCTGCTCACTGATTCAATTAATTTGTGTGGTTCAAGGAGCGACAACAAATTTAAATGTTTAATATCAATAACACTAGATAAGGCTTGGATCGCTGCATGAAGCTCTGCCACAGATCGAGTATGGCTAACAGCTCCTTGATGAAATTTACTGTATACGGTTGTAGGACCATCAAATATTTTCGCTATTGTTTGTCCTGATGCTAGTAATTCTTCATAGCTATGCATTGACTCTTCATTGGCTAATAGCCCTTTGAACCATTGCCCTGTCACAAAATAAATGTCGGCGAGTACTTCATTAATATCGACATTCATGGTTATTTCAATATCGGCACTTAGTTGATAATCATCTTGCTTTGTAACAATGACTGCCGTTATGTCTTCTCCTACATTTCTCATGCTGGCATAAATACGAACCACTTTATCAATGATCATTTGTTTTAAATTAGCACGAACACCGCATCGTTCTTGTGTTAATTGAGTGAGTTGGATTTCTATGCGGTATAAACCGTTATATGCTGTACTGTCTTGGTCTATGTTTATCCAAAGCCGTTCAATCTCATCAACAGCATCAATAATCGCGTGGTGATAATCTTTTAGTGTGCAAGGACGGCAAGGTAATATATTTTCTGGGGGCGCTAATGCTAAAAAGTCTAAGTCAAGTTTGTTGTCTTTATCGACTAAATAATCTGCCACATCAAATTCGGTGCGATAAATCGCATCACTTAATCCATAACAAAGTTGTTCAAGAATAGTTACTCCCGGATCATGCGCGTTGTAATCACTCCAATGATTACCACTAAAATCTTGTGACCACGCGATACCATCACGACGTAAGTTATGATAACTATAGGGGTTATCTTTAGGTTCTCGCCGAGTAATGGTTTTACTTATTTTCATTGAGCTTTCTCATTATAATTTTTGCTCATTATCATCTGCGATACTGTCTTGCATATATTCATCAAACCATAACTTTGTTATGTGCCCACGAATAAACACGCCATCACCAAAGGTTGTATTAGTTTTCGCTTGTAAGTAATAGGGACGGTATGTGGGATTATCATCTGCTTCTTTTGGTGCGGCTATCCAGCGTAATTTAATCTTATCCGCCGACGACTGATAATAAGCTTGTTGGCTCTTTATTGGTTTCTTCCAAGCAAGTAGTCCCCCAAAATAGACTTTAGGATCACACGTATTCATAGCACATGCTTGTAGTAGTGCATAACGACCACTACGTTTAATGCCAACGCCAAGCATTAGTTCAAAAGCTTGACATCCTTGAAGTTTGGACGAAATATTATGCCAACAACCATCGGCAGGAATTGCTTGTTCTTTTAATGAGGTACCTATTCGTCCATCAGTTTTTACAATTCCATTAACGTCTAATGCGTGTAATGGGTTCTCATTATTAATACCAACGCGACCCGTTTGACCTAATGATAAAACCGATTGGTCACTCACTTCGTTAGCAGGATTATTATCCTCGCCATGAGCCGAAAAATTTAACGTATCAATGTGTTGATTATATCGAATAGCCCATAGAGGATTATTTGGAGCCGTATCGCGATAAAACGTCACAAGATTCGCTTTATTTTCTAGTGCAGATATTTTTAATCCTTCGTCGATTGTTTTATCAAAACCTTCTTCTAATGTGTTTAATGTCGAATCTATTAAGTCATTGAAATGATCTTCGTTTGGCATAGCGCCAGCACGGAAGTAGTTTCTTAGAGTGCTACGATTACGTTTAGCCATTAGACTGACCTTCTTTTTTATCACTTGATGCTGATGTCAGCGGAGTACTTCGTATTACGAAGTTGTTATTTATTTGTAATTCAGAAACACCCGTTATATTAGGCTTAATATCTATTGTTTCATCGTTCACACCAATGGCGTGAGCCATAACAGGCATTAATATTCGCCAAGGATAATGAGGAGTAATGTTTTTCATATTATGGAGGGCTGTATCTTCTAAATGATACAAACTAGGTTGTGTTTTAGGAACAATATGCAGTAGGGAAAAATTAGTCACAAACTTGATGTAACTTAACTGACGTATGAATGATTCTAGTTGTTTGAGATTGAGTTTATTGGCGAGTCCTTTATTCATGCCTTGCTGATTCCATGGGCATAATTGTTCAGAGATTTCTTTGTTAAGGCGGCGTAATGTAATGCCTTGATGTTCATCATCAGCCAATATGACATCACAACGTACTTGAACTTGTTCATATTCTGGTGAGCAAATGTCGACATTAACAAAACTTGGACTTTTACTTTGAATATATTGTTGAATCTCTCTTATATGATCGGCACCCACTTTATAATTATCACATCCATTATGTCGACAGTTGTTAACTTTTCTTCTAACAACAATTAATACATGACCAGGGCTCTTTTTCGACGTTCCAAAACGTGTATTAGATAAACAGTCCACATATTCAATATTAGGGAACTCTTCTAAAATAATTCGTTCATAATCCCAAGCATTAATCGCTCTATTTTTATGTCGTAGACGTTCGCTAATTGCTTTTTTATCGATTATTGTTTGTGGTAAACGGGCACCAAACAGCGGCGTTTTTTGACCAATTAGCCCAAGTGATGCGGTGTTTTCTAATGGCTGCCAAGCATCACTTATTTCTTCATTATTATATCGATGTTCCAGTGATTTTATATCATGCTTCGATTGCCTAATAAGCTCAATGCCATGAGTTTCAATACTAAAATAATTACCATAACTTGAAACATCTCGATTGGTACTCGCTTTGAGCCAAAATAGCGTAGGAGGCATAATGGTATTATCAGTGTTTATGGCCGCTGGAATATCTAAAGTCACAATGCCTGACGTTAAAAAACCGTTGGTGGTATCACTAATAACTTGATGATGTTGTAGTTCAACCCAACAATTATTAGTTAAGAAATGCCATTGAATTTCCGATTGTTTATTTGTAGATAAACCATCAAACCGCCCTTTTGCCTTTTCATCAAGGTGAAAAAACAAGGTTAATCGCCCTGCTATTGAAGAAGCTGATAAACCAATAAACAAATTTCCTTGTTTCATATATCGAGGAAATAATGCCGTATTACGCACTTGTAGTGATGGATAAATTTGTTCATAACCAAAAGGGTGAACATGTAACACTTGCGTAGATTGATTAAGTAAACCGTGATCTAATTGCGCTAATTCAATTACGGTCGACGCTTGATAATTAAGCGTCATTCGACTAATTAATGGCGTATAAGGTGGTGGAGGTAATGGTGTGTCTTTTTTCGTTTTAGCATTTTTCAATAATGAGCGGGTTAATACATTGGGATACTCTTGATGACCAAAGGCATAGTCTGGCGAACTTAAACATAATTTAAAGAAACCATTACGGCTTTTAATATCATAATTAAACATTGTATCGCTATTTTTTCGCTCAATAGGTTTAAATAAGTGAGTCAAAGTCATCGAATATTGATTAGATGATGATAATTTATCGTTAAGCATGTTAAACATAGGGTAACTGTCTGTTTTATTATTTGTGCCTTGCTTGTTTGGACTCACACGCTGCCATTGGCCATGTCTAATCGTGAGTAAATCAAATTTTAAAGAATCATTCGTATAGGTATTGTCATACTGAGCATAGTATTGTTCAAAACCACCGTGGTTTTGTGGCAGCTGAGCCCAATCAATATTGATATCAACTTGAGACAAAGGCTTGTGTGCTATTTCATCGCTTGAAAAAACGAGATAGGAATGGGTACTGGGTTGAGGTCCTAACGGTGTAAAAGGTTTTGATACATCAAGCCGGCCATGTTGATTGTAAGCAAGTAACTCGGTAATCCCTTTAACGTTTACGTCAATGGTAATATTTTTTAATCCTAATTCACGAAATATTGTATAAGGAAAAAAGGTGGACTGACGTTTAATTGAAAACATGATTGTTGGTGTCGTCAATTGCTTACCTCCCGCATATAAAACTTGTTCGGGGATAATTATTTCTGGAAAATCAGGATCTAAATCTATATTAAACGCTAGGCCATAATTATCATCTTTTAATTCACTAGTCACCGATAAAGGCTGAATTACATAACTTTCAATCGTTTTCCAACCTTCAGTGGTACTAACGTTGAGATCAAACATGTTGTGATATAACTCATAAAATGTTCTCAGCTTATTTTGTTCAAATAAACGAATTAATCGTTGTAATGCACTATTTTTTAAATTAGATGTTAACTTATCTTTAAGCACACCAATATCGGTTTTATTAAGCCAACTACTTTTATGTAATATTTGGCGAGCAAAAATCTTACCTAACAGCATATACAAAACGGGTTCTTGTTGAGTTATTTTAAATAAACTCATTAAAAATGTTTTATAAACCTGGCGATGCAAATCAGACAAACAATGTTCAAAGAAAGCTTGATACTGCGCAGAAGTAACTTGTTCAGCTACTTTTTCTATCCCCCCCAATGACTGACAGAGTAACAATAAATCATTTTCTTGTATGAGCACTTGATTGAATAGTTCGGTAACAATCGACTGGCGTTTATCTGGTGTATCATCTGTGTGTTTTGCCATTGCCAACGCATTACCATTAATGGTGTAGCGTTCCCCTAAACCGAGGGTTAAGGTGATTTTTCTTACTCCTTCTTTTAAGGTTAAGATATCAGCGGAAACAGCAACGGCTAACGATGGTTCATTATTGATTATTGCGTCACCAAATAATGGACTAGCTTCTTTTTTAACAATATCAGTATGATGAGTCATACTCGATATACGTGTTACATACCCCATTTCATGTTCCGGCGACACTAAAGGATCTTGTTGTAAATATAAGTGACTAACTTGTTCTACTTTTGCATCCGTCACCGTTATAGCATCTAGCGTTTCATAGACAATATTTTCATATTGGTTATCTACCCCACAGGTAAATAACTTTCCTTTGGGGAGTGAATAAGGAGATGTGTTCTCAGAGGCTAACATTAGTGTTAAATAGGCTGAGTCTGGCGTTTCATCTAATGGGGTAAATTGGAGTAATTGTCGATAATAAAAATCGGTGTGTCGTTTGGTAAACTCATTTAGCTTAACCTGTGCTTGATTGAATAACTTAATAAAGACAAAAAACATGCTGATCGAAGGATCTTGTGCTGCTGTGCTTAATACATTTGATAAGTAATTATTTAATTCAATTTTTAAGTAATTAACGCTATTAATCCAAGCTGAAAAGCACAACTCAAGTTGTGATACTAAGTGGACATCCTCACTATCATGAATGTGCTCTAATGATAATTTACTGGCATCATCAACTTGCCAAATTTTTCCAAACGCTTCTCTTTTCAATGGTGAAGGTAGCATGATGTTTAGATGTTCAATCAACCCTAATAAAATATTAAGGTTATTGGATAAATGTTTTTCGAGCACCGACAATATTTTTAATTTTAATTCATATATTTCAGGGTTGTCATTTAATACAAGTTTGTTATACCACAAATCAAATTTAGTAAATTGCGTTAATATATAATGAATTAATGCTTGGGGTGGTTTCGACTTAAGCTGCTCATAATGATGCTGCTCATGCTCACAATTGATTGTTGATATCATTGCCATAATAACAACTTCATTATCATTAAATAATTTGTCCCATGTGCCTGCCTCAGCAGTATTGCTACCATAAAATTTTAATTGTGATGCTATATCTCTCGCCATAACAATTAATGATTCGAATGACATTTCATCAACTAATACATACCCTTCTTCTAATGCAACAGGAAGCCTTTCACGTTGACATGAACCACTAGTATTATGCTTTTTATTTACATTATTTTGAATCAATGAGTGTCCCTTCTGCCATGTAAAAAGGGTAAACCATATTACTGCGTGTATTAGTGGTAATGACGGTATAGATAATATTTATAATGAGTTTACCGTTCTGAATTTCTTGCATACTAATGTCGATTACATCGACTGTTATTCTTGGCTCAAAAAATAAGATAGCGCGGTTTATCATGGTTTTCATTTGGGTGATTGTGGTTATATTAATCTCAGAAAAAACCAATGATTTTATATTGCAACCATACTCTGGCAACATAACTCGCTCACCGGGCGTTGTGCCTAACAAAATGCTTAAGCTTTCTTGAATATCGTGCTCATTAGACACCATATTAATTTGACCACTATCATCAAACGTTGGCGGAAAACTCCAGCCTTGCCCTAAAAACTCGTTATGACCAGCCATTGAATTATCCACCAATCATAACAGTTGGAGCGCCTAACACGATGCTTCCGCCATGCGCGGTGGTATCTCCCATTCGCGCGGCAGGTTTACCACCAATCATTACCGTTGCAGACCCTTTAACAATAGAATCTGGTGGGCCTACGCAGATACAACTATCACCGACAACTGCGGCTGGTAGTTTTACAATTAATACCGTTGGGATCCCAGGGCCAATAACAGGCCCACCAACGTGTGGGATAGGTGGCAGCGCTGGTGTCACCATAGGGCAAACATGTAAATCTGTTAATCTTGCTGCTGGGGGCATTAAATCTTCCTTGTTTAATTGTAACTATTCAGCGTCTTGCCATTTGTCACTATTTTGGTGTCGAAAGTGCTCATTTATGCTTATAAACTCCGCGCTTTATCTTACAATTTGCACCAAATTTCTGCGATGAATTGCTACAGGTCATGCTAATTACGTTTAATTTACGTATACTGTTAAACACAGAGTGATTTCATTACTGAGTCTATGTCACGCCTAATAACTTTATTTTAAATAATCTTATAATACATGTTAATTAATCATCACCATTGCGCCTTTCACTGTTGTTTGTCCAGACGCAGATAATTCAGCCGTTGCGCTACCTTTAGCGACAAAACCTACTTGCCCAGTCAAATTAATATTAAGTCCATCCGCCTTAACATCACCACCCGAAGAGGTAATGGCTATTTCACCAACAGCGTCGAGACTAATCTTTCCTTTCGCTGAAATTTTTATATCTTTTGGGCTATCTAACGATATACCACTTTCATTTAATTCAACTATATTGTTATTTTGATCTTGTAACAAAATCGACTTACCCTCATCACTCAATACTACGGTGTTTTTTCCGGGGGTTACTATCGTAATAACCTTGTTTTTCTCGTCAAATTCAATCGTTAATTTTTCTTTAGTAACTATTGCTTTTATTTCATTTTCAGCCTTCAATTCGTAAGGCGGTTTATTTTTACTACTGTATAAAGAACCTAAAATGACAGGCTCACAGGGATTGTTATTAAAATACCCTAGCACTACTTCATCACCAATTTCAGGAACAAAGAAATTTCCTATTCCCGACGATGCATAATACGTCGATAACCTAGCCCACACACCTTGTGTTTTAGCATCTAAAATCGGAACCGATACTTGTATTCGACATTGCTCTTCTGGGTCTTCATCAAGCTTCATTACAACACCAATCTGTAGCCCCTCAACGCCAGGCATTAATCCCGAAGCAATAGGTGAAGCAAGATCTCTAAACTCGGCAGACCAATCAGGAGACATGCCAAAGGTAACGTGAGTTATCCAACTTCCTTCAAATAAACGATGAACAACTTCACTCACATAAACGTCACCACTAAAACGTTTTCCAACGCCGGATACTTCAATGATACTTCCAATTTTAGCTTTTGCAGTGCCTTGAAAACTCATGGAGCCTCTAATTCTGGCTAACGCTGATTTAACTTGCTGTGCACTTGCCCAATCTTTTAATGCTGTTTGAGCAAGTGGGGTCGACGTTTGCAAACGAACATCACTTAAGTCCAATGTATCGGCTAAATCAGCTGAGGATAAATCGCCTTGTGCATTCAGCGCACTACTTGCCACTTCTTCGGTGATTACTTTTTGAGTTTTTATATCCCACGACGCACTTTTAACTGTTTTAAATTGAAAACGCGCATCAATGTCGGCATTGAAATCAATCAGGTCAGTACCATAGGTAACCGACAATACTGCGCCTGATGTTTCAGGAGGATTCACGCTGACTTTGCCATCATCGACACATACAACATAGCCATTAGCTTCGGCTCGAGTTAATAAAAAGTCCCAATCTGTACAGTTAAACTGCACCATTTCTTCAAATTTTGTACTCGTTGATTTCACGTCAGCGGTAATACCATCACAATTACCCAATAGCGTTTGAATAATGTCACTGTCTTTTTGCTTAACAAAATTACTATTATTACGTGAGACAGTCATCGCGACGGCTTTATCTTTACACTCAATAATGAGTTTTGAATCAGTCTCGCGATCAATTGCAATACAGTGACGAATAATAATACCACTGAATATTTTCTCTTCATTACTTCCATAACCAACGTTAATAACAAGCTCACTACCGGGTTTGAATGTATCTTCATTACTTAAAGGAAAATCTCCTTGAGTCATGTCACCATCAACAAACTCCAAAATCGCCCCGCTAATTTTATTCACGCATTTTGTCACTTCGATACGTACTAATTCAGCGGTATCTGGAATTTTATTTCCATTGGATGTAACCGTATACTTAATAACGCCATCGCTTTCTTTACTCGGTGAATCTGCCATAATTTAATGACGCCTTAATATTAATTTAATGGTGGAAAATACAACGTCTGACCCGGCGTTAAATTACGAAAACTCAGCAAGTTATTATGCTTGGCGACTTCAAGATAATAAGATTCATCTTTATAAATTTTATGGCATAGCAAAGGGAGCGTATCTCCAACTTTAACTTCAATAATATGTGTAAGGTCTGGTGATGATTTTTTGGCTTTTAGATGGCCTTCAACTGTTGTGCTATAGCCTTTAAATGATAATCCTATTTTTGCTCTTAGCGGCGCACCATCAGAACTAAATAGCGTGTAATCAATCGACATTCCTTCTAAGCGACATGTAAACAACAACGTTCCCCAATGCACATCAATAATATTGGGTTCGTGCTCTTTACCTTCGTACTCATAAATGATTTTTTTTAATGCCGTAATTTTATCGGTTACGATACTCGTTGATGAGGCATCAGATAGGCCTGTAAACGCAATCATATTTTTAGGATCAATCGTGTTTTTTAGCCGCTCCAATGCCGATAATGGCTTCACGTCTTTTACAGCACCAGTTCCATCTAACAAAAAATCAAATGTTAATGTATCCTCTGAATAATTAACAAATTTAACTTCTTGAGCAATGCTACCCATTGCTCTGTCTGCACAATTACTATAATTAATACCATGCGTTAATTTAAGTGACGTAGGATTTAACATGGCTTCAAAGCCGGTAATTTTACCTTTTTTGGTAATTAATAGTTTATTCACTGTCTAACGTTCTCTGCGCGCTTCAAAAAGTTGAGCTATATTTTTCATATTCTGCTGTATTAGTTTATCGTGCCGAGTAGTCGGATTAGAACAATTACTTTCCACAGTTTCTTTTTCTTTTGATTGTCCAAGAGAATCATTTGATTTGCTAGTATTCAATATTTTACTACTAAGTTGCATGTTTTTAATTTCTATTGCCATAACTACCTCTTATTAATTACAACCCTCTAAAACCATATCCATAACAAAGCTTAATTTCTTCCACAGCGACTTCATTTTTGGTCGAATTAAAATTATCCACTTTCCAATTCACAGGATAAGCATCAAAAAAACTCCATGTACGTACAGGTAGTCGATGTTCATTAAGTAGCATTACCGTTAAATCTAATAATTTTATATCGACAAAATCTTTAGAAAATGTTTCTCGACACCAATGCACCAACGGTGAAGTCACAGGTCCAATACTACGTTTAAGCGTTAAGTTAGGCTGTTTAACTGCCTTAGGTAGATGATAAACAAAATTATTTCGACCTCCTTCACGATATTCTTCTACTTCAATCTCTGAATCTAAACCAGATACGTCTTGAAACCCCATATCCATCGCTAAAAACAACGGATTATGAAAAGTCACAGTAAAATGAAAAGATGGCAGCGGCCACTCCCCTGGAAGCAATATAGATTTAGCAGTGTCACCAGCGGCTTTTGCTGCATTTAAAAGCTGATTTTTCATCTTTTATTCCATTTGACCTAATTACGATCCAATAATGTACTGCTCACCATTTTTAATGACACGATGAACAGTAAATTAGATTAAGCATTGGCGATTGTTAGCCCTTCATGGGCTAATTCGATGGTTTCAACAGCGACTTCATTACCGTCAGCTTTCATATCGGTTCCGGTGACTTTAGTCGGCCATGCATTTTTAAGTGTCCATACCATCGTTGGCGCACCAGTTTCATCCAATAAACTAATGGTCACAGCTGTACGTGAAATTGTATTCATCTTGATTTTCTCAAACCAATCATAAAATTTATTGTCTTTAATAAAGATTCCTTTTTTAAGGGTGACGTTACTAGACTTCACTATTCCGGGCATCTTCACGGTAGAAAACACTGGATTATTACCGGCACGATATTCAATAACCTGTGCTTCAGTATCTAAGCCTGAAATTTCTTGGAACGCAGCGACCATACCTTCGCCACCTCCCGTGAACTTGACTTCAAAGTGAAATTTTGGCATTGGCCATATACTTTGGTCTTGCGCTGCTCCATCTGACATTTATATTCTCCTTAAATTTAATCGATTAGGTTATGATTTTTGCATCTGTTGTTGGAATGTTATCTCAATAAACTCCGCTGGACGGCTGATAGCTACTAATACGGAAATTCGCAATATACCTTCTAAAATATCTACACTAGTCATCGTATTGCCCAATCCAACATTCACTTCGAAAGCATCTGATGGCGAAGCACCAGCTAAGCCGCCACGTTTCCATATTCCTGTTAAGAAGTTTGTAATCATACTGTTCATTGCAACCCATGTATTAGCCGTATTTGGTTCAAAAACATAGGCCTTAGCGGCGAGTCTAATAGACTCTTCAAGCATTATCATGGTGCGCCTCACACTGATATAGCGCCAATCAAGACTATTACCATCTAACGTTCTAGCTCCCCACACTAATGTGCCCTCACCAATGAATGTTCGGATAGCATTAATTGATTTACCTTGAGTTGTCACATTAAGATCTTCTTGTTCATCATGTGAAATATTAACAGCAGGAGAAATAACAGCATTAAGGCTAACATTAGCCGGTGCTTTCCATACGCCTCTTGAATTATCAACCATGGTATAAATACCAGCCATGGCAGCCGAAGGAGGCAGTAAATTCATTTGAACTTTAATGTCTTCAAGAATTGTATTGTAGGTGGGGCTTATCGTGCTTAATGTTTTGTGTAATAAATGCTTTTCTGCAACACCTAAAGGTGATTTGATACTAGCGACTTCATCGAGCATTTGTTGTTTTTTTGCTTGTCTCAGCTTACTACCACCGCTACTTAATGCTTCTTCACTTAACCCATCAAGATCAGAAAAAGCACTGTTAATTTCAGCGACTAATAATGTTTCAAGCACATCTACGTTTGCAATGTTAGCAAAACTTAAATCGCTATCTTGAACTATAGCCGTATTAAGCCATGGGTAATAAGCCGTCGAAAAATCTAAATTATTAATGCCTAATTTACCTCGAAAATTAGCAATACAATCACCCGATGGATTTTGACGATCTTTATATCCGTCAAAAATATCTAAAATGGCTACGCGATTACGCATCACAGAACCACAATGTGCTAATGCTGCTTGTTGTACGCTAATACAATCATCTTCTTTAAGTAACACCGCTTCTGGTGTCACAATAATCGTAGGCTCTTGCTCTTTAATCAATAGCTCGATACCCGACTTAAAGTTAGCCGCTTCAATGTCATTGGTATAATTACCTATTGACACGATGTAACATGGACCACCACCATTTTGAAAAAAGAACAACATATTGTTATAAAGTGAATATTTTGTATTACTTTGATTCAATAAATATTGTTTACCATCTTGTGTAAGCGCTGATTCTTCAAGACTATCTGCGGCTTTTTCATCGATATTAAATAATGATTCTGGTGCGCCACCAAAGAAATTATGAAAGTCAGACATTGACGTAATACGCCACGCTTTATTCAATAAGGTTTTACCGCCATTTTCAGCTTTTTCTGTATAACCGATGAACGCAGGTACAGCAGTAGCGACTTCGACAACAGAGTTGGGAAATGCATTTTTTTCTACTACATATACACCAGGTGTTTTCATCACACTCATTGTAAATTCCTTTTTTGTTAATAGTTGACATATATTTCTGATATCGCAGTTGCGTTACCATTAACTATGCTTTTTAAAATATTGCTAACAGCAGCAACGGGTAATCGTTTAACTAACGTTGTCGTTATATTTTCGTTTTTAGACCTAAGTTGAAAATGGTAATTAGAACGCTGCACTACATTTAATGGTGTTTTACTCATAAATGTCATCGCCATATCGCCATTAGACATTAACTGACTGCCTTTAGATTCAAAGGTTATATTGTTGTTAACATCAACAATAAATAATTCGCTATAAATTTGAGGTGACATAACATAATATTTCCAAATATTCACTGGCGCTTGAAAACAAATAGCTAGACTTTCACACTCAAATGTCCCTCCATTACTCATGTCATTAATCATTTTTTCTGTGAGCATTAAACTGAGACTGAAAGAAAAATTATTCATTACATCTTTTTTACTCGCGAGTAATCCAGAACAAGCAATAGTAGAATGATTAACATAATCAGCTTCGCTAACCCATTTCCCCTGATGAATGATGATTGAATTATTATTTTTCGAAAAGTTAGACGATGGATATTGATAAGAGAAATGTAACTGTGTTTCTAAACTATGTAATGGTAATTGTGAACAACTACCTAAATTACTGTTAGTGAAAACTTTAAAATCAAGCATTAAAGCGCCATCATTATCTTTGAGTATTAATAACAACGCATCGATACGATGCTTATCTAACACAATATTAAGCTGGTCATCAAAGGCTGCATAAATTAATCCACCATTAGCCATCAAGCCTTTAGTTTCATTTGTTGGTATAAATTCTAAATAATTACATCGTCCATTAGAAAAATAGCTATGTAATACTTCAAAACTAAATACAGGCTGATAAAGGGCTCTCATAAATTAGCTACCACCGATATCAAGATGTGATTGATTGACAGGTGAAACTTGAGTTTGAAGATCACTTCGACCCAATGCGATTGTTCTCATACGATAAACAATCGATGGAATATATTTGCTACCGAACATTCCCCACATGTTACTGAGTTCAGAACGTTCTATATTTTCTATATCAAGAATTAACTTTTGAATACATGGGTCTAGATCAGGACTATTGCTATGATCAAAAACGGGTTGGGACTGAAAATAAGAAATAACACTAGAGATAAATTTCAATGATTCTAAATAATTTTTTGCCGTAAAATTAGCAGCAATCACAATAGAAAGGTTTAAATAGATAGGATCATTAGTAATAGCGATTCGTTGATTAAGCGTTGATGATTGCTGCTGGCGAACTGGCATGGTGTCCTTTTCCATATTCGCTACAAAAATGACGACTTTATTATTAACTAGAGCAAGTGCACTCCCGTCGCTATCGACTAGATTTGATAGTACAACAATATCTTCTGTCAACTCAAAGCTGTTTCTTAAAAACTGATTTAGCTGATTGGTTATAAAGTGCATGCTTGCTAATATCACTAACTCTTCCCTAAGTTATCTCATTTATATTTAACAGAAAAACAATAACCTATAAGTATTAGATGTGCAATATTGATTAGATATTAATCAGCATGTTTATTTCTGACTAATTATTCATCTCTTGCTGCAAACTTTACATGCATCCAATCATGTACTTCACGTTCAAGCCATTCAGTGATGTATCGCCTAATGGTATTTGTTTTGGAAACTTTTTGTTATCAATGTACTTGTAGATTGTTGAGGGTCCTAACTCAGTACAGTCCATCACTTCTTTTAATTTAATAAATCTCATTTTTGAATTCCTATACGTTGATTAAAAATATGAGGTGAAGTCGTTTTTATTTACAGATCAATCCCTCCACACATCTCATTATAAATCGTTTCAGGCATATATTACTTAGGTCTTGGATTCACATAGTAAGTGCATAACTTGTTTAAGTAGAAAAGACGGTTAGTTATTTATAAACTGATCATCTTTTCTCCGGCAAGAGATGTAAAATGAAAAACTATAAACAACTAACCTATGCGCAACGATGCCAGATTTACGCATTAAAGAAAACTAATATTTCACAACAAAAAATAGCGATTATTATCGGCGTAAGTCAATCTGCTATAAGCCGTGAACTAATGCGTAATACTGGCAAACGAGGTTATCGTTTTAAGCAAGCTCAACAACTAACCCAATCTCGCCGTTCAGCCGCTACCAAGCCTACTAAGATGACACCTGAGTTGATCACATTCATCAATACAGCTTTAACTGATAAATGGAGCCCAGAACAAATTTCTGGTTGGCTTGAAAAAGAAAAAGTCATCAAAATCAGTCATGAAACTATCTATCGACATGTTTGGCTAGACAAGCATGATGGTGGCGATTTATACCGTTATTTGCGTCGCCGAGGTAAGGCATACCACTCAAGAGCGGCTAGTACGGCTGGACGTGGCCATATTAGAAATCGCGTCAGCATAGATGAACGTCCAACCATCGTTGATGATAAACCTCGCATTGGAGATTGGGAAATAGATTTAGTTATTGGCAAAGGTCACAGCGGTGCACTAGTCACTATTGTTGAGCGAAAGACGAGTTTCTCAGTGTCATAACGCATATTTGATAAGCAAGCTGCGACAGTGACCGCCGCCACTATCGCATTATTGGAGCCTTACAAAGGCTCAGTGTTAACGATCACTGCTGACAATGGTAAAGAATTTGCTTATCACGAAGATGTCACAGCGGCGCTCGACGCACCTGTTTATTTTGCCGACCCTTATTGTTCATGGCAACGCGGTTTAAATGAAAATACTAATGGGTTACTAAGACAGTACTGGCCGAAGAAGACTAATTTTAAATTAATCTCAACGGCTGAGGTTGACGCCGTATTAATAGAACTTAATAATAGGCCAAGAAAAAAGTTAAATTATCAAACACCGAATGAATTAATGAAGGCTCACATGGCTGCTATCGCGGCGTAATAGAGTTATGCACTTCGGAGTTGAATCTGCCGATGATAACAAAACTGAGTACCGATATAAATTCATTATACTGCATACATGATGCCTTGTTACGTATCAAAGAGACCATAAAACGCCTAAAACCTGCTTGCATATAACTAATCAATCTCATCGATAGTCATTGTAGAGTCAGTAAAGTTTTATCTATCCAATAAACAAATTACTGACTCAGATTTATAGACACTTACTTCATCTGATAGATTGGAATTTGGTAATTTTAGAATGACTCACGTAGGAGAATTTAAATAATAGGCTACCTTAAGTTTATATTAGCGATATCAGACTCTTCAAACTTGCTTTTTGCAAAGCACAACCTTAAATAAAATGTCTATATTCACCTGCATCAGTTAAAATAGGTTTATACATATATTTATAACAAATTCGAACTCATATTTTTAGTACCCCACGACGTACCCCATGAGACTAAAGCGAAATAAAAAAGGTAGTAAAATCAAATGAGTAGAAACTCTATACAATGGTTCCCCGGTCACATGCACAAAGCCCGTCTTGAAATGATGGAAGTAATGGGGCAAATCGATATTGTTATTGAAGTGGTTGATGCGCGTATCCCCTACTCAAGCGAAAATCCCTTTGCTAGCCAATTACGCGATGGCAAACCATTAATTAAAGTGCTCAACAAATGTGATTTGGCTGATGACGCTGTAGTAGCGCAGTGGCAAGAACATCTTGATGAGCAACAAGGTATTTCATCACTGGCGATTACCGCTAATGAGCCGTCACAAGTGGCTAAAATTTTAGATCTGTGTCGTAAGTTAGTGCCGCATCGTGATGAACCAGGCAAAGATATTCGCGCGCTCATTATGGGAATTCCTAATGTGGGCAAGTCGACCATTATCAATATTTTAGCCGGCCGTGTTATCGCTAAAACAGGCAATGAACCAGCCGTAACTAAACGTCAGCAGCGCATTAATTTACGTAACGGAATTGTATTGTGTGATACGCCGGGAATTTTATGGCCTAAAGTGCATAACGACAACAGTGGTTATCGTTTGGCTATTACGGGTGCGATTAAAGATACTGCGTTTGAGTATGAAGATATCGCCTCTTATGCCTCTGAGTATTTTCTAAAAGCATATCCTGAGATGATACAAGCCCGTTACAAGCTTAAAGAGTTACCTGAAAATGATTGGGAGCTTGTGGAAGCCATTGGTAACGTGCGCGGGTTTAAACGCGCAGGTGGCCGCGTTGACATGCATAAAACGTGCGAAATATTATTGCACGAGTTTAGACAAGGCACCATTGGTAAGATTTGTTTAGAAACGCCTGAAATGGCCGTTGCTGAAGAAATTTTGGTGCAAGAAAAACTCGTTAAAGAAGCCCTTGAAGGTAAAGTTAAAAAGAAAAAACCAAAGAAAAAGCGCCGCGGTTAAAAAGGAAAGAGGCAGTAATGCTGCCTCTTTCTCATCAACATTCATCACTAGACAAGCGATTAAATAATCTCTGTAGTAGACGTCAAAATACCATCAATCGGTATTGGTTTTCCTAAACCATAGCCTTGCCCATAGTTGATGCCCATTTCTTCTAACCTGTCTCGAATTGCCTCGTTTTCGACAAACTCTGCAATGGTTTCCATACCCATTAAATGTCCAACATCATTAATAGATTTAACCATGGCTTCGTCAATGGGATCACTGAGCATGTCTTTGACAAACATACCGTCAATTTTTAACATATCAACTTTTAAGTTTTTCAAATAGGCGAACGATGATAAACCGCTACCAAAGTCATCTAGCGCAAATTTACAGCCATAAGCATTTAATGCGCTAATAAACAATTTTGCGTGGGTTAAATTAGCTATCGCTGCGGTTTCGGTAATTTCAAATGACAACTTAGATGCTTCAACCTTATTGGCTTTTATAGCTTTAATGATATGTTGCAATAACGACTCGTTACTCAATGATAATCCTGACAAATTAATCGATATGTGATCGATATGTGCAATATCATCATGATGCTCACACAGCCATGCTAATGTGTTGTCAATCACCCATTGGTCAATGCGATGAGACAAATTAAAACGTTCTGCAGCGGGTAAAAATAGACCAGGAGGTATTAAATTTCCGTTCTCATCTAACATACGAACAAGCACTTCATAACTAATTTTTCCGCGCTTTTGAAGCGCGACAATCGGCTGAGCATAGAGCGCTAATAGGCCTTGCTCTAACGCGCCATTAATTTTAGTGGCCCAATACGTATCATCTTTGCGCTGTGCTAATACTTGGTCATCTTCTTGATAAATATGATAGCGATTTCGCCCTGCATCTTTCGCCGCATAACAGGCGCTATCAGCTTGTTTTATAGCTTCGATGTAACTTTTACAATGTGTATTAATTTCGGTGATACCAATGCTAATACCCAGTTTGAAAACGTTATCATTCCACCTAAATCTAAAATCTTCGACGGCGGAAATTAACATTTCACAGGCCAGTTTTGCTTGTGATACATCATGACCATATAACAACAATGCAAACTCATCTCCGCCGATTCTTGCAATCGTTTCATCATCATGACATTGCTGACAAAGCAACACGGATATTTGGCGTAATAATTCGTCACCAGCCACATGCCCACAAGTATCATTAATGATTTTAAACTGGTCAATATCAATAAAACACAATGAATTAATGTCATCATCTAGGCGTTCATCGACAGTATTACTTAAAATTGCTTCAAACTCTTGACGGTTAATCAAGCCGGTTAATGAATCATGGGCCGCTTGATAGCTAAACTTGCGAGATATATTCCTAAACTGAGTCACATCATCTTGCATAGCTACATAATGACTAACATTGCCATTTTGATCGACAATGGGATAAATATGTTCATTAGCCCAATATTTATTACCATTTTTGGTCAAATTACAACGTTCACCCGTCCATTGTTTATGCAGGTCAAGCATGCGCCAGATTTCTTCTTCCGACTTTTCATTATTTGTGTGGCGTCCTAGGCTAAAATACGGGCGACCTATGCATTCATTACTTTCATAATCCGTAATTTCAATATATTTAGGGTTGATATATTCAATGATCCCCAAGGCATCTGTAATGACTACGGCACTGGGACTATGCTTCACGGCTAACGAAAAGATAGACAATTCTTTTGTCTTAACTTTTAGTAAACTTTCTCTTCTCACTGAATCTGTTACATTTTGTATTTGAAAAAGCCCAAAACGCTCCCCTTCAAACGTAATTGACTTAACATAACAAGACTGCTCCATAAATTCAGAGTACTTACTTGTCCGTGTAAATAATGGAAATAACCTTGGATGTAACGCACTAGACAAAAATGAAGACATGCCGTATTGCGTCGCATGCTCAAGGGAACGTTTTATGGTACGTTCATTGCCAAAGGCAAAACACTCAAAAAGTGACTGATTAACCAATTGCGATTTCTCACAACGACAGTGTTGAAGAAACCATTGATTTACATCAATAATACTTCCCATTTTATCGATAATAATTAAACCGCAATTCGTATTATTAAAAACGGTATCAGATAAAATATTTTGCATGGTTTAGTTATCCCTTACTAGACATACAAGGTTGTAAAGCGTTCAAGCTCAGCAATTAATCGCTTAATTGATTCACTTGCCATAATCAAACTGACTTGTCCTGTAATTTTTTTGCTCGGTAAGCTAAACGTCATCGATAATGTGAGCACTAAAGGATCTTCACCAATATGGAGTCGCTCGATATCGAACACATCGCTTACTTCGCCTGTGATTAAATCGGGTACACTACTTTCTAATTCACAGCTGAGTACATCGGCAATACAACCAAAACAAGCGTTCAGAATAATATTTGAAACTTCTTTTAGCGCCTCTTGTTCCATTTCACCTAATTCACTAGACCAGCTATCTTCCCCTAGAATGCATCGTACTAATTGAAGACTTGACTCGTCATTGAAAAATAGAAAAGCGTTACCTGAAAATTGACCTTCAAAGCTTTGTTCTACAGCGTTTATCTTACCTGGAGAATTACTACTAAAAATAGACAACGCCGAGTCAAAGTCTACGGCTTTAAGAGAGGGAACTGTTAATAACACTTCGTCATCAACCATTTCACTTAATGATACTGCAGCACGCCCCATACCTATGTTAAAGAGCTCACACAATGTGTCGCAATAATCTTCAGTAAAAATATCAGCCGTCATCTTTATTCCCCTTTATTAGTGAATTTAAGAATCATGGCTTCATTGATTGGCTTACCATAAAACGTGGCACCTAAAGCTTCAAAACGTTGACGAACAACGGCCTGTACATTAGCGGTAAAAATCCCAATATGTGCACTTGGTTGGCAGGCTGTTATCTGAGGCAAAATCTCATAGCCAGTTGCATCTGGCATATTGTGATCGAGGGATATGAAATCGAAAGGCTCTTTGTCTACACAGTCTAAGGCTTCTTTGGCATTGGTTGCTTCTGTTATTGTCCAATCAACAAAATGCGTTCGAATTAATTTAGTAATAATCATCCTGGTTAATCGGCTATCGTCGACAACCAACACAGATTTTGATGAACCCATGACTTGCTCCTTTGAGGTGACACTTGATAATATCAGCTAATAATAAGTTTCTGAGGCTACCTTTAATACAGCATAATAACGAGTGCTCTAGTTCCCTTAGTAACTTTTTTGCTACTTAATTAATATAATAGACAGATTATTTTAATAAAAACAATACTAAATGTTGAGATTCATCCACTTTCTGTGATTCAATACATAATGAACTCTAAAGGGAACAGTTATGGAATTACGCACAGATAAAATGGACAGTACACAAAATGACTGGATGCCATCCGATACAGAGCAAATTTTAACGTTTTCATTAAATGACGAAGAATATGGTGTCAACATATTAAAAGTTAATGAAATTAGAGAATGGACTAGTATCACTAGCATTCCCGGCATTGCTTCTTATGTAAAAGGTGTGTTGAATTTACGTGGAAACATTGTACCCATCATAGATTTACGAGAGCGATTTGCGCTTGAGCCTATTGCTTATGGACCAACGACTGTCGTGATTTTACTCAATATTGAAAGTAATGATGCTGAGAATGTTATCGGTATTGTGGTTGATTCAGTATCTGACACACATGCGGTGAGCAAAGAGGATATTAGAAAGAAGCCAACTGTTGGTGGCTTTATAGATGTTGAATATATTCAGGGCTTAGTAGAGGTTGAAGAGCGTCTGGTTCTATTACTCGATGTGAATAGACTGTTAAGTGAACATCAAATGCAGCAAATAGAGAATGCTTTATAATAGGGTTATCTCTTAGTTGTTCCAGTTGTAAATAGCTTTTACCGCACTACCGTTTTCATGATAATTAAGCTTTTGACACAGTTCTGTCACTAGCTTAATACCTCGGCCACTAAAATTATTGGTGCTCAAACTTCCGGTATTTGATTCTTCTATCCATGGCGTAAATTCAAAACCACTACCAGAATCAATCATCATAATATCTAATGAGCCGCCCGAGGCATTTGAGTGATATTCCAGTTTTATTTTAATGTAACCATTAGATAAAGCTTCCATGCGTATCTCTTTCTCTTGGAAATATTGTGCAAAGCCTTCAGGAGAGTCCTTTAAACTTGAATTAAGCCCTAACACACCATGATCTAAGGCATTGACGTACAATTCAGTCAACACGGTATACAAGCCTTGCCATTGATCGCCAGGTCCTTCGATTTCTTGTATCTGGTTTATGATAATCGGGATTGGATTGACTTTAGCTAACTTATCACCGGCCAAGGACATTTGCCAAGACCAGCTGCCCGTTTCAAGGCTACTATAATCATCGTCAATTATCGCTACTTTATCAGTATCATTACTCGGTAGAAGTGTTTGATACACAGACACATCACAATTAATATCAACTAAAGAAATATCGTCATCTTGAGGTAAATCTTCACAAAAAACTTCCAAAGCAGCAATAATATGCCCTTGCACATCTTTGTCTATAAAGCCTTGCCTTGTCGCTTCAATAAGTCGTTGTTCGCCAAAAAAATCGCCATCTGCATTGCGAGCCTCAACAATACCATCACTGTATAAAATAATACGATCGTCAGCCGTAAGGGGTATAACGATGGGGCGTATATCTGCTAATAAATTGGCAGATATACCAAGAGGTGGATGAAATGACGCGATACGTTCTCTAAGCTCTCCCGTTGAAGAATCGAAGACAAATGAATCTTCCATGCCAGCGTTCCAAACGTAAGCGAGTTGCTCGTTAACCGATAGGCTCACCATGGTCAGTGCCAAAAACATCTGTGTGGGTAAAAGTTGGTGCATTTTTCGATTGATTTGTTTAATGATTTCTATGGGCGAATAGCCCTTATCTGTCATTGCTCTGAAAGTATCAGCTAAGGGAATGGCGCCGATTGCAGAGCTTAAACCGTGCCCTGTAAAGTCTCCAAGTAACACATTAATATCACCATTAGGACATAATGCTGTTAGCTGCACATCGCCGCTGAATGTTTCGGCCGAACGCTTAAATATGTTGATATGCTCTTTGGCAATATTGCCCTTCTCTACCACCGTACTAAAAAGTTGCTCAGCGAGTTCTTCATCATTCTGCCGTTCTTCGGTTAACGTATATAACTTACTGTAAAGGCTTGCGATGCGAAACATGGCATAGATTTTAGATCGAAATATTGCCAAAGAGAACGGTCTAAAAACGATATCGTCAGCACCAGCCTCAACACAAAGACTGATTTGTTCATCATCGAGATAGGTTGAAATCATTAAGACAGGCACAAAAACGTTAGTAGCTAACGCTTTAATTTGATGACAGGTTTCAATAGCACTCATGCCTTCAGCATGAAAATCAATTAATACAAGATCAGGTTTGTGTTGATAATACTTAACTAGTCCCTGCATCCCATCGGGTGAGGAAGACACTTGAAAGCCCTCATCACTGATAATACGTGTTAAACGTTCAACGTTATCAGCATTAGAGTCAATAATCAGAATATGTCTATAATGAGGATGCATAAACTAGAGTCTCTTAACGGACAATTTCCATAAGGTGATGAAATTGTGCAATTTCAAGTACTTTATTGATTGAGTCATTCGGACGTTCAATCACTATTTTGCCCTTAATTTTATCCGCATGTTCTTTGAGCAACAATAACATGCCTAATGCAGAAGAATCCATGTAGTTAGCATGGCTAAGATCAAGTCTAAACTCGGTTCCAGCTATAGTGCAGTCACAATAACTCTCACGAAAAAGCTTATATTGCGAAAAATCAAAACGGTCTGAAACTGTAATTAATACATCTTTGTTATTTGACGATGTTGAACTAACAACTGGCATAAACACTCCTAAAATTAAATTTAATACTGTCTTAACAGACAACACATTTTTAAAATAACTCGATCTCACCTTCATCCATGGTTTCTTGCGAAACGGTGCGGTGCTCTCCTATGCTCATCGTATGCTCTCTGACTGCATGGCATACAACACTGATTTTGTGCAATTTTGATATGATTGGCTCTTTACTATAACTCACTTCATGCATTTGTTGACTAATGGCATCAAATTGATCGATATTTTTTGAAATAGATGATAAAGCCTGTGAAGTCATATCTTCAAATTGCAAAGACCTTACGGCATTTGACATGGCGATATCCATTTCATCACTCATCGACGACAATTCCAAAATACTTGCTGACATGTTACGGCTGATTTGACCCATTTGACCAGTCATATCGTTTATTCTCGATTGTGTTTCAAAGGTTTGGCTCATGTCTGATGATGCCATTTCCTCAACCCCACCACGTAACGACTCCATCGTACTCTTTGCCGCTCCAATCTTACTTTTTATTTGTTCATTTAATTCAGATGAACTTATCGATAACGACCTCACTTCATCTGCCACTACAGCAAAACCACGGCCTACTTCTCCGGCCCTAGCCGCTTCTATACTTGCATTTAACGCCAATAGATTAGTGCGACTAGCAAGGCCTTCAACATTTTTTAATAGACTAAATATGCTATCGACTTGAACAACCATCGTATCAATATGGGTTAATGTTTTGAGGCTTTCTTTGGAAGAGTTAATGACGACTTGCACAAACTCATTGGATATTCGTGATGATTCCTCCAAAAACTCGTGCATGCTGAGTAATTTCTCATGATCTCCTGACTCCCCTTTGTTTGATTGTTCAACTAATCCATTCAACAGACTATGCTGTCGATCGCTAATATTCTTCATGTCATGAAATGAATTGCTCATGCCAATGACGGCTTCACTCAATAAGCCAGACGTTCGCGAGATTTCATTACCAATCACCTGCCGTTCACAACTAAATGTCTGCTCTAATTCAATAAACATTTCTTGTAGCGGCTCTTCTATTTCGTGTTGTAGAGAGTCAGATGACGAAGAGTTTTCGCTCTTTTTATGCGGCGAAATAATCGAGTTTCTATATTGAATGAAACTAATACTTAATAATACTAAACAACTAATGACGACAATAATTGACGACCACTGTAAAAGAGTCGCAACGATTATGATAATACCTAATACACTACTTAACCAAAAGATCCATTTATTCGAGTGATTCATTTAATGTCCTTAGGCTATTGTTCATAGCCGTTCCTTGACTAATATTTGTAAGCAACGCATTCGCGATACTGCTTAGGGGCAAATCAACCCAATGAGCATTCAGGCGATAGGCCGAGCCCGGCATACCCCAAATCATACTCGTTTGTTCATCTTGTACTAGTGTGTAATGGCCTTGTTGTTTTAACGACAACAAGCTATTAGCGCCATCATTACCCATGCCAGTCAACAACCCTGCATAAACTTTAACTGATGGTAACTGACATAATGAATCAAACATCACATCAACGGATGGTTTGTGTCTATTACGAGGTTGAGCGTCACTGAGCTGACAAATATATTGATTATCAATATATTTGATGAGTAAATGCTTTGAACCTGGTGCTATATATATATTACCCGGTAAAATAATTTGACCATGATGGGCTTCATGCACATTAAGTTTACAATGCTCGTTTAATCGTTTTGCAAAACGGTTACTAAAGCTTTCTGGAATATGCTGCGTAACCACTACAGCAGGTGCGTTAGCGGGTAACATCACCAACACATCCCGTAACGCTTCAGTGCCGCCAGTAGATGCACCTAGCGCAATAATCTGGTGTTTTAAATTAAGTTTAGAGGCAGAAAATTGACAACTGATATTATGCGGTTTTGCTTTTAATGCGCGTAAATTAACTTGGGATGCCAAGCGGATCTTTCTGTGTAGTTCTTCTTTAAATTCACTCAAATCCCCTAACAAATCACTTGACCGTGGCTTTGCAATAAAATCAACAGCGCCATTTTCTAATGCATCTAACGTCGTTTCGGCTCCTTGTAAAGTCAACGTCGACAACATAACTACAGGCATAGGCCTAAGGCGCATTAAATTTTTAAGAAAAGTTATGCCATCCATTTTTGGCATTTCAACGTCAAGTGTGATGACATCAGGGTCTAATTTCTTGATCAGTTCTCTTGCTTCAAAGGCATCTTTAGCAGCACCCACGACTTCAATATCCGAAAACCGGCTCATGACTTCACCTAGTATTTCTCGGACTAATTTTGAGTCATCAACAATGAGTACTTTTATCAATTTCATACTTGCCTTATTTTAATCGAACAGTTCAATATCGTTATCTGTCTGTTGTTGCAACTTACGTTGGTTTTCAAGTTCAAGAGCCATAGTTTGCTCATTACTGCTGTGTTTGAGTTTGTTTACCATTAACTGGCCTGTTTTAGCGATGTATTGTACACGCCTCGCCTGATTACCACCTAAATCCTGTGCTGTAACTGTTAACCCTTCAGTTTCAAAAAACTGCTTAACAAAATCAATATTACGTTGACCTACATCATTGGGGCCAGACATCATATTGCCGCCGCCAACAATTTTTATTTCAAGATTTTGACGACTGCCGCCGTATTTGATGATGGCATTTATTAACTGCTCCATGGCAAATACACCATAACGATTTGAAGCAGATAAAATATCACAATTAGCATCTGGCAATAAAAAGTGATTAATACCGCCTATCCCAACTTTAGGGTCACGTATACAAGTAGAGACACAAGATCCCAAAACGGTACAAATGACTTCATCTTGGCCTGATACATAAAAGTCACCCGCGACCACTTTCACTGCGACCATTTTTCTTGCCGGCATCCAAAATTGACGTATATGTCTAAATTCAGGAAACTGTGGCAAAGTATGCAGCGGCGCTCTCGCCGTTTTTTCCTCAGCAAAATTAACCATATAATTATCGCTTCTGATACATGGTACGGCCCAACAGCTTATAATCTTTCATTGACCGTGCAGGTGATTCGGAATGACCGATAAAAAGTAACCCGCCGGGCTTTAACAATTTTGTCATACGATTAAGTAGCTTTGTTTGTGTTTCTTTATCAAAATATATCATGACATTACGGCAAAATATGACATCAAGTGGCTCGTTAATATTCCAAGACTGCATAAGATTACATTGTTCAAACTGCATCATATTTTTAATTAATGGCTTAACCATCACTTTGTCACTGTGTTCATTTTTACCCCGTAGAAATCCTAATTTCTTACGGTTAAGACTCAAACTATCCACTCTTTCACAGGGATACACACCACGTTTAGCGGTTGCTAATACATCTGTATCAATGTCGGTGGCCAGAATTTTAATATCCCATTTACTAACATCTATACCTGACTCTAATAAACTTAACGCGATGCTATATGGTTCTTCACCAACAGAGCATGCCGACGACCAAATTCTCAGGCTGCGCTGGCCTGCTTGGTCCAAGGCCGGTATATAGGTTTGACTCAAATATTCAAAATGATGTGACTCACGATAAAATGACGTTAAGTTAGTGGTCATGGCATTAACAAATTGCGACATTTCATCTGCTGAACTATCAAGTAACAACAAATATTCATTAAACGATTCAACGCCTAGTGCTCGCACTCGTCTAACTAAACGGTTATATACAAGGTCTTTTTTATGATCGGCTAACGCAATGCCAGCATGATCATAAATACGCGCACGCACTTTCTCAAAATCTTTCTGATCATAGGGGAACTCTCGATCCCTATGACCACCAGATTGCTGTGGTGTGAACTTTCCCTGTTCTAACTCTTTTTGAGTCATAATGCTTCCTTAAAATTCTTCCCATTCCATATCATTACTATTGGAACTTGACGCTTTTGTTGCAGGTGCTTTTGAATTAGCCGCTTTTTCCGCAGGCCTTCTATTCGCCGTTCGGCTAGCTACAGGGGCAGACACTACAGCTCTATTTGACTGTTGTTGGCTGTCAGAAAAGAAACGCATAAGTTGACGTAATTGAACCGCTTGCTCTTCCATTCCTTCAGACGCGGCAGCCACTTCTTCAACAAGTGCAGCATTTTGCTGTGTGCCTTCATCCATATCGTTAATGGCTACATTAACTTGGTCAATGCCTGTTGCTTGCTCTTTACTCGCCAATGCAATTTCGTTGACAATAGTCGATACTTCATGGATGGCTGCTACGATCTCCGTCAGCGCTTTTCCTGATTCGTCAACAAATCGTCCGCCTTCTTCAACTTTAGATACACTATCACTAATGAGACCTTTGATTTCCTTGGCAGCGCTTGCACTACGCTGCGCTAAATTTCTTACTTCCGCAGCTACAACGGCAAAGCCACGCCCCTGTTCACCAGCACGGGCCGCTTCAACAGCTGCGTTCAATGCTAACAAGTTGGTTTGGAAGGCAATTTCATCAATAACACCGATAATTTCAGATATTTGAGTACTTGAACTACTAATTTCAGACATTGAATGAACAACTTTAGCTGATATTTCGCCGCCATTTTCTGCCAGCTTTTTAGCATTTTCAGCCAGAGAATTAGCTTGGGAAGCATTATCTGCATTTTGTCTGACCGTAGCGGTCATCTCTTCCATACTCGCTGCCGTTTCTTCCAAACTAGCCGCTTGGGATTCGGTTCTTGTGCTTAATGTGGTATTACCCTTAGATATTTCTTCAGCGCCCGATGCAATGGAGCCACTATTGGTTCTAATTTCACCAACAATTTCTTCCAACTTAACCATGGCCGCTCTAAGAGAAACTTCTAACTCAGCAAATTCGCCTTGAAAATTCCCTTCCATTCTTGATGTTAAGTTACCTTCTTCAAGTTCGGCAATGACACGCTTAACCTCCACAATAGGCTCTACAATTGAATCAAGCATAGTGTTCATGCCGGTCGCCACATTACCAATAAATCCGCTATATTTTTCTGCGTCTAAACGTGTGTCTAAAATACCAACTGAAGCATCCTGTATCATATTCTCAACATCAGACTCAGCTCCAAGTTGTTCCGTTATATCGCCCCATTCAACAACCGAACCAAGTCTAGTGCCATTAGAGTCTACAACAGGCGCTGCAATGAGAGTAAAGGTGCGAGGTCCGATGTTTATTTTTGAGGAGAATCGCTGCTTAAGCCCTTCTAACAAACGTTGCTGGTGCGAAGGGTCCTTATGAAAACCGTCAATATTGGTGCCCATCAATGTGCTTGCATCAAAATTAGGGAGATCTATTCTAATATCATCTTGGGCCGCTGTGAGCATATCAACCACAGAATCATTTACATAAATGATATTGCCACCGGTGTCAGCCATCATCACACTTGAAGTTACATTATCAAGGGCAACTCTAATGCGATCTGCTCGTTGGGCACTTTCTTTGGCGTCATTGACTTCAAAGCCCAGTTTAATTTGAATAGACTTAACCATTCTTAATAATTCACCAGACTCACCGTTTTCGGTGACTGATACATTGCGCGTGTAATCACCCTCGGTGATATTTTGCAGTTCATTAATTGTTTCGCTAATACCTGCCAACACAGTATCTCTCATGACCTTATTAACACCATAAGCAAACAGTGCTAACCCAGCCAAAGGCCCCAAAATAACCAGGGAAGTTATAGACGTAAAGAAAAGCGGCGCACTAATAACAGCCGACATACCCAGGCTCGCCATCAACCATTTATTAACCAAAGATTGATAATTACTGCTTTTTACACTATCTGGGCCCGGTAAAGTCGCCTCATTGCGTCTAAGTTGTTGATATAATCGCTCTGCGTCGGCAACATCCTGATCCGATGGATTAGAACGAACTGACATATATTCAGATAAACGACCGTCTTTCATCAACGGAGTGACATTGGCTCTAACCCAATAATAATCACCATTTTTACAACGATTTTTAACTAAGCCTACCCAGGGTCTGCCTGCTTCTAATGTTGTCCACAAATCTTTAAATGCAGCTTCTGGCATATCGGGGTGGCGAACAACATTATGATGCTCACCAACTAGCTCTTGCTCTGAAAATCCACTGATAGCGATGAAAGCCGGGTTGACGTATGTTATACGGCCTTGTAGATCAGTTTTAGTAACTAAATCTTCACCAGCTACTAAAGCTATACGGCGATCTGTTACAGGGGTATTATTCCTCATTCTTGTTCTCCTCGAACAGTTAATCCATTAAGCAACATTTTCTGTATTTGCTGGTGATAATTCTTTAGACGTTAGTAACTCGTCTACATCTAATAAAATAAGCATTTTTTCTTCAACCGTTGATAAACCAATAATAAATTCATCATCGATGGCACTAATATTACTGGGTGCAGGCTTGATGTTTTGGGCGGCAATGTCATAAGTCTCAGCAAAGGCGTCAACTAACATGCCCATTAAACGAGTCCGTTGGCCGTCGTCAATATTTAATACGATAACAATACGATTTTTCAATGATTCGTCAGGCGGTATGTCAAATCGTGTTCTTAAATTTATGATCGGAATAATCTGCCCTCGAAGATTAGTGACGCCTTCGACATAATCTGGGCTATTAGGCACCAGTGTGGCCATTTTCCAATCTCTGATTTCTTGGACTTTTAAAATATCTGTTGCATATTCTTCGCCGGCAACAATAAAGGATAAAAATTGACGTCCTTTGTCTGTAGCCTCTTCAGTTGATACTAAATTCATGCGACGCCCTCCAAAGAGTAATCACTGGCTGTAACCACTTCATAAGACATGTTTTGTTTCAAAGCGCTCAACCCTTTAATATCCACGATTAAAGCTACGCCGCCATCGCCCAAAATAGTCGCTCCTGAGATACCTTTAACTGCCATGTAATTTGAATCTAAGTTTTTAAGCACAACTTGCTGCTGATCGAGCAAGTCATCAACGAGTAAAGCATATTTATTACCGCTGCTTTCAACAATAATAACCATAGACTCATCAAACTCTGTACGTTTACCCGGTAATGAAAATAACTGACGCACAGAATAGATTGGGATATATTCATCCCTAAATAAATAGACACTAGGATTGCCTGCCACGGCTTTCACTAATTCGCTATTCACTTGCGCAGATTCAATAATTGACACCAGTGGCACTATGTATGTTTCGTTTGCGACCTTAATGAGCTGTCCATCTAAAATGGCGAGGGTGAGCGGTAAGCTTACAGAGAATGTTGAGCCTTCTCCTGGCGTCGATGTCAATGCGACATGGCCACCTAAAGATTCAATATTTCGGCGCACAACGTCCATGCCAACACCACGACCCGATAGGTCACTCACTTGATCCGCAGTAGAAAAACCTGGTGCAAATATTAATTCATTGATTTCTTGGTCGGTTGGGTTTTGTTCTTTGGTGAGCAGTCCTTTTTCCAAAGCTTTTTCTTTGATGCGCTGAGTATTGAGCCCCCTGCCATCATCGCTTATATCAATGACAATGTATCCACCTTGATGGTAGGCGTTTAGATGAACGACGCCTGTTTCATCTTTACCAGCGGCGATACGCTCTTCGGGTAATTCGAGCCCATGGTCGAGGGAGTTTCGTACTAGATGTACAAGAGGGTCACCTATTTTTTCCATCACGGTTTTATCAAGTTCAGTATGTTCACCTGTTAGTTTTAACTCGATTTTTTTACCCAACTTAGCACTAATATCGTAAACCATACGTGGGAAGCGGTTGAACACAAAACTTATAGGCAGCATACGAATACGCATAACATCTTCTTGCAAGTCTCGTGTATTACCTTCTAATTGAACCAAACCTTCCAGTAGTTTTTCAACTAAATCGTTATCTTGATTACTGAGATCATTGCCAACTTGTTTTAACATAGCCTGTGTTATTACAAGCTCACCAACACGATTGATTAACGCATCAACTTTGTCGATACCAACTCGAATGGAGCCGCCCTCGTTAGCATTGCTTTTAGATTTAGTGGGCGCAGAAGACGATTCATCTTCATTTGTTGATTTATTCTCAACGACATTAACTTCTACAGTTGGTGTTGATTGTGCTACTTCAACTTCTTCTGATTCGTCAGGGCTTAGAAGTTCTCCTGTGGACTGCTCAATAATCAGATCACATTCATCTTCAACCCACTCAAATATTTCTGAAATTTCTTCACGCTCACATGCTGATTGCAGGGTTATTTTCCATGATAAATAACATTCTTCAGCGTGTAATGCAGCTAATGGGGGGATATTTTTACATTCAACAACTTGAGTTACGGGGCCTAACTCAGCTAATGCGTTGATTATATGAAGTACATCGTTGCCAGTTTGCAACATTTCATGATGCGGCACAAAGCTAATCTGCCAGAGGCCAGAATCATTAGTACCATCTTGCTCAGCAATAGATGTATTTACATTATCTGAGACATCATTACTATCTTGTTGATTAAGCGCTTGCGCTAGTTGATTATGTACCAGATTAATACTCTCGTCGGTACATTCGTTATCATCTCTGGCAGATTCGATTAATAACTTGATGCAATCAACCGACTGCAGTAATAAATTGACATCTTTTTGATTTACAGCCCGTCGACCATCACGCATTTCATCAAGTAATGTCTCTACCTCATGGGTAAAGTCAGTGACTCTATTAAAGCCAAAAGTTCCAGCGCCTCCTTTAATTGAGTGGGCTGCACGAAAAATTGCGTTAATTGCATCTACATCACCCTGCTCTAACGTCAGCAGACTTGATTCCATTAACTCCAACCCTTCGAAACTTTCTTCCAAAAAAGTCGGTATGAACTGCGAGAGATCGATACTCATAAATGATTATTACCTTATGACACGTTTTATCGTCGACAATAGTTTTTCAGGGTTAAAAGGCTTTACAAGCCATCCAGTGGCACCAGCTGCTTTACCACGTTGTTTCATTTCCGCTGAACTTTCTGTTGTCAACATTAAAACAGGTGTAAATTTGAAGGCAGGGAGTTGTCGTAATTCACTACACAACTTAATCCCATCCATTATCGGCATATTCACATCGGTAATGACCAAGTCAAAACGGCCGGTTTTTGCTTTCTCTAAACCATCTTTACCATCGCAAGCTTCAACGGTTTCATACTGCTGTTGCTTTAGTGTAAATGAAACCATATTTCTAATTGAAGCAGAGTCATCAACTACTAAGATCTTTGCCATTTTTCTGTCCTATAAATTCGAGGGTGATTAATTAAGCTTTAACAAATTATCTAAACCTAATCGTGATGCACTACTGATAAGTTCATCATTTAGGTTTAACCAAGATAATTCGATGTTTTGGCGATTTATATCTATAACAAGTGCGGTCAATAATTGTAAGCCAGCCGTATCAATCCGCGATAATTCGCTAACATCAATATTGACATGGGTAATTGGAGTATCGCAATGAAGTTGCTCAATCATCGATTCTTTAGATTCATTTACAATGGAGATATCTAATGACTGTGGCAGTGATAGAGTAATCGCGTCCATGCAATGTCCTTATATAATGTTGTGAAGGAGATCAAAATATAAAAATTGATATAAATCAATTAATACAAACAAACTAGATAAAACTAGAATATCCATAGTAAGGCATTAGAGTCAAGAGAAAGCTGAGATTAACGGTGTAGTTGCTAATTAAATGAAAGATGTGACTATTAAAGCCGCATCTCCCATTAAATTATACGAATAAGAACTATTCGCCTACAGGTTTTTGTGTCGTAGTTTTAGCGCATCTTAAAATTAAGTAACCTAGTAATCCAGCTGCAAAAGAACCGACTAGAATAGCTAATTTATCGGCAAACATAAATTGGGCAGGATCTGGAAATGCTAGTGAATTTACAAATAAACTCATGGTAAATCCAATACCCGTTAGAATAGCTACGCCATATAATTGCGTATAATTACTATCGGTGGGTAACTTCGCTAGTCCCATTTTTATGGCCAAGAGACTAAATCCAAAGACGCCTACTTGCTTACCAATAAACAGCCCAGCAGCAATTCCCATTGGCACTGGCGTCAATATTTGATCCATTGATATACTTCTAAAGTCAACACCTGCATTAACGAATGCAAATAGCGGCAAAATGAAGAATGCTACCCAATAATGTAAATCATGCTCCATAGACTTAAGCATTGAACGCTTAATACGCCCAGCTACTACTTTTCGTTGTGATATTGGAATGGTAAATGCCAGTGCTACGCCCGCTAGTGTCGCATGCACACCAGATTTTAATACACTCACCCATAAAATAACGCCGACTATGATGTAGGCCGCCTTGCGATCAACACCTAATCGATTCATCACGACCAACATTGTTAATGCACTAGCGGCTACTGCAATAGATAATGTTGAAAGTTCTGCCGTATAAAACAGCGCAATAATCACAATAGCGCCTAAGTCATCAATGATTGCCAGTGCCATTAAAAATATTTTTAAAGATACTGGTACGCGTTTACCTAATAAAGACAGTACACCTAGCGCAAAAGCGATATCTGTCGCAGTTGGAATTGCCCATCCTTGTGTACCCGCTGAGTCAGTGCCAACAAAAAACAAGTAAACAGCGGCAGGAACGACCATTCCGCCAACAGCCGCAAATCCTGGTAGTACTATTTGGGCGGGGGTAGATAAATGCCCTTCAATAATTTCACGTTTGACTTCTAAACCAATTAATAGAAAGAACACCGCCATCAAACCATCATTTATCCATAATAATAATGGTTTATCGATATGTAAAGCACCAAAACGAATTTCAACAGGGGTTTCAAGAAATGCATCATAAACTTCAGACAGGCCAGTATTTTTTAACAATAAGGCGAAAATGGTAACGAATATTAAGACAATACCCGCGGACGATTCTTTTTTAATAAATTCTTCTACTGCGTTCATCAATACACTCCTAAATTATAAGAAACTATCTTAAAATAAAGCATCGTAAAAGTCGACATATTATGTCTAAAAGTCTGACTCTTAAACATAATATTGCCATTTTATTATTGATTCTCTTTGGCAAACTTTGCCATAAAGTCAACTAACGCCTGCACACCTTCAATCGGCATTGCATTATAAATACTAGCACGCATCCCACCAACACTACGATGACCTTTTAATGCCATCAATCCAGCAGCTTCGGCTTGCGCTAAAAATTCTTTATCTAGGCTAGAATCATTAAGCAAAAACGTTACATTCATGCGCGATCGGTATTGTGGTGATACTTTATTACTGTAAAAGGCTGAGCTATCTATTGCGCTATATAATAGTGCCGCCTTTTCTATGTTTCGTTGTTCCATGGCTTTTACGCCACCTTGTTCTAACAACCACTTGAATACTTCGCCCGCTAAATACCAGGCAAACGTCGGCGGCGTATTGAACATAGAGTCATTATCACTCAGTAACTTATAATCAAAGATGGAAGGTGTAACCGGTAGACTATGGCCGAGTAAATCTTCTCGCACAATCACAATAGACAAGCCCGATGGGCCAATATTTTTTTGCGCGCCAGCATAGATAAGACCATATTTAGACACATCTATTTCGCGGGATAAAATTGTTGATGATAGATCTGCTACCAAGGGTACATTAACCTCTGGCTCCTCACTCATTTCGATACCATCTACTGTTTCATTAGGACAATAATGAAAGTAAGCGGCATCATCACTGAGCTGCCAATCTGCCGGGTCTGCAACGCCGTTTAATCCATCTAGGGTCGCTGGCGTTGCAACCACATTAATTTCACCGTACTTTTTAGCTTCAGTCACCGCAGATTTAGACCATGAGCCAGTAACCAAATAGTCAGCCTTGCCCGTTAATCCAATAAGATTTAATGGGATGGCAGCAAATTGACCGCGACCACCACCATGACAAAACAGCACACGGTAATTATCAGGAATATTCATCAATAGACGAAGATTGGATTCCGCGGCTTTGGCAACATTAACAAAATGCTTGTCACGATGACTAAATTCCATGATAGAAATACCATGTTGTTGCCAATTAACAAATTCTTGTTGCGCCTTTTCCATGACCGCTACGGGTAGCATCGCTGGGCCTGCACAAAAGTTATAAACCGCGTTCATTTTCCTTCCTCTATATTATTTATAAAATTAATTGATTTGCTGGTTATTGCTTTAGTTCACAAACAAAAAGAGCGCCGTAAGGCGCTCTTTCATTTGGTGGTGTTACTCGGCTTCAGTTGGCGGATTAACATCGCCATCTGCTGCTTCAGGCGTTTCACCGCCTACTTCACCGTCAACTATTGGTGGGGTCTCATCGCCCTCTTCACCTTCGACAGTATCAGGATTAAACTCCGGCGCTTGAATTTCTTCAATACGCTGTAGTGCAACCACTTTTTCGTCTTCGATAGTGCGGATAAGTGTTACGCCTTGGGTATTACGACCCACGGTTGATACACCTTCGACAGGTGTACGTACTAAGGTACCCTTATTCGAGATAATCATGATTTCATCATTTTCATCTACTTGAACAGCGCCAATCACTAAACCGTTACGCTCACTTACCTTAATAGACACAACACCCTGAGTCGCACGACTCTTTGCTGGGTAATCGGCTAATACAGTACGTTTACCGTAACCATTTTCAGTCACTGTTAAAATACAACCATCGCCGTGAGGAACAATCAGTGATACAACTTTTTGTCCTTCTTTAAGCTTCATCCCGCGAACACCCGTACCTGTACGGCCGATTGCGCGACATTGCTCTTGACTAAAGCGAACCACTTTACCTTCGTCTGAGAACAACATGATTTCGCTGTCTTCTTCAGTGAGCGCTACGCCAACTAACTCATCATCATCACGTAAGTTAACAGCAATAATACCGTTAGCACGCGGACGAGAATAAGCCGTTAGATTCGTTTTCTTCACCGTACCAGCAGCAGTAGCCATCAAGATACATTTATCTTCTGTGTATTCACGTACTGGCAAGATAGCTGTAATACGCTCATCTTTTTCCAATGGCAACAAGTTAACAATTGGCTTACCACGTGCTTGACGAGAAGCTAATGGCAACTGATATGTTTTCATCCAATACATCTTGCCGCGATTAGAGAAACACAACATGGTGTCATGGGTGTTAGCCACTAATAAACGTTCGATGAAATCTTCATCTTTCATCTTAGTCGCTGCTTTACCTTTACCACCACGGCGCTGAGCTTCGTATTCAGTTAGCGGTTGGTACTTCACATAACCTTCATGTGACAGTGTTACCACAACGTCTTCTTCGGTAATTAAATCTTCAAGAGACAAATCATGTGACGCATTGGTAATTTCAGTGCGGCGCTCATCACCAAACTCTTCTAATACCGCTTCTAGTTCTTCAACAATCACTTCCATTAAGCGCTCTGGGCTACCTAATATATGAAGTAACTCAGCAATTAAGCCAAGAATGTCTTGATATTCACCTAAGATCTTCTCGTGTTCAAGACCTGTTAAACGATGAAGTTTAAGCTCTAAAATCGCTTGGGCTTGCGTTTCGGTTAAATGATATTTACCATCACGAATACCAAATTCAGGCTCTAACCACTCAGGACGCGCGGCATCGTCACCAGCACTTTCTAACATGGCTGCAACATTACCTAATTCCCAACCTTGAGCAACTAAAGCAATTTTTGCCTCGGCTGGTGTGGCTGAATTACGAATCATTTCAATGATTGGATCAATATTAGCTAATGCAATCGCTAGGGCTTCTAATATATGCGCGCGATCGCGGGCTTTACGCAATTCAAATACCGTACGGCGTGTTACTACTGCGCGGCGATGGCGAACAAAGCTAGATAGCATTTCTTTAAGGTTAAACAATTTAGGACGATTGTCCTCAAGTGCTACCATGTTGATGCCAAAAGAAACTTGCATTTGAGTTTGTGAATATAAGTTATTTAAAACAACTTCACCCACTTCACCGCGTTTAATTTCGATAACCATACGCATGCCGTCTTTATCAGACTCATCACGTAATGCGCTAATGCCTTCCAATTTTTTATCACGTACTAGCTCAGCCATTTTTTCAATTAGGCGTGCTTTATTTACTTGATAAGGTAGTTCGTGAACAATAATAGTTTCTTTACCATTATCGGCCACTTCAACTTCGGCGCGGGCACGAATACGTACTTTGCCACGACCTGTTTTGTAAGCGTCAATGATACCCTGACGTCCACTGATAATACCGGCCGTTGGAAAATCAGGACCTGGAATGAACTCTAAAAGCTCTTCAATAGTAATGTCGTTGTTTTTAATAAACGCTAAACAGCCCGACACCACTTCATTAAGATTATGTGGCGGAATGTTCGTCGCCATACCAACAGCAATACCTGATGACCCATTAACTAATAGGTTAGGAATTCTTGTTGGCAGCACAACTGGAATAAATTCAGTGCCATCATAGTTCGGCGCAAAATCGACGGTCTCTTTTTCAAGATCGATCAATAATGAATGGGCCATTTTCTTCATACGTATTTCGGTATAACGCATAGCCGCTGCACTATCACCATCAACAGAACCAAAGTTACCTTGGCCGTCAACTAATGGATAACGGAGTGAAAAAGGCTGGGCCATACGTACTATGGTATCGTATACGGCGCTATCACCATGGGGATGATACTTACCGATAACATCACCTACCACACGGGCAGATTTTTTGTACGCTTTATTCCAGTCATTACCAAGTACATTCATTGCAAAAAGTACGCGACGATGTACTGGCTTCAAACCATCCCGAACATCGGGTAAGGCACGACCTACAATTACGCTCATGGCGTAATCTAGGTACGAATTTTTTAATTCGTCTTCGATATTAATCGGCGATACACTATTGGCCAACTCAGTCATAAATTCCTAAGATCCCTGTGTCTGTAGAAACAACACCTTTTACGCATCCACTTATTATTATAATGAGGCATATAAGGCAAAAATAGAGCCTGATTCTAGCACAGTGAGTTCATGATACTAGGGCTAATATCGCTCGATTTTGGATTCTAGGCGCATTAACGGCTAAATATCATAAAAATGGTCATCAATTGCTCATTTAACGACCTACCTTAAAGTAGCCTTAAAATAGCGCTGGGGAGTTATGCTTAAATTGCATTGAGTTAGGGTTGTGCTACTTATAATAAGCCCTCTATAATAATGCCTTTCCCGTTTAACAATATTTGCTTTCCTATGCCTAACTCTCAGCCACAATCTAATTCACAATTACCCTTAAATAATGCTGTTAATGTTGATCCACACGAAATCGAAAAATTTTCTGCACTGGCTCAAAGTTGGTGGGATATGGACGGTGAGTTTAAACCACTGCATTTAATGAATCCTACGCGCCTTAATTATGTCGCTGATAAAAGCGATGGCTTATTTGAAAAACGCGTATTAGATGTAGGCTGTGGCGGCGGTATCTTAAGTGAGTCAATGGCGAAACTGGGCGGCGATGTATTAGGTATTGATATGGCTCAAGAGTCTCTCAATGTTGCACATCTACATGCCTTAGAGACTGGCGTTAAAAATGTGTCTTATCAGCTTATCCCCGTGGAGGATTTAGCCAAACAGCAACCCCACTCATTTGACGTTGTAACCTGTATGGAAATGCTAGAACATGTGCCAGATCCACAATCAATTGTTCGTGCATGTTTTGAGCTTGTAAAACCCGGTGGCCAAGTATTCTTCTCGACATTAAACCGAACCCATCGCGCTTACCTTCTCGCCATCATTGGCGCTGAACATGTCTTGAAATTGGTGCCTAAGGGTACGCACGATCACAAAAAATTCATTCGCCCTAGTGAATTGATACGTTTTGCTGATAACGCTAATGCACGTTGCGTTGATGCCATCGGTGTTCATTACAACCCGCTCACTGAGCAGTTTAAAACAAATGACGATTTGTCGGTAAATTACCTTATTCACTGTCAGCCTAATAATATCTAATAACAGTAACCGATGTAATAAAGGGAAATGATCATGACTAATTCAACAGTTATTAAAGCGGTGTTATTTGATTTAGACGGCACTTTACTTGATACGGCGCTTGATCTTGGTGCTGCGGCTAATCGCCTGCTGGCGAAAGATAGTTTAGCGCTACTATCAAACGAGATTATTTATCAAACGGCTTCACAAGGCGCTTTAGCATTAATAAAAGCTGGTTTTGGTGATCAATTATCTACGCCGCAATATCAGAAGCTGCGCGGAGAGTTTCTAGATAACTATACGGCGCATATTAACGATCATACCACTTACTTCGATTGTGTTGAGTGGCTGTTAGATACCCTTGACGATAATAATATAGTGTGGGGTATTGTCACAAACAAGCCCACGCTATATACCAGTCAATTGTTGGTGCACTACCCCCGCTTAGCCAATTGCGCTGTCATTGTGTGCGGCGATACGTTAGCTGTTGCTAAACCCGACCCTGCCCCCCTGTTATTAGCCGCGCAACAAATTGGTATCCCAGTCTGTCATATAGCTTATGTAGGAGATGCTCGCACCGATATAGAAGCCTCAGCGGCGGCTAACATGCTCAGTGTGGCCGCTAACTATGGTTATATTCCGCCCAACGATCCAACGTGTAGCTGGAATAGCGATCGTCAAATTGATCATCCAAAGGATCTTTTGTCAATATTAACTGTACACGCGAAAAAAACTGACACTGTGTAGAAGTTTTTTGAACAAATTTTGTTATAAATTAAGCAAAGAAAAATATAAAAAATATAATTAAAAAACCGTGATTTAAATTTGAATTTTTTAAAAATAACGAGTGATAATAGTCAAAATGATAGTTCCCACTAACATTGGTTAATAAAAGCGTTTTATCCACAGCTTATACCCTTGGTTAACACTTGCATTGTGTCTCAATCCCCCTTATCTTGTATCCCATAATTTTTTAAAACCTATATGTAGTATATTTAGACGAAAGTAAACACTAGAGAGTATGGATAGTTTGTAGTGAATAACTTCTCCCTACCACTATCGTTATACTCTTAACGGACTACTTACCCCTCTGATGCGTTGCATCATGATTAATAGGTTAGTATCAACAGCGATGGACAATAATAATGAATAAAAATTTACTGGTTACTAAACGCGGCGGCAAACAAGAACCTATCGATCTAGACAAGATCCATAAAGTACTCGATTGGGCTGCTAAAGGGCTAGATAATGTGTCGGTTTCTCAAGTTGAGATCAAAGCGCATATTCAGTTTTATACGGGTATTGAAACCAAAGATATTCACGAAACTATTATTAAAGCCGCTGCGGATCAAATTTCAGAGACAACTCCCGATTATCAATTCATGGCAGCGCGTTTAGCCATATTCCATTTGCGTAAAAAAGCCTATGGTCAATTTGAGCCGCCACACCTTTATGCCCATACCGTTAAAATGTGTGAAGAAAATCGCTATGACACACATCTATTAACTGATTATTCTCAAGCAGAATTCGAGCAAATGAATAACGCGCTTGACCATTCTCGTGATATGAATTTTAGCTACGCCGCTGTAAAACAGCTTGAAGGGAAGTATTTACTGCAAAACCGCAGTACCGGTGAGATTTTTGAAAGCGCACAATTCCTTTACATGCTTATTGCCGCTGCCTTGTTTTCTAAATATCCAAGTGAAACGCGCTTAGATTATGTTATTCGTTTTTACAACGCCGCTTCATTATTTAAAATTTCATTACCAACCCCTATTATGGCCGGTGTGCGTACACCAACACGTCAATTTAGCTCATGTGTATTAATTGAATGTGACGATAACCTCGACTCAATTAACGCGACATCAAGCTCGATTGTTAAATACGTAAGTCAACGTGCGGGCATTGGTATTAATGCCGGTCGTATTCGCGCTATTGGTAGCCCAATTCGCGGCGGTGAAGCAAATCACACGGGTTGTATTCCATTTTACAAGCATTTCCAAACAGCGGTTAAAAGTTGTTCACAAGGTGGCGTTCGAGGCGGTGCAGCCACATTGTTCTACCCATTGTGGCATTTAGAAGTGCAATCTTTATTGGTGCTCAAAAATAACCGCGGCGTTGAAGAGAATCGTGTTCGTCATATGGATTATGGTGTTCAGTTTAACAAGACTATGTATCAGCGTTTGATTAAAGGGGGAGACATAACATTATTCTCTCCTAGTGACGTACCTGGCCTATATGATGCTTATTTTGCAGACCAAGATAAATTTGAAGCACTTTATACGCAATACGAAAATGATGACTCGATTCGTAAAGAAACCATTAAAGCCTCTGAGCTGTTTTCATTATTTGCACAAGAACGTGCAAGCACAGGCCGTATTTATTTACAAAATGTTGATCACTGTAATACACACAGCCCGTTTGACCCAAGTGTGGCGCCAATCAGACAGTCAAACTTGTGTTTAGAAATCGCGCTGCCGACTAAACCATTGCAAAGCTTTGACGATCCAAACGGTGAAATTGCTTTATGTACGTTATCAGCATTTAATCTAGGTACGATTAAATCATTGGATGAGTTAGAAGAGTTAGCTGAGCTTGCCGTACGTGCTTTAGATAATCTTTTAAGTTATCAAGATTATCCAATCATTGCAGCGCAGCAATCAAGCTTAGCACGCCGTACTCTAGGGATAGGCGTTATCAACTTCGCTTATTACTTGGCTAAAAACGGCGTTAAATATTCAGATGGCAGTGCAAATCGATTAACCCATGAAACGTTTGAAGCCATTCAATACTATTTATTAAAAGCCTCAAATAATCTGGCCAAAGAAGTGGGCGCTTGTGATTGGTTCAATGAAACAACGTATTCAAAAGGTGTATTACCTATTGATACTTACAAAAAAGATGTCGATGCGTTATGTTCAAACGAGCTAAACCTAGACTGGGAAAGTTTGCGCGAAGAAATTAAAACACACGGATTACGTAATTCAACATTATCGGCATTAATGCCGTCAGAAACCTCGTCGCAAATATCAAATGCCACCAATGGCATTGAGCCACCACGTGGACTGATCAGCGTTAAAGCGAGTAAAGATGGTATTTTAAAGCAAGTTGTTCCTGAGTATTTAACCCTGCGTGAGAACTATGAATTATTGTGGAATATCCCGTCAAATGATGGATACATTCATTTAGTCGGTATCATGCAAAAGTTCATCGACCAAGCTATTTCAGCTAATACAAACTACGATCCAAACAAATTTGATAGTGGTAAAGTCCCGATTAAGCGCATTATCAAAGACTTGTTAACCGCCTACAAATTTGGCGTAAAAACACTTTATTATCACAACACTCGTGATGGCGCCGATGATAATCAAGGTGATATTGTTATCGAAAAAGAAGATGATGATGGCTGTGAAGGCGGCGCGTGTAAAATATAAATAGCATAAAGCAGCAGGTTTTTACCTGCTGTTTTCATTGAAAAAATAATAATTAGCCTTTGGGCGATGAGGGCAAGATGACCTATTCAACATTTAATCAGACAAAAAACAATCCATTACTTGAGCCAATGTTTTTGGGCAACTCGGTTAATGTTTCTCGTTTTGATCAACAAAAACTTCCTATTTTTGAAAAACTGATTGAGAAACAAATCTCATTCTTTTGGCGTCCAGAAGAAGTTGATATTTCTAAAGACCGTATGGACTGGCAAAAACTCACCAGCAGTGAGCAACATATTTTTATCAGTAATTTAAAATATCAAACATTGCTTGATTCCATTGCTGCACGTAGCGTTAATGTCACATTTTTACCGTTAGTCTCATTACCAGAAATAGAAACATGGATTGAGACTTGGGGCTTTTTTGAAACCATTCATTCTCGCTCATACACACATATACTGCGTAATCTATTTACCGATCCCAGTGAAGTATTCGACGATATTTTAATTAACGAAAATATCCTAAACCGTGCCAGTGATATTGCTAAGTTTTTTGATGACGTAATACTAACAACGCAATTACTTCAGTCACAAGGTGAAGGTAGTTACGAAGTTGAAGGCCGCACGATAGAAGTAAGCCAACGTAAACTTAAAGAACGCTTGTTCTTATGTGTGTGTTCTGTCAATGCTCTAGAAGCGGTTCGTTTCTACGTTAGTTTCGCCTGTTCGTTCGCTTTTGCTGAGCGTGAGCTTTTAGAAGGTAACTCTAAAATTATCAAGCTTATTGCGCGTGATGAGTCGGTACATTTAACGGGAACTCAACACATCTTAAATTTATGGGCTGAAGGTAAAGACGACCCAGAAATGAAAGAAATTAGTGAGACAATGAAAGATGAAGGCTTACAAATCTTCTTAGACGTTGTTGAACAAGAAAAAAATTGGGCTGATTATCTCTTTAAAGATGGTTCGATGATTGGCATGAACAGTGAAATACTTAAACAATATGTTGAGTATATTGCTAACCAACGTCTTATAGCCATTGGCCATCAACCGCCGTTTGCCACAAAAACAAACCCACTGCCGTGGATAAATGCTTACCTCGTTTCTGATAATGTTCAAGTAGCGCCCCAAGAATCTGAAATCAGCTCATACT
>Ga0209395_1000480_pt1 | contig 58450 bp, 51 predicted proteins | sample GOMGulsemesocosm_3_FD_184635 | JGI IMG/M metagenome (GOLD analysis project Ga0209395, IMG submission 184635) | Methane-oxidizing microbial communities from mesocosms in the Gulf of Mexico - GOM9D Gulf of Mexico (SPAdes) (version 2) | ecosystem: Environmental > Aquatic > Marine > Cold seeps...
GCGAGCAATGCCTGCGGTGTCAGATTTGGAAACACAGGTAGTGGGTTATCGGATTGAGTTACAGACGGCGTCATCAAAAAAATTCATAAGCGGCTAACGTTTTCGATCTAGAAAAGCCCGCTAATGCGGGCTTTTTCAGCTATAAGTTTGATAAATTGTCCCAGTTATAGCTAGTACATTCTATATAGAGGGCTTAGGACTGTCGCGCTGAATTCGTTAGACGAAATCATAGCTTTACCAGTCGGCCTCTTTTTAGATTACAAGTCAAATCTACCCACAGCTAGTCCGCAGTATCTTCCTTTAACTGTGCCTTTTATCAAGCATCCCGTGACACCTATTGACTATAGCCTTGTTTACGATGGCAGCGTAGTTCTGGTAATAGCTACCGAAGATCACTATTGGGTCAATCTTTACCCTAGGCCTCTTGTCGGTTGCAAAAGAGATTCACGGGAAATGTTTGCTTAATCAGGCCTCACAAGCCTAGCTCGTCGTGTTTGTTCTATCGTCTGGGGCAGCAATATGAGTGCTGGCTGTACCGTTCGATAGGTCCTTGTTTGTTAGTGTTGCCAAGCCAAAATTGCAGCACTAACCCATTGAAGGTCGCTTAGGTGGTGCCCTAGTTCTGCTACTGGCACAACGGAAAATACTCATGGCTATGGCATCCGTGGTATAAGATGGTAACAGGAGTGCTTGGCTTATGTGCTCTGAGCGAGAAATAGATGTTTACATTAAACATGTCATGTCGAATATCGACCAGGATGTTATTAGCGGCCTAAATCTGTTGCAAATATGGGCAATTGAGTTGGCAATTGGTTGCAATGCGCCGTTTCGACGTCATGCCATTGACCTTAGAGGTACTCTTAGGCTTCATTTCGCTCAATGTTATTTTGTGGTCTTAATAGGTCGTGATCGTCGCAGTGACATTCGAAATCGTGAAGGTGATCGTCGGCGTCAGGCCGGAGCGATCAGCTTTTTCCTGATGCTCTATACGGTTATAGCTATGCTATTACCGGTGTTATTGGTAATGTTCTATGCGCTAAAATCCTGGGCCGGTATCGATATATTCCCCAGTCAGCACCGGTCTGATCTTTTGAGTTTTTAACTGTTGTAGGCTTTACAGGCTACAAGGTGTTTGTTCCTTCTGGTATGCCTGGGGAGGCTGGAATGGTCCGGTCCACTAATTGAACGCTCGTTAAAGCGTCTGTTGATAGCTGGGAATCATCGTTATTTACACGCCCCGGTGTTCCAGTCGAGCATTGATTGCTCAATAGGAATAGCTTGAAAAATGATGCATAGCTAGCTTCGTTCAATGGCCTGATTGGCCTAGAGCCAATTTTCTGAATATGTAGTATGTTTGCTATAGCGGTGTTTGGGTTCTGGCAATAGCGCTAGAATCGTCGCAGCAGTGACAAAAAGGTAGATGTTTGCCGCACTCTTTTCTCAATGCTAGCTTTACTGCAGCTGTCACATTTATAGCGTTAGAGTTGTTCAGCTGCGCCTGACAAGAGATTTTGCGGGAATATGCTGTCTTGCCATTGGGGGCCGCTATACACTTAGGCACCGATTACTTTTACGTCAATCTCGAATATGCGTTTTGAAGCTGCGCCGCAAGCGTGTTCTGAGTATTGGGAGCACTAGGAATAACGAACATTATTATGTGGGCCGAAGGTGTCAGCGTCCGCCTCTAGATTAAGAGGCGGTATTTAAGCAAGTGCAGGAAAGGGGAGGCTTTATACTGCCCGTTGAACGCTATAAATTCCCCGCGGTGTATACCTTGATCAACTGGGCTGTGGGAGCTGCACCTTGGCGCTGCAAAAAAGCCTGAAACTCTGGGTTGGGCGTATCTTGCATCTTGGCCCAATCAGCCCAATTGGCATAATTCATAACGTAGTGCATATTTTGCATCTGGTCGACATGAATGTCGACTTTGGTGCCGCTTTTCTCATGAATAGCACGGGCTTCCATTGCGACCTGGAACATATCGCTGGCACGGCCTAGTTCGGCTTTCCAGATAAATACCTGGTAGACACTGCCTCCGCTCATAGCGCCGACAGGTGTGTTCAGTAGGTAATTGTTTTCCAGTTCCGCCGATGGCTTTTTGGAAATTTTAGCGAGAAATTTCCCCCACTTTTTACTGCCCTGCAATTTTTCACCGTGGGCGGCCCATGCGGCCCAGTTTTTAAAGCTGTTGGCAGTGTGGATGCGTCCATCAGTGTCCCTGCCGATCGCGCTATTGGATCCCAGTTCCTGTTGTATTGCCCGGGCTTCGTGCGCGTATTTCGTCAGTAATTCATTCTTCCCCGGCATAGCTTTCCAAATATTGACTTCCAGTACATCTGCTACCACTGAGGACGACAGTGAAAGCATTAATGCTAATACAAGTATTCTCATGAGGTTTAACTCCGTTATGGATTATGCGTTTGTCGACCACGGGCGCGAGCTGCCGAGAGCAGTCGATAACAAAAGAATAGTTTTCAATGCTCGTTTGTCCAGGCAGTGCTAGGGGTTGTTGTTTGCTCAGAAGCTGGGTCACGTCGATAATCGATAGAATAAACGTACTTTGGGCCAAATGTGTTGCGGAAAAAGCGCATGCTGTAATAGCTTTCAAGGTGTCAGTCACTATGAATGCGCAATATTTGACCGAAAAGGATAAAGGTGTTTAAGCTTGCTTCGAGCTGACTCTGAAAAGCCTAACGCTGCGTTATTGTTGCTTTAGCTAATATATTTATTGTGCATGGAGCAACGCAGTGGCAGCCCTTCCAGCACTCTGTGTGCAAAGGTCCGTGATCTATCCCGGCCAATTCATCTGGACTAGTGGTACCAGTTTTCCGCTCGATGTCCGGTGGAATAATCTCTTTAGCTGGCTTACCTGTGGCTGTGGCTGTGGTATTGGATTCGCTGTGGCCCGTGGCTCGGATTTTCGTCTACAGCTACAGCATCTTGATGTCGAAACAGAGTACACGCGCAAATATTTCTGCCGATTTCAAACTTTCATGGCAGTTCCATAAGGGTGTTTTTTGTCCGTCATAAGTTGCGTTTTGTGGTTGCCCTAACGCGCTTAGTGAGAGTTAGATCGTTAACGGCGCTTTGTTCACGCTAATACCGCGATTTCATGTATTTAATGGCGGGCAGCAGGAAATTTTTCCAAACCTGTTCAATTTCACAGTTAAACAAAGGGTCGTGATCGCGTACTGTTGCGATCATGCTACTAAGCCAAAGGTCGTAATACTCTGGTTTAATATTTAAGGCGTCGCGGCCGTGCAGTCCGGCAATACGATCGAGATATTCACCGGCTTCGTGATTCTGGTCTGACGCCAGCATAGCCATATAAAGTGACGTTTTTAGAACCCTAGCTTGTGTTTTAAAATTGGTTTTCTCGAATTTGGCAGCGATTTCAGGCGACGACGCTACAAAATTTTTATAGAAATCCAGTAGAAACGTAGGGGAAAATCCGCAACGCTCAAGGCTATTGTGAAAGTCATCAATAGCTTCTTCGGTGAGCTTGTACATAGTCTGTCTCCCTTAGCTTGTGGCTTGTAGTGAATCAGTGCTGCTCGACTACTGAATAGATCTCTCCCTTTGTTGTCAGTTTCTACTTCCCTAATGGGCGTCACAGAGCCAGTAAGGCTATGGTAGCACCGGTCTGTGTGGACGCTGTAGCACAGGGATGTTTTGCAATTATCAATATTAACTTCAAGAGTCTATTGCTATCAGTATAATGACCTTCCCGGTACTATTCACAGAAAAAGCGTAGGCAATCATGACGTTGATCAACATTTGATCAATCAACAGGGTAGATAGTGAGTGCTGAAAAGAGCCGGTTCGATCTAGCGCCTGCATTACTGAACTCACGGCTATGTGGGTCGACGATTGGATTTGCTCAAAGATCGTTTTTGAAGCTGGTTGTAGTCACAGCCGCGTTACTATTAGTGAGTCGTTTTGGCTGTATTTCCGCCAATTTTTAAAGTGTGGGGCTGAACATAGCGCATAATCGTGGTCAATCTAGCCTTGTTCGATGTTAGTTGTAAGCTTAGTTAAGTGCGCTGTAGAGTTAATAGCTGATGAGGGCCGTAGCTGTAAGCCGATCATGCTGTCGAAGTGCAAGGGCGGCTACCGGGTTGGTCTGTTGCAAGCCAGTGTGCAAAACTGGGCGAAATCTTCGGTTCTGTAGACCTAACCGCGATTGTGGGTTTTACGATCTCGAACAGCGATTACCTATGACCCGTCGAATAGACTACCAATATCCGCAAGCGACTAATCGGGTCTAATAACGAGCAAATCAGTCCTGGCATGATGAATGATTTTTTCTGCTGTATTTCCAATCAGTTTCCCTGGTACGCCCTTTCGTCCCATGGAGCCAATCACGATACATTGGGCATTTAGTTTATTGGCCAGGGTGTTGATTACCTGCCAGGGCTTACCCTCTCGCACATGAAATGATTGTTCGTCAATGTCATAGTCGTCGAGCCATTGCTTGCACAATTCACGCGCCTGCTTTTCCATATTTTTGGTATGGGAAGGGACATCAATTAAGTCCATGTCTTTCATTAACGTGGGAATTTGAATCGAGTAGCAACAGTGCAATTCCGCATCGCTTTGCACCGCAAGCTGAAATCCCTGCTCCAATAATTGCTTGTTGAGTCGGTGTTTTTGTTCCTGCTTATGGATTAAGTCCAGCGCTACGAGAACCACTTTTTTGTGTTTGTACACATTAGGGTTAACACTGTAAATAGGCGCAGGCGCTTTCCTGAATAACTGCCAATCGGAAGGCGTATAAAATAGTTGTTCACTGCGATGACCGGTTTTGACAATTATGTCGTAGTGCCGCTCTTTGCAGTGCTCTATCACCCAGTGATGTAAATATTTATCCCAGGCCGCTTCATAAGTGACTTCAATATGCGGGGGGTTTTTATCCAGGTAGCGCTGCCACCATTGCTCTCGAATCGTCAACAAATCTTGTTTTACGTCGGCTATATTAACAGAAAAATCACTGTGCTCGAGCATGGCGAGAGACTCGTGACATAAAGTTACGACGTGAATTCGCGCGGATGTTAATTTCCCCAATGACAAGGCTTTTTCATATGCCCTCTGCTCACAGTCCAGGGGGTCGGCGATAACCAATATATTTTTCATCAATGCCTGCCTCTAAATGTCACTAAAGTGTATGTTATTCCGATAGCCGCACAGCCAAAACATCGCACTGAGCCTTATGTAATACACCGTTAGCGGTGGATCCGAGTAATATACCCAAGCCATGACGGCCGTGGCTGCCCAGGATGATTAAGTCCGAATTTTTTCTTTCGGCATGCTCCAAAATAGTATTTGTGGCACGGCCAAAACCTACCTCGCAGTGATGGTTGGGTAATTTGAATTCTTTTGCCATAGCTTCCAGCTTTGGCAATACATTGTTGCGTATTTCTGTTTCATCGACAGTCGATCCTGCCATATTATAAATGCCGGCACCCATGCCGCCGTCATACATTTGCGCCGAATTGTAAACAATAGTAAGCACGGTGATGTTTGCTGCTTGATCAGCTAACAGCGCCTGTGCTTTGCTCAGGACATCCTCTGATCCGCCCTCTAAATCAACCGCCACAATAACATTTTTGTATATAGTCATTATCTTCTCCTAAGTCAATACAACAAATACGGCAAACGGTTTATTACTGTCTACAAGGATAACGCTATCAGATTAAACTGTATTGATATGGGTCAATGGAGCCACAATAACTAATCGTCTAACTCTGTAGGTTTAGTCGGCATCAATGTGAGTTCTAATCGAATGTAACTGCTTTCTGAATTGCTCAGCATCGCCAAAGTCGGTAAATAGTGGGTAGCGCTTATGGACGCCTTTTTTCTTAACTGCATGTTTAATGGGGCACCAGTATTGCTCTGTTCGCGCGGCCACCTCCTGCGCGTAGGCTAGTAGGCCATTGCCATAGCTGCAAAAGGCGCAGTTCATTTTTTCGATGCCATTAAGATAATTCAACTTAACTCGATCAAAGACTAAGTATTCATTGCGTTTAACCCGTGCAACACCATAAATGGGAAAGCAAATCGCCTGATATACAGCCACAAATATATCGAGTAGGACAAAGGGTATAATCAATGAATATATTACGGGTGCGGTAACAATGACCAGCCACCTCGCTTCACGAATATATCGAGTCATGCTTACTTTGAGTGCTTGATGCCTTGACAACACCTCTCGCTCAAAAATAACACGGCCCTGATAAATTTTAAATCGTAATTCCTCACCTCGACGATGCAGCTCTACTTGCAGTTCGTCTTCAAGTTCGTGAATCTGCCCGATTATTCTATTTACTGTGCCGTTCATTAGCTGTGGCTCCAGGCTCTGTATTCAGTTTGCCGTCAGTATGCTCTCAATACTGTCACGATACCGAGAATAGCTTAGCAATATCTTCGCCCGTTAAGCTTTCTCGTTCGATGAGGTTTTGTGCTAATCGTGTTAATTTGTGACTGTTTTCAGAAAGTCTTTTTCGACAAGTTTCTTCACAGTTAAAAATCATCGCACTGATTTCTTCATCAATGACCTGTGCGCTGTATTCACTGAATATCTTCGGTTCTGCCATCTCTCTGCCTAGGAACGGGTGCTCTTCACTCTGTTGTAAGTTTACCGCACCTATACGTTCACTCATACCCCATTGTGTAACCATTTTTCTCGCTAAAACGGTGGCGTTCTTTAGATCATCCGCGGCACCGGAGCTGACCTCTCCAAATTGTAGCTGCTCAGCAACCCTGCCACCTAGCATAATGCACAGTCGCTCTTGTAAATATTGCTGAGGATAATTGTGTCGGTCTTCGATAGCGCGCTGCTCGGTCATGCCCAATGCTCTACCGCGAGGAATAATCGAGACTTTAACAATTGGGTCGGCATTGCCCGAAAAGAACGCAGTCAGTGCATGACCTGCCTCGTGGTAGGCTACTCGCTCTTTCTCGGAATCAACGAGTAGCTCGCCCTGGGCATCACCCATCACAATTTTGTCCCTGGCCTCTGAAAAATCCTCAGAGCTAACAGTGGCGGTATTATTGCGCGCAGCTCGCAGTGCGGCCTCATTGACAAGATTGGCTAGGTCAGCGCCTGAAAAACCTATGGTTTCAGCAGCGATATTGACAATGTTGACATCCTCACTCAATGGCACTTTGCGGGTGTGCACTGCCAGTATATCCGCTCTTGCCTGGCGGCCAGGTAATTCCAAAACCAATTTTCGGTCAAAGCGTCCAGGTCTTAGCAATGCAGGATCGAGAATATCTGGGCGATTGGTGGCCGCCAATACCACCACGGCTTCATCGACAGAAAAACCATCCATTTCCGCCAGTATCTGATTAAGCGTTTGTTCACGTTCATCATTGCCGCCACCCATGCCGGTACCACGTACCCGTCCAACGGAATCTATTTCATCAATGAAAATTAATGCCGGTGCCTGTTTGCGCGCATCACGAAACATATCCCTAACTCGTGATGCCCCAACACCAACAAACATTTCGATGAATTCTGATCCACTGACACTGAAAAAAGGCACCCCTGCTTCCCCTGCAGTGGCTCTAGCCAACAACGTTTTTCCACAGCCTGGTGGTCCCATCATCAGTATACCCTTGGGCATCTTTGCCCCTAACTGCCGATAATGGTCCGGGTTCTTTAAGTAGCCGATTATTTCCTGTAAATCTCGCTTGGCATTCTCCAGCCCTGCGACATCGTCAAAACAGGTGGTCATTTTGTCGGCTTCATAGTGTTTGGCTCTGGACTTGGAAAAGCCCATTCCCCCGTCTTTTCCTCCCATGGTGTTGCGCAGCATTTTGCTGCTATAGACAAAAAAGGCGATCAAAACTAACCAAGGTGCAGTACTGAGAATGATTGACAGCCATACGGGCGAGTTAGCAGTTATAGCCTCAACGTCTACTTTGTTGGCTTCAAGTAAGGCTAAAAGCTCAGTGTCGCCAAAAGAGGGGATTAAACTTTTGAACGTTTGGTGTGATTGGTTGTTGCTATTTTCCAAGTTGACGGGGACACGAAAGCGGCCTTGTATGGTTAAGTTCTCAAGTAATATATGCTCGACATTGTCGATAAGCAGTTGCTGTTTAAATTGAGAATACGAGATGGTAGGCTGCGACGAAGGTACTAACCCGGCCCATAAGTAGATCACTGAGGAAACGACTAACATCCATGTCAGCGCACTCATCAACATCTGCGAATGACTGGGCTCGGGTGATCTGTTGTTACTGTCAATACTTTCAACGCCCTTTTTCTCAGAAGGCGAATAATTTCTGCTGTTGTTATCCTTTTTATGTTGCATGTCGCTGGCTTTTGGCATCGCTATCGTTCCTGCTATTTATCACTCCTGGGGTATTCTAAGGGCTCTTTTATCGCGTAATGATCTACATCAGCGTAACTATTCATTAATAGAGTAGTCGCGTGGTATTTTAATCGCAACCGCCTGTGGATTTTACGAAATAAAGCTTGCAAAAAAGTTGATATGGATCATAAGGAAATCCAACGAATAGGCCATGATAGTGACTGTGTTTAGTCTACACGCTGTTTGTTAGTGGCGACGTCGAGCCCATGATAATCGTCGCAACGTGCCATCGGGCTTATGGTATTGACAATACGTGCAGACAGTCGCTGCAAGTCGGACTCGCCAAACCAAATGTAGTACTACGGCAACGCTGTCACAAATCAAATTCGAAAGTCCTGGCACAGGGGCTACACACCGATACACCCATATCAATGCCAAGGCTGTCGATGAAGCGCGATTTGTACCTTGGGCATAAATGGACTAACTATTAACATGCTTAAGTCATCGCTTATGTTGTGGGATATTTATGGAGTTTAGGGATTACTACAAAATACTAGGGGTTAAACCCGATGCTGACGATAAGGTGATTAAGACTGCGTACCGTAAGCTGGCCAGAAAGTATCACCCTGATGTCAGTGACCATCATGAAGCTGAAGATAAATTCAAGGAGGTTTCGGAGGCCTACGAAGTACTAAAAGATAAAAATAAGCGCGCCGATTACGACGAGATACGCCAGTATGGTAGCGACGGTCAGCAATTTCAACCGCCACCCGGCTGGCGGTCCTCACAGCCATTTGGCGGTGAGTTCAATAGAGACTCTCAGGGCGGGTTCTCCGATTTTTTCTCCTCTATTTTTGGTGCAGCTGCTGGCGATGCTCGGCAGCAAGATTTCAGTCGTCAGCAGGGATTTAACACTCGCCAGGGCTATGGTCAAATGGGCAGGGATATTGAAACGGAGATGCCCATTTTCCTAGAAGATACCTTGAATGACGAATCTAAAACTATTTCTTATCGACTGCCGCATTATGAAACTGACGGGCGTGTTTCTGAAATTAATAAAACGCTTAAAGTAAAAATACCCGCTGGGGTTACCGATGGCGAACGCATACGGCTTCAGGGACAAGGTTCGCCGGGTGTCGGTAATGGTCCCAGCGGTGATTTATATTTGCGTATTCGGCTGGTGCCCCACCCACTATTTGATGTCGAGGGGCACAATCTTGTAATCACTTTGCCACTCGCACCTTGGGAGGCTGCGCTGGGTTGCAAAATATCCGTGCCCACCCTCATGGGGGAAATAAAATTGTCGATAGTTGCCAATAGTCAAACAGGGCAGCGTTTACGGATCAAGGGAAAGGGGTTGCTTAGCAAAACAGGGCAGGGTGATTTATATGCGGTGTTAAAAGTGGTTGTGCCGCCGACTGTTAGTGACGAAAGCCGGGATCTTTGGCAGCAATTAGCAACTACAGCCGCATTCGACCCTCGCCAACAATGGAGCCAGTCATCGTGAGCACACTATTATCACTGCAATTTCAACTTAAAGATTTGTGCCGTGCGACGCAGTTGTCTGAAAAAACTATCATTGAGATAGTCGAGCAAGGTATTGTCGAGCCTGCGGGTGAGTCACCGGAGCAATGGACTTTTAATACACATATGATTACGGTTACAAAAAAAGCTTATCGACTACATCAGGACTTAGAGGTTGATTGGCCCGGTATTGCCCTAGCGATTCATCTAATCGATGAGTTGGAGCAATTGCGCAAAGAAAATCTGCAGTTACAGCAGCGCTTAAGTCGTTTCACTAGCGATTAGATATGCGTGCTTAGACAGTGCCGTCACTGGTTTGAATAATCCATAAGTAGTTTCCTGTTGAGGTGGCAGGAAAACAATTAATCTTTGTTGCGGATTGTACGCGGACTCTCCAAAGCGGTGACTTGTTGGTTTGATATCTATGCAGTGCGCTTGGTTGCCACTGCCGCTTGTGTGCCGGCTTGGGCAAAGGTATTCTATCGGTAGCTTATTCGCTGTTAAGCTAATGTCGGTAATCACCGATGCCTTTGTGAAGAAGGTTTATGCTGACAGCTAAACAGAGCTAACTACGGAGCTAATAACAATGCTAACCCTACACGGTTTCCCCTATTCCAACTATCACAATATTGTTAAGCACGCGTTGATGCAAAAGGGCATTGCCTTTGAGGAGAATATTACCTATCCGAACACCCCTGAATTGTTAGCTGTTAGCCCTACTGGTAAAGCGCCGGCAATGACCACTGAAAATGGAATAGGGCTTTCGGAAAGCAGTGTATTGGTCGACTATCTGGAAGACGCCTATCCCGAGAATCCGCTCTACCCTTCTAACGCGGAGTCTAAGGCACAGGTTCGCCAGCTGATGAAGGTGAGCGAGCTCTATATAGAGCTGCCCGCCAGACGCCTGTTGCCGGCTGCATTGACCAACACTGCGGCTGATCCCCAGTTGGTGATCGAGGTTCGGGCCGTTTTAGAGCGCGGCGTTAACAGCATCATAGCGCTGGCGTCGTTTTCCCCCTACGTGATGGGCGCAGAACTAACCTTGGCTGATATTTATCTGCGTTACGCGCTGGCAATTCCTAAAATGGTAGGCCCCTCGTTACTTGACTGGGATGTGTTTGCAGAAATTTCCGGTTTGACGCAGTGGGACGAGCTGATGGCTGCTACCGATATCGCCAAAAAAATCGATTCAGACCAGGCGGATAACGCCAAAGAATTTATGGATATGATCGCAAAAAACAGTAAAAAATAGCGGCGGCTATAAGGGTTGTGGTGCTGCCCTTGCGGTTTTACTATCCTATATGTCAGTTTTTTGTAGCAGCAAATAAAGAGGGCGGCCATTGGCCGCCCTCTTTATTTGCTTGTTATGCGGTTATGCCGCTGCCCCCATCACAATGTTGGCTAGCAGTGCCCGGTGTTGCTTGGCATCGCCAAACAGTACCTGATTGTGCATTTGCCGTTTAAAGAACAAGTGTACAAAACACTCCCAGGTAAAACCGATACCGCCGTGAAACTGCACCGCGCGGCTAGCGGAAAAGACGGCCATGTCACCGGCCTGCGCCTTGGCCATATGGGCACATTTTAACGCGTCATCATTGCCGCTATCGTAAGCGCAAGCGGCGTTGTAGGTTAGTGATCTTGCGCGATCGATGTCTAGCATCACATTTACCAAGGGGTGTTTAACGGCTTGGAAAAAGCCCAGCGGGCGGTCAAACTGAATGCGGGTTTTGGCGTATTCAACGGTGGTTTGCAACAGCCACTCACCTGCACCCACCATATCAGCCGATACAATGCTGAGAATAGCGGGCATGGCGGCCTCTATCGCGGCAACGCCGGTGCCAGGTGCTGCCAGTTCGATAGCGCTGGCTTGGCTAAACTCGAGGTGAGCTTGATCACGAGTGAGGTCGATAATACCGTCGGCGATAATAGTGAGTCCCGTCGCGGCGCTGTCTACCAGATACAATCCCAAACCTTTGTCGGTGTTGGCGCTTACCACAAATTGTGCGACTTTTTTGGCGTCCTGCACAAAGTAGGCGCTGCCACTGAGGCTGCCATCGGCATTGACAGTGACATCGCTGTCGCTGGCCTGCCAGCTGCCGACACTATTGGTGAGGGCTAGGGTGGTGGCTTTACCTTCGGCGATTTCGCCCAGGGCTAAGGTGGCGGCCTCGGATTGACAGTGGTTGAGTACAAAAGTGGCGTTAAAAGTGGACAGCAGTGGCGAGGGGAATGCGACTCGGCCCACTTCTTCGGCCAAGGCGACGGCGGCGACGGTCGGCATACCGATGCCACCGGCGGCCTCGGGTACGCAGACCGCGGTCCAGCCCAAATCGACAATTTGCTGCCACAGAGATTGGTCCCAAACACAGTCGATGCTGCGGTGAATATTAGGGTCCGAGGCTACCAGTCGGTGAATCTTGTCGGCGCTGGCATTATCGGTAAAAAATTTACGTGCTGAATCACGCAGCATGGTTTCATCTTCGCCAAAGCCGAAGTTTTTAGCTTGTGTGGACATCGTTATTCTCCTGCTTATTTAGATTTGGGTAAACCGAGTACACGCTCACCCAGAATATTGCGTTGAACTTCGTTGGCCCCGGCGGCGATAGTCACTCCGAAGCTGTTCATATAGGACAAGGGCCACTGTCCGCCCATAGGGGCACTGTCGTCGTTCACATACAGTGAGCTGGCCATGCCCTCTATTTGGTAGGCTAACTCTGCCATGTCCTGATTGAGCTCGGTGGCAACCAATTTACCCTGTAGGGCGATACGCATAGGGTGATCAGTCAGTTCAGGTACCGCTGCACGGCGGCCATTTTGAACCATCGCCTCGCGGCGTATAAGCAGCTTCATAATATCGTCGCGAATAACGTCGTTGTCCGCGGCAGTCTTACCGTCTCTGGGCTGATTTTTTGCGAGGTCGATCAGTGATAGTGGGTTGTTGGTGGAGACGCTCTTGCCTTCTTCCAGTGACATACCGCCGGAGGAGGGGGTCACCAGTGGACCTGCGCCGCGCTCGTGGGCCAGCGTGGTCATGGCCACGGCCCAACCTTTGCCTACTTCATCGAGACGGTAGCGGTCTTCAATCACAAAGTCGTCAAACAATACTTCGTTAAAACCGGTCTCGCCGGTTAACTTGATTAGCGGTCTGACGGTTACACCCTTGTCCAGTGCCTCCTTGATGGGTACTACAAAATACGATAGACCGTTGTATTTGTCGTCTTTGTCGGTGCGACATAACAAAATCATCCAGTCGGCAAAATGGGCCAGCGAGGTCCATACCTTGTGACCGTTGATCACCCAGTTGTCGCCATCGCGGGCAGCAAAGGTTTGCTGGTTAGCCAAATCTGAGCCGGCACCGGGCTCACTGAATCCCTGACACCAGATATGTTCGCCGGAGAGTAATTTTGGCAATAGTTCCTGCTTTACTTCGTCCTGAGCGTGGAAAAACACAGTGGGTGCAGCCATACCCATACCGATAATATTCGGCAAATAGGGGGTCTTGGCCCGTTGCATTTCTGCATTGGCGATGGCTTGGCAGTTGGTTTTACCGCCGCCGCCTACTTCAACTGGGTAGTCACAGCCGATCAGACCGGCATCATAGGCAGACTTTTGCCAGATCTTTAGCCATGCCAGCGCGTCGGGGTCCGACAGTTCTAGGGCACCCTGAGGAATCTTAACCGGGGGCCTGCCGGGGTGGTTGGCGGCCAACCAGTCCTGGCAGTACGCCCTGAATTCTGCCTGTTCGGCGGTATCTTTTTTCTGTGCGTCGGACATGGTGCCCTCCTTTAAATGCTGGTAAACACGGTAAATTTGTTGTCCCGGCAGTGTTTGTGTCAATAGAGCCGGCGCCGCATTATTGCATGGCCTCTATGAGTGCTCAATGCGCGGCGCTATAAATTTCTATAGGCGAGATCGCTGCCCACGGTTTCATCTGCGCAGTGTTCGCGCTAAAATCGGTTCTTTTCGAAAATAGCGAGACAGCAGCATGGGTAGAGCCTATCAAAACCGTAAAGAATCCATGGCCAAGACATCCGACGCCAAGGCCAAGGTTTACAGCCGCTACGGCCGGGAGATCTATGTCTGTGCTAAGGCCGGCGGCCTCGATCCCGAGGGTAACTTAGCGCTACGCGGGCTTATCGAGCGAGCTAAGAAAGATCAAGTGCCGAGCCACGTCATTGAAAAAGCCATCGACAAGGCCCGCGGCGGCGGCGGCGAAGACTTTTCACCGGCCCGCTACGAAGGTTTTGGTCCGGGCAGTGCCATGGTGATTGTCGACTGTCTCACCGACAACCCCAACCGCACCTTTGGCGACGTGCGTCAGTGTTTTACCAAGACTCAGTGCAAAATTGGCACCCAGGGCACTGTGGCGCATATGTTTGATCACAGTGCGATCTTTGTATTTAAAGGTGACGACGAAGAGGCGGCGCTGGAGGCGCTGATGATGGCCGATGTGGATGTCGGCGATATTGAGTGTGAGCAGGGTGTGATAACGGTTTTCGCACCGCACACCGATTATTTTAAGGCCAAACAGGCGTTGATTGAGGCCTTTGAGGGGGTTGATTTTGATGTCGACGAAATTCAATTTTTACCACAAAATACCGCGCCAATAACCGGCGATGACGCGCAGATGTTTGCTAAATTTATGGATATGCTCAACGATCTCGACGATGTTCAGCGGGTCTACCACAACGCCGAATTAGACTAGCTGCTGGTGTTGGTGCTGCGCCAGGGTTGAGATTAACTCGATGCCCGCACTGGGTTACCGATAGTTAACCGGCGCAGTACCGGTAGCGGTGGACAGTGCTGGAAAAAGGCTCTAGATTGACTCTGTCATTCGTTAGGAGTCTACCCATGAAATCCTCTTTGTTAGTATTTGTGGCCCTGTGCCTCGCCGGCAACAGCTGGGCCGATATTCCGCGCACTCAAAGTGGGCGCCCGGATCTCAATGGCAACTTTAACACCGGTACATTGACGCCGTTGGAGCGCCCCAAGGCCTTTGGCGACAATCTGTATATGACCCGGGAAAAGGCCAATGAAATGGCCAGCGCTGAAAAGGCTAAGATCGAGAAGCTATTTGGTGGTGATTCCCTAGACCCCAACCGCAAGGCCCCGCCCAAGGGCGGTGATGGCAACTTTGCCTTTGGTGCCGGTGGTGTTGGCGGTTATAACTCTTTTTGGATTGATCGCGGCGACGGTTCTTTTGAGTTAGATGGCAAAGTTCGCACATCCATTATCTATGAGCCTGAAAACGGTCGTCTGCCCAAGCTGTTGCCGGACGCTCAAAAGCGACTAATGGCGCGTTATGCAGTGTTCGGTCGAGACAACCAGCAAGGTGCCTGGTGGCTAGATCGCGAAGGGGCGGGGCCCTTTGACGGGCCAGAATCGCGCACTTTGTCAGATCGCTGTCTGCAGGGCTTTGGTAGTACTGGCGGACCGCCAATGCTGCCCACTTTGTACAATAACTACAAGCGCATCACGCAATCTGAAGACCATGTAATGATTCTGGTAGAAATGGTGCACGATGTGCGAACGGTCAGACTCAATAGTGAGCATATCAGCGCTGACATACGCAAGTGGATGGGAGATTCAATCGGCCATTGGGAGGGGGACACGTTGGTGGTCGACACCACTAATTTCACCGACCGTCCAGGTTACGGTCGCGGCAGCCGCGATTTGCATGTAGTAGAACGCTTTAGTCGAATCGATGGAGGCAACGTCCGCTATCAGTTTACCGTTAGCGACCCCACTAGTTGGCAGGGTAGTTGGAGTGGCGAGTACACCTGGTCGCAAACTCCCGACCCGGTATACGAGTACGCCTGCCACGAGGGTAATTACGCCATGGAGGGTATTCTGCGCGGCGGACGCTTAATGGAGGCTGAGCACAGTAAAAAGTAGCCCCGGAGAAGTTTGCTCAAGCTGGTGAAGTGCTGATTGTCGCTCGGACTGATAGCTACAATCTCGCTGATATTGGCGCGCAGTACGAGAGTGCCTAACGCTAGTGGCTCTTTGCTATAGTGGTATTGTGCGTCCTTGCCTCTCGATATTTGCTTCTGCTCGCTTCGGCGGCAACAAACAACATAAGAAAACTCCAGGGTAAGGATGCTGTAAGGTCGTGGTAAAAACAAGCCCACATTCTTAGTGGAAGTCTTTTCGCAATCCTTTATATCGTTCGTGGCGGGCGAGGTATACGGCGGCTGAAAGCAGTCAGAAATTGGAGGTTGTTGTTGCTAGCTGTAGTAAGCTTTTTTTGGCAGTTTAGAAAGGTTGTTGCAGGATTTCTGCGTGAAAATTAATATGCCTGAAGTAATTGTCGCTGTTGCTTGCGCGGGCTGGATGCACAGTTTTCGTAGATACTCTATGGTAGAGATCGTTCTCGCGGCAGGGCCTGGTAGTCCTTCGATTGATTTTTTAGTCAGGCTAATTACCAATATTCGGGTCCACTACAGATTTTTTCTCTATCGGTGAGTTGCGACAATAGCGTGTTTTACGGGCTTCCTGGGCCAGTTGTTCGCCGCTAGTGTCAATGTACTGGTAGTCTCTGTGACTACAAAGCGCAGCCTAGCCGAAGCTCTACCAGTTATACTGTGTTGTCAAAATATGTTATCGTTTCAACTCTGTATTGACGATAAAAATACAGTTACACCTTCGATTTTGTCTAAAAAAAATAATAAAAGGTAAGTCATGGCCGGCACAAACACCTCGATAGATTCCGACACCACTATTTCCGATGCCAGTCGCAGCTACACCTTATTTGTGTTGGTGTTGGTATTTACTTCCAGTCATGTCGATCGACAAATAATGGGTATATTAGGTCAGCCGATAAAGGAGTCATTGGCGCTGAGCGACACACAACTGGGGCTGCTTACCGGCATTTTGTTTGCCGTGTTTTACGCCACCCTCGGCATGCCCATGGCAATGTGGGCGGACCGAAAAAATAGGCGTAATCTGATTGCCTTTTCTGTATTTGTTTGGAGTTTTATGACCGCACTATGCGGTGCAGCAAATTCCTTTGGTCAGTTGTTGTTAGCCAGAATCGGCGTTGGGGTCGGTGAGGCCGGATCGAATCCACCCTCTCACTCGATTATTGCCGACTTATATCCACCGGAAAAACGAGCCACAGCGATGGCGATATTCGGCACCGGCATAAACTGGGGAATATTGCTGGGATTTTTACTTGGCGGCTGGATTAACGAGTGGTATGGCTGGCGCACCGCCTTTGTGGTGGTAGGCCTGCCGGGTATTTTAATTGCCGCGCTGGTGCGTTTTACCGTGACCGAGCCGCCCCGGGGTTACTCCGAAAAGATCACCGAAGCACCCGTGCCGCCGCCCTTTATGTCAGTGGTGAAATTTGTGGCAGGCAATGCCATTTTGCGTAATGTGGTGCTCGCCGGCACACTTACTGCTTTTACCGGTTATGCGGCTGTTATATGGGTGCCGGTTTATCTCATCCGCGTACACGACATGGGTACCGGCGAAGTGGGCAGTTATCTGGCTCTGCTAATTGGTGTTGGTGGCGCGATTGGAATCTATATGGGTGGGCGGCTGTCTGACTATATGGCCAGAACCCGCGGCATGCATTGGCCCGCCTGGATTGCAGCTATTGCCGGGCTTATTAGCCTACCTTTTGCCTATTTTACTTATTTTGCAGAGACGGGTAATGCAGCCATTTTGGCCTATGTTATCCCGGCCGCCCTGGGTACGGTCTATGTGGCGGTGGGTTTTTCCACGATTCAGAATCAAACTCCGTTGGAAATGCGCTCGGTGACTGCGGCTATCAATTTGTTTATTCTTAACATTGTTGGTCTAGGGTTGGGGCCTTTTTCAATCGGTGTGCTCAGCGACTTATTTGCGCCCAGCTACCAGGGTGACTCGCTACGCTATGCGCTGGCAGCTTCGCTGGTAGTCGGTGTGTGGGCCTCTTTTCACTATTACCGGGCCGGCGTTCACCTGCGACAATTTGAGCTTGCGGGCTTGGCTGGCAACGCAAAGTGACTTCGCGATAAAACAATGTTTCGGTGCTACTTTTGAGCGCTGTGGTGCTAGGGCGATAGTATGCAAAAACCCGTTATACGTACTGTTACCGAGCAGGATTTGGATCGCTGCTACGAGATTGAATGTGCGGCCTATAGCGGCGATGAAGCGGCCACTAGGGAGAAAATTCAAAGGCGTATTGAGCGCTACCCCGAGGGATTTATTTTACTGGAGGTGGGCGGTTGCATTGCCGGCTTTATCAACAGTGGTGCAGCGAATCATGTGCAGTTGTCCGACGAGGACTTTAAGGATTTGGCTGGTCACCAGCGTGAGGGGGAAAATATGGTAATCCTGTCGGTGGCGGTGCACCCGGATTATCAGCGCAGAGGGCTTGCTTCGCAACTCATGGACTATTTTATTGCCATGGCTAGGCGCTGGGGCAAACGCAATCTCTACCTAATTAGCCAGCGGTCGCTGGTACCCATGTATGCTAGCTTTGGCTTTGTCGATTTAGGGCCATCTGACTCTAGCCACGGTGGCTTGAGCTGGCACGAGATGTCGATGTCGTTGGCTGATTGCTAGCACCTTTACTTTACTCCTTAAATCGGAAGATTACTCCATAGTCGTTGGCTTACTACTTTGAATTACCCCGGTGAGTACTATCAGCTAAAACAATTCGCCCCGAGGCTTTAATCCAGGTGGGCGGTATTGTTGTAGCTGATCAGACTGTTGCTATTGAGGCACAATTCGGTAAAGGCTGTATTGGCCTTGGAGTACTTGGGCCAGCGACGAGTGTCGTCGTGTAAATAGTGTGAGAGGGCTATACCGAGGGTGGCACCGTGGGCGACCAGCACTACATTCTGCCGAGGGTGGCGATCGACAATGTCTTCGATAGCGGCGACGATACGCTCTTTGACTAGGTTCTGTGACTCGCCATTGGGAGCGGTAAAGTCAGGGTTGGACACCAATTGCTCGATTATATTGCCGTCTTCTTGCAGCTCTTGGAAGGATCGACCCTCCCAGTCACCCAAATTGAACTCCATTAACCGCGAGTCCAAATTCACTTCGATATTGTGGTTGTCGCCGATCGCCTGGGCCGTTATTTTTGCCCGCTGTAGGGGGCTGGCGTAAATCACCTCGGGTTGCATATAGTGATGAAAGTGCGTGCCAAGCTTTTGTGCCTGTTGCTGCCCTAGTGCGGTCAGTGGGGTGTCGGTATAACCGTGCCAGAGCTGATCGATATTAGCGTGGGTCTGGCCGTGGCGTACCAGGCCCAAGCGGCCAAGATGTTTTGTACTCATGATGGTAGTGCCTGCTCAGTGGCAGCCTCGCCATTGGCGGGCTGTGAGGTGGTTGCGCCATTGGCCTGTATGTCACTGTCGGCTATCCTATCAGCCTTGGCGATATAGCGTTTTTTTGCCGGTTGCAGTGTTTTACTGTTGGCTTTTTTGAGTTTTCGGGTCAGTATTTTGTTAATTTTTTTCTTCCGGTTCATGGGGACCATCGCAGCGCAGTGAGAACTGGTGCAATTATAGCGTCAATAGGGGCTGGTGGTCTTATCATTTAGCGGTTGTTGCCTGTAGTACTGGGCCAAAGTGTGGTCGATTGATGCCTGCGGCGCTACAGAGCTGACAAGTAACGCTCACCGTTTACGTTAAATAGCTGTATGATAGCCCGCGCAAAGGACACCGGGCCTCCCACGTGTCACCAGCGCCCATTACGTATCTTTTTTACTAGCGATTAGGCATAACGGTGTCTGGCACCGAGGGAATCAGGAGCGAGGGAATCAATCCGTCGATCTGTATCAGAGTCTATCACAGCCCCGTATTACATAGGACGAGACAATGTCAAAATTTTTCTTTAAAGGCCGTCAAGACAAGCGGGAAGATCACCAGAATCACAGTTATAGCAACAAAGCCAACGTGCGTGCAGGTACTGAAAAAAGCCCGCTGACGCTGGTGGTTAACTCGCAGCAGCGTAAAGAAGAGGTCGAGACACAACTGCAAGACAATCTGCTGTGGGCCACGATCGAGGTTGATTCGGACGCGCAAGAAGATATCGGTGAGCTGACTGCGGTGTTGAACAAACCCACCACAGTGGTAACGGACAAGGTACCTAAACGCAATGACCCTTGTTTGTGTGGCAGCGGTAAAAAATACAAGAAGTGTTGCGCCTAGTTAGATCGGCAATGCGTGCATCCACTCGGACGCAGCAATAGAGTATCACCGCTGCGCTGATATTGCGTAGCGACACTCGTCTCTTACAGCCAGTACTGCCCCGCACCTTTTAATATGCACCGGTGTGCGAGTTCGGCTGTACCGGTTTCATTGCCTAGTTGCTGCAGGTGGCTAGGGTTAGTCCGCCAGACAAGCGGACTATAAGGCCGATAATACCGTTATTATTTCCCTAGAGATTGACGCCGCAATCTACGCATGCCCCCTAACCAGCGGTCGATATTATCTCCCTTGCGGCGTACGTACTCTTCAACTTCAGGGTGGGGAAGAACGTGAAAACGCTCTTCGCGCATGGTGTCAATCACGGTCTGGGCCAGTTGATCAGCCTCGATAATACCATCGGTCTGACCGTCGCCGAGACTGCGCGGCGCCATAGCAGTATTGACACCCTGAGGACACAATACCGAGACTTTAATTCCGTCGTCGCCGTGAGTAATCGATAAAAACTCCGCTAATTTGACCGCTGCTCCCTTGGTTACCGTATAGGGGCCGGTGCCAATAGCCGCTAGCAGGCCCGCCGCTGAGGCCGTATTGAGCAGATAGCCATCGCCGCGCTCGATCATACCCGGTAGTACTGCCCTGGCGGCGTACAAATGCGCCATTACATGCAGATTCCACTGGTTGTTCCAAACATCATTACTGGCATCAGTCAGTACGCCCGGGCCGCCGGCGCCTGCATTGGAGCAAAATACGTCGACTCTGCCATGTTTTTCTTCGGTGCGCTGAACCAATGCGGCAACTTGCTGCTCGTCGGTAACATCGCAAACCTCGCCTTCACAGCCTAATTCGGCCGCCGCCGCAGCCACCGCCTCGGCGCTCAAATCCACCAAAACCACGGCGCTGGCGCCCTCATTGAGAAAGGCTTTTCCCATTGCCCTGCCAATACCACCGCTACCACCAGTGATGATGGCTACTTTATTTTTTAATTCCATAGTAATTACCTGTTAGAAAAAAGAGTGTATCTTTACCTGTCGATCGCTAGTGCGATTGGGTGGCGTTCAGCTTCTTGCGGACACCACGGAGATAACCACAAGAATAAATTTACAGTGACAAAAAGTCCAGCAGCAAGGGCCCGGTTGGGTAGTGAATTGCCACTGTCGGCAATGATCAGTCAGGGCGGCTTTAGGGCCGTGCAGATTCACGTCATCAAGGAGCAGGCAATAATGTGTGGATTTATAGGGCGGGTCAGTGACAGCCCCCATGTCAAAGCGTTAATGGCGATCTTGGGCCTAGACACGATGGAGTTACAAGGGGGGCAGTTTCGTCCTAGGGGGGCACTGCTCGATGTATTAATCAGCCGGGACGGGCAGCTTGCCACCATCGACGGCAGCTGGTGGTACGCGCTGCAACGAGAAGGGCAGCGCTGGTTGCCCAATGCGAAAATAACCTCCTTCAATGCCCGAGACTTGAGCAAGCCGCGCTGGGCCGAGGCACTGGCCACACGCCGTGGTATTGTGTTTTGCGATAGTATCGGCGAGCGCCATCAGCAGTCTAACACTCAGTACTTAATGCAAGGCCCTCAGGGTCTGGCGCTGGCCGCGCTATATAAACCCTATGTCACCGAGCAGGGGCTGCATTACGGCGTAACCATTATTACTAGGGATCCCCACCCCCGTTTGAGTGCCTACCATGAAAAGGCCTGTCCGTTGTTCTTGCCACCCCGGCGCGATGCACTGCTCGCCTGGTTGGACCCCAGCACTGCCAGCGAAGAGATTGATGCTCTTAGTGGCCGGGCCCAGCTCCACTATCCGTTGGCATGCACACCGGTAAAAACCTATGTGCGCGGCGAGGCCCTAGGTCCCACGGTAGTGCTGCCAGCAGATTAGAGTGCCAGGAAACATCGCGCAAGCCACCCTCAAACTGAACCCCTACAGCAATGATTCGGCCAGGTAATAGTTCATACAGCGATAGTGCCCAAGTTGTCGCCGTGCTTGTTCAAGTTTGTTGTTGGGCATCTGGGTCAATTCATCGCGCACGTGTAAGCGGGCTTTTTCCAGACGTTTCTGGGAGCGCGCTTTGATTGCACCGTAGCCATAGTCGAATTCGAAATACTTTTCACCTCGCAGTCCGGCGCCAATACTAGCCGGAGCAAAGATAAAATAACTGTGATCGGCGTAGTCAAAAATGCCTGCAAGAGTTGCCGGCAATTGATCCTCGGTCAGCCACTGGCAGCTGTCACTGTCGGCGCTGAATACTCGCTCGGTATAGGCGCGCAACATATCTCGGTTTTTTCCCAGCCAGCTAAGCGGGGTGGGGTCGGTGATGAAATGGGCCTTGCAGGCGCCGGCCAGGGCAAAATCGGCCAGGCAAGGACGCGGGCCTAACAGAAAGTCCTGCTCGGCAAAATGTGTCGCCAGCACTGCCAGTAGCTTGTCAAAATCGGCTCGCACGGTGTCGCCCTGGTCGGGGCCGACACCGGTGTTGAGGCACACTGGTGTACCAAAGCTGCTATTCATTTGCTCGCCGATGGGAGCTAGTTGGGCAATTTCCTGTTCGTTGAGGGGGACATCAATAGAGCGATTTAACACGGAATTGGCGCCAAAGCGCAGTCCCACCCAAGCCACATTGTCGGGGTAACACCAGCGGCTATGGATGCAGATACGGCCCAGCCAGTGATTGAAAAAATCTTCCAGAATAAAACAACTGGCCTGTTGCGCCGGGCTGTCGGGTATGACTGGAGCTTTTTTAAAGCGGTGGTGCAACATTGGGCCGAGAGCGATAGTGTCGTGAATAACCCAGTTTTCCGGGGTGATTAGCGCCGGAATAAAGTGGGTGCCGGAGCGTGTTTCGATATCCTTGGCGAGTTCCGGAGTCTTAAAATGCCAAGACCAAGGGATGTTCTGAAAGCGCAGTTGCGCCTCGAGCTTGCGCGAAAACATGCTCAGCTCGGCGCCGTATAATCCATATTGTCCGCGATACATAATGCAGCCCTCATTGGATAGGTTATTGCCCGGTCATCTCGGTTATAGCGAGGAGCGGGTTTGGATAATGTCCTTAGAGTTTGCCGGCAGTGAAAAAGAGCTACCGTCGCGACCCAGGGTGTAATCGTCGAACACCTCATCGACCCCCTCCAGCCAGACTGCCTCGCTGCCCGGTAGCACCAGTGGCGGTACTACGTGGTAGTACAATAGGTGGCCGACTCCGGCGTCTCGGGCTGTCTCGGCAGCCTCTACCGGGCTGGCATGGTAGTCGAGAATGTCTGTCATGATTTTGGCCAGTGCTGCGTTCCCGGCGCGATCTGCCGCCAGGCTCATGGTTTTTACCAAGGTGGGAGATAGGGCCTCGTGGACCAGCAAATCAATGTCTTGGGCGTATTGCTCGATAGTAGCCGACTTGTCGGTATCGCCGGAGATTAAGGCCGTGCGACCGCCATAACTGAACAGGTAGGCGACTGCGGGGGTGACCGGGAAATGATCTGCAGCAATCATCTGTACAGTCACTCCGCCTTGTTCATAGACCGTAGTAGCGGCACCCGGACCGGGCAGTGGAAATGCTGTCGCCACCATGCCGTGTCCGCTGAGGGGAGTAACCTCGTCGCCGTGGTGGTCGTTGCGATGGATCGAATCTCGGGCATAGGCTTGGTTGAATCCGTCGACTATCGCTCCCAGTCCGGTGGGGCCAAATACCGGCAGCGGTTTGGTATTATTCCCCTGCACCCAGCGCAGGGTGGCGAGTTCGCCGAGGCCGTCAATATGATCGGAATGAAAGTGGGTTAAAAATACCGCATCGACATCACCGGTAGGGTAGCGCAGGCGGCCGAGGTTACGCACCCCGTTGGTACCTGCATCGACTACGAATAACTGTTTACCTGCCACAACCGCAACACAGGAGCCTGAACGCTCGGGATCGGGCATGGGCCCACCGGCACCACACAGGGCGATATGCAGGCCATCGACTAAGTCTTCGGTAACATTGGCGGCCATAGCGCGATCGGTGAGGCTGGGCAGTAGCGCCAGGGCGATTGAGCCTCGCTGGCTATAAGCTACAAGCAGGATAAACACAGAGGTGGCGAGGAAATAGGACAGTTTTTGCATGTTGGCTCCGACAAAGAGGGGGGGGTTACAGAAGCGAGTTCTGGTCTCGTCTTCTACAAGGGTAAACAATAGACACTACACCTGCCAATAATGCCGTAGGCAGGCTTCAAATGACAGTACAAGTTTAACGAATGTGAGGAATCGTAGAATAAGGCGTAGTTGCCAGCTACTATTTTGACATTAATCGAGAGATGGGGGCGGTGCAAAGAGTGGCACACTGGCGAGACGACGGCCTCGCTAGTGTGTTTCGTAAGGATGTTTTCTAGGTGGGAAACCGCTAGCTACAATTTAAATTGCTTGACGGTGCGTTCCATGGCCGCGGCCATAACAGCCAGCTTGGCGGTATTAGTGGCGATTTCCACCGACCCATTGGACGTTAGCTGCGCAATTTCCGAAATGTTGCCGATATTGCTTTCCATTTCACGGGTGGCTGAGCTCTGTTGCTCAGAGGCGCTGGCAATCTGATTGGTGCGGTCTTTAATAGTGCTGACACCGGCAGTAATTGCCTCCAGCGAGCGGCCGGCTTCGGCGGCCTGTTTTACTGATTCCTCGGCTTGTATAGTACCTTTTTCCATCACTGTTACTGCTTCGCGGGCTCCAGATTGCAACTTTTCGATCATCGCCTGAATTTCCTGAGTAGAGCTCTGAGTGCGAGAGGCGAGTGTACGTACCTCGTCGGCCACTACTGCAAAGCCCCGACCCTGTTCCCCGGCCCTGGCCGCTTCGATTGCCGCGTTGAGAGCCAGCAGATTGGTTTGTTCGGCGATACCGCGAATAACATCGAGCACCGAGCCAATATCGTCTGTCTCTTGGCGCAATTTGTTAATAACTTCCGCTGCAGTGTTAATATCGAGCGATAAGTTCTCTATTTGCGACATGGTGGAGGTTACCACCTCACGGCCGCTGCCAGCCTCTCGGTCAGCCTCTTCCGCATTGTCAGCCGTCTGGGTAACATTGTGGGCTACATCGTCGACTACGGCAGACATTTCCCGTACCGCAGAGACCATTTTCTCAATTTCCGCCTGTTGGTTGACCGCACCCTGTTCAGTTTCTTGGGCAGTGAACGATAGCTGCTCGGCATTGGAGTTGAGTTCGGAGGCAGTGTTGGAAAAATCGTTGATAACAGAGTGCATTCGTTCGATAAAGGTATTGAACCACAGTGCCAGTTGGCCCACTTCATCGTTGGAATTAACTGGTAGGCGTTGAGTTAAGTCGCCCTCGCCCTCGGCGATATCGCGCAGTGCCGTTACGGCGGCGACTATAGGCTTGACGATACTTGCTTGAATAACATAGGAAATGAGCGCTGATATTACACTGATGGCGAGAATACTAAAAATAGACATCCACACCGCGCTGTTGACAGCTTCGTGCAGCTCTTCGAGACTCACCTTCATATAGATTGAGGCAACCTCATCACCGTTGACAATGATAGGCTCATACAATTCTAAGTAGTCCTCGCTGAGGCTAATACTTTTGCTGCGGGCGGATCGCGGAAAATCTGATGGCACATCGGTGGAGTTGTCTTTTACTCCCTGCTTAAACCACACGAAGGGCTTGCCGTTTTCTGAGTAGATAACCGCACCGATTACGCGCTTGCTATTCGCCAGGGTATTGACGGTGGCGCGTCCAGAAACTTTATCGCCGAATTCCATGGCCCCGGAGGTACTGCCTCCGATAATCTGAGCCAGAGTGATAGAATCTTTTTCGATAAGCTCATTGAGTCGACTGGTTTCCATTCTCACCGAGACAATGTTTGCAACAATAACGGCGAATACACTTGTTAGAGTTATGCCAAGTAGTATCTTCCACTTCAACGAAAATCCATTACTGCTCATATTTTGTTCCTGTTTTTATGACTTATAAATACGAATGGCTAACAACCCTATCGGCCTATCGATGTTTAAGTTTAGTATAAATGACGTGTTATTAGCTGTTTACTTCGAGTGCTTAACGGACGAGCGAGGGCCTTGGCAGCGCTGAACTCGTCCCGTAGCGGTATGGTTACTTGTTAGGTTCAGCCGGCCTGGCGCTTTCTGAAGGCTCTGACAATACTGTTGTACTTCTTTGAGACTTTTATACGCCGTTCCGCGGCGATAGAAGATTTGCGTGTGCTCTTTTTAGCACAAACGAGATAGCTTTCGATGGAGGCAATATAGGAGTTTATGTCGTTTTTCGCTTTTACCATTTGCGGTAGCACCGCTGTGTCGGGATCTGGGAATACTGGCGTTTCCGGTAAAGTGCAATCTGCAGCCATAGCGACACCACTGGATACAACAAGACTTAAAATACAGATTCCAGATGATAGTTTGTTCATAATTCTTCCTAATAACAAGTAGTTAAGTTAGATTTTGTCCAGTTTGTATAAAGGCGGCAATGTGGAGAAAATCTACGTATCTCGGCATTATAGTCAATATTCAGGAAAACAGTATTAAATGGCGGTCACAAAGATGAAAATATTGAATGGCCGTGACAAAGACGACAATTTTTTCTGTGGTAGAATTTGAGCCCCGCTAAGGCATGCTGCGCCTTAGTCATTACGCGCCGCTATAGTGGCCTCTAACTAGAGACTATTACATGAACGAATCTCCGCAGATCGCTATCAGCCGTGGGGAGTTAGCGCGGCAACTTTCGGATCTGTTAGGTCCCTCGAATGTGATTGAAGACAGGGAGACCCAAAAGCCCTTCGAGTGTGACGGTCTGTCGATGTACAGTGAGATGCCTCTGCTGGTGGTTTTGCCCGAGACAGTTGCGCAGGTGCAGCAAATCATGAAACGCTGTCATCAATACAGTATTCCTGTTGTGGCCAGGGGTGGAGGGACTGGTTTGTGTGCCGGTGCCATGCCCTGCGCCGATGGTGTATTGCTGTCGCTGGCCAAGTTCAACAAGATATTGGCCATAGATCCCCTAGCCCGCACCGCCACCTTGCAACCCGGTGTTAGAAACCTTGCTATTAGCGAGGCCGCGCAGCATCACGGGCTTTATTATGCACCGGACCCCTCATCACAAATTGCCTGCACTATCGGTGGCAATATCGCTGAGAACTCCGGCGGGGTTCACTGTCTGAAGTACGGCCTCACTGTACACAATGTACTGAAACTACAAATGATTGGTGTTGACGGCGAGCTCATTTCGGTCGGTAGTGAAGGCCTTGATTCGGCCGGTTACGACCTACTGGCGCTGCTAACTGGGTCCGAGGGGTTGTTGGGTGTTATCACTGAGGTCACGGTAAAATTGTTGCCGGTGCCGGAAGTTGCCCAGGTGGTGATGGCTGCCTTTGACAGTGTACAAAAGGCTGGCGACGCGGTAGCGGCGATCATTTCTCAGGGTATTATCCCCGCGGGGCTGGAAATGATGGACAGCCATGCGATTATTGCCGCAGAGGGTTTCGCCAACGCCGGCTATCCGCTAGAGGCAAAGGCGCTGTTGCTGTGTGAAGTTGATGGAACTCGGGAAGAGGTGAGCGAGCACATCGAACAGGTCGACCAGTTATTTCAGTCACTGGGGGCAATTTCGACCCGGGTATCGCGGGATGAGGCGGAACGCGCATTGCTGTGGAAGGGGCGCAAGTCGGCCTTCCCCGCGGTGGGCCGTATTTCCCCGGATTATTACTGTATGGACGGCACCATTCCCCGGGGGCAATTGAGTTATGTGCTAGAGACCATGGACGCCATGTCCCTGCATTACGGTCTGCGCGTGGCCAACGTATTTCACGCCGGCGACGGAAATTTGCACCCACTGATACTATTCGACGCCAATGTTCCGGGGGAGTTTACCCGCGCCGAAGAATTTGGCGCCGCCATATTGGCGCTGTGTGTCGAGGTGGGTGGCTGTATTACCGGTGAGCACGGTGTTGGTATAGAAAAAATTCGGCAGATGCCGCTGCAATTTAGCGACAGTGAAATTGGACAATTCCACCGTATCAAAGCCGCTTTCGACCCCCGTGGCACCCTCAACCCCGGTAAGGGTATCCCGTTGCTGAAACGCTGTCAGGAATACCGCGCTATGGCACCTCCCAGAGAAATCTTAGCCGCTGGCGGGGAGCAGGCTCATGAGTGATATTAGCCTAGAGTTAATGGAGCGTGTTGACCAGGCCCGACAGCTGGGACAAAAACTGGTTATTCGCGGTGGTGGTAGTAAGGCCTTTATGGGGCGTGAGGCCGGGGGTGAACTTTTGGATGTTAGCGCTCACAGCGGTATTGTCAGTTACCAACCGGTAGAGTTGGTGATGACGGCCCGTGGTGGTACCACGCTACAGGAAATAGCCGCAACCCTGGCACAACAGGGGCAAGTTTTGGCCTGCGAGGCCCCCACATTTGACGGTATGGCGAGTATTGCCGGCACCCTGGCCTGTAATCTGTCGGGGCCGGCCAGGCCCTGGGCCGGGTCACTGCGAGATGCGGTGTTGGGTATCAAGTTAATAAATGGTGAGGGGCAACAGCTTAATTTTGGTGGTCAGGTGATGAAAAACGTCGCCGGCTATGATGTTTCCCGCATGCAGGCTGGAGGCATGGGTACACTGGGCGTTATTACCGAGGTCAGTTTTAAAGTAATGCCCCGTCCCGCCACCACACTTAGTCTGGTCGCAGAGATGTCGGCGGCACAGGCGATCGAGACCATGAATCAACTGGCGGCGACGGCCAAGCCACTGACGGGTGCCTGCTGGTTAGCCGGTAAGTTGTATCTGCGTCTAGCGGGGGCAGCCAGTGCGGTTGAGGGCACTGCCAGGCAGTGGCCTGGGCAGGTAATGGAGGATGGCGATGACTTTTGGCGTGCCCTGCAAGAGCAGCAGCTGGGTTTTTTTAACGGCGATGCTCCGCTGTGGCGCTTTTCGATTAGGCCTACAGCGTCGCATTTTTTATCCGAAGCACCCTGGTTAATCGATTGGGGCGGGGCTCAGCGCTGGCTCAGAGGTGAGCACGAGAGTGCAGACTTAGAGCGCAAAGCCGAACACAGTGGTGGTCAGGTGGCACTGTATCGGGGTGGTAATCGCTGTGGAGAGGTATTCCACAGCCAGCCAGCGGCTGTCAAAATACTGCAGCAGCGGCTAAAAGCGTCGCTGGACCCACAGGGTATTTTCAACCCCGGACGTCTTTACAGCTGGCTCTAAAGCCCTGCTCGCCGTTGCTGCTTGAGGAAGTCGTGAGGTAAAACGTGAGCCGTGAGAAAGTAAGCCGTAAGACAAAGAGCCGCAAGACAAAGAGCCGCAAGAGAGTAAAGCATGCAGACAGATTTACACCCACTATTTAAAGGCACTGAGCTTGGCGACGAGGCTGAGGCGATATTGCGCAGCTGTGTGCACTGCGGCTTTTGCAATGCCACCTGCCCGACCTACCAGGAATTGGGCGACGAGAGAGATGGCCCCCGAGGGCGCATATACTTGGTGAAACAGCTGTTTGAGACCGGCTCGGCTACAGACAAGACCCGCCTGCATTTAGACCGTTGTCTTAACTGCCGTAGCTGTGAGACCACCTGTCCCTCGGGGGTGCAATACGGCCGTCTGGCGGACCTCGGCAAGGCAGTGATCGAGCAGCAGCAGACTCGTCCGCTGGGACAGCGCCTGTTGCGCTGGGGGCTGCGTCGGGTGTTGCCCTATCATCGGCGTTTCGGTGCCCTATTAAAACTGGGACAAATTGCGCGCCCGCTACTGCCGCGCGCTATCGCTAGCAAGATACCCGCCACCAGCGACAAGCTGGCTTGGCCCGTGCCGCGGCACCGCCGCCAAATGTTGTATCTGGACAGTTGCGGCCAGCGCGGTGCCACCCCTAATACCAATATTGCCGCCGCCAGGGTGCTGGATCGACTCGGTATTACCTTGGCCGCTGCGCCGGGTTCGGGCTGTTGCGGTGCCCTTAGTTATCACCTAGCGGAAACGGAGGAGGGGCTGGATTTTATGCGGCGAAATATTGATGCCTGGTGGCCGGCGATCGAAGCGGGGGCCGAGGCCATTGTAGTCACCGCCTCGGGTTGTGGGGTTACGGTCAAAGAATACGGATCACTGCTACGCGGTGACCCGTATTACGCCGAGCGGGCCAAGCAGATCAGCGCGCTGGCAAAAGATCTGGGTGAGTTGATCTCGCTGGAAGATATCGAGCAGTTGTCGCTTCGCCCCGACCCGGTGAGAACAGCGGTGCACTGCCCCTGTACACTACAGCATGGCCTCGGTCTGCCGGACAATGTAGAGAGACTGTTGTGCGCAGCGGGGCTGCAGTTGACTCAGACCACCGATAAGCATATGTGTTGCGGTTCTGCCGGCAGTTATTCGATTACCCAGCCGCAGCTGAGCGCGAGCTTGTTGGGCAAGAAATTGCAAGCTCTGAGTATCGACGACCCCGAGCGCATTGTCACCGCCAATGTGGGTTGCCAAATGCACTTGGCAAGCGCTGCTAATGTGCCGGTAAAGCACTGGATTGAAGTGATTGAGGAAAATATGGCGGTGGAGTAATCAGTCCTATGATCGCCGGAACTAGAGTGCTCAAATGGTTAGCTGAGGGCCACTAGTCCAGAGTGGCTAGCCAGGATTGCTGGCCCTCGGGAGCCTCCGTGCTAATAGCGAAATTCATTGACCACTTGATTGAGCTTTTGCCCCTGCTCTAGTAATTGTTCACTGGAGCTAGAGGCCAGCTGGCTCTGCTCCGCCAGGGTATAGGAAATATCGTTAACCCGGATCACACTGCGATTAATTTCCTCAGCGGCGTGGCTCTGTTCTTCGGCGGCGGCGGCAATTTGTGTGTTCATATCATTAACCCGCAACATCATGTCATTTATATTGCCGAGGATGGCGGCAGATTGGGAAACGAGCTCGATACCCGACTCGGCCCGCTGGTTGGACTTTGTCACCTTCTCGACTACCTCGGCGGTGCCCACTTGAAAAGTTGAAATGGTGTTTCTGATGGTGACCGTCGACTCCTGGGTTCGCTGCGCCAGAGTGCGTACCTCGTCCGCAACCACCGCAAAACCGCGGCCTTGCTCACCGGCCCGGGCCGCTTCTATCGCTGCATTGAGCGCTAGCAGGTTTGTTTGCTCGGCTATGCCCTGAATGGTATCCAGGACCGTTTCAATATTTTTACTGTTTTCCTCTAATTCTTTGATCGCGTGCACGGCTTCCTGCACTTCTTCTGTCAAGGTCTGTATTTCGGCTTTGGCGGTATTACCGGCATTGGTGCCGACGATCACCTCGTCGAGGGTTTGCGTTACCGTAGTGGCCGCATCCGAGGCGTTTCTGGCAATTTCCTGGGTGGTACCGGTCATCTCAGTCACCGCAGCCGAGGCCTGGTCGATCTCTTGATGCTGTGCATCGGAGGAATCTCTTAGGGTTACACTGGAGCTAGACAGAACATTAGCCGATTGTACAACCTGCTCGGAGGACTGTTTAATCTCCTCCATCATATGGTGTAGCATATCCAGCATGCGGTCGAAGGCGCTACCCATTTCACCGAGCTCATCTTGGCTTTTGCGGTGCAGGCGGATACCGATATTGCGGGTATCGGCAACCTCAATAAAACTGTTTTTAAAGACGTTTAGAGGCAGATAGATCGACCGGGCGATAAGGCTATTAATAATAAATACAACAATACAGGCGATAGCAATACCGACAAAAAGCGTGGTCTGGGCCCGTGCCAGTTGCAGCTCTATTCTGTGCTTTACGCTCTCTTGTATTGCTGTAAATTGCGTTTCCATACTCTCTACTACGGTATGCATTGCACCTTGAATTCCGTCCTTAGGTGTTAGGCCAATAATGATTTCACTGTTTGTCAATTCGGCAAATTTAGCGTTGTAACTACTAATAGACTGGCTTGCTCTTTGCGCGAGTTCGGGTTCGAAGTCTTGCTCAATAAGCGATTTGAATGTATTGATTTCGCTATTGAACCGTTCAATATATTTAGTGTCGCGCCGTAACATAAAGTCTTTTTCATGGCGGCGTAACATTAGCATTGAGGACTTGATAGTGGCATTGTCGGTCAATAATGTCTCTACATCGTGAACAGCACGGCGTAGTTCGCCATAGATTCCACTGTTGGAGTCAAGGCCAATGTCCTCTTGCGCAGTCATAAGTAAGTGAAATTCAGCGGAATAGCTATTGAGGTAAGCTGCGATATCTTGCAATTTACTAGCGTCCTCATGGCCTTCGTTTTCTTCCAGTGTTTGCCTTAAAGAGGTTATTTTCTCTTTGGATAGGGCCAGTTCTTGCTCAAATTTTTCACCGAAGCGTGGGTCTTTGTGGGATAGGAAGTCCTTTTCGTGGTGGCGCAGCGTTGACATTGTCGATTTGATCTCTAGCAGCGCCTCCTCGGCTAGAATCCACCGTAGATTAGTGTTTGAACTCGACACCATCATTACCCCCACCGCGATAAATCCGAAAACGGCAATGACCGTAACCAGTAGAAGTTTGCGTTTAATACTAAGGTCCATGGGTATTCCTCTTGAGGCTGTAACAACGTTCAATTTTACGGCGCCATTTTGCTGTCGATGCTCGGCCAATATAGCTAGCTTGTAATAGTGATAGGCAGACTCTAGACATTACACATACCGTGGAGATTATGTCTACAATCGACGAAGACCCACCGCCGCCGGGACTCGGCGGTGAACGGTGGGGCTGTCAGTAATGCTATCGCAACTGTCTGTTTTTCTGGTTACCTGGTGGCCGTTGTTGATGATTCTGCCCATGTTCTGCGCTGGAAGTTGGCAATCGACTCGGTCAAGGTTGTTAGCACTCTATGTCGGCGATAAGGCCGGAATCTTTAATTGCGATTGACATTACTATTGTTTAATCGTCTTTAGCGCTATTGTTGAAGTCACGGCTAGTTTTTAGCTGCAGGATTCGGTAATATTTCACCAACACCACGGTAGGTGTTTAATGTTAATTACTAAGAGTAACGACTATGAATCATCTTTTACATCGAGCTCGTTTCGCTGCCCTGATTGCCATGACTGTTTTTCTCGCCGCCTGCGCCAGTACCTCCGTTAATCACGGGGAAATGATCATGGGTAAATGGGATACAGAAATTCAAGGCTTCCCACTGGTGCTAGCTTTTTCTGGTGCCGAAATTGAGATTATTGGCATGGGTCAGTCCATTCCTTACACCATGGCCGGTGATGTTATATCTTTTGATTTTCAGGGGCCGCAGTCAGCACGTGTTGCTTTTCCCGCTGAAAACCAAATGACACAAACGAATATGGCAACCGAAGAAGTACAGATGTTTACTCGCAACGTCGAATAAACACCATGCTCTTCCCCTGGCGGTAGCTTCTTGCTGCCGGGGTTATTTTCGCGCTACCTTATTACTCCTTCCCGAATATTCCATTCTTTAAATCCCATCGCGAATGCTCCATTCCGAGTACTCCATGCAGCCCTTTGCTGAACTGTTTCGCCGATGGCGTTAAACAGGGGAGCTAGTTGCTAGGGTGTGTGTTACGGCATTAAGTGGCTGTTACGATGCTAGTTTATTACGTGGTTACAGTCGTAGACGGGCACTTCTTCGATTGCTCAATAACGTGAAACAACTGACCGCCGCTGACGCCACCATTTGCACAGGCATAAAAAAAGGATAGCCAGGCTATCCTTTTTGGGGTCGATAACAGGCGGCATCAGCCGCAAAAGTTTAGGCGCCGGTATCTATACAGATAATCTCCAGTATGCCTCCCTCTAACGCCGGGGCGGGTATAGGGTTATTGGATGAGCACACCCGACCGTCGGGTAGGAAGGTGGTGTCGCGGGTGTAGGTGCCTGACAGAGGGATGGGATAGGCGACAAAACGCTCTTCGCTGGGAATAAAGCGGAACATGCGGTCGGTCATATTCTCGTTCAGCCAAATCTCCTGGGTAGTGGGGTGAACCGCCAACGCATAGGGAGCGGGGCGAAAGCCTGGTGCGTACTCGGGCATATCGTAGACCTTGCTCTCGAAGCCTTTGGACACGTTGATACGGGCGAGATTACCCTCGGAATAACCGGTAACCCAGAGTATGCCTTTGTTGTCGAAATGCATGCGGCGGGGGCCACGTACTGGTGAGTCGTACTCGGTTACTTCAAGTGTTACCGGGTCGATGCGACCGATCTTGTCGCCAAATAAGCGGCCGTACCACATGGCATCATCTGTGGGGTTAATGTCTATGCCGTAGGGTTGGGTACCGCCGGAAATACCCCCAGATTTAACGTTGGGTAGGGCGATAATATCGAACTTGCCTGACTGCGGATCTAGCCGGCCCACATGTTCGGCTCCAGCCATCGTAAAATAGACCATGCCGGCCTTGTTAACACGAATAGAGTGAGGGTAGCGGCCCTTGTATTCTGAAGGCAGGCGGTGGGAAGGTTCCCACTGATTGTTGTTGGGGTTAAACACACCAATACTGGTACTGCCGGTATTGGTGATGTAATACTTGCCATCGTTACCCAGATCCAGGGAGTGTGGGCCGTCGCGTTTGCTGGGGCCAAATTGACCCAGATTGTTGTCGGCCGGTGCGCCGGTGTAGTACTTGTCTGCCAGGGTGCCTTTTTGGGCAATATACTCGGTTTTACCGGTTTTGGGGTCGGTGACCGAGATGTGATGCAAGGCCTGATCGACCGTATAGAGCATGCCGCTGTCGGGGTGGGCGATAGCATCGTGGGGAACGCCGCGATTCAGCAGCGGATATTCGAAAATCTTGGCCTTTTGCAGGTCGTCGTCAATGGGGAATTCAGGACGCACGGTAAGCGGCTTGCCGTCGAAACCTTGCTCGAAGATCTCGCCCCGGCGATCGCGCAGCTCTTTGTCAAAGTTACCGACATAGAGGTGCATGCGCTGGATAGTGGCGGCCCAGCCCTTGGCCCGGCGCGGTACGCGAGTAAAGGCGTTGCCCAGTTGATGGCAGGACAGGCAATCGCGTTGAAACTGGTAGCGGTTAAAGGCAGCATCATCCCCCTCTTCAAAAGGTAGGCTACCAAAATGGTAGGCGGCGGGCAGGCTGTCGGAAATCTCCACGGCGTCGGTCATCGCGCTCATGGTCAGATCTTTTTTAACACTGGCGTCGGCGCTGAGCTCGACCTTATCGTGGCTGTCGCGAAAATAAGGGGTGCGCAAACGAATAGTGATGGCTCCGCTCATATCGGTAGCAATGTTGTAGGCACCTTTGGCATTGGTAAATACCGACTCGGAAACATTGTCGCTATTGGTGAGTCGAACCATCACTCCTTTTATTGGTTTGCCATTGTTGTCATTGACAACCCCGCCGAGTGTGCCGGCGCTGGCAGCGGTGCTCATCAGCGCTGCACTTAACAGACCCAGCCCTAGTGTTATTTGACGCATATTGTAGTCTCCTGCAGAGGTTGTCGGCCAGTACTGGGCCGGTACTCCAGATAGGGTTAAAATAGTGTTAACCGCAGAGACTAGCGCAGAATGTAGCGCTTTGATAGGGAAAATTGGGTGCGCGCATTACCATTTGATAACACGGCATTAAGGAAGAGAAATTTTGCAATTATTGGATGGTTACATTTGCCTATGTGGGCGCCGCAGTAGCTGACGCGAGGGCGCCACCGATAGCCGCACGGAGGGCTCATTATAAATCAGAGCAACTTGCCCATATTAAGACGGTGCTTTGCAGGCCAGTACCGGGACTGTTGCTATACCGCAGCTTCTGTTGTGGTTCGGCACACGATCGCTGGAGCTTGTTCATTGAATGTTTATATTATCAGGGTTGCAGCCAGTCAATAATAACCAGGGGCAATACAAAATAACCAAGGCGCTAGTAGCGGTAGGCTACTTGATGAGTTTAGTATGACGAAAAGCTACAAGTCTTGGCTGCAAGCGAGCAAGGGAAATAGCTTGGCACAAAAGCCTCACAATTGATGATATCGGGTGGTGATTCGTGCTGTTTTTATAATTGCCCGGGCCGGTATGAGGCAATTTTCGCAGACTCACATGTAGGCAATTGTGGTAATGCAAAGTACTGGCATTGCGAGTAGGGAAGCTGTTGCAATGTGCTAACTATTGTCAAGGAAAAACAAAACGTGAAGGATGTGAGTGAACTATTGCCAATGGGGGATCGCGGGCTGAGTACTATCCAGCAGTTATCCGACGATGGTGTCAATGTCGCCAACGGTTCTGGCACGGTATGGCAGATAGCCGCTGTGAGCTTTACCCTGGTAGTGTGCGGATACCGGGGTTACGTATTGTTGTTGTCTGATCCAATCTTTTTGTGGTTGTTACCCCCGATACTGCTGGCAGTCGATTTTTTATCTGGTTTTGTTCATTGGTTTTTTGATTCTCAGGTTGAGCCTTCCAAACGTTTCTTGGGGCGCATCGCCCTCGATTTCCTCGATCACCATGTGCGACCCGGTCGCACAGCGCAAGTGGGTTTTTTTGCCTCTGCCTGGCGACCTGCATTAATGGTCTCGCTGCCATTGATAATACTGACTTTACTGGTGCCGATGTCGGTTTGGCTCGCCGCATCAATTTTTTGGCTCGGTTTTCTGTCGATGCTGGTACCCCAGACGCACAAAGAAGCGCACCTTGGTAGGCGTCCGTTTCCCATAGGATTGTTACAAAAAACGCGGCTCATTATTAACCCGGTTTCTCATCAGGCTCACCATGATGACAATACCAAATCATTTTGCGTTTTCACTGGTTGGCTGAATCCCCTGCTGGATTACACTCGCTTCTGGCGGGGTATGGAGTGCGTGTTCGAAACGGCTAGGAGAATGTGATGGTACGACTATCATTTCTCAACGGTATGGCGTGGATTGCTGCCTTCCTCGGGGTAATGGCGCTGCTGGCAGTGGCTTCTTTTCATTGGCCAGAGTACTTGACGACACCGACGCTGCGTGAGCACTATGAACAATACCAGGTGCGCGCTCTGCTTTACGCCGGCCTAGTGCTAGCCAGTATCCTTGCGCCTGTTTCACTCTTTTTTTCCGAGAGGAAGTTGCATGCCCTCATCGGCCTTTGCTGTGTGTTGCTGGCATGGCTTGCAGGCGGCGCAGACGTAAGTTATGGCGAACGGATCCGGGATGCGCGGTTTTATATCAGCCTCGATTGGGTGCTTCTCGATCTGATACTGATCGCCACACTGTTTATTAATCTCGAGTTATTTTTCCGGCTCGAGAAGGAACAGGGGATTTTACGCCGAGGATGGCAAGTCGATCTGACGCATTATGTGGCCAACCACATCTTTAATGGCGCTATCGTCTTTATTTTGTTTTTACCCGCACAGTGGATTGCCGCGCAGCTTGCGCTGGAGAGCTTGCATGACGTCATCAGCGGCTTGACGGTATGGGGGCAAGTGCTGCTCATTATGCTGGTCACGGATTTAACGCAATACTGGGTGCACCGCGCGTTCCATCGGGTGCCACTACTCTGGCGCTTTCACCGCATACACCACAGCGCGGAAAAAATGGACTGGCTGGCCGGTTCCCGCTTACATATTGTGGATGTTTTGGTGACGCGCTCAATAAGTCTTGTGCCGATGGTAGTGCTGGGATTCTCTAGCGAGGCTGTCAATATCTACCTGCCTATTTTGGCGCTGCAATCGGTGTTTATTCACTGCAACCTAGAATTCCAATTACCCTGGTTGCGGATGATACTCACCACACCGCACTACCACCATTGGCACCACACCAGTGACAAGGCGTTACTAGACAAAAATTTCGCTATTTCATTGCCGCTGCTGGACGTATTGTTTGGCACGTACTACAGCCCAAAAGGCAAGTGGCCTGAGGGTTATGGACTCAGCGAAGACCCTCTTGAAGAGCGCTATCTGGCCCATCTGCTGTCGCCGTTTCGTGGTAGTGGCGACGGTATTGCCGAAAAAAGCGGCTAGCTTATTGGTTGTGTGATTAAAAAATGACAGCGGTGTTGTTAAATAGCCTAACAACTATCTATGACGACAACCCTCAATTGCGAGTTCGAAGCGGCGGGTGATCAACTATTACCGCTTGGGGCTAAGATTTGCCTGGGTGGGCCAAACAATGCGGCAGAGCGAATAGTGAGCCGGCTCGACTCTCTTTACCCGTTTGCTCAGGTGTTGACGGTCTTGGTGCCGTATGTGGTCAATACTAAGTATTTCCCTCCATACTAATTTGTGTCGTTCGTTTGGAATAAATGCTGGTGTTACCCTTCAGCGGAGGGCTACGGCTTCGATCAAGGCGTAAGTAGGCATACCTTTATCTCGATACAGTGTCCTAGTCTCCGTGATTCCCCTTAGCTAATAACCGACTTTGTACCCTCACTGAACTGGGTTGTCGATAGCTATAACTCTTTCAGATACCTAGGTCGACGGTAAAATCCACCCATTTAGGCGGACTGTGTACTTAAGGTTTTGTATTTAAGCTATACTCTCACCCTTTTTTCAGGGGTATAGAGCCCAGCACCCCTGAATACCAGATTCTAAGTAGTGTGTTGATAAAGCTTCGAAAATTGATGTGGCAGTAGATAGGCCTCCACCTTCCATATCTTTTTCTGAATACTGTATAAGTTGGAATGTAAACCTAAGGGATTGAGGGATAGAGGAATTGAACGAATGACGGAAGACAAAAAAAGCAATGTTTTGAGCATGATATTGAATTCTGAGCTTAGGTCATTGGGTGCTGTCGCAACGAATGTTGTATCAGCATTAAATGAGGGTTCCGATTTAAAGACTATTGAAACCATTATTCTTAAAGATGCCTCTCTAACTGCGCAAATCATTAAGGTCGCCAACTCGTCAAAAAGTGAGGCTGATATCCAGCGAAATAGCCTCTACGATGCCATCGTTCGTATTGGTCACGACGGTCTGCGATCTATCTGTATAACTATTGGAATCATTGAGCATATCCCGTTACGTAATCACGACCAGAGAATAATGATATTTGAATGCCTTCATCGCTCTTTTGAAACGGCTATTCACGCCGAGAACCTGACAAAAAAAATGACCAATAGCGACAGCAAGGATGCCTATATTGCAGGTTTGTTGTGTAATGTTGGTGAGTTGGCCTTTTTATCGAGCTCAATAATCAATCTAAAGGAATACAATGAACTCACTGAGTCGGGGTTAACGCCGGAGATGGCGTGCCTTTCATTGTGCGATTTTGATTTTGATGAACTAAGTGAACAGATCGTGGAAAAATGGGAGCTTTCCATTCTTATTAATGATGCCTTTATCAATAACCCCGCGACTGTTACAGGGAACGCGATTAAGGTGGCTTTTGAGTTAACACGTGCTTATTACAGCGGCCAAAACTCCAAGGCATTTATCGAAGTGTCAAGAAGCCTTGTTCGTGATTTTGGTTTTAGTCTCAAAGAAACGATCCATTTTATCGAGAAGGGTATCGAAAGCTCACAAATCGAATTCAATCGTTATGGCTCAATATTACAAGAGAAAGCAAACCCCTTTCAGGAGGGGGGAATAAAACGTCATTCTGGTGAATATGGCGACGAATCTAACGGGAAAGGTTTTGCGCGACCGCTAGATATAGCCGGGCAAAATACTGCGATTAAGAAATTCGTAGTTCTTGCGCAAAAGAAAGCCTCTACAAGAGTTTTCTATTCGATTTTGGTGGATTCACTGCACGGTTACACGTCCTTTGATCGGGTTGTTATTGCCGAAGTAAAAAACAAGTCAGAGCTGAAAGCGGTAAACGTTTCAGGTGCTGGAGCTCAAAAATTGTTTTCAGGATTCAGTTTTAAGTTTGAAGTTGGAGGGTCGACCGTATCAGAAATAATCGATACAAAAAAACCTCTCTACATTTCCCAAAAAATAAACCCTGAAATATATGAATGTGTTGATGAAAACATTAAGCGGCTTTCGGGTGTCAATGGTGAGTTCTTTCTATCTCCTATAGTAAAGAATGACACTGTGATTTCCATTGCTTACATGGATATGGGGGGGAAGGATGCGACAATATCTGAAGAGCAAATGAAAGCTGCTACGATTATGGTCGGCAGTGTATCAAAGGCAATATCGAAGAACTATATGGGTTAGTAGCGATAATACAACTGTCTATATCAAACGTTCGCTGGCCAGGTTTCGGAGGAGGTTTGCCGAGGCGCGATAGACTTACTGCCGTAGAAATAGCTCCAGCACCGGCGTGTTGAATTCTATTTTACAATAGGCGAAGTGCTGTATTGCTACAGCACTGCACTGAAGTTCATTTGTTTTCTCTATAAGCGTTGGTGGCCTGGATGTACTTTTATCGAAGGGTGCATTTTGCTGATGTCGAGAAGTTTGCTAAGACTGATCGCGCTTTGCTGTTGGTTGTAGGAGAACGTGCCGGGTTCTACGCCATTTTTCCAGCCCCAGCTAGTGTGAGAGGCGTCACCCAAAATAAGCTGCGGGCCGGTAGTGCTTCTAACAAGATAGGCTGTGGAGCCCGACGTATGTCCGGGCGCGTGAATGGCAAAAACAGAGGCATCACCAAAAACGTCGATGATGGATCCATGGTCAAAATTCCATTCGAGTAACGTTCCAAAACGCTTAAAAATTGTATCAGTCGTTGACTGGGTAAAAACGTGTTCGATACTACTAGTACCTGCCTCCTGGGGTCCCGTATAAATGGCTGTATCCGCGGGTAAATCTAATAAACCGAGTATGTGGTCGAGATGAATATGGGTCAGAAAGACGCCGTCGATGGTGGTTTTGCTTTGTTCGTGGGCGACTTGGGACGAATTGCGATAGACATTGTTGCGCTCTAACAATAGTTCATGGGTCGTTTTTTTAATATCGAGTTTGTCCATACCCATTGCCATTTCAATATAGAACGGAACACCGTCCTCCACGTTGGGATTGACAAAGCCTTCTGAAATGCCGGAATCAATCAAATATAGGCCCTTGCTGGGGTGTGATATCGAATAGGTATAGATTTCGATCGGCTCTTCTCGGTTTGTTAGGCCCGCTTCAATGGCCTTGGGGTGATCTAGGTTCAATAACCCTGAGAGGTTAATAGCCCAGCGAGCGGCCAGGTGTTTTTCAAATACTATTGGGCCGGGGGAATTGATCACGTTTTCGATATCAGCCAGTGTTGTTTTTTGCCCTAGGGTTGCGGGTTCGGTTTTCAAGCTGCTGGCGTTACAGCCGGCTAGCACGGGTATCAATAGAAATAGCAGTAGGTAGGTTTGAAGTTTCATTGTTGTTTCCTTTTACGCGGTGAATAGTGCTTTTACTCGGTTGAAGTTAGTATCAATTATTCTTATCAATATGTATATTGGCCAAAACTGCATAGGTCCATACAAATATGAATGATAAGAGGTTGTCCTGGGAAGATGCGCAGCTGTTTCTTGCGGTGGCGGAACATCAAAGTTTTAGCGCTGCGGCTAAAGCTTTGGGTGTTACTCAGCCAACGATTAGTCGTCATATTCAACAGCTGGAAGACAACTTAAAACAACAGTTATTTGAACGAGGCAAACACGGAGCTAAGGCAACCGAAGCTGCTATTAAGTTACTGCCTGCGGCGGAACAAATGGCAAAATGGGCTGCGGAGTTCAATCGTCAAGCCCTAGGTGTCGGCAAAGCAGTGTCCGGTGTGGTTAGAATTGCAGCGTCCCCCGGGGTCGCTGTAGAGCAATTGGCGCCTTTTGCCGCTAGATTACTGACCTTAGAGCCCGATATTAGGTTAGAGATAAGCTCCTCGATTGATCATATAGATTTGACCCGTGGTGGCGCAGATGTTGCCATTCGAACCCAGTACCCCAGTGAGTCAGAGTTGGTGGTCATGTATCAAGCGAGCTCTCAGCCAATCGTGGTTGCCTCGAAAACATATGCCGATACAGTTAACCAGCCCTGTACTTGGCAGGATTTAGAATGGGTGAGCTGGAGTAGCCCCTATCTCACCGTTACCCCGCGGCCGATACTAGAAAAACTGATCGACAATTTCGAGCCAATCTTCAGCTCCGATGATTATTTGGTGCAAAAAGCGGCGGTTATTAGCGGGGTAGGAGCCATGGTAGTGGGTAAACCCATAGGCTTTCAATTGCCCGATTTTGGCAATTCTGGACTTGTTGAGATTGATATTGGTATAACAATCCCCCCGGCTGAATTTTATATTGTTTGTGCCAAAAGCATGCAGCAAGTACCCAGGGTTAGGGTGGTTATAGAGCGACTAATAGAAGTTTTAGAGAGCCAGGGCTAGCATAACCCCGATGTTGTCCGCAAGAGATTGTATTTCTTGGCGACACCATAGTATCGAGCATACGCTTGCTCAGTAATGGGATAGCTCGTGGCTTTCACGCGACATATCCCTATTGACTAGAGTAACTGCTTACGTTTTGAGGGCGGCCTAAATCATTGATTGCTGGTAATTTTCTACTCCAACACGCTCTATCAACGACAATTGCGTTTCCAGCCAATCAACGTGATCTTCTTCGCTATCTAAAATCTCACTCAGTAGGTCTCGACTTACGTAATCGGCGATGGATTCGCAATAGGTAATACCTTCTTTCAAATCGGGGCAGGCCAGCATTTCCAATTGTAGGTCACACTGCAGCATCTCTTTGGTATTTTCACCGATTAGCAATTTTCCGAGGTTCTGAAGATTGGGAAGGCCTTCCAAGAATAAAATACGTTTAATCAGCATGTCTGCATGTTTCATTTCATCAATGGACTCTTCGAATTCCTTTTTCGCTAATTTGGCTAGCCCCCAATCTTCATAGATTCGAGAGTGTAGAAAATATTGGTTAATAGCGATGAGTTCATTGGCTAGCGCCTGATTTAGGTGTTTGATTACCACGGCATCAGATTTCATATCTACTTCTCCTTCAAGTTAAAGTGAGGAACGTTTCGTGTTTCTCGGCACCGAAGTCAAGAGATGCCAAGTTAAGTCATTGATATACAATGTAAATCTTAATAGCACGCAATAGTGTTTGTGTGTTAGTTGCCGTGTGCACTAGTGACTGTGTGCACAAGAAATAACAGCCTAGCACAATAAGCATAAGCGAAGAAAAAAGGGGGGATTTAAGCAGGAGTGTGACAGCTATTTAGGAGACGTCAAAACAGACTATAGGGCTAAGTCTAGGCGGCGTTGGTGAAAGGCGGCGTCTTACTGAATTCTCTAACGATAGAGCGCGCAAGCTTCCCGCATTTACCACATTCACTGGCGACGCCGAGCTTAGCCCTCACTTCAGTTAGATCGCTGGCCCCTTCGCGACATAGGTCTCGAATTTGGCTGTCTGTGACTTGTCTACAAATGCATACGTACATAAAGATCTCCAATAGGCTGTATTTAAATGCAAATGAGAATCATTGTCAACCACTTTTGTGTTTCCCGATACGGCCTGTCTATGAACTAGCTGCAATAGCTCGCTCTTGCAGGTCTTTAGCAATCTTTTTTTACCGGGATTTTGACTGAAGTGTCGCTCAATAGAATGATAAGTGGGAGCAGTGTAGATCGTATTTGCGCTTAGTTGCTTGCTGTCCTGTTGGCCGCTGGTGAAGCCCGGCGTCAGCGCAGCGCAAATAATAGTGCCCGCTATCGGTGAGCGAGGATTGACTTGTGCTCGAACCCGTGAGGCCGGTGGTTATGAAGTGCAGGGGTAATCACAGCCTATGGGTCAGGCGATCGAAATCCAGTTGCCTAGGATAATTGCATGGGTTTTGGGTGCCACGGCACAGCGATCAGTGCGGGGTCATAGTGGGCGTGGCTCGACTGATAGCCCTTGCAAGCCACGGTGGTTGAATTGCTCGAAGCTCGTTAATCTCCCGCCGTTTGAATGTTTGTGCGGCTGTTATATACTGCGCGCCGAAATTCTCCTTCGATGTCGTCAATTTGAAGCACGATGCAACGCCGCCGGCCTGTATTCACAAAGTGGTTGGGTTTGTTCGATAGAGAGGATGTTCGCCACCTATTTAGGAGTACGTAGTTAATGCCCGCACCGATACTGAGCGCTCGCGATCTGGAATTTATGTTGTACGAATTGTTCGACGCAGAGGCGATGACCCAACGGGAGCGCTATAGCGATCACAATCGGGAGACATTTTCCGCCGCCATAGAAACCTCCAAGACGGTTGCGGAAAAATACCTTATTCCGATTCGGCAAAAAGTCGACACGCACCAGCCCACCTTCGACGGTGAAAAAGTGGAAATGATTCCCGAGATTAAAGTCGCTGTCGATGCAGTTATAGCGTCGGGGCTGGCTAGTACCACCGCTGACTATGAGCTGGGCGGTATGCAACTGCCGGCTATTGTCGCCAGTGCGGTCAATGCCTATTTGTCGGCGGCGGGGGGCACCGTGTTGGGTTATACCGGGCTGACCAATGCCAATGCCAGTTTGATAGAGGCCCATGGCACCGCCGAGCAGGTTGAAACATGGGTGCGGCCGATGCGCAGTGGTCGCTTCGCTGGCACCATGGCGATGACCGAGCCCGGCGCCGGATCCGGTCTGGCTGATTTAACCACCACCGTCGACATCGACAGTGATGGCAATTACAGGGTCAGGGGCAACAAAATATTTATCTCCGGCGGCGACCACGAGCTCAACGAGAATATTGTGCACTTGGTACTGGCCCGATTGCGCGGTGCAGTCAAAGGGGTTAAGGGCATCTCACTGTTTATCGTGCCTAAGTTTTTGCTGGCCGAAGACGGTTCTATCGGCGCTCGTAACGATGTTACTTTAGCGGGGTTGTTCCATAAGATGGGCGGCCGCGGTCAAACGTCGACGGCACTGAACTTTGGAGAGAATGAGGGCGCTATCGGTTATCTGGTGGGTGAAGAAAATAAGGGCCTCACCTATATGTTTCACATGATGAACGAGGCCCGTATTATGGTGGGCACCGGCGCTGCACTCACTGCGCTTACGGGTTATCAATATTCTCTAGACTATGCCAAAGAGCGGCCCCAGGGGCGTCTACCCTCGAATAAAGATCCGCTGTCGCCGCCGGTGACTATTATCCAGCACGCCGATGTGCGTCGTATGCTGCTAGCACAAAAAGCCTATTCTGAGGGGGCTTTTGCCCTGTGTCTACTGGGCAGTCAGTTGGCCGACGACGAGCGCACCGCCCCGACGGCCGAAGGCCGCGAGCAGGCCCATTTATTGCTCGACTTTCTCACCCCTATTATTAAGACTTGGCCCTCAGAGTACGGCCCAAAGTCTAACAGTCTGGCCATTCAGGTTCTAGGTGGCCACGGTTATATCAATGAGCACCCTGTTGAAATGCTGTACCGGGACAATCGCCTAAACCCCATTCACGAGGGCACTACCGGCGTACAGTCTTTAGATTTACTGGCCCGCAAGGTGCCGATGAAACAAATGGCGGGCTACCGGGCACTGCTGCAGGAAATGGCCGAAACAATCGACGTCAGCAAGAGTAGCGATGCTACCGCCCGCTACGGCATCGAGCTGGCTGAGGCCATTGTTATTTTGCAGCACACCACCGACACGCTGTTGCGGGCCATGGCAGAGCAAAATATCGATATGGCGTTGTCTAACTCGGTTAAATACCTCGAACTATTTGGCAATGTGGTGATCGCCTGGCTGTGGTTAAAACAGGGTATTGTTGCCAATAAGGCCTTGGCGGCAGCGCCTGTATCAGGCGAGGAGAATTTCTACCGGGGAAAATTACAGGCCATGCGCTATTTCTTCCGGTTCGAGTTAAGTGAGATCGAGGCCTGGTCTAAACTGTTGGTGGATCTCGACAGTACCTGTTTTGATATGCAGTCGGACTGGTTCTAATTATTGATCAATAGATGAAAAGGTTACCGTATTTGTTAGAATAGGCGGATAATTTTTTAATGAAAGCTAGAATATCGTCGTTTTACGACTAATCGAGGAGTTTACAATGAGTATGAGTTTTGCAGGTAAGGTCGCTATTGTCACGGGTGCAGGTAATGGTTTGGGGCGTTCACACGCGCTGGAATTGGCCGCTCGCGGTGCCAAAGTAGTTATTAATGACCTGGGCGGCGCTAGAGACGGCGTAGGCAAATCCTCGGAAGCAGCCGATGCAGTGGTTAGTTTGATCGAAGAGCGCGGTGGTGAAGCTTTTGCCCACGGTGCCAATGTCGCTAACTTCGACGAAGTGGAAGATATGGTTAAACAGACCATCGAAAAATGGGGTCGGGTCGACATTCTGGTTAACAATGCCGGTATTTTGCGTGACAAAACCTTTGCCAAAATGACCATGGATGATTTCCGTCTGGTTATGGATGTGCATGTGATGGGCTCGGTTAACTGCACCAAAGCGGTATGGCAGATCATGCGTGATCAGAACTACGGTCGCATTGTAATGACTACCTCTTCCAGTGGTATGTATGGCAACTTCGGTCAGGCCAACTACGGTGCTGCCAAGATGGCACTGTTGGGCTTTATGAATACTCTGGTACTGGAAAGTGCCAAGTATGACATTAAGATCAATGCACTGGCGCCGACTGCGGGCACGCGTATGACCGAAGATTTGATGCCCCCAGAAATCTTGGCCATGCTGACTCCCGAGTCAGTAACTGCCGGTGCCCTGGTACTGTGCCACGACGACGCGCCAAACCGCACTGTATTGTGTGCCGGTGCCGGTGGATATGCCACCACTAGCTTGTTCGAGACCGATGGTATTTTCTTGCCTGCCGACCAGCAGAGCCCCGAGGCTGTGGTTGAAAACTGGGATGCTATTGTCAATACGGAAGGACACCGAGCACTGGAGTCCGGCGGTAAGCAAACTGAAAAGTTTCTTGGCAAGGCCATGACTTACGCACAATCCAAGGCCTAACAGGCGCCTTACCCGTACTGAAGCGCCGAGTGATCGGCGTTTTTTTTTGGCTGTCGATAATACTCTACAATCAAAGAACAGCCGGGCGCGGTGTCGGGTCGGACTTGGCAATCACGTCGCCACTGGAATTACGTAAACTATTCAGCGACGCGCGGCCGATTAAACAGGTCCGATAGGGCGCAGCAGTGTTCACTGTTCTGGCTTATCGGCTGCTAACAACAACGGCGCTGGCAATGGCGTTGGCAACAATACTGGGCGTAATACTGGCAACAATATTGGCAACAAGGCCGACAGCTAAAATACCTTGCTATCGCAATTATTCAGAGAGACAACTATGACTTACAAAACCATCGACTACCGGGTAGAAGAGGCGATTTTAACCCTTACCTTAAACCGTCCCGAGCAACTCAATGCCTTTACCGTGGAGATGGCCGAAGAGCTGATTGTAGCCATCGAGCGCGCCAGCGCCGACGACGAGGTGCGAGCTATCGTCGTCACTGGAGCCGGCAAGGCCTTCTGTGCCGGTATGGATCTGTCTGCCCAGGGTAATGTGTTTGGCCTTGACGAAGAATTTGCTCCAACCTTAGAGGATATGACTACCCGGCTGGATGACCCGGCTGTCATCAGTGGTGTGCGTGATACTGGTGGTCGTGTGGCGCTGGCGTTGTACGATTGCAACAAACCCGTGATTGCGGCGATAAACGGCGCGGCGGTCGGTATTGGCGCCACCATGACCTGCGCCATGGACATTCGCCTGGTTTCGGAAAAGGCTAGGGTCGGCTTTGTCTTCAACAAAATTGGCATTACCCCAGAGGCGTGTTCCAGCTGGTTTTTGCCTCGCATAGTGGGTGTTTCCCAGGCCTTGGAGTGGACTTACAGTGGTGATATTTTAACGGCTGAAGAATTGCTGGCCGCGCGTTTTGTGAAGGGTGTTTATCCCCCAGATCAGCTGTTGGAGGAGGCCTACAAAATTGCTCGGCGCATAACACAGCACAGCCCGGTGGCGATAGCACTGACGCGGCAGATGATGTACCGCAACTCCGCCGCTAGTCATCCGCTGGAAGCCCACAAGATAGACTCGTTGGCGATTTATTACTGTAGCTTGGATAGCGGTAAGGAGGGAGTTAACGCCTTTTTGGAGAAGCGCCCGGCGCAATTCAATGACAAGATTTCCACCGATATGCCAGCCTTTTACCCCTGGTGGGACTAGCGGGGACCCCCTGCATAGATAGCGTTTCTGGGTTAACTGAAGCCTAGGATAACAGGCTGTATGTGCGCGGCGATTGTCGACATACTTGTATCGCCTAGGTCGGGGCTATATTGGCATCGATGAACTGTGGGTCAGAACCGGTCAAATAGATGGCTGCCGTGCATGACCGAGCCGTGCCCCGGATAGACCACGCTGACCGGCAAACTTTTCAGCCCCTGTACAGAGGCTTTTAAATGTCGCGGGTTGGCGTAAATGGCCGGTTTTACCAGACGGCCCAAACTGCCCGCGCCGAGCAAGGTGTCGCCGGTGATAAGGGCGCCACTGGCGCGGTGGAAATAACAGCAGCTGTCCCAAGAATGCCCGGGGGTGTGAATGGTTTCCCAGTCGTCAAACCCCGGTGGGCTCTGGCCGTGTTTGAGAATATAGCGGGGCTTGTGCAGTGGCGAGGGGGGGGGCGCTCGGTGATTGCGGTGTCCGCGGATCACGCTGGGCTTTAGGTACATCTTCCAGGCACGAGCTCGGGTCGCCTCCCGCAGCGAGGTGGCAAAACGCATCATGCCGCCAGAGGGGTCGCGGTAGAACTTTCTGGCGGCGGAGGTCGAGGCGTAGGGAATGGCAGTGGCCGCGCCGCTCAGTTGCGCCAGGGCGTCGATGCCGCCAATATGATCGGGGTCGTCGTGAGTGCATACCACCAACGTGATATCACTGGACGGGCGCCGCAATTCAGATTCGACAAAGTGTAATACTTCGTTCTCGCAGCGGTTGGCGACATCGATGACCAGGATGCGATCGCAGTATTCGATAACAGTGCTGTTGACCAATCGGGTTTTTACTTGGTGGAGTTGCATGGCATATTTGTTTACAGTGGCGGGTTCATGTTGCCCTCTCGAACCTTTTCAACGCGGTGTTGTGGGTGCTGGCTTATCAGCAGAGCGAGACGTGTTGGCTGAGGGTGTGGGGTTGCGCTAGCGGCCCACTGTACGGTAAAGCAATATTTAATCAATAGAATCTACGTTAAAGTGTAAATACAGTCCGCTTTACCGAAAAACAAAGCCCAGCAGCGGGCATGGAATGCAAATGACAGCGATTGACCTCGACAGCTTATTAAACATATTGGATATCGAAGAGCTAGACAGCTGCCTGTTTCGCGGTGCTATCCTGATGCCGGAAAATGCCCATGTATTTGGTGGCCAGGTGCTGGCCCAAGCGCTGGTGGCGGCAATAAGAACAGTGCCCGCCAGTCGCCGAGTACATTCCATGCACGCCTACTTTTTACGTGCCGGCGACTATCGTCACCCTATTATCTACGAGGCTGAGGCGATACGGGACGGCGGTAGTTTCACCACTCGCAGGGTGGTTGCGCGGCAGCACGGCAAGGCAATTTTCTTTTCATCGATGTCTTTTAAAGAGCAAGAGCAAGGCCTGGAGCATCAGCTAGAGATGCCCGAGGTGCCGGATCCCGAGCAGCTCGAAGCAGATGTGGATTACTGGAACCGAGTTTCGCCGGGGGCAGGGAAGGGCTTTAGCCGCCGTCTTACCGCCATCGATTCACGCACCCTCAATCGCCGTGATCCCGGTGACCTGGGCCCCCGCCAGCCGGTCCAGGGTCAATGGTTTAAGGCCAGTGGGGCGATTGCGCAAGGCAGCACCATGAACGAGGTATTGCTGGCATTTTACTCCGATATGTCATTGCTGGGGACCGCGCTGCGCGCTCACCCCGTCGACTTTCAGACCGAGGGTTTACAGGTGGCCAGTCTCGATCACTCGATCTGGTTTCACGGGCCGATACAGGTCGACGACTGGCTTTACTATCATATGGACAGCCCTCGGTCTAGCAATGCCACCGGGCTTAATCGCGGCAGCATTTACTCCAAAACCGGTGCGCTGGTGGCCTCAGTTAGTCAGGAAGGGTTGATTCGTGTGAAGAAACCGAAAATGTAAAAGCCAAGCGAAAGGCCCGGTTATCCAAGCGAAAAAGTATTTAATACAGTGGACAGGAGTGCCAGTGATGTCAGAAAAATTTCCCGAGCTAAATGAAAAGCACCGCGCGTTTATCGGCGCACAGCATATGTATTTTGTGGGTACCGCTGCAGAGCAGGGCACCGTCAATGTTTCTCCCAAGGGCATGGACAGTTTTCGTATTATCGACAATAACAAGATCGCCTGGCTCAACCTGACCGGCAGTGGCAACGAGAGCGCCGCCCATGTTCGGCAAGCGCCGCGAATGACGGTGATGTTTTGCTCTTTTGATCGCCAGCCATTGATACTGCGCCTGTATGGTGAGGCGCGGGTGGTACACCCCCGCGATTCCGATTGGCAGTCGTTGGCGCCGCTGTTTCCGAGCCAAGTTGGTGCTAGGCAAATATTTGAGCTGAGCGTAAACCTGGTGCAGACATCCTGTGGTTATTCGATACCACTTTACAGCTTTGAAGAGCAGCGTAAAACCCTTGAAAAATGGGCTGATAAAAAAGGCCCCGAGGGCGTTAGTGACTACTGGATGGAAAATAACCGGCGTAGCCTAGACGATCTGGACACCGGTATTGTCTAACAATAGTATAGCTACACAGTAGCGGTAGTGGTGCTGATGATAGGCTGCTTAGGGCAGCATCTGACCACCGTCGACATCGACGCAGGTGCCGGTAGTATAGGTAGTGGTCATAAAAAAGATAATGGCATTGGCTACTTCCCAGGGCTGGCCGGCCCGGGCTAGCGGTATTTGCTGGGTCATGCCGCCCAGTATTTCCTCTTTTTTCTCTCCCATCCAGTCAAACATACCGGTGCTGATAACCCCCGGTGCCACTACGTTGACCCGTATCGGCGCCAGTTCCAGTGCCAGTGCCCTGCCCAGGCCCTCGACGGCATTGCCTACACAGGACACCGAAGACATACCGGGATTACACTTGCGCGCCGGCGTGCCACTGACCAAAGTGATTGAGCCTTGTGCATTCAAGTGAGGAACCCCCTGTCTGACTGTATTGGTATAGCCCCAGAACTTATTAAAGGCTTCGGAGAACTGCTCGGCGCTCTGCTCCATAAACGGCTTCATGGTGCGGTTGGCACCGGTCGCCGCGGCAACTAAGTGATCGATTTTTCCGGTCAGCTGAAATAGGGCCTCGAAGTCTTCCAATTTATGAACATCGAGTTGGGCATAGTGCAAACTGTCTCCGGCCACAGTGCGGGCCCGTTCTATGTTTTCGCTGCTGCGGCCTACCGCCCAGACCTGTGCGCCCAATTCGGCGGCATTGATTGCTGTGGCCAGGCCGATACCGGAGGTGCCGCCTATGACGACTACTTTCTGACCGCTTAAATCCTGCATTCTATAGTTTCCTATTTAGTGATGGAACTGGGGCGCAGTGCCCGTGGGTAAACGTGCCCGCCCAGCGGGCTATGGTTATTACATGCGCTCGATGATTTGGCAGGGCGCCATACCGCCTCCGGTACACATGGTGACCAGGCCGGTATTGAGGTCCCTCCGCTCCATTTCGTCCAGTAAGGTACCGAGTATAATCGCCCCGGTGGCACCGATTGGATGGCCTAAGGCCATCGCGCCGCCGTTAACATTGACCTTGTTTGGGTCCACGTTCAGGTCGCGCATAAATTTCAGTGGCACTACCGCAAAGGCCTCGTTGACCTCAAATAAATCAATATCGCCTATCTCCATGTGCGCCATTTTCAGTGCCTTGCGGGCAGCGGGAACAGGAGCGTTGAGCATTAAGGTGGGAGAGTCGCCGGCATTGGCCATCATTTTGATGCGGGCCCGGGGTTTCAGGCCGTGGGTGCGGGCGTACTCCGGCGAGGCCAGCACTACCGCGCCGGCACCGTCTACTACGCCAGAGGAATTGCCGGCGTGGTGCATATGATTGATATCGATATCCGGGTATTGCTGCTGCACCAGCTGTTTGTAGCTGACACCCTCTTCGTTGAGGGGGGCATCATACATCGCCGCAAAAGAGGGTTTTAAGGCGGCCAAGCCCTCCAGGGTGGTCTGTGGGCGGGGGAATTCTTCAGTGTCCAGTGCCAGGCTGCCGTCGTCGTGGTGCACTGCTATCAGGCTCTTGTCGAAATGCCCACCCTTAATGGCTAGGTCTGCGCGCCGCTGGCTCTCTACCGCCAGTCGCTCGGTGTCCTCTCTGCTAATACCCTCTAAGGTGGCGATAAGATCGGCGCAAATACCCTGGTGGGGTTGGGGGTGCAGGGCCCGCAGGTGCAAATTGTTGTTGTCCATAAAGGGTGAGCGCCCGGTCAGGGTGGAGCCGTAGGACATCGATTCGACCCCTCCGGCAACAATGAGCTGCTGCATGCCTGACATAATACCCATGGCGCCGAGGTTGACTGCGGTCAGGCCGGAGCCACAGAAACGGTCCAGTGAAAAACCGGTAGCGCTGTCGCTATAGCCGGCGTCCAGCGCCGCCATGCGGGCAATGCAGGAACCCTGCTTGCCAAACTGGGTGCCGCAACCGGCGATGACATCATCGATCTCTTCGGTATTGAGATCGTTGCGCGCGGCAAGAGCTCGCAGCACGGTGGATAGTATACGCTGGGGGTGAACGGTAGTGAGTGCACCGCGGCCAATTTTACCACCGCCTCGGGGGGTACGAGCGGCATCGATAATCCATACTTCTGACATAATATTATCCCAATTGTTATTGCTGTTAATATCTATTCAACGCGTAAATACCAACACCCTGCGCTTCTCGGAGCCTATTCCAAACTGCTCGCCAACCGACTTTAGCAACTGATTGTTGCAGGCCTCTAGCGGCGCCTGCTCTAGTAGTAATTTATAGTACGGTACTTGATGCTGGTGGAGGCCCTGCGTACTATACCAGCCACCTACATTAATGAGAATAAGCGGCCCGAGCAGTCTCGGTCCTGAACAGAGAGTATAAATACCCGATGAGTATAGAAAACTATAGTGATATCCGCGATGCCGTGGCGAAGTTGTGCCTTGAATTCCCCGGCAGCTACTGGCGTGAGCTCGATGAAAAACGCGAGTATCCCACCGCCTTTGTTCAAGCTCTAGTCGATGCTGGCTATCTGTCGGTGTTGATTCCGGAACAATATGGAGGCAGCGGTCTGCCGCTTAGCGCAGCCTGCGCCATATTGGAAGAAATACAGCGCAGCGGCGGCAACGCTGGCGCCTGTCACGCCCAGATGTATACTATGGGAACGCTGCTTCGCCACGGCAACACCCAGCAGAAAGAAAAATATTTGTCGGCGATTGCTAGCGGCGAGCTGCGATTACAGGCTTTTGGCGTAACAGAGCCGGGCAGTGGCACCGACACTACCCGCATTACTACCCGCGCTGTGCGCGACGGTGATCACTATGTAGTGAGTGGCCAAAAAGTGTTTATCAGCCGCGTAGAACACTCGGACTTAATGGTCTTGCTGGTGCGCACCACCGCCAGAGAAGACTGTAAAAAGCGTACCGACGGTATGTCCGTTCTGTTAGTCGATCTACGGGAGGCGGTGGGCAATGGTCTAACCGTGAAACCGCTGCGTACGATGATGAATCACGCCACCACCGAATTGTTTTTTGATCAGCTACGGGTGCCAGTGGAAAACCTGATCGGTGAAGAGGGTAGTGGCTTTCACTATATTTTAGATGGTATGAATGCCGAACGTATACTAATTGCCGCTGAGTGTATTGGTGATGCCCGCTGGTTTATCGAAAAGTCCAGTGGCTATGCCAGTGAGCGGGAGGTGTTTGGACGGCCCATAGGGGTTAACCAGGGCGTGCAATTTCCGATCGCGCGCAATCACATTCAGACCGAGGCGGCGGCGCTAATGGTTCGCCACGCGGCGGACTTATTCGACGCTGGCGAGCGGCCCGGTAGTGAGGCCAATATGGCCAAAATGTTGGCCTCGGAGGCGGCCTGGGCGGCAGCGGATGTCTGTATTCAGACCCACGGTGGTTACGGTTTTGCCGAGGAGTACGATATAGAGCGCAAATTCCGAGAAACTAGGCTCTATCAGGTGGCACCTATTTCAACTAATTTGATCCTGTCCCATGTCGCCACCCATGAGTTGAAGATGCCCAAATCCTTTTGATGCTCGGTAGCCTATTGCCGCCCGCGGCAGCGGGGCAAACTTGCAACTTTGATGAAGAGGCTAGCAAAAAGTGTTAGTTTTGTTATGCTGCCTTGAGCCGTTAGCCGACGGTGCAAAAAATAATAACAATTTATATTCAACGGAATAACTAACATGGACCCATTGACACAGGGTGTGCTGGGCGCAGTTGTTGCACAGGCCAAAAGTTCTAAGGCGCAATTGGGTAAGGCTGCCGCCATTGGTGCATTGGCAGCAATGGTGCCAGATTTGGATGTATTGATTTTCTCAGCGGAGGACCCACTGCTGAAATTACAATTTCATCGTCACTTTACCCACTCACTGGTTTTTATTCCCTTTGGTGGTTTGCTGTGCGCACTGGTATTGCATTATTTGTTGGGGCGGCGCTGGGCACTGCCTTTTACCCAGACATTATTGTGGAGTGTCTTGGGCTATGCCACCCATGGCCTGTTGGACGGATGCACCAGCTACGGTACCCAGTTGCTGTGGCCGCTCAGCGAACGGCGCTTTTCCTGGGATGTGATATCCATTATCGACCCGCTGTTCACCGTGCCGCTGCTAGTGTTTAGCTACTGCGCTGCGCGATTCAAACGACAGCGGTTGCCGCTGTGGGCTATCGCCTGGGGTAGCTGCTATATGGCTATCGGTTTTGTGCAACACCACCGGGCCGTGGAATTGGGGTACGAACTTGCCGCGCAGCGCGGTCACCAAGTACTGCGAATGGAGGCGAAACCTAGTTTTGCCAATCTCATTGTGTGGAAGCTTATCTACGAGACTGACGATCACTTTTACGTGGATGCGGTAAAACCCGGTGTGTTCGCCAGCGTGAGCTGGACTGGCGAGAGGATCAGAAAACTTGATATCGCTCGAGATTTTCCGAATTTGGATATGAGCTCCCAGCAGGCGAGAGATATCGAGCGTTTTCGAGTGTTCTCGGCGGGTTTTTTGGCGGTAGATCCCCTCGATAGGAATAAGATCATCGATATGCGCTATTCGATGTTGCCACAGCAGATTGCGCCGCTGTGGGGTATTGAATTAGCCGCTAACGCAGGGCTTAATCAGCACGTACGCTATTACACCGAGCGCGGCGATGGCCCGCAGAGTATGACGCGGCTCATTGCCATGTTGCTGCAGTGATACATGCCGTAATACACTGGGTATTGTTTCTAATTATTAATGTAAGCACTACAGCAACTGCATTACAATTGCGTTGTTCGCTGCGGGCACAAACCCGCTTTTTACTAAGCCCCTAAGAACTGCTTGCGAGATAACTATGCGAATATTATTGATCGAAGATGACGACAGTGTCGCTGACTTTATCGTTGAAGGTTTGCAGCAAAATGGCTATGAGGTATCCCGGGCCAGCGACGGTGAGCAGGGTCTGACATTGGCCCGCGAGCATGCTTTTGACGCTATGATCGTCGATAGAATGCTGCCATTATTGGACGGGCTCAGTGCTATCGAAGCGCTCAGGGATGAGAAAAACACCACGCCGGTGCTGATTCTCAGTGCCCTGGGCGAGGTAGAAGACCGAGTGGAGGGGCTCAAGGCCGGCGGCGATGACTATTTGGTTAAACCTTTTGCCTTGGTCGAATTACTGGCGCGGGTGGAGGCGCTACTACGCCGCCAAAGCACCGGAACTACCCAGACCATGCTTAAAACCGCCGACTTGGAAATGGACTTATTGACCCATAAGGTTACCCGGGCCGGGGTTCGTTTTAATCTACAGCCGCGGGAGTACAAACTGCTGGAATACTTAATGAAGCACGCTGGGCAGGTGGTAACCCGCACCATGTTGTTGGAAAATGTGTGGGAATATCACTTCGATCCGCAAACTAATGTGATCGATGTGCATATTAGTCGGCTGCGACAGAAGATTGACCGCGACTTCGACCGGCCACTATTGTCCACAGTGCGCGGTGCCGGTTATATGCTGCACGATCCCGAACAGCTCTAGAGACAATACGCACCATGATTTTGACCAAGGTACTGGCCAGTTACACCTTTCGTTTTATGTCGCTCTATGTGGCGGCTCTCAGTATTGCCGGGCTACTGGTCTCCATCGCGATGTATGCGATGTATACCAATAATTTTTTCTATACTACCAACGATTCATTTAATACAGAAATGCAGGCCTTCGAAGCGGCCTATAGCGATGATGGGGTTGTCGGAGTGCGGGACTATATTGAAAAAACCACACATCTTCAGCGCTTTGAGCGTTATTTCTATCTGGTTGTCGACGAAGAGCATAACAAAATCGCCGGTAATAAGGCGGCCTGGACATCCTTTAAACAGTACGGTGATGACTGGCTGAGCTTTCAGTTGGACTTGGTGCGCGGTGATCGCAATACAGCAAATCAACAATTCTGGGGGCAGTCCCGTACCCTAGACAATGGCAATATTTTGCTGGTGGCTAGGGATTATGGCGATGTCATCTATACCATGACGCTGGTGACTTACGTGGTTCTCCGCAGCATGGCTATCACTATCGCTTTAGGTATTATCGGCGGCGCGGTGCTGGCGGCATTGAGTGTGTACCGGGTCGATAAAATCAACCAGTCGGTGTCTGCTATTATGACCTCTGGGGACTTGTCTCAGCGTATTGATCGCTCCAATCACCAGGGGGACTTTCGTGAGTTGACTACCAACTTGAACAATATGTTAGGGCGCATTGAAATGCTGATGCAGGGCATGCGCGAGGTGTCGAATAATATTGCCCACGACCTGCGCACACCATTGACTCGGCTGCGCAACAATCTGGCGAAATTGCAGGATTTACCCGGTGGCGAGCGCGACACCATCGCCCAGGAGCTAACCGAGGAGGCGGACAACATCCTCTCCACCTTTAATGCACTGCTGAGAATTGCCCGGGTGGAGTCGGGCAATCAGCGGGCTGGATTTAAAGAAATAGATATTAAGGTGATCTTGTTAGATGTGATCGAGCTGTATGAGCCACTGATGGCCGCGAAGTCTATTGCGCTTTACCAAAAGCTGGATCGCGGGCTAGTAGTCAACGGTGATCGCCACCTACTGTTTCAGGCTTTTGCCAATCTTATCGACAACGCTATTAAATACACCCCTGAGGGGGGGGAGGTTACCGTCGCGCTGGACGTGGACGGAAGCCGCGGTAAGGTGTCTATTGCCGATACCGGTATTGGTATTGCCGATACCGAAAAGCCCAAGGTGTTCAGGCGTTTTTTCCGGGTCGAGGCCAGTCGTAGTTTACAGCGTGGCAACGGTCTGGGACTGTCGCTAGTGGCGGCGGTAGTCAGCCTGCACAAGGGTGGTATAAACCTGGCTGACGCCAGTCCGGGCCTCTGCGTTAACGTCGATCTGCCCGGGTTCGCCTAGTGTTAGCGCTCCGCTGACAGTGATAGATGGGAGGTGTCAGGGGTCGCTGGTGGTGTTGGCTGCTGTTCGCCCTCTAATAAATCTGCCCCTACCGGGGCGATATTTAGTCCATCGGTATTGGGTTGCAGTGGGCTCACATTTTCTTTTAGTTGATCCAGTGATGCTCCGGTCGGGGCTAGGCTGATGCTGTCCAGGTTCAGTGGCAGTGGTGGTGGCGGCTCTGGTTTGTCCACCAATAATTGTGCCCCCGCCTCGGCAATGCTCATGTGGCTGGTATCGGGGCTGACAGCGGCGACCGGTGCCGGTGCTTCGGGTTCGGCAAAAACCGATACCATGTGAATAGCGCTGGTATCGATGTTGGCGGCGACAAAGTGCGACTTCTCTTCTGGAGTCAGTACATCGCTACCCACGGCGGCCAGGCTTAGCGCCATGGCAGCTGTATTATGCCTCAGCGGGTTGTCATTGTCGGCCGCGCTGCTAGCAGAACTGTCGGCAGAGTCCGGCGTGGTGTTAGTAGAGGGGACCTTGACAGGTTTAGCAGAAGAACCTTCGGCGGGTTTAGTCGCAATGCTCTCGGCTTCTCGCTGGTGGCTTTTAAACGCCACGAGTATGCCGACCCGGTGCAGGGCGCCTTTGTATTTCATCGCTTCGGTCTTGTCGATACCGCGTTTGAATACCGCCGCTTGGCCGGTGACGTAACGGGCGACCTTATCGGCGCTGGTGTTAAACAGGGCCGCGAGGTCATTGCGGGCCGTCTCGGGGCTTACGCCCTCGACCAGTTTGCCGGTGATGTATAAGTCATACAGTAGTGCAGGCATGGCAGACTCGTTTAATTCTGTCGATACCGGAGCCCCGTGCTCTCGGCGGTATATCTGAATGTAGTAAGTATAGATGACTTTCACCGGTTTACGTCTATCTAATAGTTCACAGCTTTGCCCAGTGGCTGCGAAATTAGTGGTAAATAATAGCTGTTTACAGTTCCTATCCTGTGTTGTTGCTACAGTTGTTAAGGCCTGTGAGGTTGGCGATCAATTTGTCCGTTGTGTTATCCTTGTCGCTCTGTGGGCAGTGGTGGTGGTTACTACCGGCGCCATTACCTTAGGTCAATTAAAGGCG
>Ga0209395_1000481_pt1 | contig 58326 bp, 53 predicted proteins | sample GOMGulsemesocosm_3_FD_184635 | JGI IMG/M metagenome (GOLD analysis project Ga0209395, IMG submission 184635) | Methane-oxidizing microbial communities from mesocosms in the Gulf of Mexico - GOM9D Gulf of Mexico (SPAdes) (version 2) | ecosystem: Environmental > Aquatic > Marine > Cold seeps...
GACTTGCAATATAAGCACCTTCATTATCATTATAATATTCTAATGTTGCATCAAAGATATAAGAAACTGTAGGGTCAAGCTCCGTATTACCACGTTGGCCAGAAGGAATATCGCCTATGTTAGTTACTGGGTTTGCTGCTTCTCTGGGTACTAAATCAGAAGGATTAGGGCGAGACATTACTTTGGCTGCAGCAAACCTTAAGGTTAAATCATCATCAAGATCGAGTCCTAAATTGGCGCTAGGTAAAAATTCCCAGTAATCGTTACTAGTACTGGTTGGTGTAGTGCTTTTATCTGGATTTACTCGAAGACCTTGACCACTAAATTTGACATTAACGGCGCGTACACCAACATTACTGGTATAATCTAAACCGAACATTTCGCCGGACATATTCGCTTCACCATAAAAAGCAAACACTTCTTCTTGGTAAGCAAATGAAGAAGCAGGATCGACACCTAATTCATTTGTTTGGCCTAAGGCAGGTAAAGCATCATAAAAAACATCTAAATCGCCATCAGGAAAATCATTAAAAACGCCGTCACCTGGGTGGTAGTTATAATCTATATTGGTATCGCCAATACCCGCTTGACCAATTGGGTATAATTCTTCTTGAGTAAGATCACCACTAACACTTAAAATAAAAGTTCTAACTGAATCTACTTCTTCTTTAGTGTAGCGGGCACCAAATTCTACCGATTCGACAAAACCATTATCTAGTATATATTCAAAATCAGCTCTAGCACCGTATTGCTCTCCTTCCATAAATACATCCCGTACCAATGATGCCCAAGTAGGAAATTGGTAATTAGCATTATCTATATCACCTAAGTCAGCATGAAATAAGCCATTGTCTGTATTAAAACTTACTTGCTGTGCATCAATGTCTTGTACCAGTATCGGTAAATCTAAATCTTGAACATAATCAACATCTGAATAATGAAAATCAACATTCATATGCAAGTTGTCGGTTAATTGATAATCAAAATTCACACCACTAACGGATGACTCTGTTTTATTACCAAATAAGAAAGGAATAAATTGTACAGGAACTACTTGGCCATCAGAAAATCCACCTTGTGCTACAGATTGTAATGTTTTATGACCATTAACATCTGAAATAACTATATCTTCAGGTGAAAATACAGAACCAGCAATAGCAGGGCCAAAAACAGGTGCAATGCGGTTTCGTATAGAAGCATTATCAAAAGAAGTAAATACGGTATCAGCAGTGATCATTAATTTATCATTAACTTGCCACTGTACACCTGCCGCAAATGATTCACGTAATTGAGTTTCACGAATGGGTTCAAAATCAATGGCATTGATGATGTGTACACCTTCAACCGTTTCATCGGCCAGTCCATCGCCGCTATTATCAATTTGAATATCTTGCTGTATAACTGTGGGAAATAACTGATCGCGCCCTGGCTTTGATTCTGAATCTAAGTAAGAGACATAAAAACCAAGTGAATCATCCTCAGCTTTTGCACCAAAAATGAAGCTAGCACGATGACCTGCTTCATCTCCAATAGAGCCATTATCAGCTTGAATAGTCGCAGAGCCGAAATAATTTGTATCGTTTTTATATTGAGACCCATCTAGTGCTTTTCTTGTCTGTAATTCAACAGAGCCAGCAAGGCCTGATTCAGGATCGCTAGCCGTAGGAGTTTTTCTAATAATAATGTTTGAAACGATATCTGTAGGGATAACTTCTAAGTTAAATGAACGAAGATTAGATAAACCTTCAGTACCTGATGACATTGCAGTACGGCCGTTAACTAAAGTTGTCACATATGTTGGGCCTAATCCCCTAATTGATACACGGTCGCCTTCTTGACCGCCATCGTTACGTTCTATTTGAACGCCTGGAATTCGTTGAATCGCATCAGAAATTGCAGCATCAGAAAACTTACCTAAATCATCGGCTGAAATAGCGTCAATAACAGAGTCAGCGTTTCTTTTTAAGTGTTGAGCCTTAAGTATGCTACTGCGAATACCTTTCACTTCAATAACTTCAACCTTTTCGTCTTCAGCTTTACTACTTCCTTCTGCGAAGGCAATAGTAGTAAATGGAATGCTTAACGCGCCAATGGCTAAACCTTTTATTGCAAAATTAAGGATGTTGGTGATTTTATTTATTTTGAAATGTTTGCTTTTATTTGACCTATTCATGCTGACTCTCTTCTAGAATGTTGTTTTTTAACTTCTCTTTGACGGAAGATATAATTACTATATATAAAATAATTTATCATATATGAAATCTATATTTAGCATTACATAAAAAAAGCATATATGCAAATTAATTTCATATATGCTTTTTTATTTGTAAATACCAATTAAAAACAAAAGCTTACTATTGGTAATAAGTCTATGTACTAAAAATGATTAGACCTAAGTTATTTAATCAAATTCGTATCCCAGCTTGAGTGAAGCCTCAATTGCTGCTTCTTTAATTTTAACCTGAGCTTCAGTAAAGCTAACTTTATGTGAGCCATCTAGGTACTCAAGAAACGGCACTGCTAAGGCCGCAATAATTACACCGTTAGCATCAAAGATGGGATACCCTATATCTCTAACACCTTGAGCTTGAGCGCTTTTAATACTTTCAAATCCCTGATCTTTAACTTTACTTAATATATTTAATAAACCTTTTTCATCAGCCTTTACATGAGTGCTAGGTATTTTGTTTAGCATCATTTGGTAAGTTGCCTTATCCGAAAATGCTAATAAAATATGCCCAGAGCATGTATTTATTAAAGGCACCTCTGCGCCAAGTCGGACACTGAATACTCTTTCTGATGGCGGCTCTTTTTGAACCACTACATGGCCCTTTCCTTCATAATAAATTACTAAATGGCATGACTGCTCAATAGCGTAAGACAATTGCTGCATTATAGGGCCCGCAATTGCGCTGAGTTTTTTTATTGGAGGAAAGCGATTAGCAAGGCCAAACATCTTTAACGTTAGTCTGTAACGATCACTACCAGAAGACATTTCTACATAACCCCGCTGTTCTAAAACAACTAACATGCGAAACAGCTCACCTACAGACTTATTAAGTTTACTGGTAATTTCAGAAATATTAAGACCATCAGCTTCATTAGCAAGTAGTTCAATAAGATCTAATCCCTTTTCAAGCGCTGGCGCTGAATATACCTTTCTATTTTTAGCAGACGCTTCCGTTTTTAAAGTCGATGTCATTTCATTAACCAATTATAGAGATTGTAAAAAGACAAGTACTCTTACAATAAGAAGTCTTAAAACAATGAATTAAAGTGTTCTCATCATGATACACCTTTAAAAAAATAATTTATATATGAAATACTAATTGACAGCTTACCTTTAACTAATGTATTTTACATATAAATTATACTTTCATATACAAAAGAAGGAAAGGCAGTGACAAAAGTAAAGTTTGTATTATTGAATACCACCGACAATGTTTTGGTGAGCTGCCAAACAACCAAAATAGGTGAGTCAGTCATGGTTGATGGGAAATACTGTGAAATGATGACCCCAATTAACGTAGGGCATAAAATCGCCCGTAAGCCGATAATAAAGGGGGATAAAATAATTAAATATGGTGTTCCGATAGGCTCAGCAATTACCAATATTGCCATTGGAGAACATGTACACCTTCATAATATGAAAAGTGATTATATTTCTAGTCATACTCGACAATCACAAGCAGGGGAATAATATGGAAGGCTTTTTAAGAGCGGATGGACGCAAAGGAATTAGAAATGCAGTAGTCGTTGTCTACTTAGTTGAATGTGCTCATCATGTCGCCAGAAATATTGTTGCAAATATTAACCATGATTCTGTTCAGCTTATTGGTTTTCCAGGCTGTTATCCTAATGATTATTCTTTACAGATGATGGAAAAACTTTGTACGCATCCTAATGTTGGAGGTGTAGTGCTCGTATCTTTGGGCTGTGAGGGGTTTAATCGCGAAAAGCTTGCTCAAACTATCCTAGATAGCGGTCGCCCTATAGAGACGGTCGTGATTCAAAATAGCGGTGGCACTAAAAAAACGATTGCTCTCGGAATAGAAAAAGTGACGACTATACTAACAAATATTGCTGATGTTGAACGGGCTGTACTGACTACTTCAGATTTAGTTATTGGCACAATTTGTGGTGGCTCAGACGGTACTAGCGGAATTAGTGCAAACCCGGCTGTAGGTGCTTGCTTCGATATTTTAATCAATGATGGGGCTACTTGTATTTTTGAAGAAACAGGGGAGTTAATTGGCTGTGAGCATATTATGGCTGACAGAGCTGAATCGTTAGAATTAGGCCAAGCATTAATTACTTGTGTAGAAAAGGCTGAACAATATTACACAAAAATGGGCTATGGTAGTTTTGCGCCTGGGAATGCAGAAGGCGGATTAACCACTCAAGAAGAAAAATCTATGGGAGCCTATGCTAAATCAGGATCATCGGATATTAATGGCATCATCAAGCCGGGTGATATTCCACAAAAGAAAGGGCTATTTCTAATGGATGTAGTACCCGATGGCGAGCCAAAGTTTGGTTTTCCTAATATTTCAGATAATGCCGAAATTGTTGAGATGATCGCTTCGGGGGCATTAATGACTCTCTTTACTACCGGTCGTGGCTCTGTTGTTGGCTCAGCTATTTCTCCAGTAATAAAAATCTGTGCAAACCCTGAAACGTATCAAAATTTAATTGAAGATATGGACATAAATGCAGGCAGTATTATCGAAGGTAAAAACACGGTAAGTGAAGTAGGGCAAGAAATTTTTGACTGTATTATTAACGTAGCGAGTGGCAGCAAAAGTAAATCAGAAGCGTTAGGCCATAACGAATTTATCTTGACCTATAAAACTTTCGATGCAATTGGTCCATCTTGCCTCAGATAAAGAAAGCTACCTAATCATGCTGTAGCTTTGCATAAGCATTTAGTTAGAGAACTGAAATCATAACAATGAAGAAGTATTCAATATGAATAAAATTTTTGATAAACGCCAACTAGGTAAAACCTCACTTAATGTAACAACATTAGGGTTTGGCGCTGCGTCAATGGGCAACCTTTATCAAGCTGTATCAGATAAAGAAGCACAGGCAACGTTAGCTGGGGCTATTGATTTAGGGATGAACTTATTTGATACCTCTCCTCGTTATGGTGCAGGACTGAGTGAACGCAGGGTTGGTGATGCGCTAAGATCATTACCGAAAGACCGGTATGTGTTATCAACAAAAGTTGGTCGAAGACTAAGGCCGGATACAAAGGCTGATATTACTCAATTGCGCCATGGTTTTATCACGCCAATGCCTTTCGATGCACATTATGATTATACCTATGACGGTATAATTCGTTCATTTGAAGATAGTCAACAACGCTTAGGTTTAGCGGAGATTGATATTTTACTCGTTCATGATATTGGCGCTTATACGCATGGTGCTGATGATAAACATTATTTTAAGCAACTTGAAACCAGTGGTTATAAAGCACTAGAAGAATTAAGAAAACATGGCGCTATAAAAGCCGTCGGCTTAGGCGTGAATGAAGTAGAGGTTTGCGAACGAGCAATGAATATAGGTCAATTTGATTGTTTTCTATTGGCTGGAAGATATTCACTGTTAGAGCAAGCACCTATCCATCAATTTTTTCCTAAATGTGAAGCGCATGGCGCATCAATTATATTAGGTGGCCCATACAATTCAGGAATTTTGGCGACAGGGGTAAATGGAAACACTACTCCTTACTATGACTACGAGCCCGCCCCCAAACACATTGTTGACAGAGTCGCGAAAATTGAAGCTGTATGTCAGCAGTATCAAGTCACTTTAGCCGCGGCCGCTTTACAGTTCCCACTAGGACATTCTGCGGTTGCATCGGTTATTCCTGGTTTAGGTAGTGCCAAACGGGTGCAACAGAGCATTGAGCTATTTAATGAAGTTATTCCTGATGTTTTTTGGCAAACATTGAAAGATGAAAATCTATTAGATCAAGAAGCACCTTTACCAACTCAGCAGGTAATCCCATCATGAGTGCTACTAAAAACTTAACTAGCACAGCTATATCAAGAGTAGATAGCCATCAACATTTTTGGCAATTGTCGCGTGGTGACTACAATTGGCTTAAACCTGAATTAACCGTGCTTTATCAAGATTTTCTTCCTAAACAGCTAGAGCGCGAACTATATGAAAATGATGTCAGTCAAACAATATTAGTACAAGCTGAAGACTCTGAAGATGAGATCCATTTCATGTTAGCTATTGCTGAAGTCAATAAATTCGTTGCCGGTGTTGTTGGCTGGGTAGATATGGAAGCATCTAACGTACTAGAAAAACTTGAACATTTCTGTGAAAGCAAATACTTCAAAGGCATTCGTCCAATGTTACAAGATATTGATGATATCAATTGGATATTAAAAGATGAATTTACCCCTATATTTCAGTTTATGGCAGAAAAACAACTTACTTTTGATGCTTTAGTAAGAGATGCTCACTTATCCAACATTCATATTTTGGCATGTCGACACCCCTCTTTAAATATTGTCATTGACCATTGTGCAAAGCCAGATTTATCAAAAGCTCCTTCTCACTTTTGGAAAAGCAGCCTGAAAAATGTTGCCTCATGCGAAAATGTTTGCGTAAAACTCTCAGGTTTATTGACTGAGGCACCAAAAGGCCAAGTAAGTGTTGACGTTATCCAGCCCTATTTTGACCACATCATCGATGTGTTTGGCTCTGACAGAATAATATGGGGAAGTGACTGGCCCGTGATAAAACTCAATGGTGATTACGATACTTGGATTTCGTTAACCCAATCATTACTCAAAAACCATTCATTTGAAGATAAATGTAAAATTTGGGCTAAGAATGCACAAAATTTTTACCACTTACCTTCTTATTAATTAATAAATTAGGAACTAATCATGGTAGTAGAAAGTAAAGTAAAAGTTGCCCTAGTAACAGGCGGCGCTAGTGGCATAGGCAAAAGCATTTGTTTACGCCTCGCCCTGAAAGAAATAAAGGTTTTGGTGGTCGATCTTAATCTTGAAGCTGCACAGGAAACCGCTGACGAAATAATAAATAACGGAGGAAGTGCAGAAGCGTATGCGGTTGATGTATCCAACAATCAACAAATATTAGCTTTGTTTAAAAATATCAACGAAGAGCACACTATTGATATTTTAATCAATAATGCCGGAATCGCGCATATAGGTAACATAGAACAAACCAGCGAATCAGATCTCGACCGCCTCTACAACATTAATGTTAAAGGTGTTTACAACTGTATTTCTGGTGTCATTGATGCGATGAAAGCTCAAAAAAATGGCATTATTATCAACATGGCTTCGGTTGCCTCTTCTGTAGGCATTGCTGATCGGTTTGCTTATTCAATGACCAAAGGCGCGGTACTAACCATGACCTATTCTGTTGCCAAAGATTACATATCTAATGGCATTCGTTGTAATTGTATTTCTCCTGGTAGAGTGCACACCCCTTTTGTCGATAACTTCTTAGAGAATAACTATCCTGATAATAAAGAAGAAATGTTTGAAAAGTTATCAAAAACTCAACCCATTGGCCGAATGGGTACCCCTGATGAAATAGCAGCCTTAGTCGATTACCTCTGTTCTGATGATGCAGCGTTTATTACAGGTAGTAACTTTCCTATCGACGGCGGCTTTGTCACCTTAAATAATTAATCAAACTTAACAGAGATTTATAAAATGAAATTACTTCGTTATGGCCCTTTAGGCCAAGAAAACCCAGGAATCCTTGATAGTGACGGAAATATTCGCAGCCTTAAAGGTATCGTAAGTGATATTGATGGCAGCACCTTATCTGAAGATAACTTACAGCGTATACAAGCACTTGATGTTGCGAGCCTACCGATTGTTGATGCAGGTGTTCGTTTAGGCGCTTGTATAGGGAATGTGGGGAAATTTCTTTGTATTGGCCTTAATTATGCCGACCATGCTGCGGAGTCTGGAATGAAAATTCCAGATGAACCGGAAGTATTCACTAAAGCCACCAGTGCTATTTCTGGTCCTAATGACGATATAGTGCAACCGCGAAACAGTGACAAACTCGATTGGGAAATAGAGTTAGCTGTCGTTATTGGCAAACATGCCTCTTATGTAAGTGAAGAAGAAGCTCACAAATACATTGCTGGTTATTGTGTTTGTAACGATGTATCAGAACGTACCTTTCAATTGGAAAAAGGCAGCCAGTGGGATAAAGGAAAAGGTTGTGACACCTTTGGCCCTATTGGCCCTTGGTTAGTAACGAGTGATGAAGTTAAAGACCCTAATAATTTATCAATGTGGTTGGAAGTTAACGGTAAAACTTTTCAAAATGGTAATAGCAAAACCATGGTATTCAAACCTGAATATATTGTTAGCTATTTAAGCCAATTTATGAGCTTACAGCCAGGAGATATTATCTCAACAGGTACACCACCAGGTGTAGGCTTAGGTCAAAACCCACCTTTATACTTACAACCTGGGGATAAAATAAAATTAGGTATTGAAGGGCTTGGTACTCAAGAACAAGTTGTTGTTAAGCATAGAAAATTATAGTTAACCTGAATACTGGATAAGAGTTGAGGTTAATCATAATTGTCAAGAATGAAGGGGAGTATTCACTCCCCTAGCACTAAATATTTTACGATTGTTAAACCATTGCTGTTTTATATGTTCAGCCACGCGAAAGGCATTGGCGTAGATAGTGAAGGTATAAGGAACGCTGCCACCTGTGGGCATAAATGAACCATCAGTGACATATAAATTATCAACCTCATGCGCCTGGCAATTTTTATCTAATACCGATGTTTTTGGATCATCACCAAAACGACAACCGCCCGCCATTAAGTTTGTGGCGGGGTAGCCACTCACCGAAGAAGATATATTTGTAGCCCCTAATGCAACCAATAACTTTTCGGCTTTTAGTGATAGGTATTCACCTACTTCTAAATCATGACCATGATAGCCAATACGTACTTTAGCGACCGGATCGCCCCACTTATCTGTCACTTCATCGTCTAAGCTAACAAAACAGTCATCAGTTGGTAGCCAGTCATTAAACACTTCAAAACGTAGCGTTTTGTAAGACGTAAATTCGCGCTTAATACTTTGTTTTAACTCTTCACCCCAAAGCAATTTGTCTTCGCCTTCACTATCAACTCCCCATTGTGTACCACGGGCTCTGGCGATAGGGTTTTGATGGAATAAGAAGTCAATAGTGCCGCCTTTGGCCTGACCTTTAGCATTGGCACCAGAAAAAGCCTTATCATCAATTTGATACCAATCTTGTAATGCTCTATTTACAAATGGGCCAACAACTTTTAATTCTTTTACTTGTTGTTCACTGAGCTGATCATAAATAAAATCACCACTGCCAGTACCACCGCCACTAAACAGTAAGTTTTTACCTACCTGACCACTATTATTCGCTAAGCCATTAGGGAATTTTTCGCCTGTAGAGGCCAATAACAAACGAGATGTTTCTACCGCCTGACAAGCCACCACATAGGTTTTTGCGTTAACACTTTTCGGACGGCCTTGGGCATCATAATAATGAACGCCGGTAATTTTACCCGCAGCATCTGTTGCTATTTTATGCACTTTAGCGTTCGGTTTAATAGTACAATTGCCCGTAGCAACGGCATGATTAAGTAAAGCAGCTCTACCACTGCCCTTAGCACCTGAGGAACAACCATAACTACTACAATAACCTGAATATTCACAGCTGCGTCGCCCCATGGCAGGTTGCGACAACACTGCGCGCGGTACTGGAACAGCATGATAACCAATTTTTTTTGCTGCTTTATCAATCCATGACGACATCGGTACTTCACTAATAGGAGGATAAGGGAAATCGGTTGAACGTGGCTCTTGATGAGGATGTTCAACAACACGCCCTGAAACCCCTATTTCGCGTTCAACCATAGCGTAATATGGCTCCAGTTCAGCGTAACTAATTGGCCAATCAGCAATATTAGCACCATCAATAGCACCAAATTCTGTTTTTAAACGAAAATCTATCGGTTTTAACCGATGAAAATAACCGCTCATAAAATTAGAGGATCCCCCAACTACCGTGCCATTCCACCACGTCCAACCTGAATCACTAGTCGCTTCACCTTGCCAAAAAGAATTACCTTCTTCATCTTCGTATTCTTCTTCGATAACATGCTGCTCTTCACTCAGTTTGGGGTTATATGCGTCATGAATACTAATGGCTAATTCATCTTTAAAAAATTCTTTTTCTGTTAGCCATGGGCCTTTTTCTAATACTAGAACCTTAGCGCCTGCTTTTGCCATAGTGTAAGCCACAGGTGAGGCACCTGCGCCACTACCAACAATACAGATATCAAAATCAACTTCATTTATGTTGTTCATGCTTTAGTACTTCTTTTCATCTCTATATTTCGTAAAGGAATTGTATTTTTTGCTGTGCGCTTAACTTTGGCTTTTCCACGTGCTGGCAATTCAAAATAGCGTTGACCTTTTTCAGGTAAAGGGAATCCTGCTTGATGATCTAACCACTGCCAACCAATGCCATTAGGATTACCACCGTATGCAGGCGGTGTTAACATTGCTTCAAAAATATAATTCAACAAGGTATTGAGCCAATTTTCACCTGCACGTGAACGGCTAATACCGCGAAGTAACAGCTCCTTTTCATTAATAGATAACAGTACAAATGCTTTACTGTATTCACTATTAGCAAAGCCATTTAACCAACCAACACCTTTCACAATAAATTCTTTTTCTTCTGGTAAGGTTGGCTGTACTGTCATTACTTGATACAAATAAGGCAAGGCATTAATATCGCCGGCACTAGGCCCTGTTGCTGATGTTGGTAATAAATGTGCTAATGTGGCATCAAGCGTTAACCAGGGATCTGTTTGTTTTGATCTTGCTAAAGACTTTTGTATTGGTGAATCTATGGCAAGAGCAGGAAGTACCAACATTCCCGTTGCACCGGCAGCGGATTTTAATATGTTTCGTCGACTCATTTGTTGTCTGAGTACTTTCTTAGCAAACTCTTTTTCTTTAAACCAAAGAGGTGTTTGATAACCTTTATCAAAAAATGACTTCAACAGAAAACTCCTTATCGATTTAGTTCTTTTAGTTGCCACTGCTGTAAAAAAGCCAACCAATATTTTGTTGAATAGCCATCGTTATCTTGTAGCTCAGCCGTGTCTTTTGACAGCAACATTTTGCCACTCGCCGTAGAAACATACATATGCGGATAGCCAAGTACCGGGGGTAATGCTTTCATAAAATCATCGTTTTCATTTGTATCACTAACATTGACTTTTAACAGCACATACTTGCTATGTAGCGCTTGATAAACATTAGGGTTTTTTAATAAGAAGGCATCCATTTTATGACACCAAGTACACCAATTACCCCCAATCTCAATCAAAACATTACGGTTAGTTTTTTTAGCTAGCGCCAGGGCGGCATTTGCATCGTTAAAAGGATTACGTTGGTCATCATAGACTTGACTATACTCAGGAAGTTCATGTTTTAGTGACAAGTGAGGTAATGGGCTATCATTAACCGACCCGGCATAAGCTGAGTTTACAGAAGATAAACCCACATTCACCAATAAAGTGAATACGGCTAATAAAACAGATTTCATTCTTTTCTCACTATTGAAAATATCATATTGAATTACGAATTACTGGTTATATTCAGTGACTTCAAGATGCAAGATTTAGCGGGCATATTGAAGTATCATGAGTATAGATGACCTTTATTGTCTTAACTATATTTCAAAAAAAGTGTTGAGGCATTATAATAGCGCCAATTATTTTATTTAAGCTTATTAAAAGGGTCACATTATGCGTCCAAGCGGCAGAACATTAGGGCAAATTCGCCCTGTAACCATTACTCGTCAATTTACAGCTCACGCTGAAGGCTCAGTACTTATTGAGTTTGGCGATACCAAAGTTATCTGTACTGCTTCTGTTGACGTAGGTGTACCACGCTTTTTAAAAGGCCAAGGCAAAGGTTGGATTACTGCTGAATATGGCATGTTACCTCGTTCTACTCATACCCGTATGCGCAGAGAAGCTGCTGCTGGCAAACAAAGTGGCCGTACCTTAGAGATTTCCCGTTTAATTGCCCGTGCTTTGCGTGCCGCTGTTGATTTAAAAGCCTTAGGTGAAAATACTATTTCAGTAGACTGTGATGTAATTCAAGCTGATGGCGGCACACGTACTGCTTCTATTACTGGTGCTTGTGTCGCTTTAGTTGACGCGCTTAATTATATGCGCGCTAAAGATATCATTAAAACTAACCCACTTAAGCATATGATTGCCGCTATTTCTGTTGGTATTTATAAAGGCGAACCAGTCGCTGATTTAGATTACGCTGAAGATTCAAATGCAGAAACTGATATGAACGTCGTTATGACAGATACCGGTAAACTTATTGAAGTACAAGGCACCGCTGAAGAAGAGCCTTTTAGCTTTGAAGAAATGCAGGCCATGATGCAGCTATCCAAAGATGCTATCAACGAATTATTCGACCACCAAAATGCAGCATTAAGCTAGAAAAAATAGCTTGGAGAAAAAAATGAAAGATTATCAACGTGACTTTATTGAGTTTGCTTTATCTAAGCAAGTACTTCGCTTTGGCCAATTTACGTTAAAATCAGGCCGTACTAGTCCGTATTTTTTTAATGCTGGTTTATTTAAAACTGGCGGTGATTTAGCGCGTTTAGGGCGATTTTACGCTGCTGCACTTGTTGATGCTGATATCAGCTTTGACTTAGTGTTTGGCCCCGCTTATAAAGGTATTCCTATTGCCACCACCACCACGGTCGCATTATTTGATCACCACAACCTTGATGTGCCTTATTGCTTTAATCGCAAAGAAGCAAAAACCCATGGTGAAGGTGGCAGTTTAGTTGGCGCTGAGCTTAACGGCAAAGTTATGTTAGTGGATGATGTAATCACCGCTGGCACAGCAATTCGTGAATCAATGGAAATAATTAAATCCCATAATGCTGAACTTTCAGGGGTACTAATCGCTTTAGATCGCCAAGAAAAAGGCCAAGGTGAATTATCAGCCATTCAAGAAGTTGAGCGCGATTTTGGTACTAAGGTAATTTCTATTGTTACCCTAGCTGACGTAGTTACATTTCTTGAAGAAAAACTTACTGGTGATGCGAGTGAAGACTCTGAATTATCGTTAAGTTTAGCGAGTATTAAACAATACCGCCAAGACTACGGAATTTAAATCGTTCTACAAAACGATTTATTCATTCAATAAAAAGCCTGCAATTGCAGGTTTTTTATTGGATTAAATTAGAGTAATACCAATCAGATTAATTAAAGGTTCAAATTTTAATGAATGTAAATTTTCAAGAACAAGGCGCTTGATTAAGCAATAGCTAGCTATTGGGATTGAAAGCAACGATGTTATTGAGTATTTAAGCCATTTAAAATGATCACTTAGTTAATCTGATTGGTATAAGAAGCTTAAAGTCTAAGCGGTTAATTCAAACTGATAAGTAGCAGGCTTTTCATACGCCTCTGTGATATTAGAATAAAAAGTCTCAACTCTTACGGCGCGTTGTAACACCTCATTAGACTGTGTTGGTGCAATATGCTCTTGCGCGGTCAGGGTTTTATTAATAAAAGCATCGAAGCTAAGTTCATCACCTGATTCACTTTCATCTCCTTGACCTGAGTCAATTGCTAATGAGTTTTCATTATCGTTAGCGGGTTTTGCAGTATGAGTATCTTGTAGTTGTAATTCAGATTGTGCTTGAAGAATAATTTGTATCGCGCTCGCGGCAACCTGAGTATCTTGTGATGAAGGATTAGCGGGCGCTAATGCTGCTGCATGCACTTTTTGCATTTTTGCAATCGTTGCCGTGGGGTTACCTGCTACGGTAGATAGATCTACCGACACCTCACCTCCCACTGCATATTTTTGGCCATCAGGACCTGTTTCAAAAGAATAATTAGGCGCTCCGGTAAAAGAGCCACCGACCGCCGCATGCGCCAATTCATGAGAGCGCACTTCCTTATCCCGACGCTTAAGCTCATTAATTATCTGCTCTTGTTGGACATCTACCTTTTGAGTGTCACTTTCAGATGAGTTATTGGTATTTTCATCATCTTGTGTTTCATTTATTGCTGAGTGTTGAGGAGAGCCTTGGTTTTGTTCTTCTTTGTGTTCGCCTTGTTGATCGCCTTTTTGCTCAGAGATGGTGTTGTTAGCTAACTCGGCTTTTTCTTTTAGACTAGCAAAATCAATATTTTCGCTGTTTTGAGCTGGCGTTCTACCGCGCTCTCGATCAGAAGACACACCTTTCTCTGCTGCCGACTGACTAAGTGCTGCAGGCTGGGTGATAATTTCACGTTGGTTATTTTCACGACGCAAGCTTTCCGTATGCGGATTAAGCACAGTTGGAATAGATAAATTAGGTGCCTGCGGAATAATATTCATAATTAATTAGCTCATAGCCAAAAGCTTAAGCGGTTACATCAACTAAAGTACCGAGTACTTCATCAGCGGTTTTGATTACCTGTGCTGATGCTTTCGCTTGAAATTCAGCAACTTTTAAATCAACAATGGATTGATTCAAGTCTGGTATTTTTTGCGCATTGTTCGTTGATGTTTGGCTAGTTGTTGCTTGAGTAATAACACTTTCATCACGATTAGCAGTAGTTTCAGCAACTATATTTGCTGCTGCTTGACTAGCTTCATCAGTTGCTTTTTGAAAGCCTTGTATACCTGAATTAAATGCTGATTGTATTTCCACCAGAACCACCTTATTTCGCCCACCTCGCACTGTTTAATTATTAATCAAAACAGCAAAGAAGTAAAGTGCAAATATATATCATAACCTGTAAAGCGCTCTTAAAAAATCAGCGCTGAAACTGGGTTAGTAGCCAGTCCGTAAGTACTTTAGTAAAATCATCAAGATGCGAAATAAATGGCGCATGAGATGCTGCTAAAAATATATGTTGTTCGCTATTATTTTCTGCAAGTTTAGCTACCGACCCAATGACTGAATTAGGTACAAGACTATCAGCACTGCCATATAAACGTAAAAAAGGCTGCTTTATATCTTTTAACTTTATGCGATAATCACTTGTTTCTAATAGTTTTAATGATTCATCTAAGGTGTTTTTATTCGCCATGTCATGCTGAAAAACTAATTGACTGATTTGTTTTATATCTTGTCGAACATGTGGGCTCCCCATGGCTTGTAACTTTAAAAAACCATTGATAGTTTTTTTTGCATCTATTTGCAATTGTTGATGAAAAGAATTAAGTACGTGTGGTTTTATCCCTGGCCAAACAAGCTGATTAACTACTTTTTCATCAATAATTTGTTCTGATCTTTGTTCAATAAACCGGGGAGAGCTTGCTACAGTAATTAAACCCAACACTTTTTCCGGGTGCTTTAACGCCATTTCAGTAGCGACTAAGCCCCCTAAAGACCAGCCTAAATAAATTGCTGGTTGTTCTATAGTATTAGTAATATGCTCACAAATATTAGCCAAAGAATAAGGAATCATTTTTTTATTCACATTGCAACCAAAGCCTGGCAGATCAATGGTTATCACATGAAAAACATCTCTGAATTCAGTGGGTAAGCTAGCAATCATTGGTTGCCATATGGCTGAGTTTAAGCCCCAACCATGGAGTAGCACTATAGGAATAGACTGCTTTTTAGGTTCAAGGTAAGTGGAAAATTGAAGCGTTTCTGCCATGCTTATATCTTAAAATAACTAGGTAACTTAACACTATTTTACAAAATGGATGATAACAATGGAATGGCTAGCGTTAAGCAAACTAAAAAACAACTGGCAATCAAAAATTCAATCTCATTATCGCCGCATACTGCTAGCCTTTTCTCAGTGCGACTTATGCGGCAATACCACCCATCAGCAAACACTAATATGTTCGGCTTGTTTAGCTGATTTACCGCTGTTCAAACAAGAAATTATTCAAGGAGACTTGCTTAATTGGCCAGCGGTAAATACAAGCTTACCAAATATTCATTTCGACCACTTATTTTGTCTGTCACCCTATTTAGCGCCATTCAATCATTGGCTGTCACAATATAAGTACCTAGGACGTTTTGAATTAGCGTCATTGTTTGCTTCTTTACTTGCGAAACAATGGCAAGACTCACACTCTGCAACTTCCGTAGATCTTATTTTGAGTGTGCCATTACATATCAGTAAATGGCAACTGCGCGGTTATAATCAAGCGCATTTAATTGCCAAGCCGTTTTCGCAATTATTGCAACTACCTTATCAAGGCTCAGCCTTAGCCCGTATTAAAAAAAACAGCAGTCAAGTAGGTCAAACGGGCAAACAAAGGCGTAATAATTTAGCCAATGCTTTTACCTTAAACCAGCCGTTAACTGAAGACGTTAAACATGTACTGCTAATCGATGATGTATTAACCACAGGGAGTACCGCCAGTGAAATCAGCAAACTTTTAAAATGCACAGGTGTTGAAAAGGTGACTGTGGTCACAGTGTGCTTAACCCTACCAAAGCGCTGAAATTATTTAACCTGAACTAGGTTTAAGATATAGTTAACACATTGAAATTAGGGTACAAATTAATTCATATTATCTCTAGCTTGATAGTTTTTCTTAATTCAAGGAAAATTTACGCGTCAATAGCTTGCCTATTGCAAGTGAATTTAACGCAGAAGTAAGTAAAAATAGCTGCTAGAGAAATATTTGTTAAGCCGAGCTCAGGTTATTTAACTTGGGCACTAAACGCCTTGGCAAAAAATAAACTGTTCGCTAGCAATTTGGCACTACCTAACCAATACCCCCGAAATGCTAATACGTCTGTACTGGCAATGACCCTACCTTTACCATAATTATGCGCAACAATCGCAGCATTATGAGCCAAACGGTTCACTAAATTTTTATCTGTGTAACCACTGAGTAAGGGTGTAGCGGTATACTTTGCTAACGTGATAAAAGGTTGTTGTCCTGTGTCCATAATCAAGGTGCTATTACGAAACAAAGGTAAATTTGAATCGTCATAGCCGAAAGCTAAAGGGTGTGATGTCTCAAGTTTAGTCGCAAAAATAGCACCTGCAATGCGTTTTCTCGCGCTAAGCTTTTCTTTGTCTTTATAACTTAATTTTTCACTATCAAATAATTGGGCTATTTGTTTTTTACTGACAAAGTCAGCTGATAGAATATCTTGTGTTGCTAACCATTTCGCGCCGCGCTTTTGACCAAAAACCACGCCGCCCTGTTTTATCCAAGCTTTCAATTTACTTACTTTTTCATCGGATAATTGATCGTAATTCCCATCCACTAAAATTAAATGGCTATAATTAGCAAGATCAACATCGTCCAAGCGGGAATGTTCAATAATGCTTAATGGTATTTGCAAGGTTTCATCAAGGTAAAAACGAATTTCTCCCGCTTCATATTGTGAGATATCTTTACCCCCTAATAATAAAACTTTCGGTGACTTTATAAGTTTAAAAGAGTTGCTACCAAAATCAATCCCTTGACTAGTTAACCCACTATTTATAGTGACTAAATCAATGTTAGTATTCATCGCTAATTCAGCTAGAGTATCTCGCCAATTTGGCTCTGATTGGATGGCAGCAGGAATGATAATTGTGCCGCTAGCAAAGAGCCTATTTTTATCATTTATTTCACTGCTAAAATTGCCAGTTGCCACTTTGGCTTTAATTTTTTTACTTAATAACTGGTTTAATAATTTAGGTGCTAAGTAATGGTGCCATTCAAAAGCATAAGCATAATCGGCCTTATTAGTGCTAATTTTTCTCACTTGTGCAATATCCCTGTTTGCCCAAGCTTTATCTGCTAACGCTAACCCCCATGTACTATCAATTTTTTGAGAATCAATATTCATTGCTAATGGCATGGTCCAACCTGAAACATCATAAAAAGTGTTATCAGTAAAGTTAGTTTGTTGATTAAATAATGCTTGTATTAATCGATATTGATTTTGTTCTAATGGGATGTAGTAGCTATTTTTAGCTTTATATTTTTTCCCTTCATAACTGAAGTCTTCATCAAGCGCATAAACATTAATTTGATGTTGCGCTAATGTGTTAAGCAAAGCATGTAATCGATAGTTATCTTTTGCTTCATGAATCAAGTAACCATTAAACTCTTCTTTTTTAGCCTGCTTTAAGGCTTGTTTATAAAAGTTATTACGATACGCTTTAAGTTCTTCGCGGTTTTGCCATGCGCCTTCAATGGTTGAAAGTGAAGTTAAAACATGATTTTGAATGCCAAATTCAAAGGTTAGTAAGCCATTTATAGTATTTTGTTGCATACCGCGTGAACTTGCTTGTTCAAATAAAATCCCTATGCTGCCATTAATATCAGGATAAGTAGAGCCTTTGCCATAGAAAAAATCATCGTAATTTTCTTCGCTAAAATACAAACGTTGCGCTTTATCTAACGCTTTCGCATGATATTTTGCTAACGCCTTCGTTAGCGTAACATTCTGCTTAGGTGTCAGCGGGTGCGTTCTACTAACGATGCCGGGCTGAAAAAAATAACTGCTGTTAGCACCCATTTCATGATAATCCCCCAAAACATGTGGCTGATATTGATGGAAATATTTTAACCTATGGCGGCTTTCTTGCTGCGTTAATAATAACCAATCACGGTTTAAATCAAACCAAAAATGATTAGTTCTACCGCTAACCCAACCTTGGTGGTGCTCAATATGTTCCGCATCTCCATTATTGGCTGAACCACGATAAGTATTCACCCAATTAACAAATCTGTCCATACCATCAGGGTTAAGGCTTGGCTCTAATACAATAATGGTATTATCTAGCATCGTTTCAATACTGGCTTCTTTACTAGCAGCCAAATAATAAGCAACAATCATTGCTGCATTTGAACCACTAATTTCATCACCATGAACGCTATAGCCAAGCCATACAACTAATGGTTCATTTTCCGTATGCTCATTATTGTTTGATTGTGATATTTTTTTATTAACGTGTCGCTGAGCAAGAGTTTCATCTAACTTAACTAAATTTTTCTCACTTGAAATGGTCACTATAAACTGCTCTCGTAGTTGAGCTGTTTGACCAATAGTAGTGACTTTCATACGCTTCGAACTATAAGCTAGTGTATGAAAGTATTGTTTCAATTGATCATGTCTTAAATGGCGTTGACCAATTTCAAAGCCCAGTGTTTGTTTTGGCAATGGAATTTTCGGATCAAAAGAGGCCTGTACGGGCAAATAACTTTGCACTGGCGCAGCATGTAAAGACGAAAATGAAATGAATAAAAATAATAAAATTATCAGGCGAAAAAGCGACATTAAACTCTCCTTTTATTGATCTTGCTTAAAATAGCAAATAAAAGCATAAAAATCATTAGCACATCACAAGATTGCGGAGTAAAATAGCCATACTTGAGTAAAATACTCAAGTATTCCTGTTTAAGAGCAAAGAGAGCCCAGTATTATGATCACTATTTCACCTACCGCCCAAGAACATTTTGTTAAGCTGCTTTCTCAACAAGCAGAAGGCACACATATTCGTGTATTTGTTGTAAATCCAGGCACAGCTAAAGCTGAATGTGGTGTTTCATATTGCCCTGCTGATGCAGTAGAGCCCGATGATATTACATTACCTTTTGAAGGCTTTTCTGCCATGGTTGATGCTGACAGTAAAGGTTTCTTAGAAGAGGCCGAAATTGATTTTGTTACCGATCAAATGGGCTCACAACTTACCTTAAAAGCCCCTAATGCTAAATTACGTAAAGTCGCTGATGACGCGCCTCTTTTTGAACGTGTACATTACTTTCTTCAAGCAGAAGTGAATCCACAACTTGCTGGACATGGCGGTGAATGCACCTTAATTGAAATAACTGAAGATGGTTATGCCGTATTACAATTTGGTGGTGGCTGTAATGGATGTAGTCAAATTGATGTAACAGTTAAAGATGGTATTGAAAAACAACTACTTGAATTAATGGGTGATGAAATTAAAGGCGTGAAAGATATTACTGAGCATGAAGCTGGTGAGCATTCATATTACTAATAGCTGAACCTTGGCTTGAAAAATATAATTAGATGAATAGCTTACTCGCTAAATTAGGCCAAAATCCAAAACGTAGTTTATCTATGTTTTTATCAGGACTTGGTCTTTTTTCTGTTGGTTTAGTCTTTATCGCCATCGGTTATTTTTATCACCATATTTGGCAAATGATCGGCCTATTTATTCTCGCAATTGCCTGTGCATTTGCTATTTGGGGTTACTTAGGGCTTTTTGCTAATCGTTGGTTTCATATTTTGAATCAACACAATCCGAATAATGACAAATAAACACGTTTAATGATTTTCTTAATTCAAAAATATTGGCTTCATATTACTTTAATACTACTTGCTAGTATTGCGACTTTATCCCTTTGGCCTATAGCCCATTTACCAATCATACCGGGTACAGATAAAACCCATCATTTTATAGCTTATGCTGCTTTAATGTTACCTACAGCATTACGCCAACCTAAGCACTGGTTGATTATTACTTTTGCTTTTCTCGCTTTTAGCGGCGCAATAGAAATACTACAGCCTTATGTGAATAGGTATGGCGAGTGGTTAGACATGGCTGCAAATGCTTTCGGCTTAACCTGTGGCTTTATAATAGCTAAAATAATGTTGTTTTTTGGTTCTAAACAAAGCGCTTCTACTTAATAAAAACACCCGATAACTTGACCACTATCAATACATATTGTTATTAACAGGCTAAACTAGTCTTTAGTGCTCGTAAGTATTATTAATTAATGGTCTCATCATGATAGAAGTTCAACATCCCCCTAAACGCTTATGGCAAAAAATCACTGCTATTATTGCTAAATTAAGCTTTCTTACTACCGCAGTTGGTATTGTACTGACACTTATATATGCTGGTGATGTCAATGAAGCCAATAAAGCCTCAATGGGAGCCATTACTTTTATCTCCTTTGCTATAGGCGTGGTATTGCAAGTTATGGCAAGTACTAGTATTCCGAGCTTAAAGCCTGATCAAGATTAGTTATAGCTTAGAAGACAACACCAATGCCAGTAGGGATAACTGTTTATATTGATCTATATTAGTATTTATTATTAAGAGGTGTTTCCTATTAACGCAAAAGGCGCTATTTTATAGGATACAAATAAATATGTGACCATTCTAAATAGGCTAAATATTTCAATAACCTCGTTGCTTTCAGTCCCAATAGCCAGCTATTGCTTAATCAAGCGCCTTGTTTTTGACAATTTATCCTCATTAATATTTGCTCACTAACTTACTAGCATTGGTAATACTGCTATTTTATACTGCCGCTATCATAAGAGAAAACGTCATGAGAACTATCCTTCTAGCCATTTTTTTACTTTTATTTCATTTTTCTAGTTTTGGCGCAGTCATTTTACAATACCATCATGTTAGCGGCACAACCCCCAAAAGCACGAGTATCACGCCGGAACAATTTTCTGTGCACTTAAAATATTTACAAGAAAATAGCTTTAATGTTGTCCCTTTATCGCAACTCATTAACAATATAAAAAATCAACACCCCTTAAAAAATAAAACCGTCGCAATCACTTTTGATGACGCTTATGTTGATGTGTTAACCAATGCGAAACCCCTACTTGATGAATATAATTATCCTTATACTATTTACGTTAACCCCGGTATTATCAATAGAAATGAAGGTAAAAAGAATTCACACTACCTTTCATGGGCACAATTAAAATCCCTAGGTGACGAAGGAGTAATCATAGCTAACCACGGTTTTGAACATGATTCATTAACCCGATTACCAGAGAATACACCTAAACAAGAGTGGCTAGCACAACAAACTACATTACTATTAAAAGCTGAGAGCATAATTAAAGAAAAAACCGGACAAAGTTGGCATTACTTTGCTTACCCTTACGGGGAATATGATCCTGAAATCCAGCATTGGATTAAAGAAAATAACTTTGTTGGCTTTTCACAACAATCTGGTGCCGTTGGTTTATATACAGATTTAACCAGTATTCCTCGCTTTCCTGCTTCTATGCCTTATGACAAAATCTCAGGCCTACGTGATAAACTCAATTCTTTGCCATTTAATATTGAATTGCAAGGTGAACAAGCCAATACTATTTTTAACTTCAAACAAACTAAAAGCATCACTTTCAATATAGAAACTGATGATTTTTATAAGTCTGGCTTACATTGTTATATATCAGGTTTAGGTAAACAGAAAATATCTTGGCAAGGAGATAGCAGCTTCACTATTAACTTTACCAATGACTTACCTGTAGGGCGAGTACGTTGTAACTGTACTGCCGCAAGCATTAGTAAACCAGGACGTTATTATTGGTATTCAAAACCTTGGTTTATTTTAAAAACAGACGGTCAGTGGTATCACTTATAGCGACTAGACTAGCAAAGGGTTGCGAGTTAATAGTTACCAAGACAAGTCACTGCTAGGCAGTGTTTTCATTACTCGACACTTTTCTTGCTTATAACTCAGATTAATACAATGCGACTATTTTTTGATAGTCGCTCAACAATTTATCGCTATCAATACTAGGGACTTTTCCAACAGCTTGTTCAGGCTTAAAAATGGCCGCTATTTTGCCTGCGGGATTAACTAAAACCAAAGAAGCACTATGATCAACCAAGTAATCATTTTCTTCTCCACTTATCGCGTACATTAACCCCATGTTCCGTGCAAATGGGTATAACACCTCATGCCCCGCGCGTAATGCGATAAATTCACTATTAAAATAAGCAATATATTGCGTCAATTTTTCTTGGCTATCACGCTGAGGATCAACACTAACTAACAGCACTTGGCTATTTTTAGCAATCGCTTTCAAGTCATCGTAAATAAAATTTAGATTTTGTAAAGTGGTGGGACAAACATCCGGGCAAGAGGTATAACCAAAAAATACCAATGACCATTTATCATTTAACTGCTCTTTAGTAAAATGTTGCCCATTATGATCGATTAAATCAAAAGGTTTTATCGCTCTAGACTGTTGATAATATAAGGCATACTCAGGTGACGGTAAATTAGTGATAGTTTTAAAAGTAAAAACACCAATCGCAATAGCAGCTATCGCTATAAGACCCAAAAAAATTTTATTCATAGATATACCCATGTTTCCTCAACTTACAGGCAATAAATAATGATCGAGCAATAAAATCACAAACAATAACATCAGATGAATGATTGAAAATTTAAAGGTATCCATCGCAGTATTTTCATCAGCATTAAACTTAAGCTTCCACGCATAAGCGAAAAACATTAAATTAAGCGTCACTGCGCCAATCAAATACAACCAATTACTCATGCCAACTAAATAGGGTAATAAACCGACCACAAACAACAATACCGTATAAAGTAATATTTGTGTTTTAGTAAAATCAACTCCGTGAGTTACCGGTAGCATTGGAATATTCACCTTGGCGTAATCATCTTTACGGTGAATAGCTAGCGCCCAAAAATGAGGTGGTGTCCAGGTGAAAATTAATAGCACCAATAACAGCGCATTTGGGTGAACTTCATTAGTCATTGCAGTCCAACCAAGCAAAGGAGGAATGGCTCCAGCCAAACCACCAATAGTGATATTTTGTGGCGTCGCTCGCTTTAAGTATAAAGTATAAACAAAACTGTAGCCCACCAAGCCTGCTAAGGTTAAATAAGCAGTTAATGGGTTTACTAACACTATCAACATAACAAAACCTAACAAGGCTAGGCTACAGGCGAATACAATAGCATTATTAGTGGTGACTCTCCCCTCAGGTAGTGGACGATTATGAGTTCGGCCCATAATTGCATCTATTTTCTCATCAACAATATGATTAATTGCCGCCGCAGCTGATGACAACAAACCAATACCCAGCATAGCAGGTATAAACAATTGCCAAGGCAAACCGCCCGGCACCGATAAACTCATGCCAACCACTGCTGTAAGAACTAACAACGCAACGACTCTAGGCTTAGTAAGATCATAATATGCACGCCATGTAGGCATAATAACGGAAACCATTTTTGTTTCACTCATCATTTCATCAGACATAAGCTCTTCCTATATTTTTCGACGTAATCGGTAAGTTAACGCAATTAATGTCATCATTAAACAAGCAGCAACTAAGTTATGCCCTACTGCAACGGGTAACGGTAATGAAAACCAAATATTACTCACCCCTAAACTTACCTGAGTGATCAAAGCTAGACCAACAACAACGGCTGACACTCTAAATGTTGAGGTTTGTGCTTTAAGGTAAATCATCAACAACAGCCAAGTTAAGTAAACTGTAATGACAATCGCGCCGAATCGATGCACCACATGGATAGTAACTCGCTCATTATGAGATAAATAGCCAAATTCATAACTTTCACGTTTTGGCGGAATCAAATCAAATGATTTTTCAAAACTCATTTGCTCATGCCAGCCGGACTGACAAATAGGCAACTCAACACAACTCAACGCAGCATAATTAGAGGATGTCCAACCGCCTAATGCTATTTGCCCTGTTAACAGTACAATACCTAATAGCGCAAAGCGGCCATATTTTTTTATTGAAAAGTCGCTGCGATTTATGCGATGCGGCTTCAAACGTAAATACAGCAGAAAGAGCAAACATAAGGTAGTAAAACCGCCCAACAAATGCCCCATCACCACTATTGGCATAAGTTTCATTGTTACTGTCCACATACCTAACGCTGCCTGAAAAATAACAATAACAAGGATGAGCAAGGGTAAACGTAAAGGAGTGCCTTGAGCACGGTTTTTAACAGAAAGAAAAGCAATCGCTAGGATCATTAAACCAAGCGCACCAGCAAAATAGCGATGGATCATTTCATTCCACGCTTTAGCTGGTTCAACTTGGCTCTGAGGATAGGCTTGTTCCGCTAAAGCAATTTGCTCAGCTGTTTCTGGTACGTTAATTAACCCATAACAAGTAGGCCAATCAGGGCAGCCTAATCCCGCATGAGTCAATCGAGTATAAGCGCCTAGAGTTACCACTACCAAGGCCAGTAAAACACTGACAAAGACTAACTTCTTTACCACATGATTATGTCGCGTATAAAGGTGATCTTCCACGTACTAGCCCACCTTAGAGTATTTAAGTAGCTTTTTCATATCAGCCAATATTTGTTTACCAAATTGCGGGAGTTGTTCATTGTTTGCAGGTAATTGATGACTCAAAAAAACGTTACCAAGAGGATCAACAATGAATACTTGTGGTTTCGCTATGTGTTGCTTTGCTTGTTCAGGCATAGCAAGTATTTGCCATTTGCTTTTTGATATTTTTTGATATTGTTCATCAGACAATTCATTTTGATATAAAGCGACTGGAAAAACCCTTGGCATATCCTTACCTAAAGCAACATAGGTATTGTGAACAGTTTCAAGTGTCTTCTGACAGTTAACAGCACAAGACTTTGGCAAACTATACAAAATAAGCCAATGTTGCTCAAAATCAGCCGTCTTCAAACCTAATTGCTCTAAGGTTAATTCATTCGCTAATAACATTCCCTTGTTAGTCACCCCTGTGTCTAGCCATTGCTGCTCTAAAGCAATTTTAGCCAAAACAATAGGTAAAACAAAAGCCGCTAACATTAAAAATAAACTACGGCGACTTTTCTTGGGCTTACTTTTATTTGAGTTGCTGTTATTTTCAGGTAGCTCTATGGTGCTCATACTACTTAGGCCTCTTTTTTCAAAGGTGAATTTTGCTTTGAATTACTTTTTAAATCATGATTTGGATTATTTACACTTGTTTTTCCAGCGCCAAATTTCGCCCATACCATTAACATAAACCAAGCTATCGCTAAACAAAACCATTGAAAAGCATAAGCGCGATGTTTTTCTGGTGGCATAACGATGGGCTGCCAATTTTTTTCAAACCCTATTTTTTCACTTTTATCGACATAGATAACAAAGGGCAATAGCTGCCGATTAAGTAATGTCGAGAATTTATCCAACTCCACTTGCTGAACTCTCAATGGCCAGTGAACATCGTTAAACACTTGTTCTTGTAATTGAATACCTATTTCGATTAAACGCACATTTCCGCGAACCAAATGCTTACCAGATAATGCCTTAACATTAGGTAATTCTTGCCGATTAACAGAGCCTTGTATCCAACCAAGGTTCACCAATACCGCATACTGTTCACTAATTAACACTTGATAAGCTCGATAGCCTAAGCGTCCTTTATTGACTTGATTATCTAGCAAGAATATCGCCTGCTCATCAAACATCCCTTTAATTGCTACTGGCATGTCATTAATATTTTCATTCACCGCAAGCGAGGTTATTTGTGGCAACGATAGAGGGGGTTGTGACTTAAGTTGCTCAATACGTGATAAACGCTGTTCTTTTTCTAACGCCCGACTACTTTGCCAAAAACCAAGCTTTACTAATGCAGAAAAAACTAGCACAGTAAGTATTAACCACAGAAAATTTAATTTGTTACTACTTAGCACCTAAAGGTTACTTCCTTACAACGTGTTAATATTTATCTTAACTAATGAACATTATGGGAGTTTGTTTTGTTATTAAAAATTATTATTGTCGCTATGCTCGCTTTTATGGTTTACAACTTATTCCATGCTCTCTTCCTGATGAATAGAAATGATCCTAACAAACCACCTATGAGTAAATATATTGGTCGAAGGTTAATGCTCTCCGTCGCCATTGTAGTATTACTACTTATTGGCTTATTAACTGGATTAATCACCCTCAACCCACGACCTTATTAACCTCTTATTATTTCTTTAACCTTGTGAACTACACTTTAGCGGTAAATGACGTTTATTTAATAGCATTTCATTCCCTTTAATATGTTCATGCTAAGATAAATTCACTAGAGCAAAGCGAAGGCACGGAGTTGACGTTAGTCAATGAGTGCCTTCAATGCTGCTATCGTGTATTTAGCAGCGCATGAACTATTAAAGAATGTAGACGAAGACAAAGAGTATGACCCATACAACGTCGACAAAATGCCAATACCAACTAGCCGCTTGAAAAGCAAAATGATTATCTGGCGTAAAATGTCCTTTTAATACCCTAAAAAACATCACGATTAACATAATACAACCCAGCGTTACATGCATACCATGAAAACCCGTCAGCATATAAAAGGTATTACCGTAAATGCCACTGGTTAAATACAGTTGCATCTCCTCAGAGTAACCATGAGAATATTCTAGAACTTGGAAAAATAAAAAAGCGACACCTAAGACAATAGTTATCCCTAACCAAGCTTTTAATTGAGCGCGTTTGTTTTTCTCTAAGGCAATATGAGCAAAATGAGCGGTTATCGATGACGTTAATAATAAAACGGTGTTTATTAATGGTAAGCCGAACCAACCCATACCGGTAGTTTCTGTGCCGTCGGGGGTTTTCAATAATGGCCAAGTAGCAATAAATTCAGGCCATAAAACAGCCGCAGTTTCAGCATTATTACCGGCACCACCTAACCAAGGCACAGAGAAAGTTCTGATATAAAATAACGCGCCAAAAAAAGCGACAAAAAACATGACTTCTGAGAAAATAAACCAACTCATCCCTTGTCGAAAAGAATGATCCATTTGATGACTATATTTTCCGGCCATCGACTCATTAATAACATTTTTAAACCAACCAAAAAGCATGTAAATAACTAAAGCAATGCCCGCTAAAAGCAAATAACCACCGTAACCATCAGTGGTAGGGTTTTTACCAAAATTATCGTTAACATAATTGCCTGCACCAAAAGCAATCATAAATAATGCCACGGCGCCAACTATTGGCCAGTGACTTTGTGCTGGTACATAATAACTTTCATATTCTTTTGTTGTCATTTTTGTTCCCTCTCTTTACTTATCATAGTCATAAGAGTTAAATGCTTTATGAGTCTACTTTGCTACTGATATCATACAAGGTGTATGACAATGTCAGTGTGTTGATCTCAGCAGGTAAATCAAGATCGACATAAAACTGCAAGCCCATCTCGACTGCTTCACCCGCTTTCAATGGTTGTTGTGTAAAGCAAAAGCATTCAATTTTTTGAAAATATCCAGCGGCTAGCCCCGGAGAAACCGAAGGCACTGCTTGGCCGATGATATCGCGCTGTGATTCATTTTTCGCATAGAAATTGACGAATTTCATCTCGCCTGGGTGAACAGATATTTCATTGATTACTGGCTCAAATTTCCAAGGTATTCCTTTAGCCATTCGAGTAATAAATTGCACTTTTATTGTGCGTGAAGTATCAATGCCTTCATCGACATAAGCTACACCAACATCATTGGTTTTACCGTTCAAGCCAGTAATATCACAAAACACATCGTATAAAGGTACAAGCGCAAAGCCAAAGCCAAACATGGCAAACACGACCAGCACTAGCTTTTTAATTACTTTACTATTGCTTGGTTTATCAGCTTTTTGCGCTGTACCTTCACTCATTTTTAATCAACCTTTGGTGGCGTACTGAAGGTGTGATATGGCGCAGGGCTGGCTACAGTCCACTCTAAACCTTCAGCGCCATCCCATGGTTTAGCTGGCGCTTTTTCACCACCTTTAATACATTTGATAACAACCGCTAAAAAAATCAACTGCGATAAACCAAAGGCAAAACCGCCAATACTGACCCACTTATTAAAATCAGCAAACTGCAATGCATAGTCAGGAATGCGTCGCGGCATACCAGCCAACCCTAAGAAATGCATAGGAAAGAATAATAAATTCACCGAAATTAACGAACACCAAAAATGCCATTTAGCTAAAGTTTCGTTGAACATATGCCCAGTCCACTTTGGTAGCCAAAAATAAGCTCCTGCATAAATTGAGAATAATGAGCCCGTTACTAATACATAATGAAAATGGGCAACGACAAAGTAAGTATCATGGTATTGAAAATCTACCGGAGTCAGTGCCAACATCAAACCTGAGAAACCACCAATAGTGAATAAGATAACAAAAGCGATAGAAAACAGCATTGGTACTTCAAAAGTCATTGAACCGCGCCACATAGTCGCAACCCAGTTAAAGACCTTTACTCCTGTTGGTACGGCAATCAACATGGTGCAATACATAAAGAATAGCTCACCAAATAATGGCATGCCCGTAGTAAACATATGATGCGCCCAAACAATAAACGACAACAAGGCAATAGATGACGTCGCATAAACCATGGAGCTATAACCGAATAATTTCTTACGTGCAAAAGCAGGTATAATGGTTGAAACAATACCAAAAGCCGGCAAGATCATGATATACACTTCAGGATGACCAAAGAACCAGAAAATATGTTGAAACATTACTGGGTCGCCACCACCCGCTGCATCAAAGAAACTAGTGCCAAAATAGGTATCAGTTAACAGCATTGTCACTACGCCTGCTAACACCGGCATCACGGCAATGAGCAAATAAGCAGTGATAAAAAATGTCCAAACAAATAGCGGCATTTTCATGTATGTCATGCCCGGAGCACGTAAATTCATAATAGTGACGACAATATTAATCGCGCCCATTATTGAAGAAATACCCATGATATGAACTGCAAATACAAAAAACGCCGTACTACCATTAGAGTATGTTGTTGATAATGGTGCGTAGAATGTCCAGCCAAAATTTGGTGCGCCGCTTTCCATAAAGAAAGAGCCAATAAGGATGGCAAACGCGAATGGTAATATCCAAAAACTCCAGTTATTCATTCTTGGTAAAGCCATATCTGGAGCACCAATCATCATAGGCAACATCCAGTTAGCAAAACCGGTAAAAGCAGGCATAATAGCGCCAAACACCATTATCAAACCATGCACTGTGGTTAACTGATTAAAAAAGTCAGGCTCGACAATTTGTAAACCCGGTTGAAATAATTCAACACGAATCACCATTGCGAGCGCACCACCCGTTAACAGCATGATAAAAGAGAACCACAAATATAGCGTACCTATATCCTTATGGTTTGTTGTGTATAACCATCGTTTTATACCTGTCATTTTATGGTCATGATGATCATCATTATGCGCGTCATCAAGCGATTCATTTATTGTATCCGTTGTCATCTTTTATTCTCCACTTGCCGCTTTAACATCAGAAGTTTGCACTACATCACCAGTATCATTACCCCAAGCATTTCGCTCATAAGTAACTACGGCGGCTATTTCTTTCAAACTTAACTGTTTACCAAATGGAGGCATCATACCTTTGCCGTTTAGTACTAAAGAGATATGTTCATCAACTGGCCCTTGGATAGCAACCGCACTACCTTTAAGCGCTGGGAATGTCGGTGGTAAACCTAAACCTGTCGGTTGGTGACAAGCAGAACAATGAGCCATGTAAGTAGTTTCACCTAGCTTCATTAACTCACCTTTGCTCATAGAAGTACTTAAAGAGGCTTTTTCAGCATCTGCAGCTTTTGCCGTCAATATATGTTGCTCATTTAACCAAACGTCATAATCTTCAGGAGATTTAACTTCGACAACAATAGGCATAAAGCCATGATCTTTACCACAAAGCTCAGCACACTGACCGCGATAAGTTCCAGGTAAATCGACATTAGTCCATGCTTCATTAATGAAGCCTGGGTTCGCATCTTGCTTAACGGCAAAAGCAGGCACCCACCACGAATGGATAACATCATCAGAGGTAATTAAAAAACGGACTTTTTTATTGGCTGGGATTACTAAGGGTTTATCTACTTCAAGTAAATAGTCGTCACCTTTGTGAGCGCCATTACCATCAAAACTACCATTTTGATTTTCATACTGCTCTCGTGGTGTTGAAAGCACTGAATAGTATTCAATATTTTCATCAAAATATTTATAGTGCCATTTCCACTGCGAACCAGTGATTTGAATAGTGACATCGGAATTGTCATTATTTTCCATGTTAATCAAGGTACTAGTTGCCGGAATAGCCATAGTGATAAGAATAACAATAGGAATTGCAGTCCAAAGAATTTCTACTTTAGTACTCTCATGAAAGTCAGCAGCTTGCGCACCTTTAGATTTTCGATGAAAAACCATTGACCAAAACATTACACCAAACACAATAAGGCCAATAGCTGTACAAATATAGAGTACTAGCATATGTAAATCATATACCTCTCTACTAACTGCCGTTACCCCTTTCGTCAGATTTAACTGTGTATCTGCCCATGCCGAACTAGAAAACATAGCCCCTAAAAACAGCCAAGCCCCCACCAACCAATTTTGGTTACCTCTACTCACTCAACCTCTCCCCTATCTATTAAAATAGAAAACAGAAATGCAGCAATGTACATCACAACTCATTGAACTGAATATCTGTTAATTTTGTTATTATTTTTCTATTAAATTAACTGACGTGAAATGGCATACCTTAACTGACTAGGCAGATATCGAGCGATTTAACGTCTTTTTATTATTGTATACAGTTATTTTTTGTTCGATTTCAGTTCTAGAATCACTCAAAATTTGATATAGGTCAAACAATTTATTTATTTATAATTAAATAAATACCAGTGATTTCAATAGAGTAACAACTCTAAGATAAGGCGAAGGCTTGAGTGGTATAGGCTAGTGGTATTTTCATCATTTAGAAAATCTATATACGATGTAATTAAATAATTAATTTTTAGCGATTATTTATTAAACAAATCAATAAATAGTAGATAGAAATAATTTAGGTAAAAATGAAATAAACGTTTTAGAAGGAAAAGTTTTTGAAACAGTAAATGAGTACCACATTGCGATACTCATTCTATTTAATTGCTGATTACGAGCTGTAGCTCACAAGTTTATTCTACATCCAGTTACCATTGCGTATCACACCAACAGCAAGGCCTTCAACATTAAACTCTTGGCATGCTAAATCTATGATTATAGGTGAAAAATCTTTATTTTCAGCCTGCAAATACACAATATTGCCTTCTCGTTTGAAGCGCTTAACCGTGACATCATTTTCAACGCGAGCAACAATAACCTGCCCATTTTGTACATCAGTGGTTTGATGAACGGCAAGGATGTCACCATCTAGAATACCAATATCTATCATGCTTTCACCATCTACACGCAGTAAATAATCAGCCGCAGGATGAAATAAGCTGCCGTCCATCTTATAGTGTTCTTCAATATGTTCTTGCGCTAAAATTGGCTCTCCTGCAGCAACACGGCCAATTAAAGGTAAGCCTTCTTCTTCAAGAAACTGCTCAGCTAAGCGAATACCGCGAGATGTGCCTGGCAGCATTTCTATATAGCCTTTTTTAGCTAACGCTTTTAAATGCTCTTCTGCCGCATTGGCTGATTTAAAGCCAAAAAAGTCAGCTATTTCCGCTCGGGTAGGCGGCATCCCTGTATTGCAAATGGTATCTTTAATAAGATCAAAAATTTGTTGTTGTCGATTAGTTAACGGTTTGAGTTCGTGTATAGCAACCATGAAGGACTTCCTGTATATATTGACAGTGACACTGGTAGTATATACAGGATTTTTGTAAAATCAATCCTTAGTTTGGGTTATAATGCGAGGCTCGACTATCCCCTTATCACCGAAAACTTTCATTAATACTGGTTAACACTCGGCTGCCTGGACAAAGAGCATCTTGATCTAACTGATTCAATGGCATGTCATTAGTATCATTGATTTCATGAAAATCACTGGCAGTTGGCTCTAAATAAAAAAGCCCTGTTAATATTTTTCCGTCTTGCTTATGTCGCTCTATATCCATAATGGCTTGGCTAGCATTAGTGCTAGCATAGTTTTCATCCAGTTTTTGAATACGCATAATAGAGCCATCGTGCAAACAAACATCTTCACATTCACCACTATCAATATCACTCGTTATTTCTGTTTTCACTGGCACAAAATCAGCAACAGCACCGGTAGTAATATGATCATGCACATAATCATACGAACGAGTTGAGCCAGCATGGTTATTGAAGGTCACACAGGGTGAAATAATATCAATAAAAGCAAAGCCTTTATGGCTTATGGCTGCTTTTATCAAGGGTACAAGCTTTTTTTTATCACCAGAAAAACTACGAGCGACAAAACTTGCCCCTAATTGCAACGCCGTGACACACAAATCAATATCATTAAATAAACTTACATCTCCGCCTTTATTTTTCACGCCTCTATCTGCAGTAGCCGCTAGTTGCCCTTTAGTTAAGCCATAAACGCCGTTATTGGCAACCATATAAACCATGTTCAGTTGTCTGCGTACTACATGAGCAAATTGCCCAAAACCAATAGAGGCACTGTCACCATCACCTGACATGGCTAAATAAAGTAATTCTTGGTTGGCTAAATTAGCCCCCGTTGCCACCGATGGCATGCGACCATGTACCGAGTTAAAACCGTGCGCTTTATTGAGAAAGTAATTAGGCGCTTTCGAAGAGCAACCTATTCCCGACATCTTGGCTACTTTGTGAGGCTCAATTGATAATTCATGACAGGCTTGTATGATTGCAGCAGTTAACGAATCATGGCCACAACCAGCACAAAGGGTAGAAAGTGCTCCCTCATAATCTCGATACGTTAATCCTAAATCATTAACAGGAAGACGTGGATGTCGAAAAGTTGATTTAATAAAGCTCATACCCTATTCCTTGAAACATTTAAACTAAATGAAATTTCAGATCCTCGATAACAATTAGCGACGAGGATAACGATGACTAATTAACCTACTTTTGTATTCAATTGAGGTGATGCTAGCTGTGCTAAAACCGTTTGCACAATGAAGCCACTCGTTATTGGTAAACCATCAAAATTTAAAACACTGGTCAGTTTATTTGGGTCTATTTGTAATTCATTCACCAATAAACTTTTCATTTGAGCATCTCGGTTTTGCTCTATCACAAACACTTTTTTGTTATTGAGAGAGTGTTCATCAATAAACTGTTCTATTTGTAGATGAAAAGGAAATGCCTTGATGCGTAAAGTATCAGTGGCTAAGCCTTGTTCTTGTAATTGATCAATCGCCTCAGCAATTGGATGGCTGCTGGTGCCAAAATAGACCAGTGCTATTGGCGCTTTTTTCTTGCCTTGTTGTATTTCAGGCTTAGGTAAAAAATGAATAGCAGAGTAAAACTTCTTCGTTAAACGCTCCATATTATCGACATAGTCAGCTGATTTTTCAGTATAACCAGCAAAACGATTGCGTGAGGTTCCACGATTAAAGAAAGCGCCTTTATCTGGGTGAGTTCCTGGTAAAGTTCGATAACAGATACCGTCATCATCCACATCTATATAGCGACCAAAAACTTCAACTTCATCAAGTTGTTCAGCCGTTAAAACCTTCCCCTTGTCATAGCGTTTATCATCTTGCCAAGAAAACTCTTCTGTTAGGTGATCATTCATACCCAAATCCAAATCACTCATAATAATGACCGGTGTTTGCAGTTGCTCAGCAATATCAAATGCCTGCGCACTAAAATCAAAACACTCACTTGGACTATCTGGAAATAACAATACTTGCTTAGTGTCACCGTGTGAAGCATAGGCACAAGCCAAAATATCTGATTGTTGTGTTCGCGTTGGCATGCCGGTTGAAGGACCTGAGCGTTGAACATTCACCAAGACCATCGGAATTTCAGTAAAGTAAGCGAGTCCTAAAAATTCGGCCATTAATGATACGCCGGGGCCAGATGTTGCTGTAAAGGCTCTAGCGCCATTCCAACCTGCACCAATTGCGACACCTATTGCGGCTAATTCATCTTCAACTTGTACAATAGCATAATTTTTTTTGCCACTCGCCGGGTCAATACGTAATCGATGGCAATAGCTAGCAAACTTCTCAATAACCGAAGTAGAAGGTGTTATAGGATACCAACCAACCACAGTAGCACCACCATATACAGCACCAAGACCAACCCCAGTGTTACCATCAACCAAAATGCGATTATTAATTAAATCTCGGCTTTCAACTTTAATTGCTAATGGGCATATAAAATGTTTATTCGCATATTGATAACCGAGTTCTAAGGCATATATATTGGGTGTTATAAGCTTTTCTTTGCCTTTGAATTGATCTCGAACCAGCGCTTTTAATAAAGTAAAATCCATACTTAATAATGCCGCTAATGCCCCCACATAAATAACATTTTTAAATAATTGTCTTTGTCTTGGGTCGCTATATTCTTTAAGGCATATGTTAGATATTGGCATACCTAAATAATTAATTTCTGACCGTATTTGACTATCAGGTAAAGCGCGGCTTGAATCATACAATAAGTAACCGCCCTCTTTTACTATATTAATATCGTCACTGAGACTTTGTGCATTCATGGCAACGACCAATTCTGCTTTACCACCACGTCGTCCGAGATAATTTTTTTGTGATATTCTAACTTCGTACCAAGTAGGCATACCTTGAATATTTGATGGAAAAATATTTTTGGCGCTTACTGGGATTCCCATGCGTAAAATAGCCTTGGCAAACATATTATTCGCACTAGCTGAGCCAGTTCCGTTGGTATTAGCAAAGCGTACTACAAATTCATTTATGAGCAACTCTGTTGAGCTTTTGTCATCACTAATAGTTAGGTTATCAGTCATACTTTCTACCTTGATTAATGTTAACGCTACTTTATCGTGGCATTTATATTATTGATTAATAGCTTTTTCATATCCCAAGCACCTGTTGGGCAGCGCTCAGCGCACAAGCCACAATGCAAGCAAACATCTTCATCTTTCACCATAATATGTCCCGTTTTTAAGGGTGCCGACACCAGTAGACTTTGTTCGTCATTTAACTCCGCCACTCTAAACTGTCGTACCATTTGCCCATCGTCACTTTCTTCTTCAACAAAGTTGATACAGTCCATTGGGCAAACATCTTCACAAGCTGAGCACTCAATACAGGTGCTTTCGGTAAAGACTGTATGCACATCGCAATTCAAACAACGGCTAGCTTCAGCCAAAGCAAGCTGCTCATCAAAACCTAACTCGACTTCCGTGCTTAACGTTTTTACCGCTTCATCCCACGCGATATGCGGTACTAGATTGCGTTCTTGATGATCAATGCCACTTTGGTAACTCCATTCATGAATACCCATTTTTTGACTGATGAGATTAAAACTCGTATCAGACCTGTCCTCAACGGGATCGGCATTTTGACAAAATAAATCAATAGAAATAGCCACTTGGTGGCCATTAGCAACTGCCGATATTATATTTTTAGGACCAAAAGCAGCATCACCACCAAAAAATACTGTCGGTAAAGTAGATTGCAGAGATTTATTATTAACTTTCGGCCTGTCCCATTGATTAAAAGTAATGCCAATATCGCGCTCAACCCAGTCAAAGGCTGTGTCTTGACCTACTGCAACCAAGACTTGATCACATTCAACCAGCAAGCTTTCACCTGTTGCTTGTAAGGTACGATTACCCATTTTGTCATAGACAGATTCAACTTGTTCAAACAGCACAGCAACTAACTGACCCTGTTCAATTTTATATTCCGACGGATTGTAATTAGGCAAAATGGTAATGCCTTCTGCTGCTGCATCTGCTTTTTCCCAGGGAGAAGCTTTCATCGCCTCGAAACTTGAACGCACCAACACGGTTACTTTTTCTGCGCCTAAGCGTTTTGCCGTACGACAGCAATCCATTGCGGTATTACCGCCACCAAGAACAACAACCTTTTTAGGCGCTGGAGTCTTTTCATCATACTTTAGGTGCTCAAAAGAAACTTTTGCTAACCAATTGATGCCAGTGTCAATTTGAGGAAATTCAGAATTCCCATCAAGCTGATCATGCCCTGGAATTTTTAACCACCGACCATTAGGTGCACCCGTGGCAACAAATATGGCGTCAAAATTTGCCTGTAGCAATTTATCTAGTGAAGTAATTTCTTCACCAAAATGGCATTCAAGCCCCATATTAATAATATAATTTAGCTCTTCATCAAGCACTGTTTCTGGTAGACGAAAAGCAGGGATTTGGCTTCGCATCATGCCTCCTGCTTTGGCATCACGCTCAAACATAACCACATCATAACCCAATGGTAATAAATCTCTGGCGACAGTCATTGAAGCTGGACCAGCACCAATAAGTGCAATACGATTACCATTTTTTTTACGAGGGATTTTAGGAAGAAATGCAGTGATATCTTCTTTATTATCCGCGGCAACACGCTTTAATCGACAAATTGCCACGGGGTTTTCTTCAACCCTACCGCGACGACAGGCGGGCTCACATGGCCGATCACATACTCGCCCCAATATTCCGGGAAAAACATTTGATTCCCAATTGATGAGATAAGCATCGGTATAGCGTTTTTCCGCAATTAAACGGATGTATTCAGGGACAGGGGTGTGAGCAGGACAAGCTTGCTGGCAGTCAACCACCTTGAGAAAGTGCTGGTAATTTCCGGTATCAGTTTTCTTCAAAGTTAGCTCCTTTAAACATCTCTACTCACGACTTTAATGAGGGAATGTAAGTACTTATTCGAATTAATTACTGTTTTTTTATTGTTACATTGTTTAGCTTATCTTATAAAAAACAAAATTGATTTTAGACCTTAGTACCAACAGAAGCACTAGCTATAACAACAAGCTCTGTTCTATTTTATAATATTCATCTGTGGCATTAATCAATGAATTTGCAGTTAATTTTGGTACACCATAAACAATAGTATTCACACTAAATGCTGCTTTAATGTGGCTAAGTAGCATATCAAAATCGCCATCGCCAGAAAGTAATACAATGGTGTCAATCTCTTTTGTGGCAGCCGCAGTCATAATATCAATGGTAATCCCTACGTCCCAGTCACCCTTAGCTGAGCCATCACTACGCTGGATAAAGGGCTTAAGTTTCACTTCAAAACCAATATGTTTTAGCGCTTTTTGAAATTTATGCTGTTGATCATCACTGCGCGCAATAGCATAAGCAGTCGCTTGTACAATATCACCCATAGCAAGTAATTCTTGCCACAATAATCGATAATTAAATTGACGTTGATAGGCATCTCGTGTGGTGTAATAAATATTTTGTACATCAACAAAAATGGCAATTTTCCGCAAAACAATTTCCTTTAAACTGATTTAGATTAGTTTTATCTGGTTTACCATCATTTTGTCTATAAAAACAACATTATTATTATTTTTACTCTTGTTACTCTTAAATGATGACGTTAAAATAGTTAACAATATAATAAAAAATCAAGAGTATAGGAATAAAGTATGTCTTTTGAAGATGACTATCAAGTAACTTCTAAATTCAGCGAGCATACCCATGACTTCCTCTCTAGTCATTTAATTGCCCCAACACCCGTAAATTATTCAGTAATCTATCTTTATATTAGCAATGAAAACGAAATGTTATCGGCCGCTATAGATAAAAAACTGCAACAGGGCAAATTAATCACCGCAGATTTTATGGCTGACTTATTCAAACGTTATGTATCCTTTACTCAACAAGTTGAAAACACTGTTTTAGCCCCTTTTGAACAAACGTTAAGTGAAACGCTAGAACAAATTAGTAAACAAGTAAGTAACGAAGATAAAGCGGTAAATAATTTACAAAAATTAGATAAAATTTTAGCTAAGTCAAAAAGTAATGGCGCAATGGATAATATTGTTAACTATCTTTTTAACACCATCAATAATACCAAAGCTCAACATAAAGAACTGTCTCAAAAGTTAACCTCAACCCAACAAGAAATCAACCAACTAAAAGACAAGCTCGCCTCTTCAAGGCAAGAAGCGTTAGTTGACTCTTTAACCGGTTTACTTAATCGTCGGGGCTGTGATGAAAAATTACAAAATTTAGACCTCGCCGATACTCATTCTTCTTTAGCCATTGATATTGATCACTTTAAAAAGGTCAATGACACATTTGGCCACTTTATTGGTGACAAAGTTATTCAGCGGATAGCCAAGACAATTAAAAATCATATTGGTGAGCAAGATCTTGCCGTACGTTTTGGTGGTGAAGAGTTTGTCGTAGTAATGGCTAACACGCCACTGGCTGAGGCAAGAAAAATAGCTGAAGAAATTCGTATTTCAATCGCTAAAATGAAATTAAAACAAAGAGATACCAATACTTACTTACCCCCTATTTCTGTCTCTATAGGTATTGCTCAAAACGATAATATTTCAGAGTGGAAAAGTTTATTTGAGCAAGCAGACAACGCGTTATATCAGGCTAAAAATTCAGGACGCAACTGTTGTATTTGTGCTTAGTGAAAAGTTAGCTGTAATTTTACTGTCCCGCAGCTATTTTGAAGTCATAACACCTGCAATGTTTTAAATAATCACGATTAATAAAAAGATGCGCTTGATCAAGGTTCTCTTAAGCGCCCGACACTCGTATCTTGAAGTGGTTTGGGTATCAATGCTAAACTCCTTCTTTTGAGCTAGCCAACAATTAATTTTAGCGATGATGATGTCTATATTGCGTTCTTTTTTTTATTTATTATTAAAACTCCCTTTACGTTTATTGGTTCGTAGTAAAATAGTACAAGATGCCCAAGCATCTGTAGAAACAAAAACTCGCCCTATTTTTTACGTAGTAAGCCATCAATCAGCCAGTGACTTATTAACACTTCAAACGGCCTGTAAGCAACAAAAGCTGCCTGATCCGCTTAGTAAAATCAAAATCAATGGTAAACTTTTCAATCGTATTTTATGTTTAGAAAAACCCAAATTAGTGTTTTCGTGCTTTACAACAAAAAAGACTACCGCATTACAGCAGGGCTTGGAAATTCTTAATCTGCACGATATGGATAAAGAGCTTGATGCGCAATTAATACCGGTAAACCTTATTTGGGGTAGAGTACCCACCCAAGAAAAAAACAATGCGAATGTTGCCTCATTACTCGCAGAGCAAGCCGCTCCTACTTGGCTACAAAAATTATTTATTGTGCTTTTTCTAGGTCGCGATAACTTAGTACGCTACAGCCAAGCACTCTCCTTAAGAGAGATGTCTGACTATCACGGTAACGATGAAGCAACGGCACATAAGTTACTTCGCGTTGCTCGTTTTCATTTTCATCGACAAAATATTGCCGCAAAAGGCCCTCGCCTTATTCATCGCCAACAAATGTTTACCGCTTTATTTGCCAATCCGTCGGTAATGCGCATAATCAAAGACGAAGCTAAAAGTAAAAATCTCAGTACTAAGCAAGTAAAAAAGCAAGCGCAAACCATGATGGAAGAGATAGCTGGCGATTACAGCGTTTCATTAGTACGCTTGGGTGAACGCATATTGCGCTGGCTGTGGGGCCGCCTGTATAGCGACATAAAAGTGAATAACTCTCAGGTATTACGAGAACTAGCTCAAGACGGACACGAAATTATTTACGTTCCCTGTCATCGAAGCCACATGGATTATTTGTTGCTTTCCTATGTTATTTTACAAGAAGGCTTAGTTATGCCGCGCATTGCCGCTGGCATTAATTTAAACTTTTGGCCTGCGGGACCAGTATTTAGAAAAGGCGGTGCTTTTTTCATTCGCCGTAGTTTTGCTGGTAACCGTTTATATTCAACAATTTTCCGTGAGTACCTAGGTTTATTGTTTGAACGTGGTTACTCAGTGAAGTATTACACTGAAGGTGGTCGTAGCCGTACAGGTCGATTATTAAACCCGAAAACGGGCATGCTAGCCATGACTATTCAAAGTTTACTTCGCGGTATCGACCGCCCCCTAACCTTGGTACCGGTATATATTGGGTACGAACATGTTATGGAAGTTGGCACCTACCATAAAGAACTTAGTGGTAGTGAAAAGAAAAAAGAATCAATGTTTGGTGTACTAAAAGCCATCAAAAATTTACGTAATTATGGCAATGGCTATGTGAACTTTGGTGAACCCCTCAATATTAATGACTATTTGAATAAACAAGTACCCGATTGGAAAGCGGCGATTAACCCTATTGACCCACAAAAACCTAATTGGTTAACACCAACGGCTAACGATATGGCAAATCAAGTAATGTCCCGTATCAACCAATGTGCAGCGCTAAACGGTGTCGCATTAGTTGCGCTTATTTTGCATGCCTGTGAAAATAAAGCCCTTGCTAAAGCTGATTTAGAAAAGCAATTAGATTTCGCGTTAGATATTCAACGCCAAGCTCCTTTTAGCGAGCAACTGACGATACCTACAGAGAGTGGCAGAGAATTGTTAGCCCATGTAATTTCACTTAACAAAGTGACAATATCATCAGACAGCTTTGGTACCATCATCTCACTAAATGACTCTGCTAGCCTAGAGATGCGTTATTATCGAAACAATATTTTACACACCTATGGTTTAATCTCATTAGTATGTAAGTTATTAACCCACAACAGTAAAATAGCTCAAACGCAGCTAGTAGAGCAAACAGTGAGCTTACTCGCTACTTTAAAAGACGATCTGTTTTTGTGGCACCCCCCCGCACAAATGACCAAACAAGTTGAACAGGTTTTAGCCTTTTTAGAAAAATCAGGGATTGCTAAACACAGCAAAGCTGAATTTTGGTCATTAACAGATGATACCGAGCAACTCAGTCACATTTACCTTATGGCTGAATGTATCGATGAAAGCTTACAAAGGCTTGCCATCATAACCTCATTGGCAACGCGTTTAGCACCGCTCACTAGGAGAGATTTAGAACAAAAAGTTGTTGCCATAGCGAAGCGATTATCAGTTTTAAATAATATTACCGCCCCTGAGTTTATTGATAAAAAAGCGCAAGCGACTTTAATTAACACCCTGCGAGAGCAAGGATATATTGAGCTTAATGAAGAAGGGTTACTGATAACAACTGATACCATGAAACAGCTTAAGACTTCAGTAACCAACCTAGTTGCTATTGAAGTATTGCAAAGTATTGCTCGTTCTTAATTTTTTTCGTTGTAGCGCAACAATAAGCTGACAAGGCATTACATACAGCTCTTGTCAGCAAACTACGTAAACCTAGGCTTATTTTGATAATGCAGCCAACTCAATTGTGACTTGCTCAACCCCCTGTCTAGCAATTTTTTTACTTAACTCTGCTTTCTTACTGCTTAATAATGAAATACCTTCCACTACCATATCGAAAGCTTTCCACTGACCCGTTTTTTTATTTTGTCGCATTTTAAACACTACATCTATCGTTGGTCTGTTAACGTCAATGATCTGGGTTTTTACTGCAACAATTTTTTTACCATTAGTGGCTTTTTCTGGTTCAAAAATCACTTGCTGGTTTTTATACTGCATAAGTGCATTAGCATAGGTTCTCGCTAAATTACGACGCATTGACTCAACAAACTTTGCCCGCTGCTCCTTGTTAGTTTTGCGTAAATGCTTCCCTAAAATGCGATATGAAGCATATCTATAATCAATTGATGGCATCAACTCTTCTTCTATTATTGTTTCCATAATCTGTGGGAATTTTTTGATTTCCTGCTGATTAGCAGCAATACGGCTAAAGAGTTTATTACCAACACTCTCTAGTACGGTATAAGGTGATGGCTGAGTTATTTCATTCTCAACGGCTGATACTGGCAGCGCTAACATTACTGATGCTAATAGCAGCGTAGTCGTTAATTTCACAAAAATTTTCATGTTAATAGTTCCTTAATCATTGGTATTATTCTTTCCTAGACAATAAACCGACCGCTCGGTATATTCAATAGAACCAGAATAGCACCGACCGGTCGGTTTGTAACTATTTTATTTATAAGTAAAAGGCTTATCTAAGATTTATTAACGCTAAGCAGCAAGGAAGGAATAAATATTATTGCTTCTTAAGTGAACGAATATACAAACAAAGTTCTGAAATAACCTGTTGAAATAACGCTTTATTACGTGCACTTTTACTTAAGCTTGTTGAGCCATGAAAAGTAGCAACAATAAAGTAAGCAACTTGAGTGAATTTTAATTCTGGACGTAAATCACCTTGAACACGCTCTAGCGCTGTTACAATTAACGCATTCAGTTTTTCTTGCATTGAGAGTATGCGTAAGCGAAAACCTTCGTCAACATTGGCCATTTCTTCACAGAGATTATTCAAAGGACAACCACAAACCACTTCACTACAGTTCATTTCATTACACATAGCAGTAAAAAACTCGCATAAACCTTCAATGGGATCATCTTGGCTTAATGCGGGCTGCCATGTATCAAGAAATAGAGGCACAAAATTTTCTTCGAATACCGCATAGCCTAATTCAATCTTATTGGTAAAGTGATAATACAAAGCACCTTTAGAAATACAACACCGATTAAGAATCGTAGATAAACTAGTAGCTTGAAAACCATGTTGATGTATTTCATCCGCTGCTACGCTAAGAATTTTTTGGCGGGTTTGTTCTGCGTCACTCATGATTACTACTCTATTAACATTATCTCTGCTTGTAAATGATAACCGACCACTCGGTATGTTGCAAGGTCGGTCATCACGACATGCTTTGCACAAGTGATCATTCCTATATGATCACTATGCCACAAAACTGCCCTTAGGTTTTAACATAGTAACGGCAACTGTAAAGCACTAAGCTGTATTTAGCTAAGGTAAATTTGACTGGCTTTTTGGGACACAGTGGAGCAATTTTTAGCCATTAAGACTTTGTAAAATAATGAGTGCTTTTAAGGCAATATTAGCCAAAATTGAACTCGCAGCCATAAGCGGACGTTCAGCAACGCTTCAAATATAGGGAACAACTTGCCTGCGCCCCATACATAATTTGTTAGCCGTTTTTCATTAATGCTAATTTAGAACCAAATCCGATAAACACTATTCCTGTTATTGAATTTAGCCACCGTTTGAATTCGGCATTATTCGTGGCTTTTTTGATACGTGACAACATAAACACCATTAGGGAAAACCAAACTAAATTAACCACAGAGTGGGCTGTTACCAGTAAATAAGCGCTCATAATCCCTTCATTTACTGCAATAAACTGTGGGAAAGCAGCTAAATAAAATATTGATACTTTTGGATTGAGCACATTTGTTAAGAACCCTTGCGTAAACGCAGCTTTCATAGAAACTGATTTAATATTTCTCGGAGATGACTCAGGTAAGTTGGAGGCACCTCCCTTGATAGCACTAACAAGCGCTTTAATTCCTATCCAGATTAAATAAGCAGCGCCCAGTATTTTAAAAATAAAGAAAGCTTGGGCTGATTGGACGAGAAGTACAGAAATGCCGAATATTGATAAGGTGCCATGAACATAAAACGCGGCGACAAAACCCCAAATATTAGCAAATCCTGCTTTTTGTCCTGACAGAGGTACTGTTTTTGTTATTAGAAAACCATTAGGGCCAGGAGATACAACCAATAAGGTAGCAACTGCGATAAAAGCCAAAATGTTGTTTATATCCATTTACTTCTCCTCTAGTAAAATAAGGGTAGTTGATTTAAGGCTAACTGCTTATTGTCGAGATCTTGCAAGGTATTTTATCTTGTAAGATCTCGACAAATCAATATTTTTTGATTTCTGCTTTTGTTCTAAGAAGACCTTAAATTTTGCAAGTCGTTAGGATGTTTTTTGAAAGATTAAATTTCTAAAGTAAAAATTAAAATTCATACACCGGACTGCTCAAAGGGCAGTAACTGCCACACTATAGACCAAATATAGTCGTTACCACTTCCTTTGTGTAAGAACATTTTTGAAGTAACTGATCTTGCCCCAAGAATTAGCAAAACTATTAGGTTGTAATTGTTTATCTTTGCTATTTGTTAGGTTTCTCTACTAAACGTTATGAGAAGTAGTTTCACATACCGCAATAATGGTTTTACCTTCCTTATCAAATAAGCTAGTTGTATTCATATGATAATGAATAAGCATATATACAAATGTTTAAGCTCTGAACTACACTGTAGGCAATTAACTGTAAAAGGAAAAACACCATGCTCTCTATTAAAAGTTTATCTTGTTTAATCTTTAGTTTCACTTTGGTCGCTTGCGCTTCAATGGGAAGTGGTACTAAAGCAGAAAAACAACAAGAAATTCTAAAAATGAAAGACGCTGTTCTAACACAACTTTTTACTAAAAAGCCTGACACCCGTAGCCAAATCAACTCAGCGCCTGGTTATGCAGTTTTTTCTAATGCTAATATCAATTTGATATTCATGGCTGCTGGAACTGGATATGGCGTAGTTAAGAATATGAGTTCAAGTAAATATACATACATGAATATGGCTGAAGGTGGAATCGGTCTAGGTCTTGGAGTAAAGGATTACCGTATTGTAATGGTCTTCCATACTGTAGATGCAATGAACGACTTTGTTAATACAGGTTGGACATTCGGTGGTAACGCAGATGCTTCTGCCAAAGCAAGCGGTAAAGGTGCATCAGCAGAAGGTGAAACCTACTATGGAGATGTCACTGTGTACACTTTTACAGAAAGCGGTTTAGCGCTTCAGGCTACTATAAAAGGCACGAAATTCTGGAAGGATAAAGAGCTAAATTAAAGTTATTTAAAATACCTTTTAGAATATATTGTTTGCTCGGTAATAAACATATAGCCCTTTGATATCTTTGGTCAATGGGCTATATGTAGAGAAATACTAACTTTATTTCATGATAGCTCTTGAGCCAACTGCGGAAGTAAAACTTAATTATTTCTCTTCTGCGCACTAAAGAGACGATCTCCTAATGACAAAAAATGCCACAAAACTGACCTAAATTAGGCAAGTTTATGTTCACTTAGTTAATGTTCTTAGATATCAGCCGATCACAAAACCTATCAACAGCTCGAAAACTAGCGGCTGATGTCAAAAAAACCTTAGCCAAGCAATCTAGTTTCGAGCTGCTTTGGAGTATCAAAAACAATCAATTTTGATAATAACTAAACGTTCAAAGGCGAAACACCATCAGCGACTTTGAGCCTGAATACAACGACAAGAATTGACCTGACTATCGGCTAGAAACTCCGTCTTGCTAGCAATCGTTTATATAATAGCTGCTTAATACTATCTGTTGGTGCTGCTTTTATTGCTAGCTCAGCCTGCTTTTTACCTAAAACCATTTGGCCGCTGCGAAACAATAAATCTGCACGATTTAGCTGATGTAGTGGTGACGGTGCAATGCGCTCCAGGAACTTATACGAGGCAACAATTTTATCCCACCGTGTTTGACTAAATGATGATAGGCAATGTTCCGCAGCAATGCCAACCTCAACATGGTAACGCGAAATAGTATCACCATTGGCTGATTGTGCTAGAAACGTCATCGCAATTGTAGTTTGTTGGCAGTCCCACTGGTTACGGTCTTGTTGTTCGAGTAAATGCAAGGCGCCACAAGCTTACCGTACTCGTGGCGGAATAAATGCTCTATTTGCTTCAAGGCGTACTAATTCCTCTTATTTCAATACTTGTTCCAGTATTTGCAACCATTGGGCTTTCTTTGATTACAGTAATAGCTTCATCTAGATTTGTCGCCGTTAACATCATGTAACCACCAATAATCTCTTTAAGTTCAATAAATGGTCCATCGGTGATGCCATCATGTCGCACAACGCTACCGACAGCGCCTAATTTATTGCCCATGTCTAATATGTTATCAGAAAATTTTTGCTGCCAAGCTTGGTACTTAGCATACATTATTTCCATTTCAGATGGTGAAGGTTGTTCACAACTGCCTGTTTCGCTACGCAATATGCACATGTAGGTATTATTTTTCATTTTTTACTCCGTTATAAATAAAAGATGTTTTGTCATATAGTTAATCTATTGACCTAGTTATAACGCATGAGCCGCAACTTTTTGGACACTTAACGAAAAGTTTTTTTGCTTAATTATTTACACGCGCTCTCATGCATAACGTTTTTATGCAATTATCAGTAATAATGATAGATTGTTTTGACTAAAAAACGCCTTTAAAAACAAACAACCATAACAGCTCTTTGTTTGTTATGGTTCTGTGAACATTGACTACAATCACTTTATTGATAACACTACTTTATTGTTGGCCAAAAGATAAAATAATGAAAATTCAAAAAACACTACTATTGGTGCTGGCATTTAGTACTTGCTGTAACGCTTACGATAGCCAACCAATGCATACTAATGGCCTTGATAAAAACATCTCAGTATCATTGGTTACTGATGAAATATCCATACCTTGGGCGATGGTACAACTGCCCAGCAAAGAGATCCTGATCAGTGAACGAAAGGGAAAATTACGGGTGTTCAAAAATGGTCGTTTGTTGTCTAAACGTATCACAGGACTGCCGAATATTCATAGTAATGGCCAAGGGGGTTTACTTGATCTGGCACTTCATCCTGATTTCTCAAAAAATCAATGGATCTATTTTACTTACGCTAGTAAAGAAGGCAGCAACTCAGATAAAAGCTCAGGCAGTAATACTGCTTTAATGCGTGCTACTTTAAACATTTCAACCCTTTCATTAACCGAAAAAACCTTATTATATAAAGCTCAACCTAATTCCAAAATAGGGCGACACTACGGCAGTCGTATTATCTTTGACGATAAAGGCTTTATCTTTTTTTCTGTAGGAGACAGAGGCCAACGTGATGTTAACCCTCAAAATATAGGTAAAGATGGGGGGAAAATATATCGATTACACGATGATGGTAGAGTGCCTTTAGATAATCCATTTGTAGATAATAAAGGCTCTAAGACCGCTATATATTCTTATGGTCATCGTAACCCACAAGGAATGAGCATTGATCCTTGCACCAAAAATATTTGGTCACATGAACATGGCCCTCGCGGTGGAGATGAAGTTAATTTGATTAAAAAAGGGCTAAACTATGGCTGGCCAGAAATCAGTTATGGCATCAATTACAATGGTACAACTCTGACCGATATCACCCACAAGAGCGGCATGGCACAACCGGCTCTTTATTGGACACCTTCCATTGCACCGTCAGGGATGATTTATATCTCTAGTGATAAATATCCGTCATTAAAAGGAAAGTTCTTAATTGGCTCAATGAAGTTTTCCCATTTAGTATTGTTGACCATTGAAGACGAAACAATTGTTAGCCAAGAAAAGGTGTTTGAAGATATTGGTCGAGCACGAAGTTTACTGCAGGGGCAAGACGGTTATATTTATGTAGGTATCGATGGGGTAGGTATAAAAAGGCTTATTCCTGAATAATAATAACGTATTAGAGCAAAGGAAAAATCACAAATAGCATTGATTCAGCGGCGTTAGGAGTCATAATTATTAGTCCCGCGGTTGTAAGTGATAGCTATAGTTATCACTTACAACCTCCACCTAACTTATTTCACTGCCACAGTGCCAGCATCAGGCCTACGTGGATCAGAAACACCATAAAATATGCCATTTTCCAACATAATAGACTGTACACTGCCCATCGTTTTACCTTGTTTTACCTGCTGACCTCTTACTTGTAATAGCTTAATAGTATCAGGGCTAAAGCCCGGCTCTAATTCCAACTGATCAGGCAACCACTGATGATGTACTCTTGGTGCATTCACCGCCGCGGCAATATTCATTTGATGGTCCATCACGTTAACAAGAACCTGAAGAACCGTTGAAATAATACGGCTACCGCCTGGGCTACCCGTTACCACATAAGGCTTATCATTTTTAAAGATCATTGTCGGTGTCATTGAGCTCAATGGCCGCTTGGTCGGGGCAATAGCATTCGCTTCTCCGCCAATTAGGCCAAAACCATTAGGAACACCAGGTTTAGAGGAAAAATCATCCATTTCATTGTTCATCAAAATGCCGGTACCCGGTATCACAATGCCCGAGCCATAAGAGAAATTAAGTGTATAGGTATTAGCAACGGCGTTTCCTTGCGCATCCATAACAGAGAAGTGCGTGGTATCAGGGCTCTCATAAGGCGCTGGATTTCCCGGTTTTATTTCACTCGATGGTTTCGCCTTAGTTAACGATATTTGGTTGGCAAGCTCTTTCGCGTAAGCTTTACTCGTTAAACCTTTTACTGGCACATCAAAATGGTCAGGATCACCGAGGTATTCACTGCGATCTGCATACGCAAGCTTCATCACTTCAGAGAGAAGGTGTATTGAATCAGCGGAGCCTGCCCCAAATTCACTCATCGGAAAGTATTCCAATACATTTAGCATTTGAGCAATATGTACACCACCAGAGCTGGTTGGCGGCATAGATACTACTTTATAACCCCGATAAGTGGTTGTTACTGCTTCACGTTCGCTAACACGATAATTGGCCAAATCTTCAAGGGTAATCAAACCACCATTGCTGTTCATTTCAGCTACAATTTTTTTAGCAATTTTTCCTTGATAAAAGGCATCAGGTCCATCTTGCGCGAGTTGCTTTAAACTCCAAGCTAAATCTGGCTGTACTAATGTTTCACCCGGTTCATAAGGCACAGCATTGTTCTTATAAAATGCTTTTGTTGTTGCTGTATTTGACGTTAGCCAAACGCGGCGACTTTTTAAATTATCAGCGAGATCATATGAAACCAAAATTCCTTGTTCTGCAAGCTTTATCGACGGCTCAATAACTTGTTGCCAGCTCATGGTGCCATATTTTTTTAAGGCGTGTGATAAACCTGCGACAGTGCCGGGCACTCCTGAAGATAAATGACTAAACTGCGCTTTTTTATTATCAACATTGCCATTTTCATCTAAAAACATATCACGGTGAGCACTTTTCGGCGCCATCTCTCGGTAATCGATGGCAATAGTTTTATTTTCTTTGGCTAGATACACCAACATAAAACCACCGCCCCCCAGATTACCTGCTCGAGGTAACGTTACGGCTAAGGCAATACCGGTAGCAACAGCAGCATCAATAGCATTACCGCCTATGGCAAGGATGTCTGCACCAATTTGACTGGCTAACATACGCTGACTTGATACCATGCCACCTGTACCAATCACAGGGTGATGAATGGTGTTATAACGAACAATTGCGGAAGTTTCGTCTACATGAGCTGCTGCGTTAACAGTTAATGATGATAAAACAATAGAACTAATCATCGCCGTAACGGCAAAAGATATATTTACCAATGGGCGCTTCGATAACAGCATAGTTTATCCTTATTTTTGAAAGTCTGGGTAAAGGAGATAGACAACATCCCCTTTCATAAATTTTTTACTATTAAATCATTAAAAGATCTTGGTGAGAATATCTTCGTCACTTAAAGAAGGATGAACCTGAGTATCTAGGCTGGCGGATTGAAATTGAGATTTCATTGCTGAAACCCAATTTTTAGCTCTTGGTGTTAGCTTATCTGCTTTTGTTTGCAGATGGCCTCGAACCAATAACACCCCCATATCAGCGCCTTTATAAATATATTCTCCCGGGCCCAAAATACGTAAAAAGAATGCTTCATTCATGCCTGAAACATTACTCCAGTCGGCGGTACGGCGAATCAATTCAACATCGTTGTTGTCTGTTGTTTGCCAAATACCTGAGCGCGGCACATGATTAAGTATCCTGACATCATCACCGGTATGCTTAAAAATAACATGGCTCCAGGTGTCAAAATCACGCCATCTTTTTTGGATTTCTCGAATATTAATTTCATAATCAATACCCATGTGCTCTAACAAGTGAAACATTAATAGCGGTACTCCGCCATATTTTTGTGTCAGTAAATTAGTTATAGGTGAAGCACCACTAATACGCGGATTAAGCTCTCCTAAATACATGCGACCATCTTTTTTATCAATAAGGTAGTCAATACAAAAAGTTCCTTTATAGCCTTCTTGATATAAACGCTCACCAAATTTTTTCACCATGCGCTCTAATTTATTCCGAGCGTTGGTATTTAAAATATTAACAAAACCTTCATTGCCACACCAACCCCCTTTAAACGGAGTTAACTCTTTATGGCCAACTAATTCACTTAAAATGGGCCCAACGATAGTGCCATGTTTGGTTGCCACAGCCTCCACTGTGCCACAGCGAGGGTCAATGCGTTTCATCACTTTAATTTCTTGGCCAACAATTAATTTGGCATGCTGATGCCAATCTTTCTCAGATGAAATAAAGAAGGTCGTTTTGCCTGAGTCTCCATAAGGCGTTTGTACTACTAATGCTTGCCCTAGTTTTGCCGACTTTGCTAAAGCCCTTAACTCAGTATAGTTCTCTGCTTGACCGAGTATATTCGGCACACTGGCAACACCAGCTTCATTTGCCATTTGAGTGGTGACAATTTTCGAGTCTAAGCGGTTACGTAGTTGATGCGAGGGCATTGCCATATTAATGCCCAAATCTTTGGTAACTTGTTCAGTTTGCTGATCAAACATTACTGCTAACATATGACCGCCAGCTTCTTGTTTAGCCATATACTCATTGGTTTCTTGATGTGTTAATAAATAATTCACCACATCTTCTAAGCTGGTAAATTCTGGTCCTACTCGGTCTTTTGGCGTAAAGACACGGTGATGAACACCATCAAAGCAATCAAAATAGTTTATGTAGCGCAATGTCGGCACTAATTGTCCTAAACCAAGGATATTAAAGGGTGATGCAGAGACAAAGTAAATGGGCTTTTTATAGGTGCGAAAAAATTTATATATTTCTGTTAAACCATTAAGTTTTTTCATAGCGATATTCTCTTGTTGTTCCGTTGTTGTAGTACATTTTTATTTTTTGAGGTTATTTAATGATCAGTAAATATGCCTGTTCCAAATTCGGTATCTCACCATGGAGTTTTGCAACTTATTTTGTCTGCCTACACTTCTCAGCCAATCACTGGCCTAGGAGCAATATTGAATAAATATTTACTATCTCAATTAATATACATTTTTTAAAATTAAACGCAGCAATCGAGCCATTCCCATAGTTTGCAAGATAATAAGCTCAGGTTATGACTTCATTGGCTGTAAAAGTTTTAGCTTGATAGAACTACCCGTAAATAACTTTTTTAATCTCGATTTATGATTCAAAAAAACGCTACAGTAGCCATTTCTATTAGTAGGTAATGTGTTGGCCACTCGCTGTATTTGAAAGAGGTGATTTACCGGTTAAATACATGAGTTAACTTGAGGTTATGTGTAACCAAAAAATGACTATAGCTTGGTGTTTTAACTTCTTAATAAAGTTTGTTAAATTTCAGTCTTATACCAATTGGTATTAAAAACGTTAACGCTTGATGTAAACAATTTAGCTTCTTTGTTCAAATTCTAACGAAGTTAACCTACAGTTTATTAAATAAGCACTTATTAGGACGAACAGAACTATGAAGCCATTTGGTATTGCTGGTATACAAATGAATTTACACCATGGCAATAATGTAGACGCCATTGAAGCGCGTATAAATGTCTTGATGAGCTTATATCCATGGGTAGAAATGGTATTGGTTAGTGAACTGGCAGCTCATGGTCCCTTACATAACTACGCTGAAACTATGCCGGGCACCACAGAGCAACGTTTTTGTGATATAGCTCAAAAACACAATATTTGGTTAATACCAGGGTCATTTTTTGAGTTGCGTAATAATGCTATTTATAACACGGCGCCAGTTATCAACCCTCAAGGTGAAGTCATTGCCAGACACCGTAAATTATTCCCTTTTCTTCCCTTTGAGGAAGGTATTGCAGCCGGTGACGAATTCATCATTTTTGATGTGCCTAATGCTGGGCGTTTTGGCCTATGTATTTGTTATGACATGTGGTTTCCCGAAGTACTAAGAACCTTAACCGCTATGGGCGCTGAAGTTATATTACACCCCGTGTTAACGGGCACAAACGATCGGGACATAGAATTAAACCTTGCTCGTAGCAGCGGTGCTCTTTTCCAAAGTTATATCATCGACATCAACGGCCTAGGTGTTGGTGGTGTGGGTAAATCTTGTCTGATCGATCCAGCAGGACGAGTAATTCATCAATCAGGAGAAAGCGAAGAGTATTTAGTGGCTGAGCTTGATTTTGATTTAGTACGTCGCCAGCGTGAAGTTGGCCTACGTGGACTTGGTCAACCGTTAAAAAGCTTTAGGGACAGCAAAATTAACTTTACTGTCTATAACCAAACCTTCAATCAAAATAATTATCTAGATAGTTTGGGAGCAATGCAAAAACCATCGAAACTAGAAAAAACTAAAATGGCGATAGAGCCTAGCCTATTAACAATGCCACCTATAGAGAATAGTCTTAACACCATACCATTGGCTGAACAAACAACGATAACTGACACTTCAACACTCAGTGATATATCCGTTGAAGTGCCACTGCAAACTGTAGTCGATTTGCCTGAGGAAGAGATCAAACTTGATAGTGATAGCGAAAATAACAAGTCTGAGCCTTCTCATGTGTCTATATATGAGAGCAAAAAGGTAAAGGCAAAGATAGAACAAGAGGGAGTCACTGCTGACAATGTTAACAGTGGCTGGATAAAAGACACCGCCACTCAGCTTAAGAAATTTATAAAATTATGAGTAAACTACAGCCCTTGCTAGGATTTTCATCACAGCAAGAGCACTTTCTTGGCCAAAAATTGGCGTTAAGATACGCGCAAACTTGGCCTGCCTATCATCGGTGGATGAGTAGAGCACAGCAGCGCATTACCGCAATCCAAGGCAGAGAAAAGCTAACGCAGTATATGCCTGAGCTATTGGCTACTTATGATGGTTTATGCCATGCCTTTGGCTCAGACGAACAAACCTGTGCTTTTTTAAGTTTGTATAAGCCACCCATTTTTCGCGCGGGTTGTTCTCAAGCATGCAAAATAACCGACACTATTGAGTTAGTACGAAATTATGATTTTCCGGCTAAATTATGTGATCGGTTATTATTACACAGCAACTGGAATGGTACTCGAGTGATTGCCATGACAGATTGCTTGTGGGGTATCATTGACGGCATGAATGAATACGGATTAGCCGTTTCTTTAGCATACGGCGGCCGCTATAAACACGGTGATGGTTTTGCTATCACACTAGTATTAAGGTACATATTAGAGTTTTGCCGCAACACCAGTGAAGCGATAACAGTACTTAACAGTGTTCCCGTACATATGGCTTATAACATCACCTTAGTTGATAGTCATGGCATAGCAAAAACAGTGGTCCTTTGCCCTGGTGAGCCAAGTAAAGTTGACGGCTTAGCCTTTGCTACTAATCATCAACAAGGTGCCGTTATTGAGGATATAGATGCTATTGCCGATAGTTATGCGCGTGAGCAATTTTTATCAACACGACTCGCTGATTCTAGACAAAGTAATAACTCATTAGTTGATGTTTTTTTACAGCCACCATTATTAAGAAAGTCGAGTGACTGGCATGGCTGGGGAACACTTTACACTGCTAGGTATTTGCCTTTATCGGGTGAAGTTGAATTACACTGGCCAAATGGTCAAATACTCAAGCAGAGTTTTGACCATTTTACCGAAGGCACTACCAATATCAGTTCACCTGCATATAACTAATCTAAACTAATGGGGTCAAGAAAAAATCAAATGCTCAGGGAATAACAACACTAAGATTAAGACGGCTATTTGTATCAGAATGAACGGTATCACCCCTTTATAAATAGTGGTGGTTTTAAAGGATTTTGGTGCTACGCCTTTTAAATAGAACAAGCTAAAACCAAAAGGTGGTGTTAAGAAGGAGGTTTGTAAGTTCATTGAAATTAAAATAGCAAACCAAACCAAATCAATATTAAGAGCAATAGCAACTGGTGTTAATATCGGCACCACTAAAAAAGCGATTTCAATAAAATCAATAAAGAAGCCCAGAATAAGAATCGCTATCATCGCTAAGGCGATAAAGGTCCACTTGTCTCCCGGTAATTCCATAAAGAATTCTTCAATTAAATATTCACTGCCTGAGTAACTAAAAACCATCGCAAATGCCGTTGCGCCAATTAATACGGCAAAGACCATCGAGGTAACTTTTACCGTTTCTTTTGACACTTCATGCATTTTAGCAAAAGAAAATCCACCATAGAAAATGGATAAAATAACCGCGCCAACAGCGCCAATAGCAGAGGATTCAGTGGGTGTGGCAATACCGGTGAATATTGAACCAAGCACCGCGAGAATAAGTGTCAATGGTGGCACTATATCTTTTAGCGCCTGCACTAATAATTCGCGCTTACTCTCATTAACTATCATAGGAGGACAAAAATCTGGTCTTATTTTCCCTAAAATTACTATGTATAGAGCATAAGAAACAATCAGCAACATACCGGGAATGATTGCCGCTCTAAATAAGTCACCAACGGGCACTCCCATCACATCACCTAAGATGATAAGAATAATTGACGGTGGAATAATTTGCCCCAACGTACCAGACGCACAAATAACACCTGCTGCAGTCGGTTGATGATAGTTATTTTTCAACATCACAGGTAAGGAAATAACTCCCATGGCAACAACACTAGCACCAACAACACCAGTAGAAGCAGCTAATAAAGCGCCAACAACAATTGTTGAAATAGCCACACCACCGGGCATACCACCAAAGAGCTTAGCGGCAGACTCTAGCAGACGTTCTGCTAAACCTGTTTTTTGTAACACTATGCCCATAAATATGAACATTGGAACGGCCATTAAAATGGTATTTTCCATAATGCTCATAATGCGATATGGCATGAATTCGAACAGATCAACGCCTAAGGTTAACGCACCAACAATTAATGAGATACCGGCAAAAGTAAAGGCAACGGAATAACCGAAAAATAGACAAACTAGCGCAATGGCAAAAAGAATCAATCCTGTCATTAGTGCTCTCCTTCTTGATTCGTTGTATTACTACTATCATTGTTCGTTAGTATTTGAATTTGGCTAAGCACCACATGAATAATGGCTAAAACTAGAAAAAGTGAAGATAAGGGGATAACCGAGCGCACTATCCAACGATGCGGTAAACCACCAGGGTCTCCACTGCCCTCACCCATCGTATAAGCATCTAGGGTATAATCAATACTGTAATAAAAAATTAATAACGTAATAGGTAACGCAAAAAATATTGAACCAAAAATATTAATGAAAGCTTTTTTACGTTTGGTCATGGCATCATAAAATATATCTACCCGTACATGCGCATCTTCTTTTAGCGTATAAGCAATACCAAACATGAACATAGCAGCAAATAAGTGCCATTCTAGCTCTTGCATGCCAATGCTTACATCATTAAAAAAGTAGCGCATAATTACATCATAAAAAACATTGAGTATCATTAACACCATCAACAAACTGCAGAAATTACCAAGCATGTCGATAAATTTGCCAATTATTTTTAAACTAGTTTTCATTTTTATCCCGCAACATTTTTTATGTTATTTATCTATTATAACAACGATTCATTCTAAGCATAAAAAAAGCAGCTACCACACTATCAATAAATAATGGCAGCTGCTTTTCACACATTGTAAAACTACTTAGGATCAGTAGTATCTAAATATGCGCGATCAGATAAATTAGTCCATGCACGAACTTTTGTTTGATACTCTTGAATTGACTTAAGAATTTCTGCTGTCATTGGATCTTTAGCGGCAAATTCTTTCAATAGAACATCATTCGTTTCTTTCATTGCAGTCATCACTGATTTAGGGAAAGAGCGCATTTTAATGTTCGGATAATCTTGATTCAAGGTTGCTAAGTTTTTACCGCTTTCATGGTAAGACTGAACATACATATCATAAGCAGCGGTTTTCATTGCTACAGTTAGTATTTTTTGTAAATCTTTAGGAAGCTTGTTATAAGCTTTCTCATTTACCATGAACTGTAATTCAGCTCCTGGCTCATGCCAACCTGTGTAGTAATAAGGCGCTATTTTATGAAAGCCCATTCGTAAATCTAACGACGGACCAACCCACTCAAGTGCATCAATAGTATTGCGCTCTAGTGCGGTGTAAAGCTCACCCGCTGGAATATTGGTAGGTTTAGCACCTAATTTTGCTAACACTTCACCAGCAAAACCTGGAATACGCATTTTCAAACCTTTAAGGTCTGCAACACTGTTGATTTCTTTTTTGAACCAACCACCCATTTGATTACCTGTATTACCACCTGGGAAAGATAAGATACCGTACTTATCATATACCTTCTTCATTAACTCCATGCCACCGCCATAATAGAACCATGCGTATTGCTCTGGCGCTGTCATACCAAATGGTACGGTAGTAAAAAATAGGGCGTTAAAGTTTTTTCCTTTCCAATAATATGAAGCTGAATGCCCCATTTGATACTGGCCACTTTTAACAAAATCAAAAATACCTAGCGGTGATTTATGTTTGTTAGATGAATCAACACGAATGAGTAAACGACCATTCGACATTTCTTTTACTGTTTTGGCTAAATTTTTAGTTGCTTCACCAAAGATAGGGAAATTTGGTCCCCATGTTTCAGCCATTTTCCAGCGATACACTTTATCATCAGCTGCATTGGCCAGCCCTGATAACCCTGATAATCCTAGCGATAAAACAAGTGCTAGTTTAATAAAAACAGATTTTTTCATCTTCCTTCCTTATATGTTTACTTGTTATTTTTCTATTATTGTTTTTTACTATTTGCTAATACTAAAGACTTTTACTAATTTCACCATACGTACTAACGCCCATATTCACTAGGTAGTTATACCTAGGCATTTGGCTTGTAATGGCTATCTAATACCAATTGATAAAAAGAGGAAACAACTGCTCCCTCAATGCCCTAAATAAAAGCTAACAACCAAAGAGGTGTAAATTTATATTCAAGGCTATATTATTTATAACACATATTTTAATGACAATTGTGCATAATTTGAGTCAACGTCTTGATCATCTCTTGAGTAATTACCCACTTCAGCACCTACAGCCAATTGCTTGGTGAGATTTTTGAATAAGTTAACGCTCCATTGCGTACTTTCCATACCCGAAATATCAGCTTCGGCATGACCATAAGCAAAAGTACTTCTTAAATCTTCTGTCCAGAAATGACGGTAAGCTGCATAATAAGAGGTGGTTTCTTCTGCTTCTTCGCCAACAACATCATGCGCTGAAACAACCCCTACATAACGACCTACATTGCCACCGTGTACTTGGAAACGAAGGTCATCTTTACCAACTGTTTTAATACGACCGGCAACAGAGTAACCAATACCGGTTTCAGTATTGCCTAATTCTGTGTGCATTTGACGGCCAAGACCGGCAACAGAAACATTACCCCAGTCGCCTTTAAAGTTATATCGTGCAATAACATCGGGCACATCATCGATACTAGCATCACCACCAAAGGTGAATGGATTTTCAAGTGAAACTTGGAAGTTACCCATGGTGTAGCGTACTTGACCTTGACGTATAAACGCTAAGCCCATTGCAGGACCAGCAAAATCAGCTGTTTCAGCGATAGCACTGGTGTTCATGAACGTGGTCCACGTTTGACCAACAACTACATCTTTATATTTAATAAATGCATGACGAATACGTGGGTTAGCAGAGTTAGAGATAATTTCATTACCACCACCACCCCAAAAATCTAGCTCAATAAAGCCCATTACTTCACCATGGGTGTACTTCATATTAAAGCGAGTTTCATTGG
>Ga0209395_1000482_pt1 | contig 58158 bp, 52 predicted proteins | sample GOMGulsemesocosm_3_FD_184635 | JGI IMG/M metagenome (GOLD analysis project Ga0209395, IMG submission 184635) | Methane-oxidizing microbial communities from mesocosms in the Gulf of Mexico - GOM9D Gulf of Mexico (SPAdes) (version 2) | ecosystem: Environmental > Aquatic > Marine > Cold seeps...
AATTAAGGGGTTGAGGTGCTAGTATGTTGAAGTGTCTTATTTAATGGCGTACGAGTAATTCAGCATTAAGCGATTTTCGTTAGTGTCAACTGTTTCGCTTGAGCGAACAGTTGAATTACGCCAGCGAAGAGAAAGACCGTCTATATCTTGGAAAGCGTATTTTAGTTCAACGTTACGTTCCCACTCTGATCCATCACCGGCTTGAGCGCGCTTGATGTTGTCGCCACGGGTGTAGCGTGTCATAAAACTCAAGCCTTTTATATCTTGAAATTTATGATCAAAGCGTACTTGCCAAGAGCGTTCGTCCTCTCTGTTAAAGTCGAGTCTTTGAACCGAATTCCAGGTACTGAAGCCTGTTTCGTCATCGCCCCCCCAGCCTAGTTGGTATGCATCACCAGAAACTTCTTGGTAAGAGAAAGTTAACTTAGATGTATCATAGCTAAATTGTGCTGCGAGATTGTACAAGTCGCTATCATAATCGCTAGATACATGACCTAGTGCCATACCGTCTGACTCTGCAGTGTAATAATGAACATCAAATTTGACTGCGACTTTATCGGAGATTTGATAAGGGAATCCGAGATTGATGTAACTTTGCTGTAATATATCGTCAGCTTGGCCATGGGCGACGCTGACGCTTAAACCGTTGCCAAATGTATAACCGCCCCCAATGACTTTAACGTCGTAGTCATCGCCATTGCTGTCTGTGTACTTATCAAAGCTCTGGTTGGTTTTTGACGAGCCTCTGTCTGACCATATAGCGTAGAGGTCAGCACCTTGTATTTGAGTGGTAGCAACTACCGCCTGAGTGGAGCTGGGCGTAGAGCGTGAGTCAGAATCGTTAAGTAGTGGAGTGTTCAGCACAATACGACCCGCTTTAAGCTCGCTGTTCTCTCCCAGTTTGGCTTTGATATACGCTTGACCGATCTTGGTATAGCTCTTTTGCGAGTCGCCATCACTACGCAATAAGCCAGTGCCACCGTGTCCTTGTTCGCCATTGAGTTTTAAAGATGAAAACAAAGAGGCATCAAAACCAATAACGTTATTGATGTAGCCTGATTCGAAATTTAAACGTACACCTTGTGATAGGGCTTTTGCATCTGATTGGCCGATTTTATCGCGGTTAAAATAATAGCTACGTAGATTTAAATCAGCTTTGCTGTCCGCAAAGAAGCCGCCGCTAAGATCAGCGGCCTGAACTTGCAGGCTCATCGCAGCGAGTATTGCGCTTGAGATGATACTAGTCTTTATAATCATTGTTTACTCCAAATTAGCATTAAGTCTTGGTAGGCGCAGCTTAGGGGAGGAGTCTAGGCCAAACAAGGATTGTTATTGCGCAATGAATGTGCATTTTTGCACCCTTGAAATTATTAGGCGTAAATAGCGCCAAGAGTCTTTTTGCGCTTAACGTCAATTTACTGAGCGTAGTTATAAATGGACTGTAATTGTGATAGTTCTCTTTTCTGCGAGGTCTATTATTAGCAAGACTCCGTGCCTTTTCGCAGTTAATGCTGGCGACCAGCAATTGCCAATGACAATTTATACACACTAAAATCAGAGTAATCCGTCTCAATTTTACTTGTCCTTGGATCATTGGCCAAGACCGATAAATTCCTAGTTTGTAAAAATGATCAACTCTCATGTTCCATTGTCAGTGTATTTGCTACTATCCCACTACTGGATAGCCTCTATAGGAATGAGATCAAAGAAATGACCAAACTAAGTGTTAATTTAAATAAAATCGCCTTACTAAGAAATTCACGAGGCCGAGATTTTCCGAATGTGGTTAGCTTCGCACAGAAGTTTATGGCATTAGGTGTACAAGGTATCACTGTCCATCCAAGGCAAGACGAGCGCCATATAACTCAGCAGGATGCTTATGATTTAGGCGATTTGTTACGGGGTAATGAAGCTGTCGAATATAATATAGAAGGCTACCCATCAGCAGACTTTATGGCACTGGTGGAGGCAATAAAACCCACTCAATGTACCTTAGTGCCCGATGCACCAGATCAATTGACTTCTGATCACGGCTGGGATTTAACCAAGGATATGGCATTGGTACAAGATACTTGTGCCAAGTTAAAGAGTATGGGGGTTCGCGCTGCTATCTTTCTAGATCCAGATGTAGCACATGTCGAGCTTGCTGCTAAATCTGGTTGCGACAGGGTAGAGTTTTACACCGAATCCTTTGCGGCCACCTTTGGAGGGGATCAAGCAGCAGTGGTTTTTGCCGATTACCAAAAAGCGATTGCCCGGGCGATTGAGCTAAGTATTGAAGTCAATGCAGGGCATGATTTAGATTTGCAAAACTTGCCTAAATTTTTAGAGATAGCAGGTGTATTGGAAGTTTCAATTGGCCATGTATTAACGGTTGAATGCATTGAGCAAGGTATGCAAAGTGTAGTGGCTGAGTATTTGAGTATTTGTGAAAACAGTGCTTAATCAAACCGTTGATTAGTCGGGGGGGCTGTCACATACTTGGCCGCCCGTATGTCGGCGATTGACCAATTTTTTATAAAATAGACTATTTGAAAATTAGGGGTGTTTTAGTAAACATCCGAGATTTTTGATAAATTGTCATGTTTTAAGGTGATAAATCAATCTAGTTTACGTATTATTACGTAACAGAAAGTAACTAATAGCGAGAGTAGCGAGCTTTTATATGTATAACCTTAGTCAGTCTGTCACATGGAAAAAACTGCAACAATTAGCGCAATCATCAACAGATGAGCGTATTTCAGATGCGTTTATTAAGAATCCTAAAAGATTTGAGCAAATGAGTTTACGTCTGGATGGTCTATTTTTAGATTACTCTAAAAACTTAATGTCAGAAGAAGTGCTAACAAGTTTACTGCAACTTGCTGAGCATTCACCATTGCGTCAGCGTCGAGCGCAAATGTTCTCAGGCGATATCGTTAATATCACCGAGCAACGCCCGGTATTACATACAGCGCTGCGTAATCGCAGCGATGAACCGGTAAAAGTTGACGGTGAAGATGTGATGCCAGAGGTACGGGCTAGTTTAGACAAACTGAAAGCTTTTACTGATGAAGTACGCGATGGTAAATGGTTAGGTTATACCGGTAAAAAGATTACTGATGTGGTTAATATTGGCATTGGTGGCTCTGACTTAGGGCCCAATATGGTCTGTCGAGCGTTGCTAGAACAACGGCATGAGCGTCTAAAAGTACATTTTGTCTCTAACGTTGATGGTCTACATATTAGTAAAGTCTTAAAGTCTTTGAACACTGAAACCACTTTGTTTATCGTCTCTACTAAAACGTTTTCAACCCAAGAAACTCTGCTTAACGCCAACAGTTCTAAGAGCTGGTTTTTATTGCAAGCGAGTGAGCAAGACGTGGCGAAGCATTTTGTCGCGGTATCAACTAACCAAGAAGCGGCAATGGCGTTTGGTATCAACCCAGAGAATATCTTCGGTTTTTGGGACTGGGTAGGTGGTCGCTATTCACTGTGGTCAAGTATTGGCTTGCCTATTGCGCTGTCAATCGGTTACGAAGGTTTTATAGAGTTGCTTGAAGGTGCTTACGAAATGGATCAGCATTTCATCAACGCCCCGCTTGAAAAAAACATGCCGGTATTAATGGCATTAATTGGCATTTGGTACATCAATTTTCTAGGCGCCGAAACTCAAGCAATCCTCCCTTACGATCAGGCGTTGCATCAGTTGCCGGCATTCTTGCAGCAGTTAGATATGGAGAGTAATGGTAAGTCGGTTGATGTTGATGGCCAGTTGCTCGATTACAAAACGGGACCTATCGTATGGGGTCAAACGGGCTCTAACGGTCAGCACGCTTTTTTCCAATTGTTGCATCAGGGCAATCGTTTTGTACCGGTCGATTTTATCGCTACGCTTAACGTCGGGGGAAATAATACCGATCACCATTTCGCGCTACTTACCAATATGCTGGCGCAGGCCAATGCATTTATGGTGGGAGATCAAGGCAACGATACTCAAGCCCATGTCAATTGTCCGGGTAATCGTCCCAGTAATGTCCTGCTCTTGGATGAAATGACGCCACGCAACTTAGGCGCGCTGATTGCACTCTACGAGCATAAAGTCTTTGTACAGGGCGCTATCTGGAACATCAACTCATTTGATCAGTGGGGTGTGCAGCTAGGAAAGCGGCTAGCGACTGAAATAAGCAGTGATATCAAAAATAAGAGCGCTGATTTTGATCCATCCACGCAAGGTTTGATGAACTTGATTAAAGAACACATTAGCTAATAGTCAAGACTGGGGGCTCTGCTGGTTATAGGCAGCAGAGGTCTTGGTTATATCAGGCTGCTAAGGAGAGCAAATATAGAGTTTAGGATCTATCAGCGAGTTGTTTTCTCGGCGACTTGCTGATTAAAAACTATTATCTTAGTCCCTCTAGTTATTTTTCAAATAGCCGTCGATACCGCTCTTTGATGTTATCTATTTTGTTGAAATTTTGCCTAGGTTTCACGCCTTCCCTGCTGCGCAATTATCACTGATTTTTCTATCCCTTACTGACGGTTGATGAGTCACCAGCTCGCCGTTTTTTCTCAATATTGGCGGTGCCAATAGGGCATTATTGCAATCCCGTTAGCTAACTGTTGACTACAAAAATAGTTGCTAGCAGCGCTATTGCATAGGTTGTCTGATATGGCTTAATAAGCTCATGTTTATGCCCTTATTAAACCTAAATGGTTATATGTTATATGTTGTATATATGAATTGTTGCAATTTATATATGAAGCGTATATCTTGTGGCTTATAAACACTGAGGTATTCCTATGGGCATAGTCAAAATATCAGATCAATTACACGAAGAGCTTAGAAAATCTAGTCAAGTGATGTCTCGTTCAATTAATGCACAGGCCGAGTTTTGGATAAAAACAGGCATGTTGGCAGAGCTTAATCCCCAGTTGAGTTACCGCGAGATTATTCAACAGCAGTTGCGCAAAGAGCAAGTGGCATTAGAGGAGATACTCATTGAGTCTCGCTAACCAAGTGATCATTAAAAACGAGTCTGAAATTGCGCTAATGCGTCACTCTGGACAGCTATTAGCCCGAGTCTTTAATATGCTTGATCAGTTTGTAAAAGAGGGCGTTAGTACTATGCAAATTAACGATGTAGTCGAAGACTATATTGTGAATGAGCTACAGGCCCGTCCAGCAAGTAAAGGACAATATGGTTATAAATATAGTCTAAATACCTCGATTAATGATGAAGTATGCCACGGGATGCCAAGCGCAGAGCGCTTTTTAACAAGTGCTGATATTATCAACGTTGATATTACCTTAGAAAAAAATGGCTTTATTGCAGATTCTAGCAAAATGTATGTGTTGTCTGATGCAAGCCAAGCAGCACAGTCGCTAGTACAGCAAACATACGATGCACTGTGGTGTGGTATCAATGTGGTAAAGCCTGGGGCTACCTTAGGGGATATAGGGTATGCAATTGCAAAAAAAGCGCGTCGAAATGGTTACTCTGTGGTGCGTGAGTATTGTGGGCATGGCATCGGTCGTGAAATGCATGAAGCGCCTAATGTGTTGCATTACGGCAAGCGCGGAGAGGGATTGAAGTTAGTAGCGGGTATGATATTTACGATTGAGCCGATGATGAATCAGGGGGCAGCGAAAGTCAAAACAGAGAAGGATGGATGGACGGTAGTGACTAGTGATAGACAGCTATCAGCTCAGTGGGAGCACACTGTATTAGTGACACCACAAGGCCATGAAGTACTGACTTTGAGGGAGGAGGAGTGTCCATAATTACTTGTCAGGGTCCAGAGGCAATGCTCTGTGTCACGGACCCTATTATACCGCGTTGCTAATCATAAGCTGTTGTATTGGGCCAAATGATGCAGCATTCATTGAAACGTCGTAGCGAGGCTTTTCGCTTGCCGATTTTTGTTGTTGACTGAAGCGTATTTTGAAAGCGTAAGTAATTGACCTATACTCTTAGTATGGGAAATACATTAGGGACGAAATTGTCAGAAATAGGGAACTTTGTTCGCCATTGTGGAGCAAAAAGCGTCAATGCATTATTGATTGTCTTGCTGCTTGCTGTGTTGTTACTCAGCGGGGAATTACAGGCAAAGCAAATTAGCTTAACGCTGCCAAGTTTTCGAGATGGTAGTCACCAGTATTATGTCACTTTATTAAGCGAAGTGTTGAAGTCTGCAGGACATAAGCCTGTGATCACTTTAGTGCCGGAGATGCCGCAGAGCCGGGTAACCCACGAGCTAAAGCGCAATAAAATCAGTTTGTATTGGCTGTTAAAAACGGAGAAAAGAGATCAGCAGTTTTCTTCTATTGATGTAGGTTTGACCGGTGGTTTAATTGGCCAACGTATCTTGTTTATTCCGAAAAACCGACAACAGCAGTTTGAGGGAATAGAAAATTTGGCTGATTTTCGCGCCCTTGATAAAGTCGGTGGCTTTGGCGCGAACTGGTATGATATTGATGTTTGGCAAGAAAATAAATTGAAATATCAAACTGTTAGTGGAGACTGGCATAAAATATATAAGATGTTACAGCTTGAAAACAGAGGCATAGATTATTTTTCACGTGGGGCTATCGAAATTCTTGCCGAGTCTAAAATGTACCCGTATTTGCAAGTAGAGAAAAACTTATTACTGCAATATGACAGGGATTTTGTGTTCTACTTAAGTCCTAACTACGCCAAGTATAAACAAATTATCAATCAGGCATTTGCGTTGGCTAAGCGCAGTGGTCTTCTGCATATTTTGCAAACAAATCATTGGCAGAATGATATTGTCAAACTAAACCTCAATAACAGATTAGTCATTAAGTTGAACAATCCTGGATTGTAACTATTAATAGGCTGTGATGCGCTAAGCTATACCTGTCGTATAAAAGTGGTATCGGTCGTCTTAATTTTCAGGGTTGATCAACGCCGTCAATACGTGGTCTTGCCATTTTCCTGCAATCTGTAAATAGGATTTAGCATACCCCTCGCGCTCAAAACCTACCGCTGATAAAGTTTTTTCGCTGCGTGTATTGTCAGGGATATAGTTGGCCATAATCCGATGAAATTTAAGCGACTCAAAAACGTAGTGAGTCGTTGCCTTGAGGCACTCTTGCATCAGTCCCTGTCCTTGGTGCTCATGACAAATAGCGTAGCCCAAGTGGCACGCTTGCAGCGGTCCACGTACTGCATTGGCAAAATTACACACGCCTAGTACTTTGTCATTGCTTTTATTGAGCAGTACAAAATAAAACGCCGATTGTTGCTTAAAGGCAAGTAGTGCGTTTTTTATGCGCAGAGTGATTTCAAATTCAGAGTAATAACTACTGTCACGATTTGGCTCCCATTTAGCCAAATGTTGTTTGTTGCGCAAAAGGTACTGCTTTAATAGTGGGAACTCTTCGGGCTTGAGCAGGCTTATATTGAGTCTGTCAGTCTCGATAACGCAAATCGGCATAGTGCTTCCGTGTATGTTTAAACGATAAAGGTAGCTGCTGTGATAGTAACTTACACATAAAAATGCTGCGGGAACAGTGATAAGTTAAAAATCCTCGCTTATAATAGGCAAGTCATTAATGAGGAGTAATATATTCAACTCCCTTGCTGTCTTTTTGCTGTGTTGATGAAATCACTAAAGGGTATTTTCAGAAAAAAAACGGCCGACAATAATAATGCATTTGTCTAACCTTGGGATGCGGTTGAGCATATTTTTAGATATTGCTAAATAGCGTTGTCGCACCCAGTTACGGTGGGGTTTATTAGCTCAGCATAATGAAGCGCTGCACTGAAAGGGTGGTTCTGTTTTAGGAATATTTGATCGATATTTACCTGGTTTATAACGATTGCTAGCGATCCGCTTGTCGCCACTAGTTTAATTGTTGGTCTGCAGCGATGAATATTTGTTATTACATGGAAAAGTTAGTCACAACCGGTTCGGCTGTGACTAGCGCTATTATTTAAGCAGGCCAATTTCTTGGTAATAACGTTGCGCACCTTGGTGTAAGGGCATGTTCATATCTTCAAACGCGCTGTCTAAATTGATACTGCGTAGCCAAGGTGAATGTATTGCTTGCTGCTCGATGTTTTCCCAGAAAGCTTTGGTCATATGGTAAATGGTCTCTTTAGATGTTTTGGCGTTAGTCGCAATGCCGACAGTAACGCCAATGGTGTAAACAGGGTGCTCGTTGACTTGGTTGGCACCGTAAGCATCCGCTGCCAGTGAAGTCATTTTATAGCCAGGTTTGGCGATTAATTTCTTAATAATGTCATTGTTTTCAATATCCTGTTTCGGAATGCCCAAAAATCGTACCTTGTTGGTGAGTGCGATTTGGCTGATAGTGGGGCTAGGGGCATTGGTTGGATTGAAGTAGACGTCTATATTTTTGTCTTGAAAAGCTTGAGAGGCCGAGTCCCAGCCAAGCTTAACTGAAGTGTAATCTTTGCCGGCCTTAAGGCCAGTGACTGCGTTAATCATTGTCTCTACTGTGCGCCTAGCGACGCCGCCGGGTGGTCCTGCAAATACACGTTTACCTTTAATGTCAGACATCGAGTGGATCCCTGAGTCAGCATAGACCACGGATTGGTAGAGCCCCATGGGGAAGTTAAATACAGCTCTGAGGTTCTCAGAGAGTGTTTTGACGTTTTTTATCTTCTTATACATCGCCAACTGATTGCTCATCAAGTGGTGCAGGGTGGGCGAGGTCATGTAAAAATCAGTTTTCCCCTTGGCGGTATTGAGTGCGTGCTTAGTAGCTGCGCCCGTCGCATTCACGGTTATATGGTACTGTGGTAGTTGCTTATTGATAGTGCTGGCAAAATTGCTCATCACCATATAAGGGGTAGTCCCCGGGCCTAACGTTGACATCCTAAAGTTCTCGGTAGCGCTGATATGTGTGCTAGCTGGGGTGATCATTAGTGCGCAAAATAGGCTGCTCATGATAGTTCTTATGTTGAAAGTGCGGGGTTGGTTCATTGTATGCTCCATGCTGTTATATTAAGTATAGTGTTTGTTAAGGGTTCGTTTTCTCTGGTGCTCACTGAATGTGACAAATATGGCAGTGGCAATGGCGAGTAATTGACACCATTGGTTGGGGTAGATGGAAATAATACCCGCTGCGGCGTACAGCCAGCGAATAGCTGTATCGCATTCAAAACTTGCATATATCAACCGTACTGATAGTGAAGTAAAAAATAGCGCTATGAACAGCTCAATCAGCTCGAAATGCTGGTTCACTAACAGTAGTGAAGGATGAAATATAAAGGCAAAGGGAATAATGAAGCCGATAATGGCTAAGCGAAGAGACGTGACGCTAACAGAGAGTGGATTAGCTTGTGCAATAGGCGCCGCTGCAAAAGCTGCTAGCGCAACTGGCGGGGTGACAGCAGATAATACTGCGTAGTAGACGACAAATAGATGCGCGGCTATTGTCTCGACGCCGAGCGCTTCAACAGCGGGTCCCATGACTAAAATTATGATTAGATAAGCGGGCACTGTGGGCATACCCATACCTAGTACCAGGCAGCCCAGTGCCATCAAAATGAGTGAGAGCAATAAATTACCGGCAGCGATATTTTCTATCGCTTGTGCAAACTGCAATCCTAAGCCAGTGTTGTTCATCACCGCAATAATGATTCCAACAGCGGCAACCGCGATGGTAATAATGGCACAAGATTTTGCACCATTAACCACAATCTGCCACAGTTTATGTGGTTGCTTGAGTATGCTTGGCTGAACCAGAAAGCCTATGAAAATCGCCATGATTAAGGCCCAACCGCCTGCTAGTGCAGGGGAGCTACCATTAACCATGAGTATCACAATCATTCCCAGAGGGATGATAAAGGGTAGGCTGTTCAGTTTTTCTGCAGTGTTTAAAGGGCTGCTGGAAGTGCTGGTAGCGGCGGATAAACCGGATTTTTTTGCCTGCGCACTAATAAAGGCAAATAAACTGACGTAATAAAAAATTGCCGGTATCAGGGCTGCAAGGCATATCTCTAGGTAGGGAATGCCTGTGACATCGGACATGATAAAGGCAACAGCACCCATGATTGGAGGCATTAGCTGGCCGCCACTGGAGGCTGCGGCCTCAACGGCACCGGCAAAAGTGGCGCTGAAGCCACGTTTTTTTTATCATCGGGATAGTGATGACACCCGTGGCGACAACATTGGCGACAGCGCTACCAGATATAGTGCCAAACAAACCGCTAGCTAATACAGCAGCATGGGCCTCGCCACCGGGGAGGCGGCGCGTTAAGGTCAGTGCCATTTTTAATAAAACATCGCCAACCCCGAGTGCTTCCAAGACTGCGCCAAATAATATAAAAACTAAAATGGTGGATGTGACAACGGCGATAGGTCTGCCAAACACTCCGTCAAAACTGTACCAAATAGTCGTGAGTAATTCGGCTAAATCTATGCCAGCATGCCCAAGAGGGCTGGGGAGTGCTCCTCCGTAAAGAGCGTAGCTAAATGCAATAATGCAGACTACTAACAGCGGGATGCCAATGATGCGTCGCACTAATTCGGCGAGCGCTGCTAAGCCGGCAAAAGCATAGAGAATATCGGCCTTTTCCAGTTCATATAAACCGCTTTCTAGCTCATTTGCTACCCAAAAATAGCGGTAACTTGCGCTGAGCACGGCTGTTATTAACACTACCTCTAGTAGTTTTTTTGCTCTACTAGAGTGCGTATCTGTTACGCTTTTCAACAACAAAATGACGGCAGCTAAAGTGAAGCAGCCGACTCTGATCAAAGTGTCGTCATAAATACCCCAAAAGGCGGTGTAAATTACCCCCAGGACCATGCTGAGATAGAGCGGTGCGCTGAGTTTTGTCGCTAAAGCGGATAGGTGCATGTTTGCTCCATTATTATTATTTGATAGTTGCGCTCAATTAGCCGGCAGGGTATTGATTTAGGGAGTTGCAAGCGTCATTACTATTTACCACAGGCCAAATAAATACCCTCTCTCTTTGGCTTTGCCAGTCCTTTGTGCCACTACTTCATTGCTAATAGTAGTGCGTACATTACGAGTTCTGTACCAATCAAATAGCGCGTTTTGTAGTCGCTGGCTGACGTCTTGGTAACAGTCATCGTCACTGAGGTTTTGTTGCTCTAAAGGGTCGCTGTGTAAATCAAATAGCTGTGGTTGAAAATGTTCGTAATGGATGTATTTATAACGTTTATCTGTGATCATCACGGCACGTGCTTGATCGGGGCCTAGTGCGAGGTCTAAGCGGGCGTGACGCCAGGAATAATCCGCTTCAGAGATTGCATATTGTCGCCAAGGTTGGCTTTCAGGGCGCTGATAGAGAGTGTTGATTAATGATTTACCTTCAACCAAGTGCGGGCAGGCTGTGGCTCCCGCTATCTCCATAAAAGTAGGTACTAGGTCTATGGCTTGTACAAGGCGGTTATCTACAGTGCCTCTAGTGGCATCGGCACAAGGGTTGGGGTCGCGAATAATCATGGGTATACGGGCACTTGCCTCGTGGAATAGCTCTTTTTCGCCCAGATGATGATCACCTAAATAATCGCCGTGATCAGAAGTGAATACGATGAGAGTATTGTTGTACTCCCCAATGTTTTTAAGGTGCTCAAAGAGGCGTTTGAGCTGATCGTCAAGCTGCGTAATTAAACCCATATAGGCCGGAATGACCCGCTCGCGTACTTGCGATTTCGAAAAATTGAGTGATTCATCGTGCTGCATAAAAGCGGCGATGACAGGGTGAGGGTTGGCATATTCAGCATCCGTGCTATTAACCGGTAGTATGTCATTCGCGCTGTACATATTGTGATAGGGGGCAGGTGCAATATACGGCCAGTGGGGTTTGATATAGCTTAAATGCAGGCACCAAGGCTGATCGGGGCAGTCATTGATGAAATCAATCGCACGATTGGTGGTGTAGGTTGTTTCTGAGTGCTGCTCATGGACCCGAGCAGGTAAGTGGCAGTTGCGCATATACCAACCGCTGAGTGTATCTCCCTCGTTGCTTTCTACTGAGTTTGCCCAGCTATGCCAAGGATTATTGCCTGGGTAGCCCTGTTGATTCAGGTATTTATTGTAGGCTAAATCGGGAGAGGCGCTCTGGTCTGGGTGCAAGCCATCGTCTCGTGCAAAAGGTTCAAAGCCACATTCACTGACCAATACCCCTCTTGAGGAATGAGGGTCAATTCCTAAGCGCTGCATGTTTTCTGCGTCGCTCTGCATGTGTGTTTTACCGACTAGTGCAACTCTATAGCCCTGTGGTCGCAAATAGTCACCCAACGTGATCTCGCTTATTTTTAGCGGTACGTTATTGTAAGTGGCTCCGTGAGAGCTAGCGTAACGACCAGTGTAGAACGACATGCGAGATGGGCCGCAGACAGGTGCTTGGGTATATGCTCTGCTAAAATTGACTCCGCTTTGGGCCAGTGCATCAATGGTGGGGGTTTTAATGCTCGGGTGGCCGTTACAGCCTAAGTAATCAGCTCTTAGCTGATCTGCCATTATAAAGAGTATGTTAGGTTTTTTGCTCATTGTTGACTCGCTATGTACGGTGTTAATTACAAATTTAATGTATAGCTAATTAATCATTAGAAAGTAGCAAAGCAGAAATATAAATGTAAGCGCATGTTTCACTAGGTGAAATGTGAATAATGGTGTGAAAAAATATGAGAGGGTTAAAGAGTAGTGCCTAATTCATCAGCTGCTTTGCGCAGGCTAGGATAGAATTGCTGTTCAATTATTTTAGGGGTCGCGACTCCCATTGGCCAAGTGACCGAGAGTGTCGCGCAGATTTTAGAGGCGTCAAATACAGGAACGGCAATCGCCTCTAAGTACTGGTTATTATTCGTGGCTTTGCCATAAAATTTAACCTCTCTTATTCCATAGCCACGCTCGCGTGTCTCTTTGAGTAGTCGATCTATCCAGCGCTGGTCCATAGCAAGTCTAGCTTCTTTGCCAGCTGTTTTTTTCAAACCGCTGAGAATATCATTGCGTTCTTGGTCTGTGCAGAAAGCTAGATATGCTCGGCCAATGGCAGAATATAGGAAGTGCGGACGGGTATCGCGTATTTTTTTGTTGACGATAAAGCTGGCCTGAGGGCGAGTAGATTCAACCAATCTCATTGTTAATTTGTCTCGTACAGCGACATCAGTTGGCCAGTGTAAGTTGTGTTCTATCTGTCTTAAAAATGGTGTGGCTAATTCAGCCAGAGTACTATTTTCCTCTAGGCTAGTGCTGTTTTGCTGCATGACAACCGAGAGTCGATATCTATGATCGGCGGTTGATTTTATGACCCAATGTGACTCTTGTAATGTTTGTAATATACGCAGTAAAGTCGCTTTGTTGATATCTGTCTCAAGATGCAGCTGCGCCAGAGAGGCGCTGGTGGTAGTACGTAATACATCGAGCACTTGCAAGCTGCGAGATACTGCCATTATCGACTTAACCATACATTACCTTCGTGAGTGCGCTGTTAATGCGCCAGATTTCTCAAAACATGAGCGACATGATTATGCCAGCGAATTGACAAGCTGTCAGTTATTGAAGGTTTTTCCGTCGATTTTTAGGGCCGTTACATATTGTATAATCATGTTCTTTGCTGGTAGGACTTGGTTAACCAGCTAAGGTGTTGGGCGGATGTTAATGCTAAAGCTTTACCTTTTTTATAAATAAGGATTAGGCGATCGGCCTATTTGTTTAGTAGTACACAAAATAAAAGAGTACCGCGAGTTTATGTAAGATAGGCAGGTGTGTAAAAAGAGGCTCGTGAATGTTAATAAAATTGGTAGCGGAGATAGGATATTAACTTAAGGTCATTGTCAGTGCTTGTGGAGAGTTAAGATCGATAGAATAGTTAACTGCATGGTGTTAAGAGGGGGGTGAGAAGGGATTGAGTTTTAATAAATAGAAAATGAAATACTATGCAACAGCATTAATAATTAAAGTGAGTATGGATATCGGGTTTGGGTATATTATCTAAGTAACAATTTAAACAGGTAGGGGTAGACGATTTTTTAACGCTTAGGCAGTATCAGAGCACTGTTATCAGAGGTGTATTGGATTGTTTTAAGGACAATAATATTGTTATGACAAAGTTGGTAGCGGGGGCAGGATTTGAACCTACGACCTTCGGGTTATGAGCCCGACGAGCTACCAAGCTGCTCCACCCCGCATCAATGTCAGCATATAAATGCATAACTAACTTTTTCTATCCATCGGTGCTTAGGTTAAATGTTAATCAGGCCTTCGCTAATGTAATAAAGAATTATCATTCAAAATTACACTTTCCAATTTTGTAATGGTAGCGGGGACAGGATTTGAGCCTATGACCTTCGCCAGTGTTTATAAAGAGCTGAGCTCAAGTATTCACACTTTCCAATTTTGTAATGGTAGCGGGGACAGGATTTGAACCTATGACCTTCGGGTTATGAGCCCGACGAGCTACCAAGCTGCTCCACCCCGCATCAGTGTCACTGTATAAAACGCATGACAATTGGTTATTGGTGGCTCAGGTTATATATTAATCTATTACCTTTACCAGTGTATATGAAGAGCTGAGCCCTAGCATTTACACATTCCAATTATTTATTGGTAGCGGGGACAGGATTTGAACCTATGACCTTCGGGTTATGAGCCCGACGAGCTACCAAGCTGCTCCACCCCGCATCAATAAATATTCAGTTTAAGTGTTTATATGTAAAATATAAAAATGGTAGCGGGGGCAGGATTTGAACCTACGACCTTCGGGTTATGAGCCCGACGAGCTACCAAGCTGCTCCACCCCGCATCAATAAAAACACTTTCTTATCTAAGTCATTGATAATCTTAAATAATTATTAGTTAAAGTGTTTCCTCTCAAACTGTGGAGCGAAGTATACAGCCTTCTGATGGCCCTGCAACTATTATTTGTTTTATTTTAGAATAAAGAGAATAGGAGGATCTTTTAGCTGGAAGTTTGATCAACTGTGGCTTGTGCCGCGGCGAATAGCACGCTTTTGACTATTAATAATAAATTGGCATATCAAGCGCGAATCAGTAGATGTCAGATCAACTAAAGCACCGCTGTATATCGGTGCATCTTGGCGAAGCACTTTCAATGCGCACTCAATACGGTGTGTTTCTTCTATGCCAAAATCTAGTACGATTTTATAGGTAGCTTTTTTGACATTGCCGACAAATTTAAATGCTATGCCATTCCCAGATATATTGACCACCTCCACTTTTTTTCCGGCAATCGTCAAGGTGATGGCATCTTCTTCGCTAGGAGATAGGCGAAATTCACCGCGGTTGGTTTCATCTAAATCTTCAATTTCAAATAATGGTTTTTTCATGGTGATATTCGCTCAAGTACAAATTCAATTCTTCTGTTTTTAGCACGTTGCTCTTCGCTGTCATTGCTGTCAACTGGGAGGGATTCTCCATAGCCTGTTGCAGTGACTCTATTGGGGCTCATTCCGCCACGAACAAAATAGCGCAGTACCGTGGTTGCCCTTATTGCTGAGAGTTCCCAGTTAGAGGGGTATCTATTGGTGCTGATTGGAATGTTGTCAGTATGGCCGCCAATAGAGAGCTCAAAATTGTGGTTTTTTCTGATTATATTACCAATACCGTCCATAATTGGCATGGCTTCGCGCTTAAATTGCGCTGAACCTTTATTGAAAAAGAGGTCACCACGCACGTTAATGATTATTTTATCATCTTTTTGGGGTGATACTTTAGCATCTTTTTCGGTTGCCGCTTTTTTGACTAAATCTTGTACCGCTTTGGAGACACGGGCCATGTCTTGTTTTTGTTGAATCGCGTCACGACTTGGTGCTGGTTTAGCTGGCGCGACTGAAAAAGGAGTAGCGATTTCAGGCTTTTCTTCTTCTAATGGAGCTTGTTCTTTTTCGCCAGTCTCTGTGGAAGGATCTAGCGAGTCAGTCGGTACGGTACCTATTTCCACTTTTGTTGAATCTTTGATATCCTTTGATCCAGCTCCAGCGCCTGCTCTGGAACCTTGTCCGGTACCTTTTAGAGCTGCCTTTACAGCGTCAATAGTTTCTTCAAAAGACTCTTCTTTTACGGTAGATACAGAAAAAAGCAATATAAAAAATACCAGCAATAAAGTGACGAGATCAGCAAATGTGACGATCCAGCTATTGTCGTCTTTATCTTCATGTAAAGTGATTGCCTTGTTCATGAGTCAGTTTTTACTCTTTTTCTGCAAAAATAGCAGCACGTTGGTTTTCTGGTAAATACGCTGATAGCTGTTCATAGACATGAGCCCATTGATCGTTAGTGAGAATGCTAATGCTTCCCTCACGGATAATTTCTAGATTGGTCACTTCGGATAGGGTTCTGGCGCGAAGTTTGCCTGCGATAGGTAAAAAGACCATAGTTGCTAATAATGATCCATAAAAGGTGGTTAATAGTGCTACCGCCATTGATGGGCCGATTGTCTCGGGGTTATTAAGCTGACTGAGCATCTGGATTAAGCCGATTAAGGTGCCGAGCATGCCAAAGGCCGGTGCGTAGCTGCCCATTTTTTTGAAGACGTCTTGTGCGGCAAAGTGCCTAGCCACTAGTGAGTCAATTTCATTTTGTAAGGTGTTGCGTATTACTTGTTCAGAGGCAGCTTCCGCTAATAAATTGCAGGCGCGTTTTAGTACCTTAGAGTCAGTTTTGATGTGTGTCATTTTAAGCAGGCCGTGACGATGGCTAATTTTACTCAGCTCAATCATCGTGTCTATCATGTCAGAGGCGTTGGTCTTGTCTCTAGTGAAAACAAAATAGGCGGCTTTAAACCCGTTTAGTACATCTTTAAAAGGGACAGTGAGTAGGGTGGCTGCCAATGTACCGCCTGCCACAATCATGAGCCCTGGGATATTGACAAATACATCGGGTGTGCCGCCTAGAAAAATGGCAGATACAATCAGCGCGATGCCCGATATAATACCGATAAGTGAAGCGAAATCCATGGCTTAGTGTTACCTTCGTGTTTATATAATAAAGTAAGTGTAGCAATAAAAAAGCATTATTGGCACAAGCTGAATGTTAAAAATAGGACGTAATGCGAGTATATGACGATTAAAATTCATCTAGGATTGGCTCAGTGGCATCACAGTCAGTGGTATCAGTCAAAATCTTCATCTAGTGGTAGTTTGTCTCAGTATTCTCGCTACTTTTCGTCGGTTGAAGGGAATAGCTCATTTTATGCATTACCCCGTCTCGCTAATCTTAAAAACTGGTATGACTCAACCCCTGAATCTTTTAAATTTTGTTTTAAATTTCCTAAAGAAATATCGCATAAACAAAGTCTTATACATTGTTCACGGCTGGTTGGTGAATTTCTGAACCGAATTTCTGTGTTAAATGAGAAATTGGGTGTGATTTGGTTGCAATTAGGGCCTCATTTTAGTGCAAAAGATTTTTCAAGGCTTGAGTTTTTTATTCAAAATTTACCTAAAGAGTTTAATTATGCAGTGGAAGTGCGGCATATGGATTATTTTAGAAAAGACGATGTGGAGCGTCGGTTTAATCAATTGTTAACAGCCCATCAAGTAGATCGTGTCATCTTTGATACTCGCAGTTTGTTTGCCTGTGAGAAAAACAATGCTCGGTTGGATGTTGCAACACGTGAAGCGCTCCTGGTAAAGCCTCGTGTACCTACGCATGTCATAAATACCGGTTGTCATCCCTTTGTCAGGGTAATTGTGCCTATGCATCGCCAATTGGGTGTCTGGGTTCTGCGTCAGTGGGTGGATAAAGTAGCGCTTTGGCTGGCGCAAGGTGTAGAGCCTTATCTGTTTTTCCATACACCTGATAATGCGCAGGCGCCACAATTGGCCATCGAGTTTTATAATATGCTGCGCGCGCGCGTGCCTGCTATTGAATTGTTGCCGAATTGGCAAGAAGATGATGTGCAAGGTGATTTATTTTAAGTGTCTAGGCTAAAGTTGTACTAGAGAGAGGTGTGTTGTGCTGTTAGTTTTATCTTAATGGGTTTAGAGATGAGGTACTGAAGTCGCTATGTGTGAGATAGATAGTATAACCTTCTTGGTTATACTATCTAAAGAGGCACTAATTAAGTGCGTAGGATTGAAACATCTTCCGCTTGTAGACCTTTGTCGCTGTCACGCGTATGAAATTTTACCTGCTGTCCTTCACTTAAAGAGCGATGGCCGCGACCGCGAATGTTGCGAAAATGTACAAAAACATCATCGCCATTTTCACGGGTGATGAAACCGAAGCCTTTTGATACGTTGAACCACTTGACTGTGCCGTGTTCACGATCATCATCTTCAAATTCGTCTTCGTCATCGTATTCTGCACCATTTTCCCTAGGCGCGCTAACGTTTGAATCTGATGTGTTGTTGGCATTGAATGCGCTTAACGCACAGCTTGCGAAAACGACTGCAAATATGATGACTAATACATTTGCTTGATATGCAATTGTTAGGTCTGCGAACTTGTTTAATAAAAACGGAATTAATGCAGCTGCGATGGCACTAGCGATGATGCTGCGGATAAGTTGATTACCACTCATTGAATATTCTCTTATAGTTAGAAATTGATTAAGACATACAAAAGCCGCGCCGGGTTAGTCTAGTGATAGAACTTAAAAATTTAGACGTAGCACAATAGCGGAGCAGAAATAGATATACAGATATTTTTGTTGGAATTCAATGAAATTGTGAGTGGATCGGTGGGGAGTTGTATTGTCTTAGTTGCAGTTGTATAAAATAGGTCATTTAGTCGATAGAATAGATTCAATATAAAACTTTATGCAAATGATACACATTTATATTCATAGCTGGCAAATAATGCTCAGCCTAAATTATTAAAGGTCTAGTCAAAAGTTTGAGGGGTTCGATACTTGATAGGGGGGTTAGTTATTATAAATGGCTATATTTAGTAGTGTGTCGATCAAATTAACGCAGGGGCTGTAAATTGATGTTTCTTGATGGGAATTAATTGGCATGATCCCTCATGTTTTGATAGGTGGCGAGCAAAAGGCACGTTATTATGTGGCAAACTTTTATTAGAGATAGAAATGGAAGATAGAATTTCTGAATTAGAGTCCCGAGTGGCTTTTCAAGAACAAATGATAGATGAATTAAATAGTGTTGTTGCAAAGCAAGATCAAATATTGATGAATTTGTCTCAGGTTGTGAAAATTCTCAATCAAAAAGTCAATAGTGGTCAGCTTGATGAGGCTGTGTCTGATGAGGTTGAGCCGCCGCCACCGCACTATTAATTGTCAGTCCCTTGTGGGTATTGTTAGCTATTTGTGAATTAGGTTTTTGTTTATGAGTTTGATTGGAAAGTGTCTCAATAAACTATTTGTTAGTGCTAAAGTGCTAGGAGATGAGCATTTGCGCATTGGTTCAAATGTTGTTTATATTCTTGAGACGTCTCGCTCCGAGCACATGCAATTGCTTGCGCAATCCCTGAAAGAGCAAGGGGTTGTTGTTAGCTCGCGCGATTTATTATCTGTCGATAAAAAAGCCACTAAAGCGATGCGGTATCGTTTGGAGTCGCTGGTTGAAAAGCTAGAATTTGGCGCGTTGCAGGCGGATATTAAAATAGTACCTGTGACCATTTATCATGGGCATTTTCCCCATCGTACTTCCTCGTGGTGGAGAGTGGTCTTTTCTGAGCGCTGGGGGCCAAAGGGGTGGTGGGGTCGTCTGGTTCAATTGGTGGTGAGTGGACGCCAGACTTTGTTGCAATTAGATAAGCCCTTTTCGCTCAAAGAGTTGATGAGTGAAAATCAAAATCAACCGGCAGGTGTGACTGCTAGTAACATTGCAAGTTTAATGCAGCGTCATTTTGCTGCCCGCCGACAGGCGACATTTGGGCCGGACCTTTCCAGCAGAAAGCAGTTGCTTGAGCGTATTGTGAATCAATCTGATGTGCAGCATCAAATACAATTACACAGTGAGCAAAAGCAGCAGAGTTTTGAGAAAAGCGAAAGATATGCTCGTCAACAAATCAATGCTATAGCAGCTAATGTAAGCCCTAGCTTTGTTCGCATTGTAAGCTCTGTATTAGGTTGGTTTTTTGCACGTACCTATCGCAGAGTAAATGTTAAAGGCATTGATAAAGTGAGAGTGCTGGCCAAAGATTACCAAACAGTCTTTGTGCCTTGCCATCGCTCTCATATGGATTATGTGTTGATGTCTTGGATGTTGCATAATCAAGGGTTAATGATTCCGCATATAGTGGCTGGGGATAACCTTAATGCTCCAGTGCTCGGGCGTTTTTTGAAAATGGGAGGGGCCGTTTTTATGCGTCGCTCGTTTTATGATGACCCGCTGTATGGTTTATTGTTTAAAGCTTATATCAAAAATTTGCATGTCAATGGTCACGCTCTGGAGTATTTTGTGGAGGGAGGGCGTTCGCGCACGGGTCGCTTGTTGCCGCCTAAAGGGGGGTTGTTGTCTATTACGCTTGAGGCCTGTTTGCAAAAAAATGTAAAGCCCATTGCGTTAGTGCCCGTCTGGATCAGCTACGATAAGCTTGTCGAGTCAAGAAGTTATGCGAAGCAGTTAACCGGTAATAAAAAAGCACCGGAGTCGCTCTTGGGGTTTGTGCAAAGTTTGAAGCAATTTAGAGGGCAGTTTGGTGATGCCGTGGTCAGCTTTTCCGATCCTATTCTGCTGGGTGATAACGTATCAAAATACGAGAACCTTAAAGGTAAAAGTAGCTATTTGGCTCAGCAGGTAATGGAGCGCATCAGTGGTGCGTGTTATGTCAATGAAAGTGCGCTTTTAGCAACTGTATTGCTCTCAGGGCGTCGCTTGCGTATGAGTCGAACGCAGTTGGTCGAGCGTGTGAATAGTTTGTCGTCGCTGTTGGTTAAGATGCCTAACGCGCCTGCAGGCATTGCGATGGGTGGGGTTGATAAGTGGATTGAGGACGCGGCTGCACGCGGGCAGTTAAGTGTTAGTAACGACGATGTGTTTTTAACCACTGAGCAAGCCTGTGAGATGACTTACTACCGTAACCAAATACATCATTTGACCTTGTTGGTTGGGTTGTATCTGCTGGTGGCCAAGCGATATCACAAGCCGTTAGCGCAAACAGTTCCCAAGTTGATCAAAGCTGTTTATCCTTATTTGGCGAAAGAGTTGTACTGGTGTTGGCAAGGTGCTGAGGTGAATAAAGCTCTTAAAGAAATCCGTGATTTGCTGGTTGATCAGCAGTTAATAATTGAGGAAGATAAAACGCTATTGGTGAGAAATACCGCGTTATCGGTGTCTCTAATGCAGACGGTTGAGCCTTATTTGTTACGTTATTTTGTAGTGTTTAGGTTGTTGGAGAGGTTTAGCGATTTGACCTTAGACAATCTGATAGATGAGTCTGTGCGTTTGGCTGGGCTGTTGCATCTGGAGTTCGGTTTCCAGTCGCCTGAATATACAGACTCAAAAGGTGTGGCTGGCTTTGTTAAGGCTATGCAGGAGCAGGGCGTGTTGTCGATTAATGATCAAGGGCAAGTTTATGCCAGTGTTGATGCCAGCGGTTTGATGGTGCGTTCTCGGCAGATCTTATTGCCGCATTATCTGACCTTGGTCGATAATAGCCTGAAGAAGAGTTGACAGAATAATTACTTGGTCAATAGGCGCTCTTGTCTGAATATTAAAATGCCACTTATAAAAGTGGCATTTTTTTTGTCTGGCAGGTTGTTAGTGTTGGTACTAAAAAGTGGCAGTGCCTGCTTCCTTGCAGGTGTGATTGCTAAATTAACAGAGCTCATCCAAAATAGGTACTAGCAGTGCTTGTACTTGACCAGGGTTAGCCTTGCCTTTTGAAGCTTTCATTATTTGTCCCATGAAAAAGCCAAGCATCTTACCGCGTTTATCGGGCTCTGCTGCAATATACTGCTGTACTTGCTTGTCACAGTTGCTGACTACTTCGCGTACAATTACTTCAATAGCGCCAGTGTCAGTGACTTGTTTAAGGCCTTTTGCTGCAATGATACTATCAACTTCATCTTCTTCGCTCCAAAGTGCTTCAAGTACTTGCTTTGCCCCGTTGGTGGCAAGGGTGTTGTCTTTTATACGTGTTAATAGCTGTCCGAGTTTGTGCTCGCTGACAGGAGAGTGCTCGATGCTTAGGTCGTTCTGATTGAGCATTTTGGCGAATTCACCAAGCATCCAGTTTGCTGCAAGTTTGGCGTCTTTGCATTGGGCGACGACGGCTTCATAAAAATTGGCTTGAGCTTTGTCTGCGCTCAGATTAAGTGCGTCGTACTCCGATAGCTTGTACTGTGTTATGAAGCGCTGTTTACGTGCGTCGGGAAGTTCGGGCAAATTGTTGCGAATGGCTGTAATGTAATCGTCTTCGATAACTATGGGTAGTAAGTCTGGGCAGGGGAAGTAGCGGTAATCGTTGGCTTCCTCTTTGCTGCGCATAGTGCGTGTCGTGTCTTTTTCGGCATCGTAAAGACGGGTTTCTTGATCGATTTTGCCGCCATCTTCAAGGATTTCGATCTGACGAATGATCTCGCCTTTGATGGCTTTTTCGATGAAGCGGAAAGAGTTGATGTTTTTGGATTCTGTGCGATTGCCAAGTTTTTCTGCGCCTTTGTGGCGTACTGATACGTTGCAGTCGACGCGAAATGAGCCCTCGGCCATATTGCCATCACAAATGCCAAGGCTGGTGACGATGGAGTGGATTTTTTTGGCGTAAGCGACAGCTTCTTCGGCGCTGCGCATGTCCGGTTCAGAGACGATTTCAAGTAGGGGGGTGCCGGCGCGGTTTAAGTCGATACCCGACATGTTGGCGAATTTTTCATGTAGAGATTTTCCAGCGTCTTCTTCTAAGTGTGCGCGGGTGACGCCGATGGTCTTGATACTGCCATCATCTAGTGCGATGTCTAGTTGACCAAGTCCTACGATGGGGTAAAAGAGCTGGCTGGTTTGGTAGCCCTTTGGCGAGTCGGGGTAGAAATAGTTTTTGCGGTCAAACACGGATGTTTTACCGATTTCGGCGTTAATAGCAGTGCCAAACATGACTGCCATTTCCAGTGCTTCTTTGTTGAATACTGGGAGTGTGCCAGGTAGTGCTAGGTCGATAGCGCACGCTTGCGTATTTGGCTCTGCGCCAAACGCGGTGCTTGCGCCTGAGAATATTTTAGTTTTAGTGGCGAGCTGAGCATGAATCTCCAGCCCGATAACTGCTTCCCATTGCATAGTGTTCTCCTTATAAGCCGGGGGCTGTTTGAGTGTGCCAATCGGTGGCTTGTTGGAACATGTGAGCGGCGTTGAGCAAGCGCTGCTCTGCGAAGTAGTTGCCGATAATTTGTAGCCCAACAGGTAGGTTGTCTACTTGACCGCAAGGTATTGACATACCGGGAAGTCCTGCCAAGTTTAGCGATAGGGTGTAAATATCTTCCATGTACATGTCGATAGGGTCGGCGGTTTTCTCGCCAATTTTGAAAGCCGGTTGTGGGGTGGTGGGCCCCATAATCACATCCACTTCTTTGAGTGCGTTGACAAAATCCTGTTGGATAAGGCGTCTAATTTGCTGCGCTTTTTTATAGTAGGCATCATAGAAGCCTTCTGATAGCGCATAAGTGCCAACCAATATGCGGCGCTTAACTTCAGTGCCAAAGCCTTCTCCTCTGGTGCGCTTGTACATGTCTTCCAAGTCGACAGGATTTTCGCAGCGATGCCCAAATTTAACGCCGTCAAAGCGTGAAAGGTTGGATGAGGCTTCGGCTGGAGCGATGATGTAGTATGCGGGAATCGCCAGTGCCGTGTTGGGAAGGCTGATTTCCTTTAGTTCGGCGCCAAGGGTTTGGTATTCTTTGAGTGCGTCTTGTACGCGATTGGCGATGTCTGGGTTTAAATCGGCACTAAAAAATTCTTTGGGTAGGCCAATCTTTAAGCCTTTAAGAGGTTGGTTTAAGGTGGCGGTGTAATCATCGACGGCGGTGTTGGATGATGTTGAATCTTTAGGATCAAAACCTGCCATGACATTGAGCATCATCGCGGCGTCTTCTGCCGTTTTTGTGATAGGGCCTGCTTGGTCTAAGGAAGAGGCGAATGCAATCATGCCAAAACGCGAGACTCGACCGTAGGTAGGTTTAATGCCTGTCAGGTTGGTCAGGGCTGCTGGTTGGCGAATAGAGCCACCGGTGTCGGTACCAGTAGAACCTGGTGCTAGTTGTGCGGCAACTGCGGCGGCAGAGCCACCGGAAGACCCCCCTGGTACTCTGTTTTCGCCCCAGGGGTTGGTGACCGCGCCGTAATAGCTGTTTTCATTGGATGAGCCCATGGCAAACTCGTCCATATTGGTTTTGCCAAGGCTGACGCTCTGCACGGCATTGAATTTTTCAATCACAGTGGCGTCGTATGGCGAAATAAAATTATCGAGCATCTTTGAGCCGGCGCTAGTGCGTACCCCTTTGCTACAAAAGATGTCTTTATGCGCAATAGGTATACCTGTCATTGCGTTCGCTGTGCCTGCACTAATTGACTTGTCTGCCGCTTTGGCTTGTTGCATGGCAAGCTCTGGCGTGACAGTAATGTAGCTGTTGAACTTGGAGTCTTGCGCGCTGATGCGGTCTAAGTAGTTACGTGTTAATTCACACGCGCTAAATTCGCCGGTTTGCAGCCCTTGTGAAAGCTGTGCAATTGTTTTGCTAAACATTCATGTAATCCTGTTTGCGATTAATCAATAACTTTGGGGACGAGGAATAGGCCTTCTTCAACGGCCGGAGCGACGCTCTGAAGTAGCTCGCGTTGGTTGCTCTCGGTGATGTCGTCTGCACGAAGGCGCTGGATAGCGTCCATTGGGTGAGCGAGTGGTTCAACGTTAGCCGTATCAACTGCCTGCATTTGATCGACTAAATCAAGAATGCTGGTGATGTTGTCAAGATAGGCTTGAGTGTCTTTTTCCTCGATGTTGATGCGCGCTAAATGAGCGATTTTATCAACATCAGATTTGTCTAGTGCCATGGCTAAAAGTCTCTATTGATTGAACTTGTAGATATTAAAGGTGTCTTTCAAGGCTCGAGTTAGTCAGGTTTTCAGGGTGGGCTTTCGCGTTGCCAATACTCTTCAAAAGAGCCTGCTGTTATCCCGAGCAAATAAAAGGCTAAATTTAGCAAAGAAATGGATAATACTCTAATTGTTTCTTGCTCTAAATGCGTTGCGTTGTTAAAGTTGGCTGTTTTTATAATTCGATGCATTCGCCTTTATTTTCGGGGTTCCCAATTACGATGTTCAAGAAAATTCGAGGCCTTTTTTCCAGTGATCTGTCAATCGATCTAGGAACGGCTAATACACTAATATTTGTGCGTAACAAAGGGATAGTACTAGACGAGCCATCCGTTGTTGCTATCCGTCAAAATGGTAATCAAAAAACTGTCGCCGCTGTTGGTGCTGACGCCAAGCGCATGCTTGGGCGCACGCCTGGTAATATCACGGCTATTCGGCCGATGAAAGACGGTGTGATTGCTGATTTCCATGTCACTGAAAAAATGCTGCAGTACTTTATCTCCAAAGTGCACGACAACACTATATTTACACCGAGCCCACGTGTGCTGGTCTGTGTGCCTTGTAAGTCAACCCAGGTAGAGCGTCGTGCTATCAAAGAGTCGGCGATGGGTGCAGGGGCTCGCCAAGTTCATTTAATTGAAGAGCCTATGGCAGCTGCAATCGGCGCTGGATTACCAGTAGAAGAGCCCAACGGTTCTATGGTGGTTGATATAGGCGGTGGAACCACTGAAATAGCGGTTATTTCGCTTAACGGTATTGTCTATGCTGATTCTGTCCGTGTCGGGGGCGATAGATTTGATGAGGCAATTGTGACTTATGTCCGTCGCAACTATGGGAGTTTAATTGGCGACGCAACCGCGGAGCGTATTAAACAGGAAATTGGTACGGCATATCAGGGCAGTGAAGTACTTGAAATTGATGTTAGAGGTCGCAATCTAGCAGAGGGTATTCCCCGTAGTTTTACTCTGAATTCACACGAGATACTGGAGGCGCTACAAGAACCATTGTCCGCTATTGTGCAAGCTGTTAAAAGCGCTCTTGAGCAATGCCCCCCTGAGCTGGCATCAGATATAGCTGAGCGTGGAATCGTATTGACCGGCGGTGGCTCTATGTTGCGTAATATCGATAGTTTGATCAGTGAAGAGAGTGGTCTTCCGGTTATCTTAGCTGAAGACCCCTTAACCTGCGTTGCCAGAGGTGGCGGACGTGCCCTTGAACTTATCGATAAACAGGCTTTTGAACTGTTGTCTTACGATTGATAAAGATGTATTAAGCAGCGCTTAATTCATCAGAGGTTAGCCCTTTAATTTTCTGAGCGAAAATAACAGGGCTTTTCTTGAGTGTCTTTATTGGAGTGGGCGTAAGCCTATGGGACAGGCGATCACCCTGACACGCCTGTGTTCCCTTAGTTAACAAGGCGTTTTTGTGTTATACCTGTTTAAAAAAATACTTCAGGTTTCAGCAGACTATCAATTGCTTAAGGCAGTTTACGGAGAGTTTAGTTGAAACCTATCTTCAGAGGCGGTTTGCCTCGTCTCAGTTTTATTGTATTGATTATTATTGCTTTGGGGCTGTTAGTCGCCGATTATCGCGGCGATTCTGTTCGGCCAGTGCGATCTGCGCTTTCTGTTGTTTTAACACCTATTCAGTGGCTGGTAGATATACCGACAAATATCGCTGATGATATTTCGATGGTGTTGCTTGAGCGCTCTGCCTTAATTAAAGACAATAATCAGTTACATTCCAGCTCTATTATCCTCGAGCGTAAAGTTCAGCAGATGACCGCGTTGCGTGCCGAAAATATTCGCTTGCGAGAGCTTTTGAACGCCAGTGCTAGGGTTGACGACAAAGTGTTGTTAACAGAGTTAATTGGTGTTAATCCAGACCCTTTCCAGCATCAAGTGATATTAAATAAAGGTAGTGAAGACGGTGTATTTGTCGGTCAGCCGGTATTAGATGCTGGCGGTGTGATGGGGCAAGTAGTTGAAGTGTCTCTGTATACTAATCGCACCATGCTGGTAACGGATGGGCGTCATGCGCTTCCCGTAGAGGTGGTGCGTAATGGGATGCGTGCTATTGCACTTGGCAATGGTAATCACGGTGAGCTAGACGTGACTCACGTGCCGGATAATGCCGACATTAGAGAGGGCGATGTGCTCGTGACTTCAGCCTTGGGAGGGCGTTTCCCCTATGGTTATCCCCTGGCGAAAATTGTGCATGTGCTCAGAGATCCAAGTCGTAAGTTTATGATAGTGAAAGCTAAGCCATTAGCGCGATTGAATAATAGTCGCTACGTGTTGATGGTAGGAGAGCAGGCCGTAGCTCCTTTGCAAGCACTTGAGCAAGGGTTATGAGCCAGCATAGTCCCGGTGGGATTATGATCATTATGGGGACCTTTATCGTCGCGTTGATGCTATCACAAATTCCGCTGCCGGTTTTTCTTGAGTGGTGGCGTCCAGAGTTTGTTGCTCTATTTGTGATTTATTGGATTATGGCGCTGCCTCAACGCTTTGGAGTGGGTTTTGCTTGGCTAATTGGTTTGATGTTAGATGTTCTTAAAGGCTCAGAGTTAGGTATCAATGCAATTGCGCTGACGATTATTGCCTTTATTACATTATTAATGCATAAAAAAATGCGCATGTATCCTCTTTGGCAACAGGCGTTTGTTGTGTTGTTGTTAATTGTTGTGAATCAGTTAATATTTTATTGGTTTCAGGCGGTTGCAGGTACTAGTGCAGGGAATTTGACGTTTTTAATTCCCGCTATTGTCAGTGCTTTAATGTGGCCTTGGGTGTTTGTAGTGCTGCGAAGCATTAGGCGAACATTTAAAATATCATAGTGAGAAAAGTATGTGTCAACTAATCTTAGCCTCGGCCTCTCCAAGGCGGCATCAAATTCTTACAAATTTGGGGGTGAGCTTTATTGCACGCGCTGCAGATATAGATGAATCAGTGTTGCATCCGGAAACAGCTGAGCAATACGTGGGTCGTTTAGCGAGAGAAAAGTGTCAAAAAATATTCGATTTGTCCGATCAGAGTACCGCTGTGCTAGGTTCTGATACAAGTGTGGTGCTTGATGGTTTGATATTGGGAAAGCCAGAGTCTAAAGAGCATGGGTTGCAAATGCTGATGTCTTTATCTGATCGCTGGCACAAAGTGGTCACGGCAGTGTCCGTCATTGATGCTAATAAACAAAGACAGGCCTTGGTTGTATCAAATGTTGAGTTTTGCAAAATTGATGAGCAGATGTGTGCAAAGTACTGGGCAACTGGAGAGCCGGCTGACAAAGCGGGTGGTTATGGGATTCAGGGAATTGGCGCCAGGTTTGTCAAACAAATACAAGGTAGCTATTCGGCTATCGTTGGTTTGCCGGTAGTGGAAACAGCAGAGTTGTTAGCGCAATTCGATATCCCGATGTGGGAATTTGTTCGCGATTAATACGTCGCCTAAAGCAGTATGAGTATTGAATCGCAGCTTGCAATGGTAGTCTTGTTTTTTGCAGGATAAGCAATAATAACACTGGGTACAAAGTCGAGATAGCAAGCAACGGCTAGTTGATTCTGTAGCGCCGGTTTAGTTTTTCAGGTTCCTTAACTCGTTTAAGAATGATGCTGTTAGTGAAATCAAAGTAGCGGAGTTTGCGCTCGATCTATCATTCAATAAATGCCTAAGTTGGTAAATAACACTCAAGTAATTGTTAAAAAAGTGTCATAGTAAGCGTTAAATTTTATTGTAAATTATTGTTAGTAAGTAGGTTTTAATTTTTTGCGGTGTATTAGCCGCTAGACGTAAAGGGAATAACTGTGGCGACAACGATAGGTGAAGAGATACTGATCAATTTTACCCCGATGGAGACGCGGGTAGCGATCATTGAAAATGGGATGCCTCAGGAAATCTATGTTGAGCGTACCAGCAAACGCGGAATTGTCGGTAATATTTATAAAGGAAAAGTGGTGCGCGTACTGCCTGGTATGCAAGCTGCCTTTGTTGAAATAGGGCTTGATAAAGCCGCCTTTATTCATGTTGATGAAGTGATTTGTAAAGACCCGCATGTTGAGGAAAAAAACAGAGGCTCTATTGCCTATATCCTGAGAGAAGGTCAGTCTTTATTAGTACAAGTGACCAAAGATCCACTCGGTACTAAAGGTGCTAGGTTAACCACCCATATATCTATTCCCTCTCGTTATTTGGTTTACATGCATAATAGTTCTCATGTGGGAATATCTCAACGTATTGATGATCCAAAGGAGCGTGAGCGGCTACGCAATACCTTGATCAGTACCTTAGAAGAGGATGAAGCAGAGGTAGGTGGCTATATATTACGCACTGTTGCGGAAGGCGCCAGTGAAGTAGAGCTTAAATCTGATATTCGTTTTTTAAAGCGACTGTGGAGCCGTATTGAAAAAGATATTAAGGCAGTTCCTGCTCCCTCCGTTGTATATGAAGATATGCCTTTGAATATGCGCGCACTGAGGGACATGGCGCATACGGGTATTGAGCGCATTCGGATCGATTCTCGTGAAACTTTTAATAAAGCTGAAGATTTTACCCGCGCTCTAGTGCCCGAGTTAATATCACGGTTAGAGTATTATCCAGGTGAGCGTCCAATCTTCGATTTATACAATGTTGAAGAGGAGATGCAAAGAGCACTTGGCCGTAAGGTAGATCTTAAGTCTGGAGGGTATTTAATTATTGACCAGACTGAGGCGATGACCACGGTGGATGTTAATACCGGGGGCTTTGTCGGGCATCGTAATCTTGAAGAAACGATCTTTAAAACAAATTTAGAGGCGGCAACCTCGATTGGGCGTCAGCTGAGGTTGAGAAACCTCGGTGGTATTATCATCATTGATTTTATCGATATGGAGTCTCAAGACCATCAGCGGCAAGTACTGCGTGCGCTAGAGCGAGTGCTAGAGAAAGATCACGCTAAATGCAAAGTGATGGGGGTTTCTCAGTTAGGTTTAGTTGAAATGACGCGCAAGAGAACCCGAGAGAGCTTAGAGCATATCTTGTGCGAAGCTTGCCCGCAATGTGACAGTCGAGGGTTTGTAAAGACACCAGAAACTGTGTGTTATGAAATTTTTAGAGAAATACTGCGACAGCATCGTGCTTATGATACTGATTCATATTTAGTACTGGCGTCGGCCGGGGTGGTTGAGTACGTCAATGATGAAGCGTCTAATCATTTAGCTGAGCTGGAAACATTCATACACAAGGCAATTCAATTTAAAGTTGATACTCACTATGGCCCTGAGCATTTTGATGTTGTACTAAGATAGGGATGCATAAGCATTTGTATTGGGGCTAGCCAGGAGTATAATTCATCGCAACTTGTTGCGAGTGAGTTTAGTTTTTTACGCCCCGGCATACTTGTCTTGTATTAATGAAGCAGAGGCGAATGAAGATAGCTTACTGCGCAAGTTGATATTAATGGGTATAGAAGGTGTATTAATAGTTTATCAATATACCGGTCGGGTTTAATTATTCAAGCTGATAACTTTTTTGGCAATGATTTAGGCGCAGCTTACAGCATCAAATGTAAGCCTTGCTGTTTTTGCGGTGTAAATTCACCGCCTTTAAGGGTTGTTGTTGAAAACTAAGAATCAATACAAATTCCCCGCTTAACTAAGTGAAAGGGAGCCTGAGTGATTGGGCTAGCCGTGGGTATTATTCGGGTTGGGGTATATAGCTCCCAATATTATGGATGGTTGATGGTAAAAAGAACATTTAGCTGGCTTATTGTCCTTATAATTGCTTTTCTTGTTGTCGTAGCTAGCTTAATAATGACGATGCGTATTGCGCTACCGAAAATAAGTGAATATCCTACTGAGATTAGTACTTACCTCTCAAAGCAGCTCAATGCGCGCGTTAGTATTGAAAGTATCGAAGCAATTTGGCTGCAATCTAAGCCGCAAATTCAAATTAATAATGTCAAAATTGTTGATCTAGCACATGATTCAAGAGCTGTTGCTATTAACACGGTTGTAGCTGAGCTAGATGTAGTGCAATCTATCGCAAGTTTTTCTCCAGTTTTCAAACATTTAACTATTGATGGTTTTTCTCTGAGAGCCGAGCAAATAAACAGTAGATGGTTAACAGTATTCTCTCCAGTCTCCGATACTACTTTAGTTGCTCCCAAGAATTACCAGGGCGCAGATCAATTACTGCGAATGTTGTTAAATCAGTCGCAGATCGTTTTCAAAAATGCTTCATTGGTGCTCAATCCTGAGTATCGGCCTAAACGTATTGTTGGGCCGGTGCAATTTGTGATGGACAATACTGAGGATATGCACCAGTTAAGCGGTACCGCTGAGCTAAAATATTACGGCGATCATTCCTCGGTTGAGTTTGCGTTAGAAGCCAGGCAATTAGCCCCTAAAATATTCGACACTGGGTTAAACGTTTACGCTAAATTTAATAATATTTCGGAGCAACTGTTTGCGTTGAATCTCTGGGATATAGGTGTCGATGTAAATAAAATGTCACTTGATTCACAAGTATGGGCAACCCTTAAAAATGGCTTAGTTTCAGATGTGGTCGGCGATGCTACTATTAACTCTTTGTATTTTGACGATGACAGGTATCCCGGCTTAGTTGATTCGCACATGAACTTCTCTTTGAGTACTGAGCGTGATGAGCATTCTATCTACTTGAGTAATATTCAAATATCAGACGGTAACAGTAGCTTGAGCATACCGGCGCTCAGTAGCATTTTCAGTGCAACTTTGCCGCGTACTATAAAAAAGATAGCGGTATCTGAAGTTGATTTAAATGCGCTGAGTACTGAGCTATTAAAACAGAGATTTGTCAGCGATAAGTTAAAAAAAGTATTGCAAGCGCTTAAGTTAAAAGGTCGTCTGGCGAATCTTGTGGTTACTTGGGGCGACAGTAAGCTCAGCGAATTTAAGCTGCAAGCTGATATGCATAATGTAGCGATAAATGAATATGCAGGGGCCCCGCAGCTTTCTGGCGTGACTGGTTTATTGGAAATGACCGCATTAGAGGGACGGATTGATCTTGATACTCAAGCTCTATCGATGCATTTTCCTCGTTTGTACGCCCAGAAATGGGATTATAAAGCCGCTAATGGCGTTGTAAGCTGGAAGATTAATCGAGGTAAAGAGGGCGTTGATAGTGTGTCGGTGGGCTCTCACTTACTCTCTATCACTCAGGAAGATATGCGGGCACAAGGTCGATTTAGTCTTGTGCTGCCAATGGATTTGACCCAGCAAGCTGAACTTATATTGATGCTGGGTATGCGCGAGGCTCCCGTGGCAGAGGTATTAAATTATCTGCCAGGAAAAATTGTCGGTAAAGAGTTGACTCAGTGGCTGAATAAAGCGGCACTAGCGGGTCGCTTGGAAGAGGGTGGTTTTGTGTTGCGTACAGGGATACGCAAGGACGTTACAGAGCCAGTGAATGCCAGTGTGCAGATGTACTATAAACTACAAGATAGCAGGGTGAATTTTGACCCAAATTGGCCCAATTTAAGCGCTGATGATTTGCAGGTAAGTTACTTCGATGGGGATCTAGCGGTTTCTTCCAATCAAGGGGTTATTGCGGCGAATACTGTCAGTCAGTTGTCGGTTATAAAAGATGCTACTGCTAGCGCGCTCTCGATAAATGCATTCATCGCTGGAGATGTTGCTAAGCTCTACTCAAAAATTCAGACGAAACCAGCCCTAAAGCTGTTGCCTGAGGCAATCCAAGGCTGGGAGTTGAAGGGCGAACATCTCAGTGCTATCGCGCTAACGATTCCTTTGCTGACGAAAAATAACCAATCAGCCCCACAAAGTCGCACAAAAAATGCTAAACCGAAGTTTCACTTGAGCTTAGCGACAGAGCTAAAAAATGTCAGCCTTAATGATCAATCACTAAAGCTACATGCTACAAAGGCGCGCGGTAAAATCGCTTTTGACACTATTAAAGGTCTGAGCAGTAATGAAATATCCCTGTCTACTTTTGGGCATCCTGCAAAGCTATCAATAACCAGTAAACCCAATAATAATGTTTTGAAAACAACGGTAGCGCTAACGGGAAAAATAGCGATAAAAGACGTCAAGCCTTGGTTGGATACAAAACATTTTGATAGGTTAGAGGGCAGTGCCGCATTTGGTGCCAAGTTTGACTTCTGCTCAGAAGCGACTCATTGCAATCAATTGCTGATAAATACTAATTTGGCTGGCGTTAGTGTGGATCTGCCTGCGCCTTGGGGTAAAAGCGCAAAACAACAGCGAAAACTGCAGATTCTAAAGTCAAACGCACAACAGCGAGGCCCTATTTGGCGTTATAACTATGCGGATATCGTCAGGGGCGTGACAAAATTAGCAACAGTGTCTGCAGCAGGTGGCAATGCTTATACGACAATTTCTTTAGGAGGGGAAAGGCCTGACTTGCAAGCTGGACCCGGTGTGCATGTGACAGGCGTGTTAAATGACATTGATCTCGATACCCTGTTGCCATACTTGTCGATAGGGGGCAATGAGGGGGCTACAATCGTTGCTGAGTCTAATGCAACAGCTAGTCAGTTCAAGCGTTTAGATTTATCGCTTAATAATGTCAAAATTTTCGGGCGAGAGCTATCGCGAGCACAAGTAAATTTAAGGCATAACCAAGGTCGTTTTCAAGGGCGTTTTAATACTGCATTAGCGACTGGGAATATTGTCATTCCTAAGGATAAAAATCAAAGTATTCAATTAGTGCTTAAATCACTGAATGTACCGCACAAGAGGTTAGGCGAGGCGCAGCAGCACAGTGAAAATAAATGGCTGGTGAGTCGTAATTTACAACCCTTTAAGTGGCCTAAAGTCTCTGTACTGATCGAACGCTTGATCTATAAAAATCAAGATATTGGTCAGTGGAGTAGTCAATTATCACCGACTAAAACGGGTTTTAAAGCGAGCCATATCAAAGGCTCAATTGCAGGCACCAATATTACTGGCGAAGTTGCGTTTAGTGAACGAAGGCAAGCGGTAAAATCGTTTATGAAGTTGACAGCAAAAGGTGGGGATTTTGGCGAATTACTGACCCAGCTCGGCTTTGGTAAAGTATTGGAGAGCGAGTCCGGCGAACTGCAGGCAAATTTGTCTTGGCAAGGTTATCCGTGGGGGATTTCGCAGGCAAACTTAAATGGTCGATTAGATTTTTCGATGGCAAATGGACGAATTATTGAAGCGGGGACATCCGCTAACTTTTTACGCATCTTTGGTATACTTAATTTGAATACGGTGATTAAGCGCTTAAAGCTGGACTTTTCTGACCTGCTGGAATCCGGTATTGCCTTTGATAAAGTCACAGCAAAATACTATTTAGAGGATGGTATTGCGACAACTGAGGAGCCGCTCAAACTTGAGGGGAGTTCGGCCTCTGTTGAAATGGCTGGTACTATCAACTTAGCCAATGAATCTCTTGAGCAAAAAATGCTAGTGGCTATTCCATTGACCAGTAATGCGCCTCTGGCGGCTTTGTTATTAGCTACGCCACAAGTTGCGGGCATTGCTTTTGTCGTTGATCAATTATTAGGCAAGCAGTTGGCTAAATTGACTGCACTGCGTTACGGGGTTTCTGGTCCTTGGAGTAATCCTAAAGTCAGTCCGATCGTGGCAGGGGCAAAGAAAAAATAAAGACACTGACAATTATGAGATAAACATGATAGATATCAGTGAAGTAATAAGAATAACCTTGCGGCCGATTATTCTTATTCTGGTCAGCCTAGCAGCCCTCTAGCTCTCTTAGGTATTTAAATAGCTTTTTCGAGGTCAACGGAGGTTTTGAGGAAGCAATTTCTTTTTGAGTATTGCGAATTAATTGACGCAAGTGCTGCATATCCGTTTGCGGATATTCACTGAGAATAACATCTAGCATGCCTTCATCATTGGCGAGCAGTCTATCTCTCCAGCGCTCTAAGCGGTGGAAAATTTTATTGTATTCCTCATGCTGTAAATCACAGCCGTTAATGGCTAATAATATCGCATCAGCATCTTCAAAACGCATTAATTTACCAATATATTGGAAGTGACGTTTCATGGCTCCACTGCGAGGTTTAAGGCGCTTTGCCTCCTCGATGGCTTCGCGAAGTGTTTCGTCCATATCGATGCCAGCAAGCTGATTGGGTTTTAGCTCGATCAATTTAGCACCTAACTTTTGCAGGGCTTCTGCATCTCGCTTTAAGGATGATTTACTTATCCAATCGTCGTCTTCGTCTTCGTATGTATCAAATTTGCTATCTGTCATCTGTCTATCCGTAAAAAATTGTTGCCAAGCCTAAAAATGCTAAAAACCTATTACATCGGTAACAGTGGTCAGCAGTACCCCTCCCGTTAATTTCGGGTCTATACCTCTGGCTTTCAAGAGGATAGGGGGTAGTCATTTAGCACAAGTTTTTTCTAACTAGTCTATTTCAACTGTAAAAAGAAGCCTAAGCTAAGGTTCTTATGACGCAAGTAATAGTCGTCAACAGAGTTTCTCTGGCAATTACTGGATCTATACCTCTGGCCTTTGAAAGGGAAAAGGATAGTGTTCCAGTACAAGTGTCTTCTAACTAATCAATTTCAACCGTAAAAAAAAGTGGCCAATCCTAAAAATGCTAAAAATCCTATGACGTCAGTAATGGTTGTCAACAGAACTCCTCCAGCTAATGCTGGGTCTATACCTCGGGCTTTCAAGAGGATAGGGAGCAGTGATCCAGCACAAGTGCCTACTATTAAGTTAATAATAATAGCCAAGCCAATAATCAGGCCTATAGTATAATCTTCAAACCACAATACTGCGACCCCTGCGACCACCATAGACCACAGAATACCGTTTAAAGCACCAACTAATATTTCTCGTCTAATCAACCAGGCGGCGTTTGCCTTCTCTACTTGATCGAGTGCCTGTGCCCGAATAATCAATGTTAGCGTCTGGCTGCCTGCAATGCCACCCATTGAGGCCACAATAGGCATTAACACAGCTAGGGCGACGACTTTATCGATAGTATCTTGAAACAAGCCAATTACAGCAGAGGCAATAAAGGCTGTGAGTAAATTGATGCCGAGCCAAACTGCTCTTTTTTTGCTGGTTTTCCAGACAGGTGCAAAAGTATCTTCATCGTCATCAAGCCCCGCCATACTCATTAAAGAGTGATCCGCATCTTCGCGTATTACATCCACGACATCATCGATGGTGATGCGTCCTAGTAACTTACCTTGATCATCGACGACAGGAGCAGAGACTAAGTCGTGTTGCTCAAATAATAAAGCGACTTCGTGGTCGGGCATCTCCGCTGGAATTGGCTCTATCTCAGTAAGCATGATTTCACGCACGGTAATGTCTGGATCTGATACTAATAACTTGGTTAAGGGGAGAATGCCAATGTATAGCTCTTTGCGTCTGCTGATGACAAACAGGCTATCTGTCATCTCGGGTATTTCATCGTGACGCCGGATGTAACGCAGTACTGTTTCAACGGTGATGTCGGGTCTGACGGTAACCGTGTCGGTGTTCATTAACCCGCCAGCGGTGTCCTCAGGAAAAGAGAGGACTTGTTCTACACGCTCACGGTTTTGTTTATTCATTACCTTGAGCAATTCATGCATCACGGTATCGGGGAGTTGCTGTAATAAATCCGCTAAATCATCAGTGTCGAGAAAATCGGCGAGTGCCAGTACACGTGAATTGTCCATGCGCGAGAGTATATCTGCTTGGATGTCATCCGATAAATGTTGCAATACAGCCGCCTCATTGTCGCGGTGTATTAACTGCCAGAGAACGCGGCGCTCTTTGGGGGGCGATTTCTCAAGTAGGTGGGCCACCTCGACACTTTGTAAGGTGTTGTTTAAGGTGAAACGGATTTGTTGGAATGCGCCAGAGTCTAACGCTTGAGATAATTTGTCGAGTTCAGAAACGTTGGCCGGCTGATTCATAGACTAAATTTCTCTGTAGCAAATAATGGGTTAAGTATACCTGACTAAGTAAGTGATGTGTCTATTCAGGTTTAATAGCGATGAATTAGGCATCGCCTAAATCATCTAGAGGGCAATTTATCGCAGCTTGCTACGATGAGCGTAGTTGCAATATGCTTTAGCATACTCTGCTTGCGACAGTGTCAGCACGCTAACGTGAATTTACTTCCTGCGGAGCTGTTGATTAGGAGTGAATTAGCCGCAGTAAAATAATCAGTGGAATATTGCGCCACGGGTTGCTTGTATGAGTAGTGTTATTCTTCTTCATCAAATCTGTTGTTAATCAGAGTTTTAATGGCATCAAGTGCTTGTTCTTGATCATCCCCATTGGTTTTAATTTTGAGCTGTGTGCCTTTACTGGCCGCGAGCATCATCACCGACATAATGCTTTTCCCGTCGACAACCTTGTCATCTTTGACAATGTCAATTTGACAAGAGTATTTGCTGGTTAGGGTAACAAGTTTCGAGGCGGCTCTGGCGTGAAGACCTAGTTTGTTTATTATTTGTATATCTAGTGCAGGCATTAACCGCATCCTTTATAAAGTTTTAATGTGGGGTTTCGCGATGATAAACTGAGACATTATCCATAAGCGGGCGGAAATGGCTAGTAAGTTGTTCCGCAATATACACTGAGCGGTGCTGACCACCCGTGCAGCCGAGTGCAATAGTGACATAACTGCGATTGTTGGTCTTGAAATGTGGCAGCCATTTTTCAACATAGCACTTTATATCTTCAATCATTTCACTCACTAAAGGTTGTTGTGCTAAAAAATCGATAACCGGCTGCTCACGTCCATTAAATGATCTTAGTTCGGGTAGCCAGTACGGATTTGGCAGCATTCTTAAATCATAGACGATATCGGAATCTAATGGGACACCGTGTTTGAAGCCAAATGAGATAAATTGCAGTGAAATGCTTTGCTCTGTACGTTGGGCAATTCTGTATTTTATTCTATCGCGCAGTTCATAAATAGATAGATGGGTAGTATCTATTCTAATAGACGCTTTATCAGCAATAGGGGAGAGCACCGTGTTTTCATACTCTATTGATGATTTAAGTCCTTTTGCTTGGTCAGCCATCGGGTGTCTTCGGCGGGTGGCGCTGTAACGCTGGATAAGGATCTCATCACTGGCATCTAAGTATATGATATCCACTTCGATATTTTTGTTGGCGCTGGTGAGCTTTTTGATGATCGCGGGTAGTTTTTCTAAGTGTTGGCTTGGGTTTCGCGCATCGATACACAGCGCTATTTTATCTTGTATTACCGCGGGCTTGGTGTCGCTTGTTACAGCTTGAGCGCTGTGTAGATAATTAACAGTGTCAGGTAGCAGTGCCGCTGGTAGGTTGTCTATGCAGTAGAATCCTATATCTTCTAGTACTTGAATCGCCGTGCTTTTTCCCGATCCCGATTTTCCGCTAATAATAATGAGTTTCATGCGGCCGCCTCCAGCGGTAATAGTGACCCAGTGGCAAGCTCGCTCGCTTTGAGCGTCTTCACACAGTGAAGAGGGTGTTCCTAGTTCTAACAAGTTTACGCTTGTAGAGTCAATGAATTATTCCCTTGATGATTTAGGCTCTGTTTAAATCATCTCTATTAAAGGGAAAAAAAAGGCGCTAGCATTTTCCTGGCGCATCAAACAATGACGAGTGTTGATGCCTTGGTGCAATAGCTATCAGTGACCGAGTATCTGATTTAGTTTGTCATCGATTCCAGAGCCCGAAATAGAGCGCTAGAACTTGTGCATTCGCGGAGTGTTTTGCGATGCAGGTCACTGCTAAACATTTCTGCGAGTTGAGCGAGTGTCTGTAGGTGTTGATCACAGCAATTGGAGGGAACAATAAGTGCAAAAACTAAGTCGACAGGCGCTGTGTCTATAGCGTCGAAATCAACCGGTTCGCTGAGTTTGAAAAATAACCCGATCGGCTTTTCGAGGTCGTCTAGTCGGCAGTGAGGAATAGCGACCCCGTGTCCAATACCGGTGCTGCCTATTCTTTCTCGTTCAATGAGGCCCGTGAATATAGTGTCGTGAGAGATGTTCTCAGCACTATTGCTAACAAGAGTGCTGATTTGATCTAAGGTTCTTTTTTTACTCCCTACTTTGAGGTCGCAGATTACGGTGTCGGTAGAGAGTAAGTCGATTATTGGCATAGTGTTTAGTTACGTTTATTTATGGCTCTTTAGTTTTTCTTTATGACGTATTATCTGGCGGTCGAGCTTGTCAGACAGTCCGTCAATGGCTGCGTACATGTGTTCTTGTTCGTCAGAGGCAAATATTTCTTTGCCGGAAAGGTGTAAATTTGCCTCTGCCTTGTGTCTGGTTTTTTCCACGCTCAGCGTGACTTGTACATTGGTGATATTCTCAAAATGGCGCTCTAGCTTTTGTATTTTTGAATGTACGTACTCATTTAGTGGCTCTGTGAGATCTACGTGATGTCCAGTTACATTGATTTGCATAAATAATCTCCTTGTTAGTTCACGTGTAAACTTATTAAAGCAATCGCTTGCGTTCGTTCGATGGGGCAATTCCCATAGATTCACGGTATTTTGCGATGGTGCGTCTAGCGACGTTTATTCCTTCGTTTTCTAATAATTTGGCGATTTTGTTATCGCTGAGTGGTTTTGCTTGGTTTTCTGTTTCTAGAATTTTCTTGATCAGCGCCCGTATCGCTGTTGAAGAGGCGGCCCCTCCATCACTGGTACTAACGTGACTTGAGAAAAAATATTTCAGCTCAAAAATGCCATTAGGGGTATGCATGTATTTTTGAGTGGTTGCTCGTGAAATGGTTGATTCGTGCATCTCTACAGCTTCGGCGATATCCTGCAATACCATTGGTTTCATGGCCATTTCGCCGTGCTCAAAAAATTCAATTTGGCGCTCTAGTATTTGCTTAGATACTTTTAATAGGGTGTCATATCTGCTTTGGATGCTCTTAATCAGCCAGCGCGCTTCCTGCAAATGGTTTTTTAAATAGTTATTGTCATCACTGTTATCTGCTCTTTTAATTAAGCCTGCGTAAGTGTTGTTAATCGATAAATTAACCGTATTGTCGCCGTTGAGGCGTACTTGCCAATAGCCGTTGATTTTTTCGACAAATACATCGGGTATTATATATTCAGCATTGTTGGGCGTAATGCTGGCGCCAGGCTGTGGATTAAGGGTTAATATGAGAGTGATGGCTTTTTGTAGCAGTGCTTCAGAGATCTTCATCTTGCGCATTAAATTGCGATAGTCATGGCTACCCAGCAATTGAATATGTGAGGTAACAATCTCTTTGGCGGTTGCTAAGTGGGCAGTGTCGCTCTCAAGTTGGTCAAGTTGTATGTTGAGGCATTCGCTCAAATTACGAGCAGCGACACCTGGTGGATCAAATTGTTGGATGCGACGCAGTACCACTTCAATTTCATCTGTTTCAACTTCATGTAGGGCTTGTTCGCTGGCGTTTTGAAAGTGTTGGTAGATATCTGACAGATCGACTTGCAAGTAGCCGTTATTATCGATGCCATCAATAATATTTTCCGCGATTAGCTGATCGACTTGACTCATCGGGGTTAAATTGAGCTGCCAATTTAAATGATCTTGCAGGCTTTCCTCGCTGGTATCATTTGATTCCATACTCGAGTGATCAGTATGATTGTTGTTGGTGCTTGGTCCGTGTTGGAAAGTGTCGTCCCAGCTACTGTCCGTGGCAAGCTCAACCGGAATATCATTGTTCCATTCGGCAGCGGTGTCATTGGTCGCTGCAAGCTCGGTCTCTTCAGAAGGGCTGTTTTCAGGTTTCGCTGGTGGGTTTATTTGATCGCGTTCTTTGTCGTCCAAAGATTGAGCGCTGGCATCCACTTTGTTTTCGTCTTCGCCGGGCTCTAATAGCGGGTTGCTATCTAGTGCTTCTTGAACCTCTTGGGCAAGATCAAGAGACGATAATTGCAGTAGGCGGATAGCCTGCTGCAATTGAGGTGTCATGGACAGCTGTTGCCCAATTTTTAGTTCCAAAGATTGTTTCATATAAGCTATAACGATACTCTAAAATGCTTGGGATGCAATGTAATTTGCTTAATTTACAGGGAAAATTGGTCCCCTAAATAAGCGGCTTTAACTTGCTCGTTTGCCAGTATTTGTGCCGGGTTGCCAGTGGCTAATATGTATCCATCATTAACTATATAAGCCTTTTCACAGATGTCCAAAGTTTCTCTTACATTATGATCGGTTATCAGTACCCCGATGCCTTTGCTCTGCAAGTGCAAAATGGTTTGTTTTATATCGTTAACAGAGATGGGGTCGACACCGGCAAAAGGCTCATCCAGTAAGATGAACTTAGGTTCAGTAGCCAGTGCTCTGGCTATTTCCACCCGGCGTCGTTCACCGCCAGAAAGGCTCATGCCTATACTCTTGCGAATATGGGTGATGTGAAACTCTTCCAATAAGGATTCTAGCTTTTGCTGTTGTTGTTGTTTGTTTAAATCTTTGCGCATCTCTAAAATTCCGAGAATGTTATGCTCGACGGTGAGTTTTCTAAAGATTGAGGGCTCTTGGGGAAGGTAGCCTATGCCTTCGCGAGCACGCTCGTGCATCGCCATCTCTGTAATATCTTTGCCCCCAAGCGAGACATTGCCTTTATCTGAGCCAACCAGGCCGACAATCATATAAAAGCAGGTCGTTTTTCCGGCGCCGTTAGGCCCTAAGAGGCCGATCACTTCGCCGCTGGCGATTTCAATGCTAACGTCTTTGACAACAGGTCGGCGCTTGTAGGATTTGGCTAAATTTTGGGCGATTAGTTTCATGAACTACTTGTGGCCTTTTGGCTGGATAATCATTTTAATGCGCTGCTTAGAGCCGCTGGCTTTTACCAGTGCTTTGTCCATGTGGTAGACCACTGTTTCTCCGCTAAAAGTGTCAGCTGACTTGGAAACTTTGGCGTCACCAGTGATAGTGACGGTCTGTTCGGCGATAGAATAAGTCATTTTTTTTCCCCAGGCTTTTGAATATGCGCCGCCCGCTTGCTGTTGCTGGGTGAAATGTGCGAGGTTGCCGGTGGCTACCATAGTGCTGATGTCACCTTTTTTGTCGCGCTGAACCACTAGTTTGTTGGCGGTGATTTGCATGGTGCCTTGAATGATTTTCACTTTTCCGGTGAGTACTGTAGTGCCGCGATTGTCATCAATACTGGCGCTGTCTGCAGTGACGTCGATCGGTTTGTTTCTGTCATCGGGTAGGGCGTAGCTGTTTGATGAGAGGCACAACATTAAAAAAAGTAAAAAATTGTGAGGTAATATTGATTTAATTTGCATTGATATTCCCTTTAACATTTTGTTTTAGGTTAAGCGTTCTTAAATGCAAGTCAGAGAGCAGGCCTGTCGCTGTAATTATATTGCCTAAAGCGTCTGTGATCTCGACGTGGTCATGTGTTGCGATACTTTGGTTGTGACGATTATAAGTTAAAACCTGGGTCTTAAGGAAGTTATATGACTGTTGTTCTCGATAGCCTGTGACGATGACATTATGCTGAAAAGTGATGGCGTTGTCGCTGTCCGAGATGTTGGCTTTATCGGCGCTAATGCTGGCCTCGATCCCGGTGGGGCTGTAGCTTTCAATGGTGAGTGTTTGTGCAATGCTGTGCTGGCTGTGTTCAAAGTGTTTAATGCTGGGGGAGTGTGCAGTATTAGAGAGCTGGCCAGTGATGGTAAAAGATTTAAAATTGGCATTTTTTATAAAATAATCTATATCGGTTTGGGTCGCGAAAGTATCCGAGTTGGTGGGCCCTTGTCGGTTGTCGGTGTTTATCCAGCCAACCACAGCAATAATAATCAGACAAGTTGCAATCAGTAGGCGGAGTTTGTGTCGCGCTATAATCAACTTAAGAGTACTCGTTGTAGGTTTGTTGCAGTTTGTCTTGCGCCTCTAATATTGCCTCGCAAAATTCCCTTGCTGCTCCAGAGCCGCCTGGCAGAGAGGTGCACCAGTCGCTTTGCTCAATCACTAAAGGGTGTGCATTGGGTACCGTAGCGCCCAATGCAACGGCTTTGATCGCCGAGAGGTCGGGTAGGTCGTCGCCGATATAAGCGCAGTCGTTGAGTGCATAGTTGTGCTCACTGCAAATTTCACGCAAGGCTAAAAGTTTGTCTTCTCGGCCTTGTAAAAGAAAGGTCACGCCTAATGATTTGGCGCGAGCAGAGACTTGCTCTGAAGATCTGCCGGTAATGATGGCAGTGGCAATGTTATTTTTTTGTAACAGTTTAATGCCCAGCCCATCTAATACATGGAAGGTTTTTATTTCGCTGCCGTCGGCGGTGAAGCTCAAACTGCCGTCTGTCATAATGCCGTCGACGTCAAATACAGCAAGTTTTACTTGAGCTGCTTTTTGGCGGATATTTTTATCACTGATTGTTTTCATTAGAGTACTCCAGCTTTGAGCATGTCTTGCATGTTGAGAGCACCAATAGGTCGGTTGTTCTTGTCGACAATGATAAGTTGACCTATGCCTTTATCTTGCATGACTAACAGGGCTTGTGCCGCGAGAGCGTTAGCGTCGATTAAAGTGGCGTTTGCTGTCATGACTTGATCAATTCTAGTCGCTTTGAAATCGATGTCGCTATCGAGTGCGCGGCGTAAATCGCCATCGGTGAATATGCCCAGTAATTTGCCGCTGTCGTCAATCACGGTGGTCATTCCCAAGCGTTTTTGGGTGATTTCCATTAAGGCTTGAGTGACAAGCGTCTGCGCGCGGACTCTGGGTATAGAGTCATCGCGATGCATTATGTCTTCAACTTTGAGCAATAATTTTCGCCCCAAATTGCCACCTGGGTGTGAAAATGCAAAATCTTCGGCATTAAATCCTTTGGCTTCCAGTACCGCCAGTGCGAGTGCATCACCTAAAGCCAATTGTGCGGTGGTGCTTGAGGTGGGGGCTAAATTGAGCGGGCAAGCTTCTTTAGTGACCCCTGTGTCTAAATTATAGTCGGAAAACTGAGCTAAGGTTGAGCCCGGATTTGAAGTGATGCTGATAAGGGGGATGCCCATGCGTTTAATCAAAGGTAAAATGGTCTTAATCTCACCAGATTCTCCCGAGTTAGAGAGTGCCAGCACAATATCATCGGGCGTAATCATGCCCATGTCGCCATGACTTGCCTCCCCAGGGTGTACAAAAAAAGCGGGGGTGCCAGTGCTGGCAAGCGTGGCGGCAATTTTGTTGCCAATATGACCGGACTTCCCCATGCCCATCACAACTACGCGGCCTTTGCAGTTAAGGACTGTGTCACAGCTTTCTTCAAAGTTTTTGTCTAGGCGTGAGAGCAGGCTTTCTACGGCAGCGGCTTCCATGGAGATTGTTCTGCGCGCTGAGACTAAATAGAGATTGTTACTGGGCATTTATTTATGTCCGTAAATACTAGAATTATGGGCTAAGCTGCTGTCAGATATAAAACTAACATATAGCCTGTGTAAATGCTGATTAAAATCACACCTTCTGGGCGCTTAATCGATGCGGGCTTGCGCAAAAAACAAAAGGCCAATAATAGAGCGCTCAATGCCAGTAATAATAAGAAGTCACGATTGAAGACTTCAGCGCCCAGTATAATGGGGCTGGCAAGCCCAGGAATGGTCATAACAGCGCCAATATTAAAGATGTTGGAGCCTATTACGTTGCCAATCGCAATATCGTGGTGGCCTTTTATCGCGCTGGCGATGGAGGCGGCAAGCTCGGGCAAACTGGTGCCAATGGCGACAATTGTCAAACCAATCACTAAGTCAGAAACTCCGAGTATCACGGCTATTTCGGTAGCGCCCCACACTAGTGCTTTTGAGCTGGCAACCAATAGTGCTAAACCTGCCACAAGCCAGAATATGCTCAATGCTATACTCATCTCGGGGATTTCTTCGTCTTCATGTTCATGCATGTCCTGTTGGAAGCGGGCAAACAAAACCAGTGATATCAGCAGGGCGACAAACAGGATAATGCTATCGATGACATCCAGTCTCAGGTTGAATAATAAGGCGCCGGCTATAATAGTCACACCGAGCATTAATGGCAGCTCTTTAGTGCGCACTGTTTTCTTGACCGGTAGTGGCGCGATAATCGCGGTGATACCTAATACTAAGGCTATATTCGCAATGTTAGAGCCAATCGCATTGCCTATCGCTAAAGTACCAGAGTCTTCTAGAGTGGCCATAATTGATACCAGTATTTCAGGGGCTGATGTGCCAAAAGAGACTATAGTTAAACCAATTAATAGCGGAGACATGCCAAAATTTTTGGCCGATGACGCTGCGCCATAAACAAATTTATCAGCACTCCAAACAAGTACGATTAAGCCAATTACCAGGCTGATGATGGGATATAACATAGGAAAGTTTAGTGACTCACGCTAGAAAAAGGCTATTAAACCAGAACTGCCAAGAGGTGCAAGGGAAATCCACCTCTGTCCAATAATAATCAATTTAGCTACTGATTTAGGGGAGGGCGGGTGCTATAATTCGCGACCTGAAAAATGGCGCAAGTAGTTCGCTGTTGTATACACATACAGACAGAGAACGACATACGCGTTACAGACACCCTATTAGTGGCAATGGTACTTTTTGTTTTAAATGTTCTGAGGATGTTCGCTTGACTGACACTGACAATGTTATTGAAATAAGTCATCTCGCTTTTAGTCGTGGTGAACGAGCCATTTTTAAAGATATAAATATCAGTATTCCCCGAGGAAAGATAACCGCTGTCATGGGGCCTTCTGGTTCTGGTAAAACGACCTTGCTTAAAATGATCGGCGGACAGTTAACGCCCGATGCTGGTGGCGTTAAAGTATCAGGTGTGCCAGTGGCAGGGCGCTCGAGAAAGGCATTGTTTGCCATGCGCAAGAAAATGGGCATGTTGTTTCAATCCGGTGCATTGTTTTCTGATATGAGCGTGTTTGAAAACGTTGCTTTTCCGCTGCAGGTCAATACAGATCTTGAGCCTTCGTTGATTAACAGTATTGTCTTAATGAAATTGCAGGCGGTGGGTTTGCGCGGCGCCGTAGACTTAATGCCGAGTGAGTTGTCAGGTGGCATGGCGAGAAGAGTAGCACTGGCCAGAGCGATAGCACTAGATCCAGAAATTGTTATGTATGACGAACCTTTTGCCGGCCAAGATCCGATAGGTATGGGGGTGTTAGTGACCCTCATTAAAAAGTTAAACCAATCGTTAGGTCATACCAGCGTCATTATTTCTCACGATATTCAGGAGACGCTAAGTATTGCTGACTATATTTGTATAATGGCTGAAGGAAAAATCATCGCAGCGGGATCTGCGCAGCAGATTCGAGAGTCTAGCTCAGCGCAAGTGCAGCAATTTATTAATGGGCACCCTGATGGTCCGGTGCCTTTTCACTATCCCGCTGAAGATTATTTGGCGCAGTTAAAAGGTTAAAATTGTTGAACTACATAGATAAGCTGTTTGATTTTTTGGCCCTTTTGGGGCACGCAGGAATTAGCAAGCTGGCAGGTTTGGGTCGTGCGGCCATCATTCTTGGGTACGCGCTTGTCGCTTGGCCGCAACCTAAAAGTAATTTTAAGTTGGTGGTCAAGCAGCTGTATAACGTGGGTGTAAAATCATTGTTGATCGTTGCTGTATCAGGGCTGTTTATCGGCATGGTGCTGGGGTTACAGGGTTATACTATATTAGTCGATTTTGGTTCTGAACAGTCTGTCGGACAAATGGTTGCTCTCTCGTTGGTCAGAGAGTTGGCGCCTGTGGTCACCGCCTTGTTGTTCGCCGGGAGAGCGGGTTCTGCACTCACTGCTGAAATTGGTTTGATGAAAGCCACAGAACAGCTTGCCTCTCTTGAAATGATTGGTGTCGATCCTTTAAGAAGGATTGTCGCGCCGAGATTGTGGGCCGGCTTTATCTCTATGCCTATTCTGTCAATGATCTTTGCGGTGGTTGGTGTCTATGGCGGCGCGCTCGTCAGTATTGAGTGGTTAGGTGTTTACAGTGGTGCCTATTGGTCGGTGATGCAAGGGGCAGTGGATTTTTATGATGATGTGCTTAATGGGGTAATCAAAGCGGTTGTATTTGGTATCGCAGTTACTTGGATTGCACTGTACCAGGGGTTGGAGTCTATACCGACCTCAGAAGGTATTTCTCAATCAACGACGCGTACCGTAGTGTATTCGTCATTAATTATTCTTGGGTTGGATTTTGTTTTAACAGCATTAATGTTTGGAGATGTTTGATATGCGCACACGCACTATTGAAGTACTAGTGGGTTTGTTTTTAATTGCCGGTATTGTGGCGGCGTTGGGGTTGGCTGTTTCAGTCAGTGGTTATGCGGGTAATAAAAGTGGCACTTATAAGGTGTATGCTCATTTCGAGAATATAGGAGGCCTGACTAAGAAAGCGGAAGTTACCTTAGCGGGAGTGCAAATAGGCACAGTGACAGATATAGGGATTGATCCTGATATGTTGGTTGCAAAAGTTGAGATGGAGATTTTCTCTGATGTTAATTATCTAAGTATTGACAGCTCAGTGCAAATATTAACAGCAGGATTGCTCGGTGGGAAATACATCGGGCTGTCTGTTGGTGCTGAGGATGAAGTTTTAGTTGATGGAAGTGTGATCGAAGATAGCCAGTCAGCCCTTGTGTTAGAAGAGCTGATCGGCAAATTCTTATTTGATAAAGTTAGTGATTAGGCAACAGAGAGAATTTAAAATATGAAAACTAAATTATTATTAAGCTGTGTGATGTTCTTTTTATCCTTTAGTTTATCTGTGCAAGCGAGCTGGGATGCGGCAGCAGCAGAGGTGGAGACATCGATTGAGGCCATGCTTGAAAAAGTAACTCCATATCGCGGACAGGTAGATGCAGATCTGGAACCTTTGTACCAATCGCTTGCAGAAATAACTCAGAACTCTGTAGATTATCCTTATTTATCAAAGCTGGTGATGGGAAAATACTACCGACGCGCAAGCACTGAGCAAAAGCTGCAATTTCAAAACGTATTTCAAAGGACGTTAATCAAAACTTACGCTAAAACACTGGTTAGTTTTAATATTAAAGATTATAAACTGCAAAAAAATAAGACTCTTAGCCCAAAGCCAAACAAGCAAAAAATTATCGTTCAAGTGGCGTCCAGCGATGGTAAAGAATATACCTTAATTAATTATATGGTATTAAAAGACGGTCAGTGGAAGTTGGTTAATATCGTGTTAGATGGTTTCAACTTGAGAGTCACTTTTAAGAATCAATTTTCAAGTATGGCGCAAAAAGCTAAAGGTAATATTGGCAGTGCGATAGAGAAATGGTCGGACTCAATGTCTAAAAAATAATCTGTTAGACTTACCCGCAATGTTGAGTCGGTGCAGATTAATCCCTAATAATGAGAAATTTAAATGAATGCCAAAATAGAGTGCGTCGATCATAAAATTAGTTTAATAGGCGAGCTCTCTTTCAGTACCGTGCAGAAATTGCTGGACCAATGTCGGGAATTGACTTTTCCAATATCGGGACAGATTGTTATTGATTTTGCGCAAGTCACTAAAGTTGACTCCTCGGCTATCGCGTTATGTCTTGCGCTTGAAAAAAGGTTGGCTACAGATAGTGCTTTAGTATACTCGGATATCCCTGTTGCACTGTTGGCTATTTCACAGTCTGTTGGCGTCGGCAGCCTTTTTATTAGCAATCAATTAGGCGAAGCCTAAATCATCAAAGGGTAGATTCTGCTCAGCTTGTGAGGTGGTCGCAGATTGCTAACTCTGCGACGATATAGTGCCACAGCAATTTCGGTTGCTATTGCCTCTTCTAAATACTACTTTAAGCGAAAAATAGCTTGCGGTGCATCGCCTTTTTTTTCTAATTTCGTTATCATCTGCATACTTTTTTAAAGCTGTGTTCGTTTTTCCATACTTATCTCTCAGCAGTGTCTTTTTTTAGACAAAAAATAGTGAGTCATTGCATAGAGCAGGCAGTAATCACTTTTATAGCTGTAGGGTATTTTAAGAGCGCAGTAACTACATTCAAATTTCTTGGAGCATTAAATGCAAGCTGTGGAAGTAAAACAGATAATTGAATCTCAAATCGCAGAGTCTACTGTCATCACTGCAGGTGAAGGTTGTAATTTTGAGGTCACTGTTATCAGTGATGTGTTTAATGGGTTAATGCCGGTCAAACGCCAGCAATTGGTCTATCAATGTGTTAATGAGCAAATTGCCAATGGCAGTATTCACGCATTGACCATTAAAACCTATACACAAACCCAGTGGCAAAAACTCCAAGCTTAAAGGCACAATATACTTATGGATAAATTTTTAATTGAAGGCGGCAAAACCTTAAACGGTGAAGTGCGCATCTCTGGCGCCAAAAATGCCGCATTACCGATTATCGCTGCAGGACTATTAGTTAAAGCGCCATTGACCATCGATAACATGCCAGCGCTGCACGATGTTGATACTATGCTAAAACTGATTGCAAGCATGGGTGTGAGTGTCCAGCGAAATGGCGATATGCAGGTTGTTTTAGATGCCAGTGGCATCAATAGCTATAAAGCTCCCTATGAGCATGTTAAAACCATGCGTGCATCTATCTTAGTATTAGGGCCTTTGTTAGCACACTTTGGCGAAGCTGAAGTGTCACTGCCCGGTGGTTGTGCTATCGGTTCTCGTCCGGTAGATCTTCACATTCGCGGGCTAGAAGCGATGGGTGCCAATATTGTGGTGGAAGAGGGATATATCCGCGCTAAAATGGATGGGCGTTTAAAAGGCGCAACTATCTTCTTTGATACAGTAACTGTGACAGGGACTGAAAACATCCTGATGGCAGCGACCTTGGCCGATGGTCAAACGATTATTGAAAACGCTGCAAAAGAGCCGGAAGTGACCGATCTTGCCGAGTGCTTAATCAGCATGGGCGCAGATATCAGCGGCGCAGGTACTGATACTATTATCGTCAATGGTGTCGATGCACTGCATGCGGCACAGCACAGCGTTGTGCCCGATAGAATTGAGACCGGTACTTTCCTGGTTGCGGCTGCCATGTCTGGTGGCAAGGTCAAGACTACTTCTACCCGTCCCGACATTCAAGAGGCGGTACTGCAAAAGCTGATAGAGGCAGGTGCCAGTATCGAATCCGGTGATGATTGGATTAGCTTAGACATGCAAGGCAAACGCCCTAAAGCGGTGAATATTACTACCGCCCCTTATCCGGCTTTTCCAACGGATATGCAGGCGCAATTTGCCGCGATGAACTGTGTGGCAGAAGGTGTCAGTCATGTCAAAGAAACTATCTTTGAAAACCGTTTCATGCACATGCAGGAAATGATTCGCATGGGTGGTAAAATTCTGATTGATGGTAATACTGCGACAATCGAAGGTTGCACGCACTTGCGCGGAGCACCGGTGATGGCTACGGATTTACGTGCATCGGCATCACTAGTGATGCTCGCGTTAGTGGTTGAAGGTGAGACTATTATTGATCGCATTTACCATATTGATCGCGGCTATGAAAATATTGAAGAAAAGTTCCAGGGCTTAGGTGGCAAGATTACTCGCGTTTCTGGATCAAACTAGCTTTCATCCAAAAATGTGATCGGCGCGAGTTAGGCTGCTATTTTTGGAGGGAAACTAATGGTTAGCTGAATCCGTGACTTCAAAGTGTAAGATACTGATTTTACAATAGCATAGAAGTCTCTTATCTGTGCGCTTCGATACAGTAAGTGTTTTTTAACCGAATAGAGCCATAGCTTGTGTTATCTGGTTTATTGAAGTCATTGATTTAAGTAAAATAAGGCCCTGAATAATAGGGGCAATTATTGGCAAAATATAGGAATATCATGAAAAAAGAGCAACTGACAATAGCGCTATCAAAAGGGCGCATATTGAAAGAAACACTGCCATTATTAGAGTCGGCAAATATCATCCCTGCGGAAGATATTTTCAGCTCCCGTAAGCTAATTTTTGATACCAATCATGCCAATATTAAACTTGTTATTATTCGCGCAACCGATGTACCTACCTACGTAGAATACGGTGGCGCCGATATGGGCATTGCCGGAAAAGACGTGCTGATGGAGCACGGCGGAAAAGGTTTATACGAGCCTCTCGATCTTGAAATTGCCAAGTGTAAATTGATGGTCGCCGGTTTAAAAGATGCTTCCCCTGTAGTAGGGCGTATGAAAGTGGCCACTAAGTTTGTCAATGTAGCCAAGCGCTACTTTGCCTCACAAGGCCAGCAAATTGATGTGATCAAACTCTACGGTGCTATGGAACTAGCTCCTATTATGGGCTTGGCTGATCGTATCGTCGATATTGTTGATACCGGCAATACGCTGGTCGCCAATGGTTTGGAGCCGCTGGATTTTATCTCCAACGTAAGCTCTCGTCTGGTGGTTGGGCAAGCGCCAATGAAATTAAAATACCGCCAGATTCAGCCTATATTAGATATGTTGTCTAAGGCGATAGAAGAGCGTCGTAGCGGGAGCACTGATCGTTAATATGAAGACACTTAAGATTAAACGTATCGATGCAAATGCCAAAGACTTTGCAGCCGAGCTTGAGCAGTTATTAGCTTGGGAGTCAGTGTCTGACAGTAAAGTGAATAAAATTGTCGATGACATATTAAACGATGTTCGGGTACGTGGTGATGACGCTGTGATTGAGTACACCAACCGCTTTGATCACACCAGCGCACAGAACATGGTTGATTTACAGCTTAGTCATGACCAGTTGCAAGCGGCACTGGTTCGAATTCCCGAGCACCAGCGAGATGCTCTGAACAAAGCGGCAGCACGTGTTGAGCGCTTTCATCAGCGTCAGGCAGATAAATCTTGGCAGTATGAAGATGACGACGGTACCGTGCTGGGGCAAAAAGTTACCCCGCTGGATAAAGTGGGTATCTATGTGCCCGGTGGCAAGGCCAGTTATCCATCGTCGGTACTGATGAATGCTATTCCTGCCAAAGTGGCAGGTGTTACTGAAATCATCATGGTGGTCCCGACGCCCAATGGTGAGTTAAATGATTTAGTCTTGGCAGCGGCGGCTATTGCCGGTGTTGATCAAGTATTTACCATAGGCGGTGCGCAAGCTGTCGCAGCATTGGCATACGGCACAGCAAGTATTCCCAAAGTCGATAAAATAACCGGGCCTGGCAATATCTTTGTCGCCACGGCGAAAAAATCAGTGTTTGGTTTAGTGGGCATCGATATGATAGCCGGTCCCTCTGAAATTTTAGTGATTGCAGATGGTTTGACAGATCCTGATTGGCTGGCGATGGATTTGTTCTCGCAAGCGGAGCATGATGAGCAGGCGCAGGCGATCTTAGTGTGTCACGATAGTGAATACTTAGATAAAGTCGCTGCGTCAATGCAGAAACTATTGCCCACAATGGAGCGCGAAACCATCATTTCGCAATCAATCAATAACCGCGCGGCTTTTATTAAAGTTGACGACCTGGCGCAGGCAGTGGCCGTGAGCAATCTAGTGGCACCTGAGCACTTAGAGTTATCGGTGGCTGATCCCGCTGCACTGGTCGATGATATTCGCCATGCCGGTGCGATATTTATGGGGCGTTACACTGCCGAAGCGCTGGGTGACTACTGTGCGGGGCCCAACCATGTACTGCCAACATCGGGTACTGCAAGATTCTCTTCACCGCTGGGTGTTTATGACTTTCAAAAACGCTCTTCGATCGTATTCTTCTCAGAGCAAAGTGCCTCTGATGTAGGTCCCATTGCATCAGTGTTGGCCCGCGGTGAAGGCCTAACAGCACATGCCCGCTCCGCTGAATACCGTATTCAAAAGACTGATTAAAACGACTGATTTAAAGTCGAGTTTATTGATTGCTCCCGTAAGATCAAAAGTATAAGAAGCCGCTAAAGTCATTGTTAGCGGTTTTTTTTGTTTGTTATTTGCGATTTTTTAGCCTCTCGCTCTGTGGTCGCCATGATCAAGCTTGGTGAAGCATCTCAACCTAGACCGTGAAGTGGGCAGTGTCGTGCAAAGAATAGTTTGATACTTGGGTGTTGTCACTGGCATAAACAATTGAGAACAGGTGTTGACCGTTAAGATAGAGACTGCACGGCAGTGCCCAATGCAATGCTAGCTAAAACAAAAAGAGCTGAAACTATAAATATCACTCACCAGTTACTGAAGAGAGGCAAAGCGTTCGCAAAATATATGGATTTTTTTACAACTATAAGCAGAGTAGAAAGACATGCTGAAGCAACTGCCGGCTGAGTATAGTTAACGTCCTAGGCGCTGCAGCAGCGATTAGCATTAGTGCCAATCGCTAGCTCAAAAATCACACAGCAGTCAGTTTGAACTGACTGGTTAGTGCATTGAGTTGTTGTATTTCGCGACGAATCTCTTCGATGGAAACAACAACTTGATCAGTATCCTTTTTAGTATCGCTAGCGACATTAGAAATATTGGTGATACGTTGGTCTATATCGATGACTACATTGTTTTGTTGATGGGTAGCGGTGGATATCATCACGTTCATAGAAGATATTTTATTGGCAGAGGAGACAATTTGTTGCATGGCTTGCGCTGATTCAATGGCTAATTCGCGGCTGGTGAGTGCTAAATTATTATTCACTTGCATAGACGCTACTGCCTGTTCTGCCTTGTTTTGTAACTGCTGGATAATAGTGTCTATTTGAGAAGTTGATTGTTGAGTGCGTTGCGCCAACGTTCTTACCTCGTCGGCAACGACGGCAAAACCACGACCTTGATCGCCGGCCCGGGCCGCCTCAATGGAGGCGTTAAGCGCGAGTAAATTGGTCTGATCTGCGATTCCTTTAATCACCCCCGATACGCTATTAACCGTTTGGGTTTCCTCTTTTAAAGCAGTAATAGTAGCGCTAGTCTGCGCCAGTGTCTCGGCCATTTCCCGCGAATACTGCTCACTTTTGTGCGACATCCCGCCGCTTTTTTTAGCTTCGGTATCAGTCACTTTTGCCTCACTTTCAGCAGCTTGTGTACTTCTCATGACTTCCTTAACCGAGCTGGTAAGTTGTGTGATGGCGCTTGCCATGAGTGCTATATCGCTATATTGCTGATCGACACCATGTTCTAGCTCTTTGGTGGTGGCGACCACTTCATTGATATGTAGTTCTGTGTTGTTAGATACCTGTTGCACAATGGTTAACAGGCGACTGACATTGTCTAGCATGCTGTTATAGGCGGTGAACATTTGACCGACTTCATTATCAATGTGGCTAATGTTAAAGCGGTGTGAGAAATTTCCTTTACCCACTTCATGCATGCGTTTTTGCAAGCGTACAATGTTATCCATTAACATTGAGAACCCCAGTACTCGTCCCAGCACAATCATCACGAGTATCAAAAGGATACAAATGAAAGAAAGCATTAGTTGGCGCTCGGTAGTCCGCTGAGCAATATCGGTCATCATGGTCACTGTTTTATTGAGTGCCTGTAATATTTCGGGTGAGAGTTCGCCAATTTGCTGTAAGCTGTTTTTGTCCGCCTGGGCTTGGTATTTTAAAACAACGGATTTGTACTGCTGCCACAGCGTAGATGTTACATTGAGTTGTTGCAAAACAGCAGTATTATCCATCGGCGCGATGTTTTGAGCTGGGTCACCGTTGATAATCAGCTGGTGGCTACGCTCATAAATGGCAATGGTTTGCGCCACAGCGCCACGCATCTCAATGGTCGATTTTTCAAGTAGTACTTCTTTTGCCAAACGTTGGCTAAGCATGCGCTGACGCCCCGAAATATCAATAATTAGTGGGTTAATCGCCATGCTCATATACAGGGATATCGCGGCAATGGCTGCCAATATAAAAATCAAAACATAAGACAACATAAATTGCGCATTGATCGTTTTACAGCCTAGTGCGCGGAGAATGTTGTCGACTAAAATGGCAATACTGTTTCTCATAAAAGCTCCTAACTTCTAAATTTGATTGCAGAGCATTAAATCATAAAAAAAATAGCCTAAGTTCTCTAATCGAAGATAAGTTGTCATAGCGCAAAGGCTTTTCTGAAAATGCTTAAAAGGGATAGCCAAGCCTTAGATAATTGCATTGAAGTAAGGTGCTAGAAAAACCTAGTCAGTGATAAAAATCACCTTTGGATATAATCCAGGTTGTTCAGTTTAAACATGCCTGAGTGATAAAAAGTGTTGATCAGCGTTGCCGAAGTTTTTGCGTACCGAGTCTGTGGCGCAGCATTGCAGCGACTGTATAGCATTAAAAATTGCCGCTATAGGTTTTTCTTGTTGTAGTGTTTTAGTTTTCGCCACAAGGTACTGCGGCTAATGCCCAGTTGCTTTGCCGCAATACTGCGGTTGTTGTTAGCCGCTATTAACACTGCCTGTAGGTGTTGGTATTCCATCTCCCTGCTACTGATAAGTCTTTTCTGTGCTCCCGCATTTTCGAGTTTTGAGTTTACTCCCAAGCATTCATTTAGCTCTTGCACTATATCGCTTTTTTCAATACCCGCTTTGATCAGTGTGGCTATCCTCTCCACTAAGTTTTCCAACTCTCTGATATTACCGGGCCACGAGTAAGCGAGTAGCGTTGGCATCGCCTGAGTAATAAGTACGCCATACTGTGTGGCACTAACACTATGGCGTTTAAAAAAGTGTTTAACAAACAAAGGTAGATCATCAAGTCTTTCCCCTAAAGAGGGGAGCGATATGCCTAACACATTAATGCGATAGAAAAGATCGTCTTTAAAACTTTTGTTCTCTATCATCTGCAACAGGTTTCTATTACTGGCCGATATGACCCTGACATCAATATTTAGCAGTGTGTCAGAACCTAAGCGCATCACTTGTTTTTCCTGCAGTACGCGAAGGAGCCGACCCTGCAAGCCAAAGGGAAGCTCACCTATCTCATCGAGAAAAATAGTACCTTTATCAGCCAATTCAAATAGCCCGGTTTTACCATTTTTATGGGCGCCGGTAAACGCGCCTTCATCATAGCCAAATAAAGTACTTTCTAAGAGTGACTCCGGAATTGAGGCACAATTGATGGCGACAAAGGGGCCGCTTGCGCGGTTACTGGCTAAGTGAATCCCCTGGGCAATCAGCTCTTTGCCGGTACCTGTTTGGCCTTGTATTAAAATGCTGGCATCTGTACTGGCAAAGTGTTTTGCTCTAGTGAGAATTTTTTTAACTTTGTGGTTAGCGCCAATATAATTGCTAAGCGAATATTTGGCGATTAACCCTTTGGCATAGCGATTAATACGTAGACTTTGCTCAGCCTTGCGGATGCTTTTCACATCTTGGAAGGAGGCGAGCGCACCTATAATTTTTCCTTGATTAAAGACCGCCACGCGATTACTTAAAATTTGCGTATTGCCAACGTCTATTAACTGGTTGTACTGGGAATGCTCGGTGCGAAAAACCTCTTCAAGTTGCGAGTTGGGAATAACGTTGGCGATCGGTTGGTTAATGGTCTCACTCGCTTTCAGGCCTAGAATTTTCTCCGCGGCTGGATTGAATTCCTCCACCTTTGCGTACTGGTCGATATAGATAATGCCATCGTGTACCGCATGTAATATAGCTTCTAGTTTTTCGCGTTTAATACGCTCTGCATTGAGTGACAGTGCTAATTGTTCGGCGGCACTCAGGGCTTGATGAATAGAGTCTTGGGAGTAAATAAACACGCTGTTTGCCTGCATAGACTGCGCAATATCACAGACATGACTGGCACCGATAATGATACTGTCTGGTTGCTGTACAACACCCAGTACCGTATCTACTGCTTGTGCGACCGAGTTGAAGGTATGTTGTACTACCTCTATTTTAAAAAGGCTGGCAAAGCGTTCCAGCTGTTCAATAGGCTCAATATAATTAATAAATACTGCCTTTTTGGCCAGGCGTTGTGCGCGCCATAGCGCTTGCATTATATCAAAGCCTGATACCGTTATTTTCACTAATGGCGTTTCAAGCCCCATGGCAGCGATCATTGCGGCATTGCCACCGCCTGCAACTAAGACTTCTATGTCACGGCGCTTATCCAGCTCCAGCAATTTCTCTCGATGTTGCTCGGCAATAAATTCATGCAGTTCGAAACTGCTTTTCCAGACGTTTTCGCGCTGTTCAATACTTAGCAATCGGCTTAGTCTCGTTTGCGAGATAATAGCGAGTTTAACTGGCATACAAAAATTCCCTTTCGAATGAGGGCTTAGTATGTCGGCTTTGATTAAAAATGAAACACTTTTGTGGTTTTGTTGCTGATGTTTGTTGCATAAGTGAAACAGAATGGACGGCTAAATCAAAGGTGGTAATATTTATCTCTATAAAACAACTAGTTAAAAACATGGCTCAAAAACTGCTTTGTTGATAGGTAAAGAGATATTTGTGACTACATTAATGAAGCGATGACGATGAGATATGCGTGTCTATAAAATTGCTCAAAGGCTAGTCGTTAAATGATGCAAATGTGCGCTGTAAACCAATATGTGGCCATTTTTTGCGTTCTCTGTGCTGAGTAATGCGCTATTTTCTGTGCAATAGTAAATGAATGGCTTAGCGTCAGATATGAGCACCGTGTTATTTAAGCCGGCAGTTCCCAAGGAGAGATGTATGAGTGAACAAAAAAAAATCGCAAATAGTGCGGGGAAACCGCTAGCTGGGTTGACGGTATTAGAACTTGGTCATTTTATTGCCGCCCCCCACTGCACGCGCTTAATGGCTGATTTGGGGGCAAACATCATCAAAGTAGAGTCTCCGGGTAGTGGTGACCCCGTGCGAAGTTGGGGCATGAGCCGCGATAGCAATACCCTTTGGTGGTCAGTGCACGGGCGTAACAAACAGTGCATTACGCTCAATTTAAAGGCCCCAGAAGGTATCGCACTGGCTAAAAAGTTGATCGCTGAAGTCGATATAGTGGTCGAGAACTTCCGTCCCGGTCAGCTGCATAAATGGGGGTTAGGCTATGCGCAAATGCAGCAGATCAACCCTAGAATAATTTTAGTGCATATTTCTGGTTATGGTCAAAGTGGCCCTTATCGAGACCGTGTCTCTTTTGGGTCTATCGGTGAGGCATTTGGCGGTTTACGGCATTTGACCGGTTATCCTGCTGACGTCAGTGATCTGCCACCGGTGAGAACAGGGGTGAGTTTAGGAGATTCACTGTCGGGCATGTTTGGTGTCATCGGTGCATTGAGTGCCGTTTATGAGCGTGATGTTACAGGCACAGGTGTTGGTCGCGAAGTGGATGTGGCACTCTATGAATCAGTGTTTAGTTTACTGGAGGGAACACTACCAGAATACGGTGAGTTTGGCGCTATTAGGCAGCCAACAGGGTCAGCGATTCCCACC
>Ga0209395_1000483_pt1 | contig 58095 bp, 50 predicted proteins | sample GOMGulsemesocosm_3_FD_184635 | JGI IMG/M metagenome (GOLD analysis project Ga0209395, IMG submission 184635) | Methane-oxidizing microbial communities from mesocosms in the Gulf of Mexico - GOM9D Gulf of Mexico (SPAdes) (version 2) | ecosystem: Environmental > Aquatic > Marine > Cold seeps...
AGGCGTCTGGCCAGTTCGATGCCGCTAATGCCGGGCATCATCCAGTCCAACAAAATAAGGTTCGGGCGATGTTCTGTAACCAGCGTGTGGGCCTCAAGCGCGGTGCTCGCATGTAGGCACTTGTAGCCGCTCAGCTCCAGTGACATGGCGATCATGTCACGGATGGAGTCTTCATCATCAACAATCAGAATTGTTTGGTTAGCCATATTGATAGATATCACTCATTTATTCGGAATAGTACATTAGAGCTTTTGGATGTGACACTATTATGACAATGAGTAATCTTTGAAATGCCAGACCTTATTGAGGCATGCTTGAGTTTTATTTGTAGGCATCATCTAGCTATTTCACACTTTTGATATTACCTGATCACGGAGCAAAACAAATGACAGACTGCCATATCCACCCCGATACCATGGCCGCCGTTTATGGCTATGAAACACCCGAACAGCTGGGCTTTGGACGTCTGTCCGGGCCAATTATGTTCTGGGCGGAATATATGGATGGTTTGTGGGGTCCTGGCACGCTGGAGCCGACGCGCAAAATTGAACTGTCGCCGAGCGCTAAAGTGCTGCACTACGGTCAGGAAATCTTCGAGGGCATGAAGGTTTATCGTGTTGGTCAGGAGCGGGGTAGTTTGTTCCGCCCGGAACGTAACTGGAAACGTTTTAATCTATCAGCGCGGCGCATGGCGATGCCGGAAATCCCGCAGGAAGTGTTCATGGAGGGCGTTTATCGTATGGCGGCCTACTGTGAAAACATTATTCCTGGTGAATCTGGCCAATCGTTGTATTTGCGTCCCTTTATGTTTGCTACGGAACCGAGCCTGGAAGTGACGGGCTCGGATCGTTTTGCCTTTATGGTGATTGCCAGTCCCTCCGAAGCGATTCAGCTGAATCCGATGAGTGTGCTGATCGAGCGCGAATATACCCGCGCGGCATTAGGTGGCACGGGTGGTGTGAAAACCGGTGGTAATTACGCCGCCAGTTTTGCGTCACGCAGCCACGCTCAGTCACTGGGTTTTGATCAGTCATTGTGGCTTGACCCAAATGGTCGTCGTAACATTGAAGAATTGTCGGTGATGAATTTCTTTGCCGTAGTGGAAGGGAAGCTGTTTACGCCAACACCGACCGGCTCACTGCTGGAAGGGGTAACACGTTCTTCAATCATCGATCTGGCGAATGAAATGGGCCTGGAGGTGAGTCAGCAGGCACTGGATATCGATGAGTTGATTGAGAAGATTAAAGATGGTCGTTGCAGCGAAGCCTTCTGCTGCGGCACTGCCGCGATTGTGAATCCGATTCGTGAGTTGGGCGAGCATGATGGTACGCGTTATGCGTTGGCCAACCCGGAGGGCAATATTGCGGTTACTTTGAAGCAGCGTCTGCTCGATATTCAGGAGCGTCGCGCCGAAGGCCCCGCGGGCTGGGTGCATGACATCCCTGCCGAGTTTTATCCGCCGCAACCCTCTGCTGAATAGGTTGTCCTGATAGATTATGAGCGCTAACCCCTTCTGGGCTTTTTCACTTTTACATTACGCCAATGCACCGGTGCAGCAGCAGTGCCTGCAGTTGCAGTACGAGGCCGGTGCGAATGTAAATATTGTGCTGTTTGCGCTGTGGTTAGCGGCTGAAAACCGACTGTTTGACCATGATTTGGTGTTGCATCATGCGGAGCTGCTGTATTGGCATGAGCAGGTGATTGTGCCGTTACGGCAGGCGCGTTGTGCGATCAAACAATCCGGCCTTGATAACAACCTGTATGAGGCTGTTAAAAAATCTGAACTGGATGCCGAGCGCGTTGAGCAGAACATTCTTTATTCTTTGTCGCCGCAGTTCCCTGAAGCTTCGGGTGAGCTGTCACTTCAGCAATTGACGCAGTGGAATGTGCGGGCTTATTTACAGGTTTTGCCGTTGACTGATGAAGTAGTGGATACGCATTCAGAAAAATTGGTAGCTAGGGTTTTCGCTGCGAAGTGAAGCCTTGGCACCCTTATCCCCTTAGCGCAGCCGAGCATTGCAGGAACCAGCCGAAATAGCGCGAGGATGTTTGAGACCAGAGGCCGCTTCTTTTGAAAACATTAGGGCAGCGCCGGCTGATTTCGAAACGCGCAGGGAATCCAGCGAAGCTGGACAAGCTGCCGGGGTCGAGGAGGGATTGATAAGGGAGGGAGAGAATCCCCGCCCTTATCGTAACAACGGGCGAAGTGGCAGAGTAAAGCTTACGGCTTAAAGAGGATGTTGAGCTCGGCCATCAGTTGTTTTATTTAAAGGGTTATTACTAGTGCAATTTATAGCTCAGACCATTCGAACCAATGACAACATATTTGCCACCCCCGCCGAATGCCACTGCTAATACTGCCGCTGAGGTAGGTTTCCATTCTTCTTTTTTAGTAATGCGCCAGCGTTTTAACTGCTGAGCAGATTTAACATCCCATAACTGCACCAACTGGCTGTTGGTGCCGGTCATTAATTTACTGCCGTCCGCAGAAAAGCGCGCTGTGGTATAGGCGGCGCCCATAATGTAGGAGCCCTTTTTTATCGGCAATGGCTGGACCAGTGCTCCGCTGTTGGCATCCCAGACATTGGCTTGATCCGCTTGCGCGGCGCTGAAGGCATAGCGGCCATCGTCCGAGAGAGCAGTGGTTATGACGTTATTCTCGTGGTTCCAGGTTTGTAGCACTTCGGCGGTTTGAATGTCCCATAGTTGGGCGGTGAAATCATCCGAGCCGGTCAACAGGCGGCTGCCATCGGCACTGACGGCAATGCTGCGAACCTTTTCATTGTGATTGAAGGTGCGTTTTACGCCGCCGTTTTTAATATCAAACAATACCGCCATGTGGCTATCGAGGCCTAAAGCGGCATAGTCACCATTAGGGGTTAATGCCATGCTGAGAATATCGCCAGGGGCGGTCCAGAACCATACCGGTGCGCCAGTGGCGGTTTCCCACAGCACAATGGTGCGATCCGAGGCGGTGGCGGCATAGCGGCCATCGGGTGAAAAAGCGGCGCTGCTCAGCAGTGTGTAGTCGCCTTTTGTATGGTTCCAGTTGAACAGGCGCTCTTTTCGCTTCATATCCCACAGGCTGGCGCCGTGCTGGATTGAGCCGATAATACCGTATTTTCCGTCGCTGGATAGCGCGGCGGTATAAAGTCCCTGTACAGCGGTTTCCCAACGCTCGGTGGGCTTTTCCGCTTTATCACAGGCGGCTAACGTCAGGCCTAATAGCAGAATGGAGAGCGCTTTGAATAAACGGTTCGAGGTGCTGCAAATGGTCATGGGCTGCTCTATTGCCTGATGGATAAGTTAGTTAAAGATTAAATCGGCCGGCGTCGCCATTGCATAAGGCCGAGCAGTGCAAAACAGATAAACGCTATCAAGGTCCAGCCGGGGATACTGAGCGATAAAAAGGTCCAGGCGACCTTGGCGCAATCACCAGTGCCTCGCATCATTACGCTTAATACTTCCATCCAGGGTAACACGTCTATCATGTATTCAAGGCTAGGGCCGCATGCGGGTACTTCTTCAGGAGGTAGGCTTTGCAACCATAATTGACGACTGGAAAAACCTGCACCGGATAGGCCGAACAGTATGATCAGACTGGCGTAAATGCGTTGTCCGGTAATCGCAGGATTATGAATGATGGCGGCTAGAAAAGTCGCTGCTAGCACATAGATAACGATGCGTTGCATCATGCACAGAGGGCAAGGATCCAAGCCCATTACGTATTGCATATAAAAAGCAGTGGCGATTAAGGCTATGCATAGAGCAAGGCCGAAAGTGCAGAGAATACGGGGGGATTTAAAAATCGTCATAAATATTCTTGAGAGCCCTAGGATGGTATCTATACTTGTAGAGGATATAGCGATTATAGGCGCGAGATGCGCAATTGAAATGTTAAGACTTAAATAAAGGCTTTTTAACGCATGAAAATCAAAATTTTACTGTTGTTTTTGTTAGCTCCGTTACTAGTGAGTCCCGTTTACGCTGAAGACGAAGAAGAGGGCGAAGCTGTTGAAGAGGTTCGTTATCTGGATATCAAGCCTGCAGTTGTGACGAATTACGGTGGTGTCGGCCGCATGAGTTATATCAAGGCCGAAGTTTCCTTGCAGGTGGGTTCACAGGAGGACTTTGAAAAGGTGTTCCACCATTTTCCGTCCTTGCGCCATTCACTGGTCATGCTATTGGGGCAGCAGACAGATGCTACTATCGCTGCAGGTGCGCCACGAGAGGCTTTACGTCAGCAGGTACTTGCTGATATGAAGGCAATCATGAAGGAAGAGGAAGAAGATGGTGAAGATATGATTGATGATGTGCTATTCAGCGCCTTTTTCGTGCAGCGTTAATTTATAAGCAGGAATTTAAAAAGCCGTCCATTGGACGGCTTTTTTGTTGGGGCGTTGTTTTGGCTGCTTAAAGCGCGTTGTAACGGGCTAGGAAATCGTCGAAGCTCTGGTTATCTGCGGCTTCGATAGCTTGCTGATCCAACAAAGACTGCGCCGATTGCTGCTTCAAATCGGCCAGAGTTTGGCCGCTGGGCGGGTTGTTCTTGAAGTGTTTTTTGTGGCTGCGAGCCAGCTCTAGGCAAACCTCCACAAAGGATTTGTTGTCTTGCATGGCGCTCAGCAGCTGTGCCGACGGAGTAAGGCTACTATCTAATAGTTTTTGATGTTGCGCTGCGACAGCAGATACGTAGCTTTCGTTTGACTGACCTAGGCCCTGTTGGGCGTGAGCTTCATCAAGTAAGGTTGCAACGGCTTCAATTTTATTCAGCAGTTGTCCGCCCCATTCCTTCATGGATTGTGTCTTTCCAGACTCAGTGAACAACTGCAAATTATCTGATCGGCCCTGATTGACGACTAATGTTTTGTTGCGGACATTAAGTTTCTCCTGCTCTGCTTCACAGGAGGGGCTGTCCTCCAGCAGGCAAAATAGCAGGAAGGCGTCCATAAAGCGGATTTGCTGTTCATCAATGCCGGTAGGTAGGAAGGGGTTGATGTCTAGATTACGAACCTCGATATATTCCACTCCCTGTTTAGCCAGAACATGTAATGGTTTTTGACAGGACGGCGTGACGCGTTTTGGACGAATGTCACTGTAATATTCGTTCTCAATTTGCAGTATGTTGGTATTAAGTTGGCGATATTGTCCATCTACTTTTACCCCCTGTTTTTCATAGGCGGGTAAGGGTGTGTTGATGGCCTTGCCAAGCCCGTCCACATAGCGTTCAAGAGAGTTGTAACAGACGTTGATGCCTTGTTGAGCATCATTTTGATAGCCAAGATCGCCCATACGTAAGCTGGTTGCTTGAGGGTCATACAGGGTGTGTTCGCTGAACTTGTCGAGTTGATGCGATTGCCCTTCGGGCGGTTGCGACGCCATAAAGGATGCGCATAGGGCTGGCGAGGCGCCAAACAAGTAGAGAGTAAGCCACGAATAACGATGAAAATTGCGGATCAGAGCGAAGTATTGCTTGGTTTGAAAGTCTTGGTCCGAGTCGTTTTCGTGTAATGCTTCCTTGAATAGAGGCCAGAAGCTGGTTGGTAAAGAAAAATTATAATGTACGCCGGCAATAGTCTGCATGGTTTTGCCGTAACGATGGGCAAGACCAATGCGATAAACATGTTTGAGTGTGCCGATGTTGGAACTACCGTATTCGGCGATGGCGATTGAGTCTTCGCCATCAAGAATGCAGGGCATGCTGGCAGGCCAGATTAATTCATCACTCAGGTAGCTATAGGCATAACTGTGAACGTCACGGAGGTAACTTACTGCTGCCTGCGGTGATTCCAGTGCGGGTGTAATGAACTCCAGCAGTGCTTCGGCGTAGTCGGTGGTGATGCTGGAGTGTGTCAGCGTCGAGCCAAGCTGTTCCGGGTGCGGTGTCTGAGCGAGCTTGCCATCGGACTTGGCACGTAGCGCCTCTTTTTCGATACCCCGTTTGATATGGGTCAGCTGCGATAAAATGGGTGTGCTATGAAGCAGATTCAAGCGCTGTTGGAAGGTATCGGACAAGCTGGCAATCCTGAGTGGTCATAAAAGCTCATGATCATAATAAAAACGGGGGTAATCTTGAAGCTATTTATTTAGTTGGGCGTGTTTTAGGCCAGGAAAGATAAGCCATCAACCGCATGGAAAATAGTGTGTTTTGAAACTATGCTTTAATTTGTCTGCGAGTTTTGTTTGGCCTGTGATCTTAAAGGAAGGCTGAGCGGGTTTGCTAAGGGAAGCACAGGTCTCACTTAACAAAAATAATACCCTAGTAGAACGTATGAACGAGTCCCCAATACAACAAAAATCACGCCCGTTATCCGAATGGATGCAATCATCTTTAGCAAAGAAAACTTTGCTAAAGATGGGGGCGCGTATTGCCATCATAATTGCTGTGGCGGCCGTTTTTACTTACTTCCATATCTTTTCGATTCTCAATGAGCAGGTTGATGATAGCCTGCAGAAATACATTGTTGAACGTGGCCAGAAGGAAAGTATGACTTTTCAGGCGGCGCAAAGTAATCATGCCGTCTACAAAAAGACCTTTTTGGAAACTTGGCCTCAGCATGAAAGTATTGATCATGAGTTGCGTTTTGCTTCGTTGTTTAAGCACCACCCAGACGGAACATGGCGGTTGTCTGAAAATGCCTATGATGGCGTTAATCGTTCTGATGGCTCGCTGAGTCGGTTTATTTCTGGCTATGTAGGTCGTAACGCGCCTGATACTGCCCGTTTTCATAACAAGCTATTGCTAGCCTATGATCTGATAGATCGTTACGCAGATGCCTGGGCGATGGACTTTGATAATTTATATGTGTCCATGCCAGAAAATGTGAATTTAGTGTATTGGCCTGGTATTCGCTGGGGAGCTCAGGCCGATGCTGATCTGGATGTTAATGCGGAAGAGTGGGTGTACGTTGTTAGTCCTGAGAATAATCCTCTACGTAAACCTGTTTGGACAGGACTTTATTATGATCAGACAGCAGACGAGTGGATGGTGTCATTGGAGACGCCTGTAGATTTTGGTGATGAACACCTGATCAATATAGGCACAGATATTTTACTCAACAGGCTGTTTGAAAAGGTTTTCAATGATCATCTTGATGGCGCCTATAATTTTATTTTCCGAGCAGATGGGCGCATTATTGCTCACCCTCAACAGGTTGATTTGTTACGTTCACGCAAAGGTCTGTTGCATGTTACTGAAACGAATGATGCGGGGCTGGAACATATTGTTACCAGGCTGACCAATGATTTGGCAGAAATTGGGGGGCGGGGTCTTATTCTTGATGACGACGTTGTAAACGCTAAGTTGGCAGTGACTCGCATTAGGGGGCCTGAGTGGATATTTGTGACGGTTTACCCCCATAGTTTGATGGCTATGGCGGCGATTAAAACGGTTTATATCGTTGCACTGATAGGGTTTATATCCCTAATACTTGAGTTGATCTTTCTATTTTGGGTGCTGCGCCAACAGGTGTTAGAACCGGTGGCTGTATTTGATGATTTTGCCCGTCGATTTGCGGTACGTGAATTCAGTAGCATTGATGATTTAGTAGGAAGCCCTGTTGTCGGGCGTCGTGACGAAATGGGTGCTTTGGCATTAGCAATGACAGGTATGGCTCGTTCCATTGAGAAATACGAGACGCGGTTAAAGAATATTGTTGCTCAGAGAACAGAAGAGCTGGATCTGGCCAATGTTGTGTTGAAACAGGAATCTGGTGAGCGTAAGCGTATTACTACCCTGTTGCAGGTCATTGCCAAAGAGGTGTCAGGCCTTCAGGGAGAGAAGTTCTTTTATACATTGTCTAAATTTCTTAGCGAATCGCTGGGCGCTGATATGGTGCTGGTCGGTCGGCTGGTCGAACATGGAACCGGTGTGCAAACTCTGTCTTTGATGATTGATGAAAATTTTCTGGAAAGCATGTATTACCCAATCGCAGGAACGCCTTGTGAAATTGTGATTGAAAGTGGTACCCAGATTTATAACGGTAATGTGCAGGGGCTGTTTCCCGAAGATCAGGACCTAGTAGATCTGGGAATGCGTTCCTATATCGGAACTCAGATGCTGGATAGTGCAGGTGAGGTGGTTGGACATCTCGCCGTATTGCAGCGGGATACCTTTGAATCGCCTGAAACAACCACTCTGATAATTGATTCTGTTTCTGCGAGAGCGGCCTACGAGCTGGATCGTCAAGTTACGGAAGAAGTTATTCTTCGTCAGGCGACCACGGACTCATTGACGAATTTACCCAATCGATTCGCGTTTATGGACCGTTTGCAGCAGTCTTTGAATCATGCTGAACGGAGTGGCGAACGTCTGGCTGTGATGTTTTTTGATGTGGATAATTTTAAGATGGTCAATGATCAGAAGGGGCACGCTGCTGGTGATCATGTGTTGAAAGTTATCGCCAACAGGTTAATCAAGTGTGTGCGTAAGAATGACATTCTAGGGCGTTTGGGTGGCGATGAGTTTATTGTCGCGCTTAATGATATTTCTGATGCCTATGCCCCGGAACAGGTGGCGCGAAATATTCTCAAGGAAATCACCCACGAAATAAGTAATGAAACGGCTGCCTTTACCATGTCATGCAGTGTTGGTATTTCAATTTATCCGGACGATGCCACTGCTATCGATAGTCTGATCAGTCATGCCGATGTTGCTATGTATCGTGCCAAGGAACAGGGTCGTAACAATTACCAGTTCTTCAGGGCCACTATGAATGAGGACATTGAAAAAAATCATATGCTCGAGGTGGAGTTGCGTAAAGCCCTTAGTCTGGGTGAGCTGGAAGTTTATTATCAGCCTATTATGCTGTTGAGCAACAAAAGCGTGTATAAGCTGGAAGCTTTGCTGCGCTGGAAACACCCTGAGATGGGCCTGGTGATGCCAGACCTGTTTATTCCTATTGCTGAGCGTACAGGCTTAATTATTCCGATTAGTGAGTTTGTGCTTGATCAGGTGTGTAAGGATTATCCGCGTTTTAAGCAGCGCTTTGGAGGATTGGAGTCCATTTCAGTTAACTTCTCGGCTCGGCAATTCCGTGATGAAGATTTGGCGGAGCAGGTGATGGCCATCGTTGCTAATCGCAATGTGCGTAGCCAATGCATTGAAATTGAAATAACTGAAAGCATGTTTATTGACGGTCGAGACCTGGTGACAATACAAACACTGCATGAACTTAGTGATCTTGGTTTCCTGTTGGCACTTGATGACTTTGGTACGGGCTACTCGTCGCTGGGTTATCTGAAAAAAGTACCTGTCGATACGTTGAAAATTGATCGCAGTTTTATACGCGGCTTAATGGATGATCCAGACGACCTGGCTCTGGTGTGCAGTATTATCGAGCTGGCGCATAGCTTCCGGTTGGCCGTTATCGCTGAAGGTGTTGAAAATCAGAGCCAGGAAGAAGTTTTACGTAAAGAAGGATGTGATTTTGCGCAGGGTTATCTCTATGCGCCCCCCATGCCAGTAGCCAAATTGCTAACGCTTGACGAGTGGTTGGCGCCTATTTTGATTGACGACGAAACTGCGTAACGACTGAGTTTATTTCCTCTGCCACAGTTTCCAGATCGGCGATCTGCTGTGGCTGTCTCTGTATTCATCACGTTTACTGCCGCGACTGATTCCGCAATGCTCTCTAGAGCGTTGGTAGCACCATCCGCTTCTTGGGATGTGCGTTTCTTGCGCCTGACTAGCCTCAATCACTGAAACGGTTTGCAGCGTCCGGTTTTGCAATGCATTAATCATGCTTTCAATTTCAGTCGTTGACGTCTGTGTGTTGGTAGCAAGGGAACGTACCTCTTCAGCGGCTTCGACGTGTTGTCGTTCAGGTTTGGTTCGTACCGATTAGTAGCCCGTTAAGAGGCCATTTTTTCAGCGTTTTTTGACCAGCCCCATCCAGAGTTTGCCCTGCTATAGAGTGGCCCGTAAATCAGTAGAGACGGCTTGTGGCATATTCGTATGTTGCACGAGATTATGAGCTTGACCAATCAGCGTATCTTCTCGAAAGCTGGAAATTTTTAGAAATGATTGGTTGATCGAAGTGATCTCGCCTTTGGTATTGGAAATAATGCGCTTTTCATTATTAAAGAGCACTTCTATGCCCGTTACAGGAAGGCTCTTTCTCAAGGTTAATCCATTATGAAGTGGGGCAAGTTTGCAGCGTATGGTCTAGACAGATCCTTGTCAGAAGTGTTTTTAGTGGACAGCTACTTTTAGTATCGACAACAAGGGTTATTTTTTAGATAAAAAGACAGAGCTGTTGGTCACAGCTAAGTGAAAGGAAAATGATGTGCTAAATATGCCGGTTGGCAGGGGCTCGTTGTACGATGAGAGACGTGCTTGTTGAGAAGCCGCAAATAGCGAGGAATAGTGTAGCCGGGCTCATAAGCCCGGCTACAAGCTGTTATTAGGCTGTTGCCAGCATGCGGAAAATATCAGACTCGGTGATAATGCCTATAAGTTTGTCGTTTTCAGTGACTGGGATGCCGCTAAATTTCTTTTCCAGCATCATTTTTGCAGCGTCGCCAATGGTGGCTGCTGGAGCGATTGAGAATACGTTGGCGCACATAATATCTTTGACTTTAAGATTGGCTACCAAGTAGTTAAGCTCCCAAACGCTCAGGGATGATGCCGCAGAAGGTTTTGCTTCCAATACATCGTTAAGAGAAACAATACCGATCAGTTTATCGTTTTCAACGACAGGCAAGCGGCGTATCTTGTTGTCAGCCATTGCTTTATGAGCTTCAGCCAGGTTCGTGTCGCTGGAAATGGAAATAACGGGAGATGTCATGTGGGTTTTAACTAACTCTTTGTTCATTCTTGCTAAGCTCCTGAAGTAATGGCTGAAAAGCTGTTAATCCATACCAGTATAATTATCAAATATGAATAAGTTGTGACTATTGTCAGTTAACGCATTGAAATTTACTGCTGGCCGGTCTCGGCAAATGGATAAATCACCGATGGCGTGAAACGTGCTAAACGTGTGCGCTACTTTAACTTTGCTGGATGTGTGGGGATCCGCAAAGTCATCGCGCGGCACTATAAAACTGATCCGTTTGAAAGCGGGCCCAGCCATCAGAGACTTATCCAAAGAACGCTAAGTTAAGCAAAGCTTGCCGGCCTGGTAAATACGGCAAAGGGAGTACTCCCTTTGGGCTGCGCCTGCAGATGCTTAGTGCAGGGTATGTGAGTCGTTGCTATCGTTATTATCGTTTAGATATTCGTTGACATCGTCCTGAGTGACTTCGTAACCGGAGTTACAGAATTCACAGCGCACCGTAATTTGCGGCTGTTCACTAAAAATCTCTTCCATCTCGTTCTTTCCCATTGAAACGATAGCTTGCAGTGTACGGTAGGTTGAACAGCTGCATTTAAATTGCACATCGCTGGCAGGGAATACTCTTACTACCTCTTCGTGATAGAGGCGAAGAAGAATGTCATCATTAGTTAGGTTTGATAACTCCTCATTACTTAGGGTGCTACTGAGTTGGCAGATGCGGTTCCAGCCATCAGCATCTTCGGCAGCGCCCTGGGCCTGAGGTAGTACCTGGATTAATAGGCCGCTGGCGCTGAGTCCTGGTTCGGTTGATAGCCATACGCGGGTTTGCAGCTGCTCGGACTGTTCAAAATAATTTTCAATACAGGCGGCAATGGTGTCGCCCTCCATCGAAATAATACCTTGATAACGCTGGCCCTTATCAGGGGTGATGGTGACAGCCATTCGGCCATTGCCCAGCAGGGCTTTGAGATCTGCGCTGTCAGGCTGGTTCTCACCTTCCCAGCGGGCTATGCCCCGTACTTCTTGGTTGTGGCGGCATTCAGCCATAATCAAGTTGAGATCTCCGTCACCTTGAGCTTGCAGCGTTAGAGAACCGTCAAATTTAATGGTAGTGCTGAGCAGCGTCGCAGCTGTCATAAACTCCCCCAGCAATTGCTGGATGGCTGCGGGGTATTCATGATTGGATGTGGCTTCTTGATAGCTTTCATTCAGACCCACCAGCTGGCCTCGGGCACCAAGTTGGTCAAACATAAAACGCTGGATCTGGTCTTTATTACTCATGAAATCGGGGCCTTAAAACAGAAATTTAGAGTCTATGCACGGGCTGTGCGAATGATACTGATTATACCGTATCAGGTTTGAAAAAGGCGAGCTACGAAGGGCTTCGGTTGCGAGTGATAAATCAGTCACTCGGGATCGTTAACGTTTTTAAAGCGTACGATTTGGCGGCGTTGTTTTTTATTGGGGCGATGTTCCGGTGCCGCCAGCGTGGCGCGTTGCAACTTGCGTTGCTCAGCATGGAGGTTGCGCTTGGCGATGCTTTCTTCCGTTTCTTCGTAAAGCTGGCTGGCAACATCCGCGCCACGGCGTTGGTCGGACAGCGCTTTGATATCCACGGTTTTTTCATCCCAGCCCTGGCGAATGACGAGGGTGGCACCAACTTCGACGGTTTTACTGACTTTGGCGCGAGCGCCGTTGTAGTGTACTTTGCCGCCTTCAATGGCCTGTTTGGCAAGGGCACGGGTTTTAAAAAAACGCGCTGCCCACAACCATTTGTCAAAACGTACAACCTGATCAGTCATGGTTCGATTTTTCGGGCAAAATATCGGCAAAATCATCCAGTGACTGAAATTCTTCGCAGACGCGCGGCGCCTGCTGGCTATCAGGCTGGGTGATGGTGAGCAGGTGAGCGATGCCGAAGTCACGCGCCGAGCGTAGCACCGGCAGGCTGTCGTCGATTAACAACGTGCTGGTCGGTTTGAAGGGTTCATGGCGCTGCAAGTCGATCCAGAAGTCGGGCTCTTCCTTGGGGCGACGAAAATCATGCGAGCAATAGATGGCATCGACACATTCATGCAGGCCGGTTTTTTCCAGTTTCAAATTGAGGCTGTCACGGTGCGCGTTGGTGACAATAACGCTGCGTTTATTGTGCTCACGCACCTGTTTCAGAAAGTTGATAACCTGGGGGCGGTAGGCAATTTTATGGCTGACATCGTTTTTTAGATTGGCGATATTCAGTTGCAAATTATCGGACCAGAAATCCAGGCAGTAAAAATTGAGTGTGCCCTCTTGTGCCCGCACGCGGTTAAGAATTTCCCGGTAGGCATCGTCGACGGACAGGTCATTTTTCTCGGCAAATTTCTGAGGCACATGGGTGAGCCAAAAATAGGTGTCGAAGTGCAGGTCGAGCAGTGTGCCGTCCATATCCAGCAACACCGTGTCGATTTGATTCCAGTCCAGCATAGGGTAACAGCGCAAAAATATGAGATGCTTAAATGGTACCCGGTTCGTTCGTTACAAGCGAGGTTTTGTGCCATTGAGGGCCGATTGGACGGCTTGAGCGATTGTTAAATGGTGTTGTTCGCAGTCGCGAAAATGGCGTGAAAATTCCAATTGTACGCCCATACCGGTCAGGCTGCGGTTGCAGATGTTTTCTGGGCGGACACCTTGATATTTTGGGTGATCATCGGCTACGGGCAAACCTGCCGCTATCAGCATTTGGAAAATGGCCTGCTTTAGATGTGTATCTCGACCGCCAACGTAGATCATGGCGTGCTCTGATTTAAACCCGTGAATGGTGATAACGTTTTGTGAGCGACTGAGTAGCTCTAAACACTGCGGTTCATCGAAGTTGTGGCTGGTGATATGCAGGTCAGGGCTGTTTTGATCCTTACAGGCAGTGAAGGAATAATAATTAAAATGAGTGCCCGCGATCAACTGCGCTAGCTCAGTGGTGCCGGGTTCAATATTACCGCCGTGTGGCGCGACGATAGAGATGGGTGATTGACGATCGATCAGTGTTATTTCAAAGGCGTTGTCATCCTCCTGTTGACGTAATTGCTCGAAGTTGGCGTAAATATCCATTCCGATGCCAGAATTAGTCGCTGTCCTGTTGAGCTGTGGGCTTAGTCTTTGTGCGGTAATAATTGACGATGCCCACCAGGCTGATTAGCAACCAGAAAAACTCAATAGCAAAGGCAGATAGATTAAATTCAAAAATCAAAGAGACAATAATGAGTGCTGCGCCGATAGCGTTCATCAACGAATAGCTGATTTGGTTGCTATTAATTTTATTGAGTTGCAGTAGTAGGTAGGCCGTCAGTAGCAGGAATACCCCAACGTTGCCTAGAAAATCGTACCAGGTGTAGCCCATGCTATTGTCCTTTGCCGTTGGCTGTCTCAGATAACCAAGTCTAACAAGCCACAATAGCAAAAACTATGCAGAGGATGAGCCGGCGCTGCTACTTAACCTGCTGACGAAGTGGTCTCGGTATCTGCAAACGGGTCGTGCCAGATTACCTGATTACGCCCAGCCTGTTTAGCGCGATATAGGGCGTTGTCGGCATCGTTGATCATTTCCTCGAGAGTATCGGGGATGTAAGACGTGTAGCCAATGCTGACGGTTAGTGTAATGCTGAGCAGTTCGTTAACATCCATTGGGCTGAATTGAATAACATCACAGATGTTTTTTAGCAACTCCAGTTCGGAGTTCCCGGCATCGGCGTTGACGCAGAGCAGGCAAAACTCTTCACCGCCAACGCGGGCAATAATATCGGTGCCACGTAGCAAAGTAGTGAGTTTTTCAGCAATGTGTTGCAGGGCTTGGTCGCCTACCTGATGACCGTAGGTGTCGTTAATCTGCTTGAAGTGATCAATGTCAATCATAGCCGCCATCAGTGAAATATTATCGCGACGGGCATTTTCAAATAATTTGTCACCGGCATCAAACAGGTATTTACGATTATGCAAGCCGGTTAAATAGTCTTTGTTGGCGGCCTCTTTCAGCTGTGCGACCGTGCGAACGGCATCGATATTCTGGTTGATTCGGCAGTAGAGTTCTTCGTGCAAAAACGGGCGGGTGATAAAGTCGTTGGCCCCAGCTTTAAGAAACTTCACCGTGGTGGTGCCGCTGCTTGAGGCAGAAATACCGATAATAGCGACTTCATTGCGCGAATATTTGCTGCGCACCTTGGCGGTGAACTCAATGCCATCCATATTGGGCATGTTGTAATCGGCAATGATCAGTTGAATATCGTTGTGCTCTTCAAGCACTGCCAACGCCTCCACGCCATCAGCAGCGGTTAAGACATTGAAATAATGACGTTCCAGCAGTGATTGCAACATGATGCGGGATGATTTGGAATCATCAACAATTAAGGCTTTGCTGGATTTGTTGTCACGTAGGCGGCGAACCATATCAATGACGTACTCAATTTCATTGATATTGCGTTTCACAACATAATCGATGATGGGTTTTTCCGTCATCTCGCCGTGCAGGTTATCCGAGAGACTCCCCGTCAGGATAATGGGCGGGATATTGTATTCGAGTACACAGTCAACCACTTCACCGTCGGGGGCGTCGGGCAGGTTTAAATCGAGCAGTGCGACAAAAAAATCGCTGGCGTCCTGTTCGAGATGCTCCTTTGCTTCTGCCATGGATGAAGCCGATACGACTTCAATGTGAAGTTGGGTGGAGATACTGTGAGAAAGTAATCCGTTGATTGAGCGGCTGTCCTCAACAATCAGGACTTTGGTTCCGTGGGGGTTCATAACTATCCTCGAAAATGTGTCGGCAATCCCTGTGGACGAGATTGATATACCTGAATCAGTATAGGCATGAAATTTCGTGGCTGCTGTTATTTCATCTTTTTTGCTTTTGTAACAAATATTTATCAGGCTGTTTGCTCGCCAGGTTAGCGAAATAAACTACACTCTAATGACGCTCTAAAACTCTTATAAAGCAAGGGTTCTCTACACAGTTTGAGTATGGAAATCCATTAATTAAAAGCAGGAAGCGGGAATAAAAAAAGATGAAAAAAATTATTGTTATAGCGACATTAACCGTTGTTGTTGCGGTGGGCGCAGTATGGAAATTTAGTGGTGAATCAGCCCCTGATATGACAACTTCAGTGGCGTCACTTGCCGACCACTCGGACCATTTGTCACTGATTCCTGCCGATACCTTGTTTTATGTCGGAGGACTGAAACCAATTGCCGCCACGGATATGATGGCGAGTATGGCTTCCATGTATCAATTCGCTGATCCTGAAATCTGGAGCCAGATAAATCAGCAGACAATGGATGAGTTCAACAGCAAAGCAGACACGGACGGTAGTAAATTTGCCGTCAGTCTGTTTAAGTTTTTTATGCAGGGCTTGAATGATCCGCAGGCCATGTTTGAGCAAACGGGTGCCAAGGATACCCTGTTCACGTCGATGTACAGTGTTGGTTTGATGCCAGTGATACGGTTTGAAGCGGATCAGTCGCGTTTTGAGCAGTTCCTCGCTCAGCTTGAGGCGGATGCGCAAATCAAAGCGTTGATGAAAGAGGCTGGCGGTGTCAGTTATCGTGCTTATCCATTGGCTGGTGATGCTAATAAAGGACTTGATCTGGTCGCGGCCTATCACCAAGGTGATGCCATTTTCACGTTGGCGGTAAACGGTTTAATTGATCAACAGGCGTTGTTGATAGCGCTGGGTGCCGAAAAGCCCGTGCAGTCTTTAAAGAGTGCAGGCACCGTGCCACAGCTTAAGGATGAGTACGCTTACTTGCCGGACTCTCTGGGCTATTTGAGCTTCCAACAGATTATTACTTCGTTGACCAGCAGCGATAATATGGCGGGACAAATGTTGTTCGCGCTGGATGAAGATATGCAAGATAAGATGGCGGTGATCCGTTCGCCTGAGTGTGCGGCAGAATTTGCTGAAATTACGACTGTATGGCCACGTTGGGTGATGGGTTATCGGACGCTGGATTATAGCGATAAAGGTTTTTCTGGTGATTTTCACATGAATGTGGAAATCAAACACACGGGATTGACCGATGTGCTACAACAAATCAGTGGTCACTTACCTGCCGATTTAGACAGAGAGCAGGCAGATATTTTTAGTCTGGCGATTGGTCTCGATGTGAGCCGACTCGACTCAATTATCGGAGGTATGGCCAAACTTGCCGAAGGTTTCCAGTACCGATGTGAATTGTTGCAGGACCTTAATGGCACAGCGGATGCCATTCACAGTGCGCGTCCGGCTGTTGCGATGTCCACGGGCATGGCGCGTGGGCTGAAGGGACTGCGAGCTAGCTTATACGACCTGCAAGGTGATCTGACTTCTGGTGAAGTGACTGCGGTGGATGCATTAGTGAGCTTGTCAGGCGAACAGGTGCGTGCGTTGCTGAATATTATGATGGCGATGAATCCGGATGGTGGCATGGTAACAATTCCCGAAGATGGTTCGCCGGTCGCGCTGCCGATGCCGCCTCAGTTGGCGCAGGGGGCCGCTAATCAAATCCAGGCTATGTTGGCCGCGAAAAATGATCATGCAGTTATTTTTACCGGTGATAAAGCCGCTTCGTTCTATGCTGAAGTCTTAGATGAACCGCTGAATGAGAATGGCTTTTTGTTCTTCAGCATGGATTACGGTAAGTATATGAAGCTGTTTGGCAGCTTTATGGATGTCGCAGCACAGAATAATGCCGAGATGAGTGATGACGATCGTGCAGGTCTTGAGGCGTTCCGTAACGCTATGGAGAGCCTGAATTATCACGAGACGGTGCGCATGCGTTTTACCGGCAAGGGTGTTGAATTTGACGGTAAGATCGAGATAAAAAATCCCTAAGCGTTAGCAAAATGATAGCCGGAGTTGCTGTAAAGTGACTCCGGCTTTTTATTTAGTTTAATATTTTCTTCATCATGCGATGTTCGATACCGGCATCCATAAAAACCTCGCTGCATATCTGATAGCCCAGCTTTTCATAGAAGTTGATAGCGTGTATTTGTGCGCCTAACTCCACTTGTGAAAAGACGTTTTCAGCGGCAAGCTGTTCCATCCGCTTAATGATCTGGGAACCATAACCTTTTTGTCGATAGGGTTTTAGTACGGCAAGACGGCCAATATGTCCGTTGGGTGTGAGGCGTCCGGTGGCAACAGGTTCGGCTTCTTTAAACAGCAGCAGATGATGAGATAGCGGATCTAGTTCATCCACTTCTAGCTCAAACGGCACGCCCTGCTCAATAATAAAAACCTGTGCGCGGATGCTTAAAATCTGCTGTTGATAGCGGATATAATCGGCTTGGATCAGTTTTGTCATGGCGACTAAAAGTGCTGCCAGATATCACTTAACGTCTTGCGAGGTGAGGGTTTTTCTTTTTCCCGAAAGCTCTCTGGAAGTTTGTCAGGTGCAGCCAAAACACCTAGTGCAAAACCGCAAATTACCTGATGGCTGGCGGAATCAATATTCAGTGCTTCATACACCTCATCATATTTAATGCCTGCCATGCCGTGGGTAAATAGACCAAACATGCGAGCTTGTAAGGTCATCGCCATCCAGGCAGCACCACAGTCAAAGCTGGCGGTGGCATTGGGGTTGTCATTTCGCGCGAAGGTTTTGCTGGCAATAATAAAGCCCAGTACGCTCGCATCTTTTGCCCAGCTTTGATTGGCTTCGGCTAATAGACCTAAAAACTGATCGAAGCGCCCATCGGGATTGTTGGCTGTAGTGATAAATTGCCAGGGCTGCTCATTAAAGCAGGAGGGGCTCCAGCGCGTGGCGTCAAAAATGGCTTCCAGTGCTACGGTGGGAATATCGACCTTTTGAAAGGCACGCGGTGACCAACGTTCTGAGAATAGTTTGTCGGTAATGGGCTCCGGGTTGCGGTCGCTGAAATCTGGCACGTAATGGGATTTAAAGCGCATAGCTAACTCGCTGATAGTTGGAATAATTATTGGGCTGGTTCTGCTGCCTAATGATAACGTAAAGCATTACGAGCTGGTTATTATTTGTTACTATTGCGTCCTTCGAAAGGCTCCACAAAACGGCTCAACTGTTCAGAGAACCCCGTGTGCGAATAATTTACAGGAATATCACCTTCTGGGTAGTTGCTATGGCCCTTGCTGGTTATGGTCTGGCAGTTATATGGGGTGACAGTGCCTGGCAGAAGTTACCGGTAGGGTCGGCCGATATTCCGGTCCTTTATCAGCTGGTTCTGCAAATAAAATTCTGGTTTATTAAATTGCTGCGTATTTTAGTGGCGCCCGTTGTCTTCATTTCTCTTGTTGCTGGATTGACGAATATCCGCAGTATCACTCACCTACACCGCATGGGTTTAGGTACGCTGAGTTATTATCTGCTGACGACAGCTATTGCCACCAGTCTGGGATTGCTGGTGGTATTTTACATTCAGCCTTGGCAAGGCGGTGCGGTGATAGCCGATGCCAGCATGCGACTGTTGGCACCGGAATCGACCAGCTCATTACGTTTTATTGATGCCGAGAGTAGTTCGTTAACTGCCATTGCTTTGCAGTTGTTGGAGCGCGCGCTGGTGAACCCGATTACTGCCTTCCTAGAGTTGAATGTGCTTGCCATCGTTTGCAATGCTCTTCTACTGGGGCTGTTGTTGGTATGGCTAGTGCCCTCACAAAATCCGGTTTTCAGCGTTATTGAAAAACTTAGCCAGGTCATGCATAAGGTGCTGGGTTGGGTGATTTGGCTGACGCCAGTCGGTGTGTTTGTCATCATGTTTGACCTTGCTTTACGCATTAGCGGCAATATTGTCGACCAGTTGCTGTGGTTTGCCTTGGTAGTGTTAGGGGTTACGCTGGTGCACGGTTTGATTGTGTTGCCTTTAATTGCCTGGTTGTTTAGCGGTTTGCCTCCCTGGCGACTGTTACGCAAATTGGCCGCACCGATGATGGTGGCCTTCAGTACTTCTTCTAGTACAGCCACCTTGCCGGTCTCGCTGAAATGCTGTCAGGATAATCTTAAGGTCAGCCGTTCGGTGGCAGGCTTTGTATTGCCATTGGGTGCCACCATGAATATGGATGGTACTGCGTTGTTTGAGGGCATTGCGGCCGTATTTCTAGCCTATTTATTTGGTATTGAACTGAGCAACAGTGCGATGGTGGCTGTGTTTATTATGGCGATGGTATCCTCTATTGGTGCGCCTGGTATGCCGTCTGGCTCCATGTCAGGTATGCAAATGGTACTGCTGGCGGTCGGTATTCCGCTGGAGGCGATTGCTATATTGTTGCTGGTTGAGCGGCCATTGGATACCTTCCGTACCGCCGTCAATGTACAGGGCGATATGGTGGGAGCACTGGTGGTTCAGCGTTTACTGGGGCGGCATGCTGTAACAACGGAAGATACTGCTGAGGGAAAAACAGCTGATAAGGGCTGACAGCCGTCTGCTTAAAGTCCTCGCTTCCTTGCTCGACTTTGTTATTATTTTTTCACTCAATCCACTCTCCTTTTAATTAGAGTTTGATTTTTTATGCCTCGTAAGTGTAAACGTTGCCAGCAGGCGCGAGTTTTCACTGTGATGGTGATGCTCATTGCTTTGTCAGCCGTCCTATTTATCGACCGTTTTATGAGCTAATGAGCAGCATTATCCGTGTTGTCCGTGCCGATATTACCCAACTGGGTGTTGAGGCTATTGTTAATGCCGCCAATAATAGTCTGCTCGGCGGTGGCGGAGTGGACGGTGTGATTCACCGCGCGGCGGGACCGCAGCTACTGGCAGAATGTAAAACCTTGAATGGTTGCGCCACTGGGCAAGCAAAACTAACGGGCGCTTACAATTTGTCTATGCGTTATGTGATCCATGCTGTGGGGGCGGTTTGGCAGGGTGGTTTGAGTGGCGAGCCCGAACTGTTGGCGTCCTGCTACCGAAACACTTTGCAGCTGGCGGTTGAGCATCAGGTCACGAGTATTGCCTTTCCTGCAATCAGCTGCGGTGTCTACGGTTACCCCATTGATAAGGCCTGCGAGTTGGCCATTGCGACTATTAACAGTTTTCTTGACAGCTCAGCGACTAAGCATGAGCTAAATGCTGTCTATTTATGCGCTTTTGGCGACGAGGTCTATGACGCTTTAAATAATGCCTTGCAGGGAACTTTGTATAAAGCAGGAGCGAAAGGGAAATGAGCATAGCATCGTGGATTCTTCTATTGGTGACAGCGGCGGCGATGTTGGGAATGGCATTTGTTGAGCCTATTGCTCAGGATCTGTCCTACCACTTATTTGCGGATCGCCGGACGTGGTGGCAAATCCCTAATACGCTGGATGTCTTGTCTAATCTGCCCTTTGTATTTGTTGGTCTGATGGGTTTGCAGTACTCAATATCTTGCCGGCATCAACCGTTGTATTGGCCGTTTCTGGCGATGTTTGTGGGGGTGTTTAGTACGGGTTTTGGTTCGGCCTATTATCATTGGGCACCAGCCAATGAAACCTTGGTTTGGGATCGCTTGCCCATGACTATCGCCTTTATGGGACTGTTTACGATGATCTTGGCTGACCGCGTTGATGGCCGTTGGCGACAAGCTTTGTTGCCGCTATTAGTATTGGGCATTGCCAGTGTCTGGTACTGGGATTGGACAGAAACGCAGGGTGCAGGAGATTTGCGGCCTTACGCGCTGGTGCAGTTTTTACCGATGTTGCTTATTCCCTTAATTCTCTGGCTGTATCCCGCGCCGCGCCGGGATGGAGGTTGTTATATTGGTCTGGTGTGCTGTTATGGATTGGCTAAGGTACTGGAGTATTTTGATAAGCCGGTGTTTGAATTAATTGCTGTGGTGAGCGGCCATAGCCTCAAGCATTTAGCGGCAGCACTGGCAACGGTGTTTCTGTACGCTTTGTGGAAGCGGCATGCAGGCCCGAGGAAAACAGGATAAAACGAATGTCATGTGATCCCTTTCATTCACATAATGCCCATCTGCTGGAATTACAGGGGATTGAGAATTTTCGCGATGTTGGCGGTTACCAAACGGTCGATGGTCGTCGTCTTAAGTGGGGAAAAATTTTCCGTTGCGGACACCTGATGCAAATGACGGTTGCCGATGGTGAAATACTTGAGTTGCTGAAGATTAAAGCTATTTTTGACCTACGAACTCCGCCAGAGCGGCAAAGTTTCCCCACCGCGTGGCAATGTAATCTGCAACCAGAAATTCACACTATCGATGTCCATGCGAAGGGCGACGACCCCAAGGCTGATTTATTTCAATTGATTTTGGATGGTCAGATTTCACGAGAGCACGTGCGTGCTCACATGCTGGCCGATTACGCCCTGATGCCTTACCAGTTTGCACCCGTTCTCAAGAAAATTTGCCAACATTTACTGGTCACGGCTGATGGCGGTATCGTGATGCACTGTACGGCTGGCAAGGATCGCACCGGGCTGGTGGTTGCATTACTGTTGGCTCTGTTGGGTGTGGCAGAGGAAAATATCTATGAGGATTATTTTCTCAGCAATGAGGGTTTTAGCTGCCGTGAGAAACTTGAACATATGGTGGCAACCTTTGGGCACAAGGTAGAGAATATTGATGCCTGCATGGAGGTGTTGGAACCGTTGATCCGGGTGGAAGATGAGTATCTGAAAATGGCATTGGATGCGGTGGAAAAACAGTCAGGATCGCTGCAGCGTTATTTTGATGAAACCCTAGAGTTAACACTTCAGCAAAGGGAAAGTTTACAGGCCCAGTTATTACAATGAATTGAATTTAAACCATAAAAACAAAACTAAAATTATTAATAGCGAGAGAAAAGGAGAAACAGAATGAGCCCGTTAGCAAAAATTACTGCTCTATTGAGCATGGTGTTTTGTGGTCTGCTGCTGAGCAGTAGCGCACGTGCAGAGCACCCCGCCGTGTATATTATTTCACCGGCCCACGGTGAGGTTGTTAGCAGCCCCGTACAGGTTCGCTTTGGTCTGCGTGGCATGGGCGTGGCGCCAGCAGGTACGGATCGCGACGATACCGGGCACCACCATCTGTTGATTGATGTTGATCAGCTACCTGCAATGGATCAGCCGGTTCCTTCCGATGCAAATCACCGTCATTTTGGCAAAGGACAGACTGAAGTTGAGCTGACACTTGAGTCGGGTGAGCATACGTTGCAATTGTTGCTGGGTGATATGGGACACATGCCGCATAGTCCTGCGATGGTGTCTAAAAAAATCACCATTAACGTTGAGTAACAAACGCTGGATGGGTCGTTATCGAGCCCCGCGAGAGCCGGGCTCAAACTACATCACCGCCGTAGGTCGGCAGCGTTTACAGGATGAGTTTGACCAGCTCTGGCATGTGAAGCGGCCGCAGGTGACACAGGCCGTTTCTGAAGCGGCTGCGCAGGGTGATCGTTCGGAAAACGCCGAATACATCTATGGAAAAAAACAGCTGCGTGAAATCGACAGTCGCCTTCGATTTTTGACCAAGCGGCTGGAGAATGTTGTGGTTGTTGATCGTTTGCCTGCGGATCTTGAGCGCGTATTTTTTGGCGCTTGGGTGACGCTGGAGAATGAGAAGGGTGAAAGTAATGAATATCGCCTTGTTGGTCCTGATGAGTTTGACATGCACCCAGCCTATATCAGCATGGATTCACCCACCGCCAAGGCGTTGATCAAGAAACGGGTGGGTGATGAGGTGGAAGTACAAGCACCTTCTGGGTCGGTGTATTACGAAGTGATTGCAGTGCGTTACGACAGCGTATAGAGAAGCTGTCTTTACGCTTCTTTTTTAATCAGCTGCTTAATGGTTTGTTCTGCAAACGTGCCATTCAATGCATCCGTCATTTGCTCAAACACGGCATCCACATCTTTGTCTGAGGGCAGCATGTTTGGATTTAAATGCTGATCTTCATTAGCGTGGCGCACGGCGTGTAATACATCAGCCACGGACATCTCCTCCAGCGGTTGGGCGGGCAAATAACGAGAAATTTTGTCGTTGGTCTGGCTGATCAATGACTGTTTTTCCAGCGCGGTTAATACCTGTTCAATAATATCTGATGGGATTCTCAGTCGACAGGCGAGCTGTTTGCCGGTTAAGGAGGTCTTGTCATAATAGAAGTTGCGCGCTACGTGCAACATGATCGTTAGCGCCAAGCGTTCTTTCATATGGTTGCTGAGATTGAGCTCGCGACGGGGCGAGGTGACGTAATCAGGATTTTGGATATAAAAGGATATGTTGGCGCCAATCAGCAGTATCAGCCAGCCGACATAGAGCCAGATCAGGAAAAAGATCAGCGCCGCAAAAGCTGAATAAATTGCCACATAGCTGGAGGACGACACCACCACAGAGGCGAAGATACGACCGGCTGTTTCCCATAATACCCCTGCCACGAGTGCACCGTACAAGGCGGGTACAATTTTGACCTTGGTGTTGGGAATGAAAATGTAAATAAACGCGAAAGCGGCGATAATCAGCAGATAGGGTACCAATCGGCTCAGACCGACGATGAGCCACCCTAGCACTTCAAATTCGGATAGCCAGATGACAAAGCCATTGCTCATTACGGTGCCGGTCAGGCCAATGGCCGAGAATACCAGTACTGGACCTATCATAACTACTGATAAGTAATCACTGAAACGTTGATGCAGCGGACGAACCTGCGTGACACGCCAAGCGTAGTTGAAGGCTCCTTCGATTTTCTGCATCAGAGAAACGACGGTGTAAAACAGCATGGCAACGCCAATTGCCCCCAGCACGCCGACCTTCATTTTTTCTACAAAGCCAATGATACTGGTCGTGATTTCAATGCCTTGGGGCCCGAGAGGTGTCAGTAAGTTGAGTAGTAGCGGTTCAATCTGGTTATGTACACCAAAAGCTTTAAGTACCGAAAAGCTCACCGCCAGCAAAGGCACTAGTGATAGCAGCGTGGTGTAAACGAGGCTCATTGCGCGCAGGGTTAACTGACCATCTTTAAGGTCACGGGAAACTGCAAATAGAATGCGGCTGATACGTACCAATCGTGATTTCCAGCCGGGAGCATCCGACAGCTCAGTTAGCCAGATGGAGTGGGTTAACGAGGAGATAAATTTAGTCAGCTTTGACAGCATGGTGAAGCTCGTTTCCCTGAGAAATGCAGTTAGTGGTGTGACTTTAAGTATGGCACAGGTGCAGGGCACGGCCTAAGTGCGCGCCAGCTACGTGAAAACGATAAATCTTTAGTGGGGGGAAGACAACCACCCTGCGAGTGCAGAGTGGCTTTTGAACAGGCTTGTTGTAGGGTTACTTCCGTCCTGTTTTGCTTACTTCTGTAAATAACCCATGTGTTTTTCAACGATTTGTACCAGCGGTTTGAAGACCTTTGGGGTACCGCAAACAATGTGTCCGGATTTTAGGTAGTCGTTACCGCCTTTAAAGTCACTGACACGACCACCGGCTTCGGTGACGATCAGAGTGCCTGCAGCAATATCCCATTCCTTCAGGTTCATTTCCCAGAAACCATCAAAACGGCCAGCGGCAACATAGGCTAAATCCAGTGCAGCGGAACCAGCACGGCGGATGCCAGCAGTCTGGCCAGCTACTTCTTTCAGGCAGGATAGGAAGGCGTCGACATTATCAAAGGCAAAGCCGTTGAAAGGAATGCCTGTGCCGATCAGCGCGCCATCCATGCTTCTAAGGTCAGTGACGCGGATGCGTTTGCCATTCAGCTGGGCACCGTCACCACGGCTGGCGGTGAATTCTTCACGTTTGATGGGATCGAAAATCACTGCATGCTGCACACGGCCTTTGAATTTGCAGGCAATGGAGATGCAGTAGTGAGGGATGCCGTGAATAAAGTTGGTGGTGCCGTCTAGCGGATCAATGACCCATTCGTAGTCGGACTCATTACCTTCGCTGCTGCCGCCCTCTTCGCCAAGAATGGCGTGGTCCGGGTAGGCTTTGCGCAGGTGGTAGATGATTTCCCTTTCACAGGCTCTGTCGATTTCTGTCACGTAATCGTTGCGACCTTTTTCTTCAATGGTCAGAGGGTTAGCGCGTTCAACGGCATCAATAAGAATTTCGCCTGCTTTACGTGCAGCACGTACAGCAATATTTAGCATGGGTTGCATGATCAGAAACCTGGACTGTTAAGGAACAAAAAATGGAGATATTTATCTCGGACGGGGATTTTAACAGGGAAGTGACTGATTTTGGAGAGAAAAGCGTCGATATGGAAATATTAGCTGAAGCCGTTGATCTGAAGAGTATACTCAAAACGGCAGCACATCTGATTTAGCCTCATGGGGGAACGTATGGCAGAAGATTTTAAGGCGGGCGCATTACGCTATCACCGCGAACCGGTACCCGGAAAACTCTCGATATCGCCGACCAAACCGCTGGCCAATAAACGCGATCTGGCGCTGGCCTATTCGCCGGGCGTTGCCTATCCCTGTGAGTTGATTGCTGAAGACCCCAACGAAGCTGCGAATCTCACGGCGCGCGGTAATTTAGTGGGGGTGGTTACTAACGGCACGGCGGTGCTAGGGCTGGGAGCGATTGGTCCGCTGGCCTCTAAGCCAGTGATGGAAGGTAAAGCTGTACTGTTTAAAAAATTCGCCAATATTGATGTGTTTGATATTGAGATAGATGAAACTGACCCCGATAAGCTGGTGGATATCATTGCCTCGTTGGAACCCACCTTTGGCGGCATTAATCTCGAAGATATTAAATCTCCAGAGTGCTTTGTAGTTGAGAAAAAACTACGCGAGCGCATGAAAATCCCGGTGTTCCATGATGATCAGCACGGCACGGCGATTGTTGCTGCCGCTGCTGTTTACAATGGTCTACGTATCGTTGGTAAAAAGATTGAAGAGGTTCGGCTGGTTGCTTCCGGCGGTGGTGCGGCGAGCATTGCCTGTATCGACCTGATGGTGAGTATGGGGCTACAGAAGGAAAACGTGACTGTCTGTGATCGCATGGGGGTGGTCTATCAAGGGCGCAGCGCTGGTATGAATGAGTATAAGGGAAAATATGCCCGCGCTACTGAGCTGCGTACGCTGAGTGATGCCATGGCTGAGGCTGATATTTTTCTGGGGCTCTCAAGTGGTGGGCTGCTAAAGCCAGAAATGGTGGCTAAAATGGCGGGCAGTCCGTTAATTCTGGCGATGGCCAACCCTAATCCGGAGATTTTGCCTGAGGAGGCGCGAGCGGTACGCCCTGATGCCATTATTGCTACTGGCCGCTCGGATTACCCCAATCAGGTTAATAACGTTTTGTGCTTCCCCTTTATCTTCCGAGGTGCGCTGGATTGTGGCGCCACCACTATCAACGAAGAAATGAAAATGGCCTGTGTTAAAGCCATTGCGGATATGGCACTGAAGGAGTCGCACGGGGAAGTGGCTGAAGCCTATGTCGGTGAAGAGCTAAAATTCGGTCCCGAGTATTTAATTCCCAAGCCCTTTGATCCGCGACTGATTGAAGAGTTGCCTGTGGCTGTGGTGAAGGCTGCGATGGAAAGTGGTGTCGCTGAGCGACCTATCGAGGATCTACGTGGCTATCGCGCCAAGCTGCATGCGACGGTATGTCGCAGTGGTTTGTTTATGCAGCCGATTGTTGAGGCTGCCAGAGCTCAGCGCGAACGTCTGGTTTACAGCGACGGCGAAAACGGTGATGTGTTGCGTGCCGTGCAGGCGGTGGTCGATGAAGATGTTGCCTTCCCGATTATAATCGGTCGCCCCGAGGTGATTCAGCAGCAAATTGACAAAATTGGTCTGCGAATTCGCGCCGGAAAGGATTTCGAGTTGTTTGATCCGCAGGAAGGAGATCACCATGAGGAATACTGGCAGCATTATCACGCGGCCGTCGGTCGCAATGGCGTATCCGTGGAAGCTGCCAAAAAAGCCATTCGTACCAATACCACCGTGCTGGGCGCTGTGATGGTGGCACGCGGTGAAGCCGACGGTATGATTTGCGGCAAAGTCGGACGTTTTGATTACCACTTGCACGATATTCGTGATGTTATCGGGCCGCGTGTGCCCGGGCAGTATATTTCCTCACTGGCGGTGCTACTGCTCGACAGTGGTCCGCTGTTTATCGCCGATCCCTTTATCAGTCTCGATCCCAGTGTTGAGCAGGTGGTGGAAATTGCCAGATCTAGTATTGATCGTGTGCGTCGTTTTGGCGTGCAGCCACGTGTTGCGCTGCTGTCGCACTCTAATTTTGGCACCTCTAACCTGCCGTCGGCGGTAAAAATGCGCAAAGCTGCCGAAATTCTGCGAGAACGTTTTCCTGATATTGAGCTGGATGGAGAAATGCACGCTATGTCAGCGATGAATGACAGATTACGTGGCATGGCCTTTCAGGGCTCAACCCTGCAAGGTCCGGCCAACTTGCTGATTATGCCGAATCTCGATGCCGGTAATATTGCCATGGGCATGATTCGTTCAGTCACCGACGCCATGCTGGTTGGGCCTTTTATTTCCGGGCTGGCACAACCGGCGCATATTATGATCCCATCCGTAACGGCGCGTGGAATTTTTAATGTTAGCGCCGCTACCTCGGCGGACATTCAGCGGCGTAAAGGGGAGCGCTAAACCTGTTTGGGTTGTTCTTAGTCTGCGTAAGATGGTTGGGAGAACGGCTTATCTGAAATTACTGAGTTTGCAGGCTTCCTCTTCTTGTTCCTTGGCAAGCTCAATTTTTTCATTGTAATAGCGTTTTGAGGACGAAGAGGATGCTCCAGTACGGCGCACAATGGCATTTTCTAGGTCGGCTTTGGCATTATCACAGGCTTTTTTCAATGCAGTCTTTTTCTTGCGACGTTGCTCTGCTTTGTTCTCACGTTGCTGCTGCTTTTGTTGGTTTTTGGAAAAGTCTTGTTGAAATAAGTGGTCGGCAGATTGTGGTTTTACCGTACCGATTTTTACGGCGGGTTTTACCTCAATAGTTTCGGCTTTGGCTTCTTCATGAGGCGCGTCACTGAAATGTACTTTGCCATTTTCATCTACCCATTTGTAAATTTCAGCATGGATAGGCGTACAGAAAACAGTCAGTAGCAGTGCGATTAAGTGTAGTTTTAAACGTTTCATATGATTGCTGTGTTTGGGCGAATACTAACAACCTTAGCAAAGAGTGGCCATTTAGCTAGGGATTAGCGTTATTGTCAGGAGGTTGTGATTCCCCTAGAAGTTAAAATCAGAGATTGATAGAAATAGAAATCCCAGCTTTTTCCATGGTTTTGTAATGAGCTAGGCGTTGCTCAATCCCGTTATCAAAATGTAATGGTTTCGCTTCGCTAACAAACCATGTTTACGGCTACGTTACGTAGGGTGGTGCCAGCGTTATTGTTTAACAATCAGCCAAATTATTACGCTTAGAAGCGGGCAATATAGAACCATGGCGTATCTCAACATGCGTTTATGCCCGCGTAGCTCCATAAAACCATCGGCAATTAAATAACCTTTTATTGCTACAAAGAGCAAAATGGCAGCAGAAGCCCAGGAGGCGGTTGATTGTTCTGCCAAAACGTAACTGACGATGGTCATCAGGATGAGGACAATTGAGATTAACGGGACATTGGATATCATTAGCGAATCACATAAACAATAGGGAAAAGTACAACCCAAATCAGATCGATCATATGCCAGTAGCAGGCGCCACTTTCCAGTCCCGCCTGGTTGCTCGGCCCATAGGCTTTGCGCAATAACTTACGCGCCATAATGCCTAGAAATACCATGCCGAGTACCACATGTATAAAGTGGAAGCCAGTGAGCAGGAAGTAGGCCATAAAAAAGTGATCACCGTTCAAGCCGTAGCCAGCACTTCCCAATTGCCAGTATTCCCAGAGCTTAACAACAACATAAACCGATGCCATTGCCATGCCAGCTAATAACATGAGTGCTGCACGCTGTTGCTTGTTATTTCGGTTATCGAGTACGCCCTGCGCAACAAAGCCGCTGGCAGCAAGCAAGGCGATGGTATTAATTAAGCCTGCAAAGGGGTGAATAACCGACTGTCCGGCTAGGAATAGTTCCCTTTCGTAAGCGCGCATTCCGCTGAAGGCGATAAACATTAGACCAAAGGTCGAAATTTCGAGAAGGATTAACATCCAGACGGCAAAATCGCCAGGTAATAGTTTTCCTGTGGCAGGTGTTGTTCCTGGCGAAATGGTTGCGTCAAGCGACGGCGAATTCATTTTGAGTACCTTGAGACATAGCGGGCTGGTTAACGTTAAACCCTAAGACGTAATAATTAAAGAAATGATGGCGAAAGGGTTTGATGCTAATCAATCCGGGAGGGTGCGATTTACTCGTTTAGAGTAGTGATCAGTAAACAAGTTTTGATATTTATATGTGTATGGTCGTTAGCACTATGAAAAGTAACGTTTTTCATAATCTTCGACCTGTAACGCCTGATCAAAGAAAAATCCTTGCAGCTGGTCATAGCCTAACTCGTTGAGTTTTTCTGCGGCGGCTTTTGTTCCAACGCCTTCAGCCACCACACTTAATGAAAAGTTGTGTACTAGATCAATGACAGCTTTGACAATGATGAAGTCCTTTTTTGACTCGAGCATTTTTAACACGAACGTGTTATCAATTTTGTGCCGGTGACGCTCATTAAATTTTTGGAACAGGCCTACAAAGTGTTCCCTTGCTCGCTCATAAGTTACACTTAAAAAATAATTAACTCATGATTAGGCAAGAGGAATATGGGCTCATTTTCAGAAAGGCGAAGTCAAAATAGATATCCAGTTAATCATCTTTCTGTGACTATAAAATCGCTGCAACACCATCATCATGAGTGGGATAACCGATCCGTCAATGCAATAGATTTTAATCGTTATGGCATTGCTTTGGAGACAGAACAAAATTTAGCTATTGGTGACACGCTAACGATGCGTATTGGTACCGATGATGTCAGTGTTGCTGAAATTAATGGTTTGGTTTGTAACCGGACTCAACTGGGGCATGGTTTCCGGTTCGGAATCCGCTTTGAGTATGACTGCAATGAAAATGTTGAAGGGGCTGGGGTTCGTCTTGATATTGGTGACGAAATATTATGTATAGAGCGTCAGGCAAAAGCTCTTGATCATTAAAAGTTACAGGCCCGTCAGGATAGGGCTTTTTGCGCCTTAAAACCGTCTTGAGTTTTTACAACAACGCAATTTCTACCTCTATGTTTAGCTTCATATAACGCTTTATCGGTAAAAGATAAAAACTCGTCCGCGCCATTAAACTGGTTTGCATCCCATTGAGCTACGCCAATACTAACCGTAAAAGTGATGGCTTGATTATCGATCAAGAATTTTTGTTCGCTCACTGTTTTTCGGACACGTTCCGCCAGAATAGCGGCTTGTTGCAAACCCATTCCGGGCATTAAGATAACAAACTCTTCTCCACCAATTCTGGCGACCGCATCGGAAGCTCTGACATTCTCACAGCATGTCTTATAAAAATTTATTAATGCTATATCCCCGATACCATGGCCATAGGTATCATTAATAATTTTGAAATGATCAATATCGAGAGACATTGTTGATAACGCATGATTACCTTGACGAGCATAGAGAATTTCTTGATCGATAGTTTTATTAAACTCTCTTCGATTAATGGCGCCCGTTAAGGCGTCTTTTGAGGCTAGCTCTTTATAGCGATCACTTTCTTGTTTTCGATGGCGTAATGACTTCCTTTGAAAGTGAATAACATTTTTGGAAAGGTCTGCTTCTACTAATTTCCTCCGTAACTTTTCATAAGCTTTATACATAGAGCCAATTTCGTCATCGGCAAAACGGCTATAAATTTGGCGAGTTTTTCGCCCCAATGCTATTTGCGTTAATGCATGGGTAATATGCCGAATAGGTGTAATGACGCTGTGATTTAGTAAGCTAAATAACAAGATATTAAGGAGTATGATGCTACTTAATATCGTTAAAATGACATGATATTTCAGACGTATATCGGTAAGTTTCTGATTCGTTTTTACATCTAAGTCATTAATTATCTGATCAGCAATTAATTTGAAATTGTCCATTTTTGCTGTCATTGACATAAACCATTGCTGTCTGGCTTGTGACGATTTACGGAGTGATATTAGCTTGGCAAATATTAGTGATGATGATGCTTTATGTGTTGCTTCGTTACATAACGAACCACAAATAGCCTTTTGCTGCTCGCTAGCGGAATAATTAAAAACATGTAACGCATCAAGCTGTCGACCCAATAGAATATTCATATCTCGGAGTTTTTGTGAGTCGGTTTTACCTTCGCCTCTTAACATTGTGCCTAGGGCCCTTTCCTGCCCCATGATTTCTTTAAAACTTAAAAGGGTATTAATTGCCGTAATGTCATTAGTAAATTGAGAATCCATCTCAATATGCACCAAATTATTTCCGCCTGATAACAATCGACCTATTTGCTGGGTATATGAAAAAAACATGTGATCCATATCATCAATAGACTGGCGTTCAACCTCAGATCTATATTTAGTCAAACGAGTAATGTCGTTTTTAGTTTTCTGAACAAAGCGTAACCAATTCGGTTGAGCACCAGACAGATCAGTTTGGCGGTTTAAATGAACTGAAAAGTCTTGAATCTCAGCATCCGTGACTTTTCGTCTTTCAACCAATTCTTGATCAAACTGTTGATAGTTTGAGCTTACATAACCCAAAGAAAGCCCTCGTTCAATCTGGAGGCTATGAGTTAAAGAGTTCACTTGAGCGGCCGTATGAATCGATTCGGATAATAACTGCATATTTTTATATTGCAGGTAGTTATCTTTGAGAATAATAAAGCTGAGTATTAGCATGCCTACAATGGGCAATACGGCGATAAAGAATACGCGCATGGATAACGTTATGCGGTAACTAAACCAGTGAGAGGTTCGTGCGAATAAAGATGGGCGTGATTTTTTTGCTGCCAGTGGCGGAATACTATGTTTTTCTTGGGCGAAATCCATATCAGACGCGATAACATGATTAATAACCCAGTCATATAAACGCTGGCTTATTTCTTCAGCGGGTTCATCAGAGTTTTTGCTAACTAATTGCTCTTTAAATTGAGGCAGTTGAGCTAAGAAAGCTTGATGGCCCTCTTTATGTTGTTCAAAGCCCGCATAATTAGCGGCTAGCATTAGTTCTTCTTCGCGCTTGAAGTGCAAAGAAGTCGAACGTTCTAGGTCATCAAAAAGCCCTTCGATAATACTGACGGTATGATCGTTATCAATGGCTTCAATGGCTTCAATGATTTCAGAGATGATCGATAAAATTTTCTGATGATCATCATCAATGGCGTCAATGCCAACGCTCATGCCTTCGTTCCATGTGAGATTTTTCATGTGTAGTGCTTTAATTCCATTTTAAATGGTTACCACTGAAGCCGACGTGGCTATAAATGAGGCTCGGACATCAAAAGAGAAGGTCATCACATCAACTTATTAAAGCCAGTTTGGCGTTTTTTTCGGTGCTAAAAGACAGCAATAGCTGATCGATATCTTTTGCGGGCATTGGTTTATGATAAAGGTAGCCTTGGAACAGTGAACAGCCCATATTTTGTAGCTCAATCAGCTGAGCTTCTGCTTCTACTCCCTCAACGATACAATCGATACCCAAAATTTTGGCCATTGCCACGATCGCTGCCACGATGGCTTTATTGCGTTCTGATGTATGTATGTTTTGGACAAATGAACGATCAATTTTTAGCTCATCAATATCGAAATCCTGCAGATAACTTAACGATGAATAACCTGTACCAAAATCATCTAGAGATATTTGAAAGCCCAATTGTTTGAGCTGAGAAGTGGTATGAACGGCCTTTTTTATGTCGGACATAAAGACGTCTTCGGTGATCTCTAGTTTTATCTTCTGTGGATCAAGGGAAAAACTGTGGGCCGTTTTTCTAAGGAAAGGGATAAGTTCATCCCCCTGTAGCTGGCTTGCGGATAGGTTGACGGATAGGACAAGGTTAGGATTGATTGTGTGCCAGTGTAATAAGTGAGCAAACGCTTTGGAGATGATTAGCTCGCTTAGGCTGTTAATCAGACCAGTATCTTCTGCAACCTTGATAAATTTCAGAGGAGGCACATCACCCAGCTGAGAATCACTCCATCGTGCAAGCGCTTCGAAACCATGGACCTTGTGGCTGGCCGTATCAATCTGAGGTTGAAAATGGACGTCTATTTCTTGTTTCCGAATAGCTATACGTAAACGGTTCTCAATTTCAATGCTCTCTGATATTTCTTCGTGAAGTTTGGTAGAAAAAATCTCATAACAGTTTTTGCCATGTCGTTTGGCCTGATTCATCGCCATATCTGCATTGCGAACCAGTTCGTCGGCATTTTTTGCATCATTACCGAAAACACTGACACCAATGCTTGCGGTTATATTCCATTCTCGCCCGCTAAGTGAAAAAGGCTGGGAGATCGCTTTGAGCTGTTTCTTGCAGAAATTTGAAATGCCGTAATGGAAATCAGATACTTCGATGGCGACAATAAACTCATCCCCTCCCCAGCGCGCAATGACGTCCCCATGGCGGACGTTCTGTTTTAATCGCTCAGCGAACGCTGTTAATAATTGATCTCCCACTTTATGACCAAAACTGTCGTTGATACGGTTGAAGCCATCCATATCAATAAAAATGACACACAGGTTTTTATGGCTGGGATTACGGATCAGTCGATGTAACTCGTCGTTAAAAAGCGTTCTGTTAGGAAGTGAGGTGAGACCGTCATAGTAGGCCAGTGTCCTCAGTTGTTCTTGAACGTGCTCATGTGCCGTAATTTCGGAAAACATACCTATGTAATGAGTGATCTCATCGTTGCCATCCTTCAGGGACGTAAGGGAAAGCCACTGAGGATAGATCTCACCATTTTTTCTTCGATTCCAGATTTCCCCTTGCCAGTGGCCGTTTTTATCTAGGCTGTCATACATCGCACTGTAAAATTCTTTTTCATGTCTGCCAGACTGCAACATGGCTGGGTTCTGGCCTGAAGCTTCATCACAGGAATAGCCGGTGATTTTTTCGAATGCTGCGTTGGTATATTCAATTTTGGTGCTGGCATTGACTACCATTACCCCAATGGGGGTGTTCTCCAGAATTCGTTGTGAAATGGCCAGTTTGTCCAGAGCGTCTTGTTGTTGGCTAATGTCTCGGGCTAACAATAAATACGTGTTGTCAGGCCTTTGATGTAAATACCACTCAATGCAGACGTTGCTTATGTTATTGGTGTCTTGGTGGTTTTGTTTTAACACGACGTCCGTTGTGTTTTCGGATGAGTGAAGCGTATCGGACAGTTGTTTTATCTGGGCGTTTAGGGTTTCTTCGCCTATCTGTTGATTGAGTCGATTAAATGCATGGTTAGTAATTTTGATGTGTTGCGAAGCATCGAATTCTGCAACCGCGATGGGCAGGTTCTCCAAAAGATCTTGATGGAGGGCCCTGCATTTTCCAAGTTGATATTCGGAGAGATATGACTTTTTGAGCTGCCATACTGAAATCAGAATGAGAGGAATAAAAATAATAATGATGCTTAAGAAAATATCATCAATATGGCGTAACTCTAATGCGGGGTGTTGACGTAGGAAATCACGGAGCAGCGCGGCAGGGTGGAGGTTAACGGCAATAATTGCAGTAATCCCGAAGATTAATAGAATGGCGTAACGCTGGCGTAAAACAAATGATCGAATCAAAATTTATTATCCCTTACACCTTTAAAGCGTGGAACAGTATCTTGTGGGGCTGAACACAGAGCCCACCTGTGACAGACTATGCTACAAGCTCTAATTAGGCTCACCATTGATCTTTATCACGTTACGGTTCATTTCTTCAGTATCCGTGCTTTGTTCCTTGGCCGCAGTTGCAATCTGACTATCCATTTGACCAGTGGGTGTAACCGTACTGGTATGTCAGTAATTGACTTGCTGGCGGAGTTCGTCTGCTTAACATTATATTGTGTTTGGTTGTGTCTTTTACTCATGGCTTGCTCAGCGCCGTTAGCGCTTCCTTTTAGGAAGTTCAGCTTCTCACGAATCTCTATCGTTGATTTCTGAGTACGCGCTGCCAGAAGGCGTATTTCATCTGCGACAACCGCTAAGCGCTTGCTGTCAGTATCAGCATGTATCGCTTCAACAGTTTGTTGATCACTACCCCAGCATTTTCAATCCCTTCTGTAAGCGCTGAAATACCTTGCATACTGTCAGAAATCGATCGAAGTTCTTGTGCGCCAGCACCATCAGCAGCCGTTGTGGCTATACGGCCATGTCGCGTAATTTCTTGAACGGTAGCACTCATTTCATTCATTGGTGAGGGTAGATGCCCAGGTTCAGTAGGTTGGCTTTCCATGCCTTGATTAGATTCCTTGGTAGTAGCTAGCAGCTGATTGGATGGCGTTAACTCATTTTTATCTTCAATGGTGTTCCCTGTTAAATCACCGCAGGCAGTTTTTGCGGCACGCCTTTCAACACGCTGTGGAGATACAACAATTGAGCGGTTAAGGAGTGTTGCTATAAACATGGCTACAATTGCAGCAAAATCAAAAAGCTGTTTTTTCGGGATGGCAAATGGGCTATTGATTTTAAAATCCATTTTATGGCACTCCATAAACTAATTTGTGGAATTCGAAAATATCGCACAGCACAGCTTTATTTCAGTGGTTAATCATTAAACAGAGGGGGAGGAAGGTAGGCAATCCGTAGAAATACCTATAGTGCTTTAGGTGGTGTCTGAGCGATTTTAAGAAGGAGGGGTAGCTCCTAATCGATTTGACAAAAATGGAGCGTTAGAGGAACAGAAGAGGGCGGCTTATTTTAATCAGTGCAATTAAATGGCCGCTGGCATTGTTTGCAATCCTCAAGAATAAAACACATTTTGACAAGCTGGGCTAACGAATGGGCGTGCATCTTTTGCATAACATTAGCGCGGTGTATTTCAACGGTCCGCTGACTGATGCCCAGCTCTGCAGCAATCAGTTTGTTTCCAGTGCCTTCGACCACAAGGCTCATAATTTCTCGCTCTCTGGTTGTGAGGGTCTCTTGTCGGTTGAGCACCTGTTGGTGCTCAACCTGTTCCTGCTGTTTACATTGTGTCCGCTCAAAAACTTGACCAATTCGGTCCAAAAGTTCCTGATCACGGAAGGGTTTCTGAAAAAAATCAACAGCACCTTTTTTCATTGCCTCAACAGCCATCGTTACATCGCCATGGCCAGTAATAAAAATGATCGGTAAATCCAAACTCATTTCTTTCATTTTTGTTTGTAGTTCAAGACCGCTTATTCCCGGCATGCGGATATCCAGCAGCAGACAGCCGAAGCTTTCTACGTCGTAATTATCCAGAAAATTCTGAGCGTTATGGAAGGTTTCATGCTCAAAGCCGACGGATTTCATCAGCATGCTGATAGAATCCCTGATAGCTTCGTCGTCATCGACGATAAAAACTCTCGGTGTAATGTTTTGCATCTTATGTCCTTGGATCAATAGGGAGAGTGAACAAGAAAATGCAACCTCCCTCTGGGTTCGACGTATATTGAAGCTGCCCGCCATGGGCATCAATGATAGAGCGACTGATGGATAGGCCCATCCCTAAGCCTAACGGTTTGGTAGTGAAAAAGGGGTTGAATAACTGGTCGGCTGACTCAGAAGAAAGTCCTGCGCCTCGATCAATCACCGCTATTTCGATGCTCTTATCTCCTTGGCGTTTGACTTGCAGTCTGATCTCTTTGTTTATCGGTGGGAGCACCTTTGCCATTGAATCGATGGCATTGCGCAGCAGGTTGATGATGACCTGTTGTATCTGCACGGAGTCAATATAGATACTGGGCAGATCGGGCTCCAGTTCTTTATGGATTATTACCTGGTGGTATTGGGCGTCCACTTCGGCAAAGCTAATCACGTCGGTGATCAGGTCATAACATCCCTGCTGTTGCCTACTACTCTTACGATTTCGGATGAATTTACGCAGCCTATCAATGACATCGCCGGCACGTAGTGCCTGAGTTCTTATTTTTTCCAGGGTCAGCGGAACCTCATTCGGCACCGGCTGGTCCTGATCGATGAGCCGCTGACAGGCTGCGGCGTACGTGGCGATAGCACTCAGTGGCTGGTTGATTTCATGGGCAATGCTGGTGGCCATCTCCCCCATGCTACTAAGCCGCGTCACATGGGCCAGTCGTTCACTATGCTCTCTAACCAGCTGTTCAGTTTTTAACTGTTCAGAGCGATCTTCTATATGAGCGACATATAATTGGGGGGCGCCATTTTTGTCATTTATTACGCTGCCACGTAGCATACAAGGTATGTTGAGCCCTTGTTTTTCAACGAAGCTGATCTCCAATGAGAAGCTATCCGACGGGCTGACAAGCAGCTGGCGTGAAGACATCTGTAGCTTCCGTAAATCACCGGAATGGATAATGGACGGATAATCTTTAGCGAGCAGTTCTGACTCTGTGTATCCCAGCAACGTACAGAATGCGTGATTTGCGCGCAGAATATCGCCGTTAAGGGTGCAAATGCAGACCCCGACCGGGGCATTCTCGAAAATCAATCTCAGCTCTTCTTCACGGTGGTATAGGGCCGCCAGAGACTGCTTGCGCTCTGTGATATCGCGTAGAATACAGGTCTTCAAACGCGCGTTTTTTTCCTGCATTTCGCTGACCGTGATCTCAAGCGGAATCCAGCAGCCATCTTTATGTAGCCCGGTGACTTCGCGCTCATTACCGGAGGACAGATTGTTACTGTGGTCTTCGCCGCTGGATTGCAGGCCGATATAAGGCTCGGCAATCGGCATAATCAGCATAGTAATATTGTTGCCGATAGCCTCCACGGAGCTATAGCCGAAAATATGCTCGGCAGCCTGATTAAAGCTTCTGATGAGACCGTGTTCATCCGTAGTGATGATGCCGTCGGCAGCGGTATCCAGTATTGCGGTTAAACGCTGCTCATTCTCTTCAAGCCTGCTGACCAAGGGGGTGCCAATCAGTCGAACCAAAAAAGTGCCTAGAAGCACCAGTAGTAAGGTTGCCAGGGTGACTAGAATACCGGCCCTGAGAAAGGGTTTGCGAATTTCGGCCATATCCATTTTAGCGACAATGCCGAGGTTGAATTCAGCGACCGGCTCGAAGGCAGCCAGTACCATTACGCCACGATAATCGAAAGTGATGATCGATCCGGAATTGCCCTTCAGAGCCTGATGCATTGGCAGTGGTCCTGCCAAGGGGACGATCAAAGGGGGGTCAAGGCTGGCGGGTACTCTAGTATTCGGGAGGGTCTGGCTAAAGATGAAGTGTATCTGATTCCCGTCACGTTTAGCTAAAACGAACACGCCAGTATTGCCGAATCCTTTAAACAGTTCGTGGGCCCCTCTATCATGCAGCACCGAGTCAGCAAAAGTCTTGCCAGGTGAACTCTTTGCGCTGAAACGGGCATTAAGACTCATCGCTTTGAGCAACCGTACTTGGCGTTGCGCGCTTTCCGTCAATCTAATGGTTTGTTGCTTGATCGCCGTATGATAGAGCATTGTGATCGCTAGTCCGCTGGCACTAATTGCAATCGCCATCATGATCAGGACTAGAAGGAAAATTCTTTTATTTTTCACTTGATTGGGGGAGCCTTAGGGTTCTTTTTTAATCAAAATTACTTAGATCTTTTGGTTTTGTTTTTAGTCCGCAAATCGGCTTATTTCGATTTTATTTTCCAATGGTCGTTTGACTAACGACACGGTCTGCCACGAATCTGCAGCTTGTTGCCTTCGCATCACCAAAAACCGTAGCGTAGCTCCAAATTAACGTGACATTATTTCCCGACCGAGTGTGAGAATAAGGTTTTCCGAGGATTGCAATAACCTCAGATTTAGTCATTCCATCTTTTATCTTTTCCGTGTCTTTCCAATTGAATTTAGTCCCTCCACTCGTGACGCTGAGGGATGAAAAGAAATTTTTAGTTAATCGCTTAATGATATGCATAGATTTCCGTTCCACTTAATCATAGCCAGCTTATCTATTCGCAGATGTCGCACCAAAGGGTTAAGCCTGAGTCCATTCGATCTTGAGTTTATTAACATCTGATAGGCGTTCTGTTTCATTGTTATTTTTACTGAGCTTTGCAGGCAATCAAATGTTAACAGCATGTTAATAGCATGCTCAGTAACCGGGTATAAATCGATACGTATTAGTACTTAGCTATAAAAATGTTTTGTTTCTAGGGGATTGCTGATCGATACCAAGGCGTATTCCATTGCGTTCAAAATATTTTTCGGGATTTTGCTAATGCCATTAGATTACCTATGGAGGCTATCCTTCTCCGAGCAAGGATAGGGTAATGAATTATATAGGTACTGATAAGGGCGTATTTGATTGAAATATCATCAATGCTATATTGATAATATGGACACAATCGTTGGTATGCGTACATTTGAAGCAGTTGTTGCCGCCGGGTCATTTACACACGCAGCCGGGCGATTAGACGTGTCTCCGCAGCTCGTAAGTAAGTATGTTAATCAAATAGAATCCCGACTAGGGGTACGTTTATTGAATCGTTCTACGCGGCATTTGAGTCTTACTGAGGCTGGCCGTATCTATTACGAACGATGTCGGCAGTTGCTGGCAGATTTCGATAAAATGGAAAGTATTGTTAGTCAATCAACCATTAAAGCGCAGGGAAAGATACGTATTAGCGCGCCTATGTCATTTGGTGCCATGCATTTAACACACGCCATTGCAAAATTTATGACGCTCCAGCCTGAAATATCAATAGATCTCGTTTTGGATGATCGTAAGGTTGATATTATTGGCGAAGGTTTTGATCTGGCTATACGTATCGGAAAACTTCAAGATTCTTCTCTTGTCGCACGTAAGCTCGCACCGGTACGAATGGTGGTCTGTGGCGCTCCCGATTATTTTGAGCGTCGAGGTGTTCCTGAGATCCCCGCACAGTTAGCTGCTCATGATTGTCTGCAATACGATTATTGGTCTGAACAAGGGCAGTGGACTTTTGAGCGTAAGGGTGAAATACAACAAGTGCCGGTTAAGGGGCCATTTTCAGCTAACAATGGTAATGCGCTGCGTATAGCGGCTAGAGAAGGAAGAGGTATTGTTTTTCAGCCGACGTTTATTGTCGGCGATGACCTGCGAACGGGTCGGCTTCGGGAAGTGCTCAGTGATTATCGCCTGCAAGAAATGAATGTGTACGCAGTATACGCCCATAGACAGTACCTTTCTGCGAAGGTAAAGACATTTGTTGAATATCTGTCCGAGTATTTCTCCCCGTCTTATTGGGATCCCTCGAATTTAACGACGCCACATCCGGCGGCTTAAATCACAAGTTTATAATTGGTCGATTAAGAGACAGGCAACACAAACAAAAAAGCCCCGCACAAAATGCGAGGCTTTTAAAATAATGGTGCCGGGAGGCAGAATCGAACTGTCGACACGAGGATTTTCAATCCATGCATCATCAGAAATAACAGTTATGTGGAGCTAGGAAATAGCAAGTGTGAAAGGCTATCAACACCAGACTTCAACGCCACAAAGGCAATGCAAGATCTAGCACCGGCGGTGAAACTCAGTTTCTATAACCAACAAGTAAATTATTCCGCCAAAAAGACGGGAGGATGACCAGATAAGTGTCTAGAGAATTGGGATAAATTTGATCTGCCCCAGCCAGAATGGACACTTACCTAAGCGATATATTCTGATTAAAGCACTTCTGGGCTGAGATAGCCCAGAGCACTGTGCCTTCTGGTTCGGTTGTAATCAACCTCAATGTAGTCGATCCATGATTGGCTCATACTGCACAGCCTCGACTTTGAGTGAACCGAAGAAGTTTTTGACACAGGAATTATCCCAGCAATTGCCTTTGCGGCTCATGCTCTGCCGCTGCCCATTATCGGTAATGATCTGGCGTTACGCTCTTGAGCAATACTGACTTCCTCGGTCGCAGACGCCATAGCACCATTTTCAGTGCATCGCACACCAAGTTTGCCGTCATGCGCGTGCTCATCGCCCACCCGATAACGGCCGAAGTGTGACATATTGTCGCAATGGTGCAGCGAAAGGGGGTGATTTTCCAGGTGATTAATTAAAGGGAAAGCTTTGCGTGGCCCTCTAGCTGGAGGCGGCTACTTACTATCAACAGCCAAAATCAGGTGTTTCTATAAAATAGTAAACCGTGCCAAAATCGGAGTACGATATAACTCGACCTGACATTTCTTTTGGTAAGCCTTAAGCGTAGATAACGAAGCAAAAAACATGGAATATCAAGATGTTAATGCTTAAAACACTGACGATCCTCTTCTGCTACATCTTCCTGTTATGGCCCTTGCCGTCTCATGCGGAGGAAGGCCACAAGAAGCGCACCATTGTCGTGGCTTACGAAGAGGATTCCCCCCCCTTTACGTTTACAAACGCACAGGGCGAAGCGGATGGGCTTGGCATCGCGCTGGTCAAGGCAATCGCCGAACAACAGGGGCTTCGTATTAGGTTTCGGGTGGAGCCCTGGAGGGCGGTGCGCCAGGCACTGGAGCGGGGGGAAGTTGATGCCATCACTACGATGGCCTATTCTGCTCAGAGGGCAAAAGTCGTCGAGTTTAGTGTCCCTTATATGAAAGACGAGCTCGTCCTTTTTCGGCGCAAGGGTTCTCCCTCCCTCGCCTCTATCGACGGCCTGCTTGACAAAAAAGTGCTTGTCCAGCACTCCAGTATTTCACACGATTATTTGCAGCATGCGATTCCAGAGGCTTCCCCGGTGCCCGTCGAACCTTGGCCTCAAGTCTTGCCGCGGCTTGCAGCCGGTGAGGCTGATTACGCCATGATAGCCAAATTGGCTGGTCAATCTTTTATCAAGCAGCTGCAACTTTCTGATTTGGAGCTGGTGCCACTGGAGGATGCTGATCTGGGGGTGTGGTACGCATTGGCCGTTAAACAGGGCGATCGAGCATTGCTTGAACAATTTAACGAAGGTATGACCTATATCAAAGGGAGTGGTCAGTTTGATCGCCTCTATCAACAGTGGTTCGGCCATCTTGAACCGAAAACCTTTGCTGCGTCTAAAGTCCTCAAAGTTATTGTATGGACTGTGGGAATCGCTGCTGGCCTTTTCATAGTAATCCTTGCCTGGTTGCTGTTATTAAAAAGACAGGTGAGATTAAAAACCCAATCGTTGCTGGCCGAGGTCCATGAGCGCGAGTGGGCCGAAGCTCGCTTTCGCACTCTGTTCTTGAGCGCGGGTATTGGCACGTCGATCATTGACCGGTCAGGTCGGTTTGTATCGGCGAACCCGATGTTATGCCAAATGCTCGGTTACAGTGAAGAGGAACTTAAGGACCTGTCTGTGCAGGATGTAACCCATGCTGATGATGCTTCGCTGATAGAGGTCTGTTTTGAGCACCTATTTAACCGTAGTGGTGATCACTACCATTCTGAACAACGCTATCTCGACAAGGCTGGTAAGGTTCTCTGGGGAAGTTCGACGGGCACGGTATTCAGAGCAAATGCGGATGAAGTCCCTTTCTGTGTATATATGATTGAGGATGTCACTGCGAGGAAGCAGGCAGAACACGACCGAGAACAGTTGCAGCAACAGTTGCTACAAGCCTCGAAAATGGAAGCCCTTGGCCAACTCGCAGGAGGGATAGCCCATGATTTCAATAATATCCTTGTCAGTATCCTCGGTTACACAGGTTTGGCGCAGAAAAAGGTGGTAGAGGGTTCGGAGAGTGAGCTTGCGGACTATTTGCGAAACGTTTATCGGTCAGGAGAGCGAGCACGGGATCTGATTGCCCAGATGATGGCCTTCAGTCGTCGCGAAGCTGGCGCTCCGGCCTTATTTGACCCAATGGTCCAGGTGAAAGAGGTGGAGAAATTATTGCGTGCCACCTTACCCGCAACGATCAATATTCGCATGGAGTCATTGTTGGAAACGGCGCCCATCTATATGGATCCTGGTCAATTTAATCGGATGCTGACGAACCTCTGTATCAATGCTCGTGATGCCATGCTGAATCAGGGTGATATCTGTATCGGGGTGCACGAAACAACCGTACAGGACATTTCCTGTACCTCCTGTGGGCAGCCGCTGTCGGGCGATTGGATTGAGGTGGCGGTTACGGATTCAGGCGGTGGCATTGAGCAGGAATTGCTGATGCAGATTTTTGATCCTTTCTTCACGACTAAAGACGTGGGAGAAGGCACGGGCATGGGGCTTTCCGTGGTGCATGGCGTTATGCATGAGCATCATGGGCATGTCGTTGTTGATACCCGGCAGGGGCAAGGAACCAAGTTCAGGTTATTATTTCCTTTGGGCGAAAGGGCTATCGCCGAAAAAACGACTATAGAGGATGAGAAGCGGTGGCCGGTCAGCAATGGGTACGGAAATATATTGGTGGTCGATGACGAGCCTCTCATAGCCGGTTATCTGAAAGCGTACCTGACCCAGCAGGGTTATGAGGTCAGCGTCTGTGGTGATGGCAGGCAAGCCCTGTTTAAGCTCAAGATGGCCCCTATGCGCTATGATCTGCTGATTACTGACCAGACCATGCCCGGCATGACAGGTGTGGAGTTAGCACAGCATCTGAGTGACATCAGGCCGGAACTTCCCATAATTCTCTGTACTGGTTTTTCTAAAGATATCGATGGGCTGCAGATTGAGCAGTTGGGTATTTGTAGCGTCCTTCAGAAACCTGTCCGTGAGAGTCGGCTAATTAGTGAAATCGAAAGTCATTGTCTGCAAGTTCAAAGTAAAATAAGCAAACATAACAAGTGATTATAGTGGCTATGGTTTTGTTGCCGGATTTTTCTTGCGGTTAATTTCAAACTGCCTGGATTCATTTGTTGTTGAGTGTTTTCGTTATTTGTCCTGCTTTCGTCCTCTTAGGGGGCAGCGCAGAGGCTCTAACCCTTTCCGGGACAGAGGGCAGCCGTCGAACAGTCAACCTTGGGTGGGGATAAATGAGACAATGAAACCCTTAGAGTAATTTGTCATCCAACAATACATAGTTAGTGCAAGGAGATGAGATGCAAAGTTATGCGCCGACGGTTTTTATCGTCGATGACGACGAAACTATAAGGGATTACCTGGGGGTGCTGATGTGCTCTGCTAGCTTTGAGTATGAAGCCTACCAAAACGCTCAGAGCTTTCTGGATAATTACGATGCGGAGCGTACCGGTTGTCTGCTACTGGATATCCGTATGCCCGGAATAAGTGGTCTAGAATTACAAGCGCAAATGAAAGAGATGGGATTGGGTTTGCCGGTCATGTTCATTACTGGTTATGGCGATGTAGCTATGGCCGTTGAGGCAATGAAAAAGGGTGCTGTTGATTTCATTCAGAAACCCTTTCACGATCAAGAGCTTCTAAACCGAATTAGCCAAATTATTGATCAGACACAAGATAAACAGCAGGAACAGGTCGAGCGTCAACGGGCGCTGACCCGTTTTGAGACCCTCACAGCCCGAGAACGTGAAATTATGGCTCAGGTAGTTGAGGGTGTTGGTAACAAAGTAATCGCTGCTGAGCTGGGTATCAGTCGACGGACGGTTGAATTACATCGTGCTAACACCATGCAGAAAATGAAGGCCCACTCATTGGCCCAGCTTGTGAAGATGGGGTTACTTCTACAGTAATAATGGCGGCGACGCCCTTCTCATTCGGGTAGGTCAGCAAATAATCGAAAGGCTCTAACTGCCGATTATGAGTAGGAGGTTCTGATCGGAGAGCTGCAAGCAGCGGCCATCCTTTCTCAACTCAAGGCGAATTAATCCGAGCTCAAAAGACCTTAGGGCGAGCTGATAGTACAAACAAAAAAGCCCCGCACAAAGTGCGAGGCTTTTAAAAATGGTACCCGGAGACAGAATCGAACTCCGACACGAGGATTTTTTATTTCTATTGAGTTTCTACTGATCTAAATCAATCACTTGCGACGCTTAGGTCTATTTAAAAGGTATGCAGTTGAATCACAATTTGATGAGCTTGTGGCTCATGCGGGCACAAAAATGGCACATTAAGTTTGTGGTTGCTTTGTGTCAAAAGCAGATATTTTCCATCGCAACTGATTGCTCAAAGGGGGAGAGCAAACTAAGCACGCCGCACATGAGCAAGGGAGACGTTAATCATCGACTCCCTTGAAATCAACTCGACCGCGAATTCGTTGCCGGGGCTGTCCTGGCGAATAGAAGTAACTTGTTGGTAATTCGCCATGCCAAGCGCTGTCTACTTCGTAGCGTAAGCGCTGCACAAAGTCTTCAGCAAAGATCCAGGACTCGGCATCAGCCAAGCCATTCTGCTGTAGAACCTGTTCAACCTCCGTCGCCAGGTCCTTGCCATCGGTAGAAATCAACACCAGAGAAATCTCCGGGTGGCTGGAAAAATAAGCCGCCATTTCGGGCAGCTCTTCTCGACAGGGTGGGCAATCAATGGACCAGAGCGAGACAAATAAAGAGCGGTTTTTATGTGATTCAATAATCTGGGTATAACTGCCCTGCACAAAGTCTCGGGAGTTTGCCGCCAGGCTGTTTGATGACAGCAGTGAAGACACTATTAACAGCAGTAGGGAAAATACTGACCGGTGGTATTTATATCTCACTGGATAGGCTCCTCTTCAATCGCAATAACATGATAGCCCTCATTGGCTGTCTGCCAGGAAAGGAAGACCTGACGGTCGTTTTTTATCAGCAGCGGATGATCAGAGGCATTGCTGGTAGATAATACGACTTTCGGCAAAGCCCAGCTATTGCCATCATCGTTGGATTGCTGCACCAGAACCTGGGTTTCTTTGCCATCAAACTCTTTCCAGCTCAGATATACCCTGTTGCCAACCGCCATTACATAGGGGTGGGCAGCTGTTTTGTTATAGTCGCCAAAATTTACCGGTGGGGAATAGCTTTGCCCGCCATCCTTTGAGTGCGCATAGAACAGCCCCTGTTTGTTTTCTGCATCGTTAAACCAAACGGCATGATAACGTGCATCTGCGGTGATGGATAAAGCCGGGCCGTGGTGTGGGCAGGCATCGATCTGCCATTGCTGATGACTGACCCGTACCGGGGTGTCGGGTTTGTTGGGGGTGAGAAATCGAACCAGGGCGTGATCGCGGACATTGTCACCGTAGACATGTCGCCACATCAAAACGGGCAGGCCATCAGGGTCGATGTCCAGGGCAGTGCGACAACATTCGCAGCTGTGATCTGCTATTTTGATGTTGGCTTCGAAGGTGTCTGCGCCGGGTTCTGCGTAGCTGTAATAAAGTGCGGAGCCGGAATAACTGTCGCCTCCCTGTTCAGCGCTTTCCCTGTCACGTTTGTCCAGCCAGGCGATATAAACACGGCCCTCGTCACTAACGCCGAGCGAGTCAAAGCTATGCCCGATGGGGTCGTGGTTGTCGTTAACGGTTACGGGCTCAATAAACGATCGGCCGCCATCGTCGGATCGACTGTAGCGGATATCGCCAGTAAAACGTTTTGCCAGCGGTTTGCTCCATGAAACATGTACACGGCCCTTGCCATCAAGTTTGATCTTGGGCCGATTTTCTCCCCTGGTGGAGACCCTTTCCGGACTGCTGTTGACTGCAGTCGGGGCTGAGAAGGTCTTGCCCTCATCATCCGAGTAATTAACGTAGACATGGTTATCAAAGGCCCAGACTACCCACAAGCGACCGTTGTTATCAAAGGTTGCACTGGGAGCCTGGCCGCAGCGCAACGAAGGCTGTGCTTTGGCGGGGTTGCAGGCTGCTGCTGAGGGTTTTTGGTAATTATGTAGCGCAGTAGCTGCGGACAAATCCTGATTAAGGTTTGTCTCTGTTGCACAAGAGCTGCACATAAACACCAACAGCAAGACTAAGGGTAATAATCGTTTTAATGAATATGTCATACCGATCCGTTGTTGCCCAAATGGAAGTAGCACCTTGAGCTTTGCCAGCTGACGCAACCAAGGTGCCTAACTTCGCGACGAAAATGAAATCTACCGTTTACCGCTAAAATGTGTAGTTCACACCTAAAAAGAATGTGCGCGGTTGCCCTGGAGCGAACTCAAATTTTTCCGGATTACCAAAGGCCGCAGGAGAGTAGGAGGCTGCAGTTGCGTAGCGCGCATCGGTCAGGTTGGTTACACGCCCGTAGACTTCCAATTTCTTACTGAACAGATAATTTACGCGCATATTAAGCAAATCATGCCCGTCATATCGATGGGTATTCGCTTGATCCATCCAATAGCTACCCAGTTGAACCCACTCAAGCTCACCGCGGCCACCGTTGAGAATAGCGGGGCGATAATTCAAACGAGTATTGACGATCCGTCGTGGCGCCGACTCCATTTCATTGCCGCTGAAATCAGTTGTCGTATTTGGCTTCCAATCCTCATAGGTGTGTTTCGCATAGGAGAACGAAACGTTCAAGTTAACTTCATTGGAGAGGTCGCTATCAAAACCAAGTTCAATGCCTCGGTGCAGCGTTTCACCGGCATTCATGGTGGTACGCGTACCGTCAGTCTCCCTGAAGGTCAGGATGTCGTCATCCTTTCTCATGAGGTAAATAGAGGCTTCATAGCGGATGTTGCTGTTCACCTGTCCCCGTAGGCCAAGTTCATAGCTGTCCACCTTGATGGCATCCAGATCAACTGTGTTGGTCGACCTGCCCTGGCGGAATAACTGACTTGCAGAGGGTACCCTGAAGCCATGCCGGTAGGAGGCAAAGCCATTGAGATTGGGTGAAAAAGCATAGGTTGCACCTAGTTTAGGACTCAAATGATCAAAATCGACTTGCGTATCATCAGGGCGGCGATGGCTACCGGTAGTGATAATGCTCAGATTGTTATCGTAGTCATACTCCATATGGTCATAGCGTAAGCCCGCGTTTAAACGAAGTTTTTCCGTTGGCGAGGTTTCCACATGTAGGTAAGGCGATATGCCATAGAAGGCAGCGTCGTAGTCATACAGCACTTCATTCTGAGTAAAGCTGGTGTAGAACTTACCCACCTTGGTTGGCGTGATTTGATGTTCCATGCGACTGCCGGGACTGTAGTCCAGGTCAGTGCCGACAATAATACGGGTTTGGTATGGCGCGATATCTTTACGGTATTTCAGCAACAAACCGACGGAGTCGTTCTCGGTTTCATAGACAGTGGGATCATAGCTCAGCGCCCAGTTTGGTAGCAGCTCCATCTTGTTGCGTCGAACATAAGGCGTGATACTCAGCAGGTCGTCAACACCTTCCATTTCATAGGCAGTAGAAAGACGAAATGCCTCGACCTTACGAAAGGAGATGGGCGTGTAGTTCAAGGTTGGGTTGTGCCGATAGTCGTCTCTCAATAATCGTGAGGAACCAGCCGTCTGTTGATCAATTTTCGATGTTGAGAGCACCGTTTTGAGGTTTGCGCCGCTATCCAGGTAGCGGTCCCAACGCAGCGTGCCGCTATAACGGTCATACTCCGTTGCGTCCCGCCAGCCATCGGTGTGTGTCAGATTAAGATCGGCACGAAGACCGTCATTTTCGCCGCTATTACCGCCACTCAGCAGCAGGCGTTTCCAACCATGCTCACCGGCCTCGGTCCCCAGACTGACTTCCGGTTCCAGTGGTGGTGATTTTGTCATTACATTGATCACAGCGCCAATGGCGTCACTGCCAAAAAGAGCCGTGCCTGGGCCTTTTAAAACCTCTATACCGCCAGCTTGCGGGACATTTATTTCATACAGGGCGTTGTGGTTGAAGAAACCGGTAGAGCGCGTAGGAATGCCGTCTTCCAGATAAAGATACAAGGCCTTGGTGGTGATGGGCTGTCGAATGGAGGTCATGTGTCCTTCGCCACCGGTAACGTTGACATGAACACCGGGCATCCGGTTCATGACTTCACCGGGGTGCGCAGGCTTAACCTCTTCTACTTCCGCTGACGATACATTGTTAACGGTGCCGGGGGTTTCTGATTTAAGCACCGCTTCACGGGTGCCGGTAATGGTGATCTCGTCCATTGCGGGGCGAGCTATATCGGTTGGGGCCCCTACGGCCTGTGTTGCTAGACCAAGACTCAATGCCGTTACTGCGGCGGGCCAAATTAAACCTCTGAAGTGCATTTAATACGTTCCTTAGAAAGTTTATGAAAATTTTTAATAATTATTTAATTAGGGTTGATGGCGCCATCTTTGATTAGAGTCGCCTCGTCACGTAGAAGACGCTGTTTAGCGCAATTCATAGGTCATCAGAAAAGCTACCTGCAGAGGCAGCTCCAGCTGATCAGGAACATCGGGCATTGGTAGTGCACTGAGCACCGCTTTTTCTGCTGATTTGCGGAGTAATTTGTGATGCCCTTCAATGGTCAATGCTGCAATTTTGTTTTCGCTCAGCAGGTGAAAAGAAACCTGTAGTGAGGCTTCGAGCCCCCTTTTACGCGCTGCATTGGGATAAAATTTGTGCCCTTCAATGTGGTTTAGTAAAAGAGCCGTATAGTGTTTCTGTCCAGACAACGGTAATGGTGTCTTATTTTCCTGAACTAACTGGCTGGTAGGCTTCTGAGGCGATGGCGATGGCGATGGCGATGGCGATGGCGATGGCGATGGCGATGGCGATGGTTTTGCGGGATGCTGAGGCTCAGGTGCGGACGGTTGTTTTATTTCTGTCTTCGTTTCTGCCTTGGCTATCAGTTTTGTGTGGGTTTTTACGGGCGTTTTTTGTTGTTGTTTTGGCTCGGCTTTCGGCGATGTTTTTATTTCTTGTTTTTCGACGGGTGGTGAATAAATCAATCGAATAGAGGTTTCTGACGGAATCGCTTCGTCCAGTGTTGTTGCAACTATTTTTTGATCAAGTAGCCCTATGAGAGCCAGGCCGTGAATGACGACGGATAACGTAATAGTCCAGATATATTTGTTATCTGAGGGTCTCATAGTTTGTTTGTCAGAGTTCTTGCCGCACGCGAACTAGGATTAAGCATCATGGCTGGCTGCATCATAAGGTCGATAAGTAAAACGCCAGTGATTAACGGCTAGTTATTGGCTGACTTGGTGATATCTATGCGGTATTTAGTTAAAAATAGTGGCACTGAAAGTTGGAGCCAGTCTATCAAAGGTACTGCTTGTCGGCATGTGACATATTGTCGCAGGGGCTGTTAGGCGGTGATGATTGATTGGTGGAATAACCGCAGAGAGGTCTTTTATGTCGGTGGGGAGTTAATTAATCGGAATGTTTCGATAAATGAATTTGTTTTTTCAAACAGGTCAGAGCACGGGCAGATAGCACAAACAAAAAAGCCCCGCACAAAGTGCGAGGCTTTTTAAAAAATGGTGCCCGGAGACAGAATCGAACTGCCGACACGAGGATTTTCAATCCTCTGCTCTACCGACTGAGCTATCCGGGCACAAACCGTTGCTTTTCTACTTCTAATGCTAACCTGCTAAGGCTGGCTGGCAACAGGGCGGCTATTAAAGCGTTTGAAGTGTTATGAGTCAAGCAAAAAAGTTTTGAATGTGTGAATTAATTGTCACTTGGTGCGACATAGCCCTCAACTTTCTCAAAGTCTTCGTTGGCGAAGAACTTATCCATCTGCTCAGTGAGGTATTTGCGGGTTTCAGGATTCATCAGATTTAGTGAACGCTCGTTGATGATCATGGTCTGGTGAGCTAGCCATTCCAGCCAGGCTTGCTTGGAAACGGAATCGAAAACTTCCTGACCTTTAGCGCCGGGATAAGGTGGCGTCTCGAGGCCTTCCATGTCTTTTTGGTATTTCTTACAAAAAACGCTGCGTGTCATGATGTGTTCCGACTAAATGAATATGCGCTGTATTGTACTGGGCCATTCAGGCCTTTTCCATCCTATAAATTGCTTAGCAGAGCTTTTATTGGTGCCGCTAAACCAATGCCTGAAAGTTGTTGCGGTTGATACCAGTCTCGATGCTCGCCATTATTAATCTGCTCGGGAGCATTGTGCAGTGTTGCTAGAACGGGCTGCATGGTGAGATGAAAATGCGAAAAGGTGTGACGGATTTCAGGTAATGAACCGGTTGCTTGAATTTGGCCCTGCAAACTTTGCTGAAGGTTGTCGATGAGCTGATTTTTGTCTTCGTGCTGTGGCAGGCTCCACAGCCCGCCCCAAATGCCTTGTGCGGGACGTTTTTCTAACAGTACATGGCCATTTTCGTTAAATAGAATTAAAAAGAAGGCGTTGCGAGTGGGTAGTTTCTTTTTAGGTTTGCTTTGCGGGTAATTTTTCACACAGTCTTGTTGAACTGCTTTGCAGTTCTGCTTCAGTGGGCAGCGAGAGCATTGTGGCTGACTGCGGGTGCAAACTGTGGCGCCAAGGTCCATCATTGCTTGCGTGTAGTCTGCAGCTCGCTGCTGAGGCGTTAAATCTTCGGCCAGCTGCCAGAGCTCTTTTAGCGTTTTACTTTGTCCGCTCCAACCTTCGATGCAGTTAAAACGCGATAATACCCGTTTTACATTGCCGTCCAAAATAGGTGCGCGGGTTTGCATGCTGAGGCTGAGTATTGCCCCTGCCGTTGAGCGACCAATGCCGGGTAGGTCTTCTAAGCCATCCTGACTGTTAGGGAATTCGTTGGCGTATTGTTGATGCACTACTTGAGCAGTTTTGTGCAGGTTGCGGGCACGGGCGTAGTAACCTAACCCCGTCCACAGATGAAGCACCTCATCTTCTTTGGCCTGTGCGAGGGATTGCACATCCGGGAAGTGCTGCATGAAACGTTCAAAATAGGGAATGACGGTGTTGACCTGTGTCTGCTGTAGCATGATTTCCGACACCCACACCCGGTAAGGCGTGATGTTTTTCTGCCAGGGCAAGTTTTTACGGCCGTGCTGGTCAAACCACTCGAGTACGGCTGTGCTGAAGATAAAATCACTCACTTAAATTAGAAACCCAGCAGGCCCCTGAGTTGCTCGGCTGCTTCTCTGCCTAGCTTGTCCTTTAGCTTTTCTTCCAGTTTGTTGTTGACCTTGTGTTGCACCTCTTTTTTCGCCAGCTGTGCGACGATGTTTTGTAATTCACGTTGATCTAAGCCGCACAGATCGGAAAGCTCGTCGCTAAAGTTACCCTTGCAGCGCAGCGGCCAGGCGATGTCGCGGTAGCGTTCATGGACTTCGCAGGCCTGATTTTCCAAGTCGCCCTGGATTTTAGCGCGGATGCTGTAGTCGAGTGTGTCTTCGGGTAAGTTGATCACGCCGCTGCCATTCACTTGTAGGGTGTTGAGCGCTATCTGCAAACGGTCGGTTTGCATGACGCCTTTAACGATATTCATATGGCCGTTAAACTCTTTGAAATGAGTGTTGGGTTGATCTTCGGTCGCGCTGTAATTGCGGTCGCGAATACGGGCGATGCTTTTGCACACCAGTTGTTCGATGTTGGTATTCTTGAGAAGGCCGTCCGTCACTTTGAAATTTACTTCACCAATGATGGTTTTTTTGATGGCGGTCAGAGTGTTGCCGTAGGTAGTGGCATTGATCTGCAAATCCATTATGCCATCGACATAATCAACCTCGGCCAGTGATGTGAGCAATGGTGCAGCTTGAATGCCTGTTAGCTGTTTGTTGAAGTTTATTTGCGGGATTTTTCCGCGAGCGTCAATGCTGGCGCTGCTGCTCAGCGTGCCGTCGTAAAGATTGCCGGTCAGGCTCTTTAGATTGATAAAACCGTTGTTGGCGCTGATGTTGGCGTCAAAGTTGTCGATTTGATGGCCTGAAGCGACTAGCGTGCCGATGCGCAGGTGGCCTTGGGTTTTAAGGTCGCGCAGGGTGTCGAGAGGCAATAGTTGGGCCTCGGCAGTGCTGACATTGCCCTGAGTTTCTTGATTGGCAGTTGAGGCTGTTGTATCGGTTGGTAGGTAGTTGTCCAGGTTGAGGCTGTCGATGGTCAGCGCAAAGCGTGAAGCAAGGCTGCTGAAGGAATTGATGCCGGCGCTGCCCTTCAGGGTGCTGTCATCGAGCTTCAGATTGATATTGCTGAGCTGGAAATCCTGATCAGAGCCTTTGAAGTCGAGTTGTCCGGTGAGGCTTTTCAGCACATTCGTTTTAGCTGTTGAGGGTGTGTCAATGCCCATGCTGGTGAGTAATGCATTTGGGTTGAGCTGATGAACGGTTAACTTGCCCAGATAGCTTAGTTTGTCATTGAGGCCGTTGACGTTCATCGCGCCCTTCAACTCAAGTTCCGAACCGGTGAGGGTCATCTCCTGAAACGCTAGTTGTCCCTTGCCGGTATCCACCTGGAAGTCAGATTTTAAATCCAGATCTAAAGCAATATCAGCTAAGGCCGGCTGTTGCAGAACGCCACTCCAATCAGCGGGTTTGAGTTCTGTGATGTTGATGTGACCGTCGATAAAGGGGGCCTTGAGAAGATGCTGAATCTCCAAAACGCTCGTAATGCGGGTGGAGCCAATATCAAGCACAGTGTCCGAGAGTGATAGCTTTTGTTTATTGAGGTTGAGCGAAATTTGGCTGGTTAAATGAGCTTGAGTAGGTGTGTTCAGGTCATTGTTTAGATACTGAAAATCAGCGCTGATAGGGAAGTCGCTGTTGGAGCTTACATTGTTAACCCGAAAATCCATGTTCTGGAATTGGTGAAAATCGCCAGTGGCTAGATCTCGGTAGCTCACTTCAGCGTTTTCGATTTGTAGGTAACCTAGTGCGAAGTCTGCGACAGAAATCTCTGTTGATTGTGATGACGAGGTGTCCGCTTTTGATTTGTCTGCAGTGTTGAATTGCCAATTGCCACGGCCCTTGGCGTCTTTGATTAGGTGAAGTTTGATGTCGCGCAAAGCAATGCCGTCAACTTCAACTTGCCCTTTTAGCAGTGGTGCAAATTTAGCGAAAATGCGGGCGTAGCCAGCGGAAGCAAGATGGCCGCCGGGGCTGTTAATGGAGGTGTCTTCAACACTGACACCTAGCCATGGGAAAACAGAAAGCTCCAGCTCGCCATCAATTTTTAATTCCAGCTGTGTTTGCTGTTTTATCAGCGCCTGAATTTCGGCTTTGTAATCGTTGGCATTAAAAACGGTGGATAGGTAGATGGCTACGCCACCGACGAGAAGAATTAGCAGGCCCAGTATGGCCGCGGCAATTTTTATAAATAGTGACATGGCGAGTCTGGTCCCCCTGATATTGCATTGCTATGGGTAGACAGCGTGTAGGGCCATGGATTCCCACGCTGCCTAAAACCGACTGTTAACTGCCAGGACGTTGCAGGCTGCTAACTTCGCCAGCGTTACCAATCAGCAGTAAATCAGCTGGACGACTAGCAAATAGGCCGTTGCAGACAACACCCACGATGGCGTTTATTTGCTGCTCCAGTTCAATGGCGTTGGTGATTTCCAGGTTATGCGCGTCGAGAATGATGTTGCCGTTATCGGTGACAAAACCGCTGCGATACTCTGGCAGACCGCCGAGTTTTACCAGTTCGCGTGCGACGTGGCTGCGCGCCATTGGAATTACTTCAACCGGTAATGAAAAGGCGCCTAATACATTGACCTGCTTGCTGGCATCAACAATACAAACAAACTCATCAGCGACGGCAGCAATGATTTTTTCTCGGGTTAGCGCGCCACCGCCACCTTTGATTAATTCCAGGTGGTCATTAGTTTCGTCGGCACCATCGACGTAAACAGCGACTCTATCGACACTATTAAGTTCGTAAACAGGGATGCCATGCCCTTTCAGACGGTCGGCCGAGGCTTCGGAGCTGGCGACGGTGCCATCAAAAGTGTGCTTGATTTTCGCCAGTTCGTCGATGAAGAAATTGGTGGTTGAGCCTGTGCCAATGCCGACAATTGTGTCGTTTTTCAACTTGCCTTGAATGTGGCTGACGGCGGCTTGTGCGACGGCTAGTTTGAGTTCGTCCTGAGTCATGATTTGGGCCTGGCGATTACGGAAAGTCAGAATTATACGGTCATCAGCGAAAGGTTTGTAGGCGCCTTGTTAACTAATGCTTTGAAAACCCCCGCAATTGGTGAAATGTTGAGGAGAAGTCATTATCATAACGAACACTGAGAATAGCCGTTATTGCTGGTGTTTCTACCTTGTCAGACCAACCGAACTGAATCCGATTATGTTACAGATCTACGTAAAGAAAATCCTTAAAGCGCGTGTTTATGATGTTGCTATCGAAACACCTGTGGATGACATGCCAGCACTCTCCGAACGCTTGGGTAATCGTATTTTGCTGAAGCGTGAAGATTTGCAGCCGGTGTTTTCTTTCAAATTGCGCGGTGCCTACAACAAGATTTCTCAGCTTTCCGAGGAGCAGATGAAGTGTGGAGTGATCACCGCTTCGGCAGGTAATCATGCGCAAGGTGTGGCGTTAACTGGTAAAAAGCTCGGTATTCAGGCTGTTATCGTAATGCCTAAAACGACGCCGCCGATCAAAGTAGATTCTGTGAAAGCGCGTGGGGCTAAAGTGGTGTTGCATGGCGATACCTACGATGAAGCCAGTAAATATTCCAAAGCGCTGGCTAAGGAAAAGGGCATGACGTATGTACATCCCTTTGATGATCCTGAAGTGATTGCCGGTCAGGGCACCGTAGGTATGGAAATTTTGCGCCAAGTCACTGGGCCACTTGATGCGGTATTTGTGCCGGTTGGTGGCGGTGGTTTGTTAGCTGGCGTGGCTGCCTATATTCGTTACGTGCGCCCCGAGGTGAAAATTATTGGCGTTGAGTCTAATGAGTCGGCCTGCATGAAGTGGGCGCTGGAAAAGAATCGCCGTATTACTCTGCCGGAAGTCGGTATTTTTGCTGATGGCGTGGCAGTAGCGCAGGCGGGCAAGGAAACCTTCAAAATCATCCGTGAATGCGTTGATGAAATCATCACCGTTACGACGGATGAAATTTGTGCAGCCGTTAAGGATATTTTCAACGATACTCGCTCGATTGCAGAGCCTGCGGGAGCGTTGGCTACCGCAGGTCTCAAAAAATACGTCGCGCGTGAAAGTGTTAAGGATCAAACGCTGTTATCTATTGATAGTGGCGCTAACGTGAACTTTGATCGCTTACGCCATATTGCCGAGCGCGCTGAATTAGGTGAAAAAGGTGAGGCGATTCTTGGTGTCACCATTCCCGAGAAACCTGGTAGCTTTAAAGTGTTCTGCGGCGCGTTAGGTAAACGGAATATTACCGAGTTTAATTATCGCTATGCCGATGATGTTGACGCCCATATTTTTGTTGGTGTGCAACTGCGCGAAGGTGATGAAGAGCGGCGTGAAATTATCGATAGCCTGGTCGAAAAAGACTATCCGGTGACGGATATGACCGACAACGAAATGGCGAAGTTACACGTGCGGCATTTGATGGGCGGTCATGCCCCCGCAGGTGATGATGAAGTGATTTTCCGCTTTGAATTCCCGGAACGCCCGGGAGCGCTAATGAAATTCCTGCAAACCTTGGGGCAGCGCTGGAATATTTCGCTATTTCATTACCGGAATCATGGTGCAGCCTACGGCCGAGTGATGGTGGGCTTTCAGGTGAGTGCTAAAGAGAAAAAGCTCGCCCATGAGTTTTTTGAAAAGATCGGATATCCCTACAAGGAAGAGACCGATAACCCGGCTTATCAAAAGTTCTTGGGGTAGGTTTAAATTGCGTGTTACGCCGGACTGGATCCGGCATCCACTCATTAATTTATTTGGAATAGATTATTCGCTTAAGCTCACCCTAACGGGCCGCACTAAAGTGCGTTCTGCGCTTCGCTTGTCCGGGTTTGGCCCGGAATGGCGGTTGTTTTGTTATTTCGAACGCAGGTGAGAAATCTTTAGGGGGCAATCAGCTAAAACAGCAGCAGCTGCTCTTCCGTCGCCAGTCCGTTCAGCGGAATATCCCATTCTGCCGACTCCAGATGGCCTACCTGCTGGCAGCTGTGTGCCAGACCCATGAGAAACGGCTTTTTGGTTTGTCGCACGAACTCAAAGGTGCGGTCATAAAACCCCTTACCCATGCCCATACGATTGCCCTGATCATCAAAAGCTACCAGCGGAGCTAATACCAGATCAAGGATGGTTGCATCATGCAGGTCTTCTTGCTCGTGTACGGGTTCCGGGATGTTGTAGCGGTTCAGAAAAAACTCGGTGTCCGGCGTGTAGTGCACGAACTTCATGGTGTTCTGGCCTTTGCTGTCGATGATCGGCAGATAGCAGGACTTGCCCTGCTGCCAGGCTAAATCGACCAGCCGGTGAGGGTTTATTTCGCCATCACTAGCCAGGTAGACAGCGATGTGTCGGCTGTCTTGGAACACGGGTAGAGGGCTGACAAATTCGCAGATGTTTAGGGCTGCCTGCTCCCGCGTATCCGTGTTCAGCTCTCGGCGTTTGGCGCGAATCGCGCGGCGTATCTCGGTTTTGGATTCCATAATCAGCATCAACAGTTGAGGGTTGGAAAAGATGTTGTGCGGATTATAAGGGAAAATAGGGGAGGGGAAAAATAAGAACTCTCCGCCGGGCCGCTGTTGGTATATGGCCTTGAACCGAAG
>Ga0209395_1000486_pt1 | contig 57848 bp, 40 predicted proteins | sample GOMGulsemesocosm_3_FD_184635 | JGI IMG/M metagenome (GOLD analysis project Ga0209395, IMG submission 184635) | Methane-oxidizing microbial communities from mesocosms in the Gulf of Mexico - GOM9D Gulf of Mexico (SPAdes) (version 2) | ecosystem: Environmental > Aquatic > Marine > Cold seeps...
ACTGTTGAAACGCTCGTTTTTAATGTACGTTGCTTAATCATATCAGCCTCGCTAATCTTGCTTTTTTATCGGTTAATAAATGTAATTGATCTGATAAATATTTTATTTGCCGTTAAGCTTTAAAAAACTTATCCCTGTACTTTATTCCGCTATAAAGGTGAAAATGTCACCAATGCTCCGTTGAAAATAACTGTTAAAGCAGCTAAATTCAGACGCTAAAATAGCCAAGCTAGTTTAACGGGCACGTAATATACCAAAAAATTGCACAAAAATCAAAAACACACATAACAGATCGTCACACCTAAACGCTATTTAGTCAGCTTGCTTACGCAAAAATGCCGGAATATCTAAATAAGTATCTAGGTCTGTTGCAACTGCTTTTTGTGCATTACTATCTGTCATAGCTACAGCTTCAGTCGCGACATTCACTTGTGGTGCAGCCTGCGTGTAATCGCTACCAACAACTTTTGGTTCAGCTATTGGCATAGGGTTTACTAAGGTAATATCAGGTTTACTTTCTGCGCCAATCCCCGTAGCAACAACAGTAACTCGAAGTTCATCTGTCATATCCATATCGATAACAGCACCAACAACAACAGTAGCGTTTTCAGAAGCAAAAGCTTTTACAGCATTACCAACGGTCTCAAACTCATCGATACTGATGTCCATACCGGCTGTGATATTGACTAAAATCCCGCGTGCGCCAGCTAAATCAACATCTTCTAATAATGGACTAGAGATGGCTGCATCAGCTGCCTCTTGTGCTCTATCATCACCTGAAGCAGTACCAGAGCCCATCATTGCAGTGCCCATTTCAGACATAACTGTGCGTACATCGGCAAAATCGACGTTGATTAAACCTGGACGTGTGATTAACTCAGCAATACCTTGCACAGCACCAAGAAGTACATTATTTGCCGCTTTAAAAGCATCTAACAAGCTAGTTCCTGGCCCTAGTACTTTCAGTAATTTTTCATTAGGAATAGTGATAAGTGAATCTACGTTTTTCGATAAAAACTCAATGCCTTGATCAGCATAGTTCATGCGTTTTTTACCTTCGAATGGGAAAGGTTTCGTCACTACAGCAACGGTTAAAATCCCCATTTCTTTCGCAATTTCAGCAACTACCGGTGCTGCACCTGTACCTGTACCACCGCCCATACCAGCAGCGATAAATATCATATCGGCACCCTGCAAGGCTTGTTTAATTGTTTCTCTATCTTCTTCAGCGGCACAACGCCCTATTTCAGGATTAGCACCAGCCCCCAAACCTTTAGTGACATCGGCACCAAGCTGTAAAGTAACATCTGCAGAAGAGTTACGTAACGCTTGCGAGTCAGTGTTTGCCGTAACAAACTCTACACCCTCAATAGTTTGCGAAACCATATGCTCTACAGCATTACCGCCACCGCCGCCTACACCGATAACTTTAATTATCGCTTCTTCGCTATGGTCTTCCATTAATTCAAACATTCTCTCTCTCCGTTTTACTTACAATAACTTAAAATATTTAATAAACTGTTGTTATTTTGTTAACAACAGTTCGAGATAGCTGTTATTTCCATTTAACAGCTCATAACATTATTTCTTTCATTCTGCTTTAGAGTTCGGCTCTAGAACTCGCCTTTAAACCAAGCGTGTATTCTTGACCAAAAATCGCCAACACTTTCACGTTTATTAGTTGCACTGTCAACTTCACTTGTCGCTTGCATACCATAATGTAATAGACCTACAACTGTTGCATAACTTGGGTCATTTACATACTCTTTTAATCCTTGTATTGATAAAGGATTAGCAATACGTACCGGCATTTGAAAGATTTCTTCCGCAAACTCTAGTACGCCTTCCATTTTTGCCGTGCCACCGGTTAACACATAACCCGCAGCAATCTGATCTTCTAAACCTGATTCTCTGATTTCGTCTTGGATAAGTTCAAATAACTCTTGGTACCTTGGCTCAACCACCTCTGACAATGTGTGGCGTGACATTGAACGCGCTGGGCGGCCACCGACACTTGGTACATCAATATTTTCTTCCATACTTACCAACTGCTTTAAAGCACAAGCATATTGCACCTTGATATCTTCTGCATGGCTTAATGGTGTTCTAAATATTTTAGATATATCACTGGTGACTTGATTGCCAGCTACCGGTATTACCGCAGTATGACGCAAGGTTCCACCCGTGAACACGGAAATATCCATAGTGCCTGCGCCCATATCAACAACACACACACCTAATTCTTTTTCATCATCTGTTAATACTGCGTAACTGGAAGCAAGGGCTGAAAAAATTAATTGATCAGCCGTTAAGTCACAGCGTTCGACACATTTAACCAGATTTTTTGCCATATCATTAGCACACGTTACGATATGGACTTTAGCTTCCATACGTACACCTGACATACCAATAGGGCTTTTAATGCCATCTTGACAATCTATGCTAAATTCTTGAGGTAGAACATGTAACATCCGACGTTCTGCAGCAATAGGGACCGAACGTGCGGTATGAATGACATTATCGACATCTTCTTGGATTACTTCTTTGTCATTAATTGGCACCATGCCATTTTCATTTTGGCAACTAATATGTTTACCTGAAATGCCTAAATAGATTGAGCTTATTTGACAGTCAGCCATCAATTCAGCTTCATTAATGGCGCGTTGGATAGCTTGAATAACTAAATTCAAGTCATTAACCCCGCCTTTATCCATACCGCGAGCAGGTTGATTACCAACACCAATAATACTTAACTGGTTGTCTGGGGTAATCTCTCCCACCGCGACAGATATTTTCGAGGTGCCTATATCAAGGCCAACCACTAACTTTCTTTCTGCTGCTTTAGACATTTAACTTAAACTCTTAACTTATTGTGCTCATTGGTGGCACTATTTTTAGGTGATTATTCTCGTTATTTTTTAGTAATTTATTCTGTGTAATTTTCTCTACTGTTTTCCAACCAACAGCCAATCCCGTATCATACCGCAAATCGATGTAATCAACCGCCTGATTTTGCTGTTTTTCTGCAATTATTTTTGCTTTTAATTGTGCTTTGATTATTGGATAAACGTCCATAAATCTTTGTATACGCTCAACTCGCTCTTCACGACCTAAGTTCAAAGTCACGCCATCATTCAATGTTAATTGCCATGAGAAGCGTTCACTCAAGACTAATTCATCTATTTTCAGCGCTTTATAGTCAAGTAGTTCGTTAAGATCACGATAGTTTTCTAACGCGACTAACTCACTTCCCTCGGGTCCAAAAAAGTTTGGCAGATAATGATTAATGCGTTCAATATCTGCTTGAAAAACCTGTCCTACTTGATTAATCAAAAAATCACCATTCCATACTGCAACAGGATTTTGATCGACCACGTATATCTTTAATTCATTGGGCCATTGTTTTCTAACCGCTACCGAGTAGACCCAAGGTAAGGTCAGTACATGCCTTTGCACCTCATTCACATCAACTTGGAAAAAATTTCCCATGTCAACACTATCAATAGCATTGATAATATCGCTTCGTTGGCTATATGGCATTTCCCCTGAAATGACAATTGAAGTTACCGGAGCGCTTTCTTGACCAATAAAGTGCTGAGTAAGCCACCAACTGATCGTTATCAAGCTAAACAACACGACAATAAAAAACACCAAGCCTAAACCAAAAGACAAAGCACTTCCTTGCCCTAGCTGTCTTTCGGTTATACTTTTATCTTGTTGTTTTTTTGCCATGTTCAATTTTACTCGACGACACTGAGCTGTAAAATTTGAGTCACTAACTCACTAAAATTTAAACCAAATACCTTGGCTGCTTTGGGTACCAGTGAAGTTTCAGTCATACCCGGTACCGTATTAACCTCTAGCACCTGCCATTCGCCAATGCTATTTCGCATGATATCAACACGCCCCCAGCCTTGAGCCCCCGTTGCATTAAATGCTTTAACAGACAAAGCCTTTATTTCATTTTCTTCACGTTCACTTAACCCACATGGACAGTGATACTGTGTACTGTTTGATTGATATTTTGCCTCATAATCATAAAACTCACGCGGTGTTTCCATATGAATAGCAGGTAACGCTTTATCGCCTAAAATGGCAACCGTATATTCAGGGCCATCAATCCAAGCCTCAAGCAGCACTTGCTTATCAAAACCAAACGCTTCAATTAACGCATTACGCAGTTGCTCAACTGTTTTCGCCTGCGCCATACCAATGCTTGATCCCTCATTGGCTGGTTTTACCATCACTCTGCCGCCTAAGTCAGCAAGGACTTCTGCTAGCGATAAGTTTTCAAAATCGTTTTTATCAACGACAGTAAATGGTGCTGTTGGTAAATTACATGCTTTAAAAATTTGTTTACTACGGACTTTATCCATAGAGAGCGAGGAGCCCAAAACATTCGAACCTGTATAGGGAATATTTAAATACTCTAGTGCTCCTTGTAAACAACCATCCTCACCGCCCCTACCATGTAGGGCAATAAAAACACGGTCGATTTTTTTAATCAATAGATCAGTTAATACTAAGGTTTTAGTATCAATTAATACCACATCAAAACCGGCTTGCTCAAGACCATTAGCTATCGCTTGTCCTGAATTCAGTGATACTTCACGCTCTGCAGAGTTGCCACCATAAAGCACGGCAACCTTTTCTTGCTTGAGTAATGCAAGTGAGTTATTTAATGACCCCACCATTATTTATTATCCTGTGCTGCAGATTGAGCAGCAGAGTTAACATGCAATAAGCTATGAGTGGCTAGGTTACGTGACACAACACCAATACTACCCGCTCCTTGCGTAATAACCATATCGTTATCTTGTAACTGATTAGCTAATAATTGCGCTAACTTATCTAGATCACTGACATACACGGGCTCAATTTGTCCGCGTTGACGAATTGATCGCGCAAGGCTTTTACTGTCTGCGGACGAGATTGCTGCCTCGCCTGCTGAATATACATCTAACAAAAACAAACAATCAACTTCGGAAAGTACTTCGACAAAGTCTTCATATAAATCACGCGTTCTAGAATAACGATGTGGTTGAAAAACCATTACCAGTCGTTTGTCAGGCCAACCTTGACGCATAGCTAAAATTGTCGCTTTCACTTCACTTGGGTGATGACCATAATCATCAACCAAAACCATCTCACCCGCATCTGTCGTCAAAGAAGCTAACTGTTCAAAACGTCTACCAATACCTTCAAATTGGGTTAATGCCTGACAAATCGCTTCATCATTTACGCCTTCGTCTTTGGCAACAGCAACGCCAGCTAAAGCATTTAATACATTGTGCTGCCCTGGTAAGTTAACACTCATATTAAGAGACGCTTGCCCTGCAACTTCTACAGTGAAATGACTGACGCTACCCTCTTGTTGATAATTTGTTGCTCTGACATCGGCATCTTCCGAAAAGCCATAAGTGATCACTTGACGACTTATGCGCGGCAATAACTCACGGACGACCGGATTATCAATGCAAACTACCGCTAACCCGTAGAAAGGCAAGTTATGCAAAAACTCTATGTAGGTATCTTTAAGTTTTTCAAAATCACCTTGGTAAGTTTCCATATGATCTTCATCAATATTGGTGATTACCGCAACCATAGGCTGTAAATGTAAAAATGAAGCATCACTTTCATCGGCCTCTGCTACTAAGTAACGACTGCTACCTAATCTTGCATTAGTGCCTGCACTATTAAGCAAACCGCCAATAACAAATGTTGGGTCTAATTGACCTTGCGCGAATATACTTGCGATTAAACTCGTTGTGGTTGTTTTTCCATGTGTACCTGCAATGGCTATACCATGGCGAAAACGCATTAACTCCGCCAACATTTCTGCTCGTCTCACAACAGGTATGCGCTGTTCTTTAGCTGCAACAAGCTCTGGGTTATCGCTGTTAATTGCGGTAGAAACAACAATAACACTCGCTTTTGCTATGTTTTCTGCTTTATGACCAATGACTATAGATGCCCCTAACGCAGTTAACCGTTTAACGACTTGGTTTTCACCTATATCTGAACCTGAGATTTGATAACCTTCATTAAGCAATACTTCAGCAATACCGCCCATACCAGCACCACCGATGCCAACAAAATGGATACGCTTAACTCTGCGCATTTCAGGTACCTGAGCTGACGTTGAGTGGGTATTGTTATTTACATGAGTACTATCTTTTGAGCTAGTACTTGAGTTAACTTGCTTAATCATATTTTCTCTTCGTTACTTCTTAGTTATTAGTGCTAAGTTCTTTACCACTTGCTTGTGATAGCTGTTGGCACAATTTTGCTACTCTCTGACTTGCATCACTTTTTGCAGCGCTATAAGCAGCTTTGGCCATATTTTCTAGAATTTCAGGCTGGTCGAATAGTTCGCTAATTAATGTTGTGATACTTTCTTTATTCAATTGTGTCTGTGGCAATAACTTTGCCGCATTACACTTTACCAGATAAAGTGCGTTTTTTGTTTGATGATCATCTACCGCGTGCGGTAGTGGTACAAAAATAGCCGGTGTTGCCGCCATTGCTAATTCTGAAACGGTTAATGCTCCTGCACGACAAATGACAATATCAGCCCATTGATATGCTGTTGCCATATCCTTTATAAACTCACTGACTTTAATCTTGTCTGTTGTTAAACCATGCTCAGAATAAGATGCGATAACCTTCTCTTGATTACCCGCACCGGTTTGATGCCAAATAGAAAAAGTATCATCACAGCTAACTAATTGTGCAAAACTGCTCGGCATCACTTCATTGAGAACTTGTGCGCCAAGGCTGCCACCTACTACAAGAATATTCTTGGTTATAGTCTCATCAGCTGACAACGTCGATAACGATTCTTTTTGACCAATTGACGCTCGCAAAGGGTTACCAACAACTTCAGCATCAATGCTACTGATAAAAGCATTCGGAAAAGCACAACAAACTTTGTTAGCAATACGTGCTAATAATCGATTACTTAACCCTGCTGCTGCATTTTGTTCATGTACGATTAACGGTATTTTACTTAACCATGCAGCCAGACCACCGGGAGCGCTCGCATAGCCCCCCATGCCTAGAACCACATCGGGTTTTACCGCTTTGATCACTCGTCTTGCTTGAACCAAGGATTGTAACAACTTAAAAGGCATAACAAGCATGGACAATAGTTTTTTACCACGAAGGCCACTGATATTGATAAACGAGATATCGTAACCATGTTCTGGAACAATCCTCGCTTCCATTTTATTAGCAGTGCCAAGCCAGTGGATTTTCCACCCTTGTGCCTTAAGTTCATCTGCTACAGCAATACCTGGAAAAATATGACCACCGGTACCTCCCGCCATCACTAGCAAGGTTTTTACTTCGCCGTTGGCGACTTGACTATGACTAGCCTTCATTATGCCTCACTACTTTTCTTGCTACTGCTCTTGGCAGTTTTTTTATGACTACTTCTTTTTGAGCTAGTCGCTTGAATACTCTGCAAGCGGATTTCATGGTCGATACGAATCAGTAAAACCAGTGCTATAGTCATCACTATCATAGAGCTACCACCATAACTGATCAGTGGCATTGTTAGTCCTTTGGTTGGCACAATACCTGCGCTAGCACCAATATTTACTGCTGCCTGAAAGCACATCCAAATACCGATAGCGTACGCTAAGAAACCTTCAAAATATTTTTCTTTAGCTAGCGCATAGCGCCCGAGAATAAGCGCTTTATAAACCAAGGTCATACTAAGCAGCAACACCACACTAATACCGACAAAACCAAATTCTTCCGCCAATACTGCCATAACAAAATCGGTATGCGCTTCTGGTAAGTACTCAAGTTTTTGAATGCTATTGCCTAAGCCCTGCCCTAAAACTTCCCCTCGACCATAAGCCATAAGTGATTGCGTAAGCTGATAACCACTACCAAAAGGATCTTGCCATGGATCTAAAAAACTTGTTACTCGACGCCAGCGATAGGGCTCAAAGTAAGCAAGCATAGCTAATGAAACCCCTCCAACCGAAGACATTGCAATGAACTGCCATAACTTAGCGCCCGCTAAAAACAATAAACCGAATGTGGTAACAAACATCACAATTACCGTGCCTAAATCTGGTTGTAATAACAGTAAGACAGCCATAATACCAAAGACAATTAACGGCTTGATAAAGCCTTTCATATTTTCCATTACTTGTTCACGGCGACGTACTAGATAGGCTGATAAATAACAAAAGAAAAACAATTTGGCCGGCTCTGCAGCTTGAACCGTTATCGGCCCTAGAACGATCCAACGAGTAGAGCCATTTACTGAGCGACCGATTAGCAATACGGTAACCAGTAATACGATGGCAAAACCTAACAAGTAGCTACTATTTTTATGCCACCAAGACATAGGGATTTGCAAGGCGACGCCAGCAATGGCAAGACTTAAACCAATATAAATACCATGGCGAATAACAAAGTGAAATGGATTATCAAATAAGCGTTCAGCTACCGGTATGGAGGAGGAAGCAACCATAACTAAGCCAACCATATACATGGTCAACCCCAAGACAATAAAGCTTCGATCAAAAGCACTTGCGCCATATTGATTTGATCCCGCCATTAAACGGTTAATCCACTTTGGCATTGGTGGTACTGGCACGTGTGTTAAGCTTTTAGATATTACCTGAGTTGTTTCTAAAGAGATTGTTTTGGCTAAGCTCATTGTTTTTTCTAACGACATGAGTCCTCCTTAGCTTTTATTGCACTAACATCGGCAATAAACTGATCTCCGCGCGCCATATAATTTTTGAACATATCAATGCTAGCGCATGCTGGTGAAAGTAAAACCATGTCACCAGGTTTAGCAAGTTGCTTAGCTTGGTATACTGCCTCACTGAGGGTGGTTACTTTAATAGCACTATTAACCAAATTAGCAATTTCAGTTCCATCTTTACCTAAAGTAATCAACTGAGTAACTTCACGGTCAAATATCTCTTTAAGAGGTGAAAAGTCAGCACCTTTGCCATCACCACCAGCAATAAGAATTAATTTGTTATCGTTAGTAAGCGTTGGAGCTAAACCCGTAATAGCCGCTAGAGTTGCGCCCACGTTAGTTGCTTTGGAATCATTAATCCATTGAATACCATCGTCACTGGTCACTCGTTGACAACGGTGAGCTAAGCCCATAAAACCGGAAAGATTTTCAGTCATGGCAGATAAAGACCAGCCGGCACTATATCCAAGCGCTAAAGCGGCCATATAATTGAGCGCATTATGCGTGCCTGCAAGAGGTAATTCATTTATCGATATAAGGGCTTGCTCACCAAACATTATTGTTTGCTGATTATCTATGACTTTAAGACCAAAATGGCCTTGTTCTGGTTTGCTTAGACCAAATGAAATTTTTCGCTGATCTTTAACCTGGGTATTGCTTGCTTGATCTTCTCTACTCACTACAGCAATTTTTGCTTGGGGGTAAATTCTTTGCTTAATCGCCTGATAATTCGCTAATGTTTTGTGTCTATCAAGATGATCGTCACTTAAATTAAGTACTGTCGCGGCAATAGCTTGCATGCTAGATAACGTCTCTAGCTGAAAGCTAGAAAGTTCAACAATGACAGTATCTGGCAGATTAGCGTGTTGAGAATTATCTGCAGGCACGAAAGGGAGTAAATCAAGAATTGGTTCGCCGATATTACCTGCTAATACAGCATTAACACCGATAAGCTTAGCCAGGTAAGCAAGCATTGATACAACAGTAGACTTGCCATTAGAGCCAGTCACTGCCAACATATTTATAGATTTAACAAGACTATTATTAACTAAACAAAATAATTCTATATCACCAATAACCTGGCAGTTTTTAGAAATATATTTATCAATACCTTCGTTAACTAAATCTATGCCTGGGCTAGCCACAATAATATCAGCATCGGCAATCAAACCTTGCTGCCAGTCACCGAAATAAAACTGTGCTTTGGGGTAGTCTATTTCATATTGACCTTGTTCACCTTCATGAGAAAAAGGCATAGTACGTGAATCATTAACAGCAAAAGATAAACCGTGTGCGTGCAGGAATCGTAGACATGACAAACCTGTCATTCCTGCACCTAACACAACAATTTTTTTATTTTTAAACGCTGCTAACCAAGTCATAACTTATATTTATCTACCCTATTTTATTTAACGTATTTTGTTCGAAGTATTTATTAGCGCAACTTCAGCGTTGCTAAACCTATGAGTACCAATATCAATGAAATAATCCAAAAACGAACAATAACGCGTGGCTCTGGCCAGCCTTTTAATTCGTAATGATGATGAATTGGTGCCATTCTAAAAATACGTTGACCGCGCATTTTATATGAGCCGACTTGTAAAATTACCGAAACGGTTTCCATTACAAAAACACCGCCCATAATAAATAAAACTAATTCTTGGCGAACAAGTACTGCAATAACGCCTAGTGCGGCGCCTAAAGCCAGTGAGCCAACATCGCCCATAAAGACTTGCGCAGGATAAGTATTGAACCACAAGAAACCTAAGCCAGCGCCGACAATGGCAGTACAGACAATAACTAATTCACTTGTTAAGGCGATATGCGGGATATTCAAATAAGCAGAAAAATTCACATGACCCGTTACATAGGCAAATAAAGCAAAAGCGCCAGCAACCATAATAGTCGGTACAATCGCTAAACCATCAAGACCATCAGTTAAGTTCACCGCATTTGAGGTACCGACAATAACAAAATATGTCATCACCACATAAAATATGCCTAATTGTGGTAATACTTCTTTAACAAAGGGAATTAACAAGGCGGTTTCATTCGGACCTTGCGCAATATAAAATAAAAATATCGCCGTGGTTAAGCCGATAACGGTTTGCCAAAAATACTTCCAACGTGCGATTAAACCATTAGAATCTTTACGAATTACCTTACGATAATCATCAACAAAACCGATGATGCCAAAGCTCACTATCACAAATAACACTACCCAAACGTAGATGTTACTTAAGTCTGCCCACAATAGAACACTGACCACTATGGAGGCGAGTATTAACAAACCACCCATGGTTGGCGTACCCGATTTAGATAAATGGCTTTCAGGACCATCATCTCTTACCGTTTGACCAATTTGCATTTTTTGCAAGTATCGAATCAATTTCGGACCAAAATATAATGATATAAATAACGCGGTTAGCGTACTGATAATAGCGCGAAATGTTAAATAGGAAAAAACATTAAACGCCGAATAAAATTGAGTTAAATACTCACCTAACCACAATAACATTACGCTGTACCTTCTTTACTTTGATGTTCATTAACTTGATTTTCACTAGCTATATCTTGTTGGCTAGTACTGTTTTTCTTATCTGTAATTTGTTCTTTCTTAATACCTTGCTGAGCATTCACCTGTTCGAAAAAGGTAATAATTTCTGTTACCACATGCTCCATATGTGCACTTCGAGAGCCTTTAACTAAAATAGCAATATCTTGCTGACCAGCATTCAACTGCTGACTTAACATATTAAACAAATGGGCCATCAAGTCAGCTCTTTGATTAAAGTGCTGACTTTCTTCGTTTTTATCATTATTGTCAGCAAACGCGTCACTGGCACTTTGGCTTAATACACCTAAGGACAATAGGCTATTTAGTTGTAAGCCCTTAGCAAACTCACCAACCTCTTGGTGATATCTACGCGCTTCACTACCTAACTCACCCATATCACCTAATATGAGTAATTGCTTACCCGGATAGTTTGATAATAATTGCGCGGCCGCTTTTGCTGATTCAAGGTTAGCGTTGTAGCTATCATCAATCAGTTTGATGTTGCAGCCTGATTTAACATCTTTTAGGTGATGTAAATTAAGTCGACCTTGTACCGGCTGCATTTGTGCTAAACCTAGCTGGATATCTTCAAGACTGGCGCCAAACTCTAATGCAATACAAGCAGCAGCAACTGCATTACACACATTATGCTTGCCCGGTATGGTTAAAGTAACGTCACAAACCCCTTGACCACTGTGTAAGGTGAAACTTGCACAGCCATTGTCATCTAAATTGGCATTTTCGCTATAACAATTGGCTTTACTAGCCTCCGTATTGACACCTGTACTGAAACAAGAAAAAGTACGAACTGTTTTATCTGTTAAGCGCCATTGCCACTTACTGGTGTACTTGGTGTCTTGGTTATATAGAGCAACGCCATTTATCCCAAGACCTGAAAATATTTCGCCTTTAGCACGGGCTACTCCACATAAATCGCCAAAACCTTCTAAATGCGCTGCGGCAATATTATTAATCACGGCAACATCTGGCTGTGTTAATGCTGTGGTATAGGCAATTTCACCCATGTGATTAGCGCCCATTTCAATAACGGCAAAATCATGACTATTATCTAAACGAAGTAAAGTAAGCGGCACACCAATATCATTATTAAAGTTACCCTTTGTTGCTAATACATTGCCTAAACGAGACAAAATAGCCGCAACCATTTCTTTTACCGTAGTTTTACCACTGCTACCAGTAATGCCGACAGTTTTAGGGGCGACCTCTTTTTTAACAAAAGCAGCTATTTTACCTAAGGCAATACGGGTATCACTAACAATTAATTGCGTGGTGTCAGTCACTTCGCTTAAGTGATGGTCGACGATAAGTAATTTACAGCCTTGTTTGATAACTTGTTTGGCAAAACGATGGCCATCAAAACTAGGACCTTTGAGCGCTAAAAAAGCAGTGCTCTTGTTAGGGCTTTCTAAAATAGCGCGACTATCAGTGACTAAATCATTGATAGCTAAATCGTCAAGACTTAGCGTGGTTTGCTCTTCTGCTACAATTAGTTCGCCATCGGTCACTTTAGCTAAAGTTGCTAGTGAAATAGTAATCATACGTTTGCCTCATTAGGCTGTGTGTTCAAAGAAGCTAGCTCAGCATTTTTTTGATAAAAATTTGTGACGATTAAACGCTCGTTATAATTCAATTTCTGTGTGCCAATGACTTTTCCATCTTCATCATGTTGAGCAACAATGACGTAATCTTCATGACCTTTTCCTGCCAATAATACTATGTCGCCAGGCTTTGCTGTATTCAGGGTTTCCAATACCGCTTGTTCTCTTGCTAAAGTAACCGTTATTTTTTCTGCATTAGGATTACTAAATCCTGCAACAATATCATTAGCTATCAACTGCTCATCTTCACTGCGCGGATTATCATTGGTGACGACCAAATAGTCTGCATACTTTTCTGCGGCTTGTGCCATTAAGGGTCTTTTGCCTTTATCTCGATCACCGCCACAACCAAACACGACATAAAGCTCACCAGAGCAATGTTGACGACAAGCTTGTAGTGCTTTTTCCAGTGCATCGGGCGTGTGCGCATAATCAACTACGGCGGTTGCTAAATTTATTGCACTGCTTGCTTCCATGCGCCCATCAATAGCACTTACCTGAGTAACTAAACGAGGGATTTCGTTTAATGTTATCCCTTGAATAAGCAGCACGCTGATAGCGGCCAATAAATTATCGATATTGAAATCGCCCAATAATGGGCTGGTAATATCAACCTGGCCCAAGTGAGTCACTAAGGTAAATGACACACCATGACTATGTCGATTAATACTTTTAGCGCTAACAAAGTGCTTATGAGTGTTGATGTCTTCATCGCGACCATATAACCAAATAACTTGTTGAACAGGCCAATTTTCAAGCCATTGTTTTGCCTGTTTATCATCAAAGTTCACTACTGCTGTTTGTTTATTATCCGCAGTAAAAATCTGTTTTTTCGACTCACCATAACTTGCCATTGAACCATGATAATCTAGGTGATCTCGACTGAGATTGGTGAACACAGCTATATCAAACAAATCTGCTTGCACACGATTTTGTGATAAGGCATGTGACGATACTTCCATGGCCACATAGCTAAACTTTCCATGGACAGAATGCTCCTCATTAAAGCTGTGAAGTAATTGGTGTAACTCACAAGCACCTGGAGTGGTATTTTCTATTGGCTGTAATTTATTAATAGCGCCCGCACCATTTGTACCAATAATGGCACAAGATTTATCGTTGTTACTTAGCATTTGAGCTAATAACTGACTGGTAGTAGTCTTACCATTGGTGCCGGTAATACCCACTAACGTCATATTCTCTTGTGGACTTTGATAGTAGTGTTTGGTCAGCGAAAATAAATGCTGATTAAGTTGATAAAACTTAACTATGACTACTTTGCTACAACTTGATGCAACTGCAGTTTCACCATGCTCATTGCTATTAATACACTCAGCAAGTACTAACTTAGCACCCTGTTTTATTGCTTGGTCTATGTATTGACGACCGTCTTGATCGTGGCCAATAATGGCGCAGAAAATATCACCTTCAACAATAGCTCGACTATCGTTATGAATATGCCCATATAAGCCGTTAAAAGTAATAGCTTCTGGCAGGGAAATTGAGAATTCAGTTAAGCAACTCATTATGTTTTGTGTAGCGGGTTTAGGCATTGTGATCTCCTACAACGGCTAATTTAAGTTCTGGCTCTGCGAGTTTAATAGGCTTATTGGCTGTTCGTAATTTTTGTGCATCAGGGGCTACGTTAAGAACACGTAAAGCACCTTTCATCACGCGTGAAAATACTGGCGCTGCGACCTCACCACCGTGATAAAGATCACCGCTGGGTTCGTTAATGACCACAACAACCACTATTTCGGGGTTCGATATTGGCGCGACACCGGCAAATAAGGCGACATAATCATTACCGTAACCACCCGCTACGGCTTTAATTGAAGTACCCGTTTTACCGCCGACACGATAGCCATCAATTTTAGCTTTCGGTACATGTTCATCTACTACAGCTTCAAGCATATGTGTTACCGCCAAACTGTTTTTCTCAGAAAAAATTCTTTCCTGATCATCTGGCTCTGCCGTTTTATCACTGTTTTTAACTATGGTTAATCGACGCTTTATTCCGCCATTTGCTAGGGCCATATAAAAACGCGTTAATTGTGCAGGGGTAATCGCGAGTCCAGCTCCCCAAGAGAGTGTCGCTAATTCAAATTTTGACCAACGACTTCTATCGTGCATCATGCCGACACTTTCACCGACAAGATTAGTACCAGTATCATCAGCAAAACCTGCATCAAAAAACTTGGTTAACAGGTAATCTTTTGGTACGGAAAGCGCTAATTTGGTTGTGCCCATATTTGATGAAGTAATCAATATTTCTTCAATCGATAATTTACCACGATTAATTGGATCGCTAACCCGTCTGCCACCTAAACGCATCCAACCGGGGCTGGTGTTGAGCACAGTGTTAGCTTCTACCGATCCAAACTCTAACGCCGTTAATGCAGTCAGTGGTTTCATGGTAGAGCCGGGCTCATAAATATCCGTTATTGCTCGGTTTCTAAAGCGGTGAATAGCGGTGTTTCGGCGATTATTAGGGTTATACGATGGGCTATTGGTCATTGCCAATATCTCACCGGTATGAATATTTGCCACCACTACCGAGCCTGAAGTTGCTTTAAATGCTTGTACAGCACCTTTTAACTCTTTATAGGCTATGGCCTGAATTCGTTGGTCGATACTTAAAGTAATATCTTGTGCTTGCTCAGCTTCTTCAACGGAAATTATTTCAATTTTTCGACCTTTAGCATCTTTTCTAAAGCGCTTGGCACCACCTGTTCCCGTAAGTAAATCATCATACATACGCTCAATGCCTTCAATGCCTTTATCATCAACATTGGTAAAACCGATAAGGTGAGCGCTTATTTCTCCAGTAGGATAAAATCGTTTTGATTCTTTTCGTAAATGAATGCCAGGAATTTTTAGTTCTTTGATATAATTTGCCATGGCGGGCGATATTTTACGCTCTAGATAAATGAAACGTTTACGCGGATTTTTAACCACACGAGCGATCAATTCATTGATATCTTGATCAAGTACATCAGCAAGGGCTTGCCAATGTTTGGTCTTTTTGAGGGCATTGTTATCCATGATAACTTTAGGGTCTGCCCAAACCGTTTCAACCGGTACACTGATAGCAAGTTCGGCACCGTTACGATCAACAATAGAGCCGCGCTGCACTGTATTAGCAGCTACACGTAAAGAACGTAAGTCACCTTGTTTTTTCAGCATTTCTGGCTCAATAATTTGAATATACGCAGTTCGCGCCATCAAACTAAGGTAAATAAGAGCAACAACAGCCAGCACTAAATAATAACGCCATGGAGCGGTATTTAGTGGGTTATTACTGTTGGCTGCTTTTTTATTCACACCGCTCTCATTTATATTATTTTTTTACTCTTATAGGCAGAAGTCTGACCATTATTTATGCTTTTCGATTGTTACTTTTTAAAGCCATGTTTTTATTCTAAAGTCACAATCACTTCTGAATTTCCATTTGGTCGCTTCATACCCAATAGCCTTTTTGCTTTGCTCTCAATTGCACTGTGCTCAGCCAAACTACTTTGTTCTAATAATAAATTGCGCCATTCAATATTTAATTCATCTTTTTTTGATAATAAGACTTCAAGTTCACTGGTTGTTTGTCGGTTAATATGACTGTAATAAATCACAGAAAATGCCGAGATAACAACACATAACAACAAAATATAAGTCACGCTATATCGAACAATATCTTGCCAAACATCAAAGACTAAGGCACGCGCAGCCATGACTAATCAGTGGTTCTTTCTAAACGTTCAGCGATGCGTAATACCGAACTACGAGAGCGTACATTTTCCTCTACTTCCGTTTTACTAGGTTTTAACCTTCGTCCAACTAAAGCAAATTTTTTGCCTTTATTTAATTCCTCTTCACTAATAGGTAAACCTCGTGGTACTTTTTTACCTTGTGAGTGCTTTTTCATAAATTGCTTAACCAAACGGTCTTCTAGAGAATGAAAGCTAATCACAACCAAACGGCCCCCCTCTTTTAAAACATCAAGCGAAGCAACCAGGGCTTTTTCAATTTGATCCAACTCACTATTGATATACATGCGAATAGCTTGAAAGCTTCGAGTTGCAGGGTGCTTTTTTATCTCTCTTTGCGGCGCGGTGGTTTTGATAAGTTTTGCTAATTGGCTTGTGCGAGTTAATGGAGACTCTTCGCGCGTATCGACAATAGCATTAGCAATTCGCCAAGCATGTTTTTCTTCACCAAAAGTACGCAATACCCAAGTGATATCTTCAACATCTGCAACGGCTAACCATTCTGCGGCTGTTTGACCTTTACTGGTATCCATGCGCATATCAAGCGGTCCATCTTTCATAAAGCTAAAACCACGTTCAGCTTCATCAAGTTGAGGAGACGACACGCCAAGATCAAGTAAAATTCCGTCAACCTTGCCAGTTAACTCATGTTTTTCTGCTATTTCAGCTAAAGCGGCAAAGCCTTCATGCTCGATCAAAAAACGTGAATCATCTTTAAATTTTTCTGCGGCAGCAATGGCAGTTGGATCACGGTCAATAGCAATTAAACGTCCATTATCCGATAACTTAGAGAGAATTACTGATGAGTGTCCGCCACGACCAAAAGTACAATCGATAAAGCAACCGTCATCTGTTATAGCTAAGCCATCAACGGCTTCGTTGAGTAGCACTGAAATATGAGAGGTGTCTAATTCCATGTTATTATTTTTATAACCTTTGTTCGCGAAAGTATTAACGCATGTATTTTTATAAACTGACGTTGATAAAGACTAGAGTGATAAGTCTAATAAGCGGTCTGTCAGTTCAATTTCACCCGATTGTATTTTGCTAATGCCTTGCTGCATTTGCGCTTGCCATGCTGTGTCTTGCCAAATTTCAAATTTTTTCAATTGGCCAACAAGCATGACGCTTTTTTCTAAACTTGCATGCTGCCTTAAGGGGCCATTTATTAATAATCTACCGTTTTTATCCATCTCGCAGTCACTAGCATTACCTAGAATAACCTGCTGCAATAAACGCTCTTGTGGGTTCATGCTTGATAAATTACACAGCTTCAGTTCAATTTCTTCCCATTCAGGTAAGGGATAAAGTAATAAACACGGATGTTGAATATCAACCGTACAGACCATTTTCCCTTGGCAATCAGCAAATAGCTCTTCACGATACTTAGTTGGTATCGTGATCCTATTTTTGCTGTCAAGCGTAATTGCGCTAGTGCCTCGAAACATATCGGTTATTACTTCACTCTTTTGAACATTAAAAATACTAGTGATAGATAATGTGACTGTCGATGTAATCGTTAGATCCACATTTCTCCACTTTTTTCCACATTGCTACAGTTTAGTGAAAAAAGCAAGGCTCTGTCAAGTGAGGAAAACGAAAAAGAAAGCGCAGTGCACTGGCTATAACACCAGTAAAATTAAGGCTTACAAGGAAGTGAATGAAATTGTGGACTTTTGTGGCAAGTAATCCCAAAAAAGGACAAAAAAATAATAATTTCACTATTTATTTGTCTTTTATTGGTCATAGTAGTGCTTAAGGTGGTACATGAGTGGAACTGCTCCCAGAAAGAATAGGCTCCACTCATTAGAAGCTAATCTTATTTAAAACAACTCATCATTAATAGCAAACAAGCAGTCACTGCCTGATTTTGCTGACGCAATTAACGAAAGTCGACGGGGTAACAATCGGGTAAAGAAGTAACGAGCCGTATGCAGCTTACTTTGATAAAAATCTTCACCACTCTCACCTTTACTCTGTTGCTCTAACATGGAAACCTGTGCCATTTTCGCCCAAACGAAAGCCATAGCGGTATAACCAAATACATGTAGATAATCATTCGCCGATGCGCCTAACTCATTTATATCATGTTGTGATTTAGCTAATAAATCTGTCGTTAAGTCTGTTAAGTCCTTTAATGCTGCTACTAGAGGAGTAATAAATTCATTCATTGCATGATCATCTTTATTACTGTCGATAAATGTATTCACTTCGTCAGTAAACACTGTTAACAAAGCACCTTTTGAACCCGCTACTTTCCGCATCAATAGATCCATCGCTTGAATACCATTGGTGCCTTCATATATCTGGGTAATACGGGCATCACGCACTAACTGCTCTTGACCCCATTCACGAATGTAACCATGACCGCCAAAAACTTGTTGACCGGTAACTGTACTTTCAAAACCTAGGTCAGTAAAAAAGGCTTTAGCAACGGGTGTCATCAATGCAGCTAACGCTTCACCTTTAACTTGCTCTTCACCTTCCCCGTAAGTGGCGTAATCGAGCTGCATAGAAATATAACTAGAAAGCGCGCGAGAGCCTTCATTTAATGCTTTCATATTTAAAAGCATGCGACGAACATCACCATGAACCATGATAGAGTCTGCTTCTTGATTAGGGTTTTTAACGCCATTAGTTTTACTATCAAGTGCCCGACCTTGCAACCTGTCCTTCGCGTATTCCAATGCATTCTGATAAGAGCGTACCGCAGCACTTAAACCTTGAATACCTACACCAATACGTTCGAAGTTCATCATAGTGAACATACAAGCCAAGCCTTTATTCAACTCGCCAATTAAGAAGCCTTTAGAACCATCAAAATTCATCACACAAGTTGCTGAAGCATGAATTCCCATTTTATGTTCAATGGATCCACAGCTAACATTATTAGGTTCACCCAATGTTTCATCATCATTAACATTAAATTTTGGTACTAAAAATAATGAAATACCACGAGGACCAGCTGGCGCATCAGGCAGTTTAGCTAACACTAAATGAACAATATTTTCAGTAAGATCATGCTCACCACCGGTAATAAAGATTTTATTGCCGGTAATGTTATAACTCCCATCGTTTTGTGGGATAGCTTTGGTACGAATAAGGCCAAGATCTGTACCAGAATGTGATTCGGTTAAACACATAGATGCAGACCATTCACCTGCATACATGCGTGTTAAATAGCGTTCTTTTAAGGCTTCGCTACCGTGCTTTGCTAATGAAAGTGCGGCACCTGCCGTAAGCACGGGGTAAAGAGCAAAAGATATATCGGCACTACATAACATTTCTTCATGCATCGCTGTTAACATTTTTGGCATACCCATGCCGCCATAGTTAACATCACCGCCAAGAGCAGTCCAGCCTCCTTGTGCATAAGTATTAAACGCTTCTTTATAACCAGGAGCTGTGGTAACTACACCATCCTTAAAACTCACTCCTATTTCATCGCCCTGGCGAGCAATAGGGTCAAGCTCTTGCTCCGCAATTTTAGCGCATTCGTGTAAAATGGCTTGAGCAGTATCTTTATCAACTTGATCAGCTAATTTAGGTAATTGTTGCCACATTTTATCGGCATTAAAAACCTGATACAGTAAAAAATTCATATCAGTTAATGGCGCTCTATATTCAGCCATGATGGCCTCCTTTATCAAATTTGGATTACGTTTAAATTACCGTGTGGCAAACACACAATTAAAACACTTGTTTGAATATAGTCTAAATCATAACAATGTAAAAGCGCTATTCGTCAATAGACGAGTATTTTTTATTCGTTGAAGAGTTAATGTGTTATATAGGGTTTATACTTATCTCTGTAACACTTGGAGATGATGCCGTAATGAAGTAACCTGCATTTGAGTCAAGTGACTGATTGAACAATAATAGTTATTCTATTATCGACATAAAAAACGTAACATAAAGCTGAGATACACTCATTTTATTTTTAAACTTTACTCTAATTGAAATATATACCGACATTAACTGATGCACTAACGAGTAATATTAGCGTGACTTCATACTTATCGAATTTACATTTAAATAAACGTCTACTTCCCTTTATGGTAATTGGCTGCTTTATATTGTTTATTGCTAAGGCGCAGGCGCAACAAATAAGTTTTAGTAAAACACAAGTAAAGCAAGCTTATAATTTCCAATACCAATGGCTCGATCATGATAAAACTGAGCAAGCGATCAGCTTTACCTTAAATAAAGAAGGTCTATTTGAACGCTTTAGAGATTTTAAAACCTACCAAAGTAGCTATGCACAAAAAACAATTCTTAGGCGCATTAAGAAAAAAATGCAAAAAAATCCTATAGCCGGCGTGCAAATATTTTACCGACAACAGCAGGATAGATTTTTAATTGAAGCGAAAGGGTTAGACAGGAAGAAAGTTGCAGAAGCTTATCAAAAATTAGCCCTGCTTGAGCATGAGGTAACGCAAAAATATCTTAAAGATAGCTACTATCAGGCTTTTACTAATCATGAACAAATTAGTGGTATTAAGGTCGATCATGTCAGCATCGCCAACAATTCTGTTGCTGATTTGAAGTCTTTAAAACCACTAATTTTAGAGCATGTATCTATCCAAAATATTCGCAAGGTTACCAATTATGTATTGAGTTTTGTACAGAGTATTCCTTATAGCACCTTAGAATCTCGTCTCACTTCTTCAGGGGCAGGTTTTAATCCCCCTTTACAACTGCTTTGGGAAAACCAAGGAGATTGTGATAGCAAAATGACCTTAACCGCTGCATTGTTAAGAGCTTTGATGCCACGTATTGATATGGCATTAATATATATTGATGGTCATGCTTTTATTGGTATTAATATTCCAGGAAAAGCAGGAGAAGTAACCATTGAGCATAATGAGGTAAATTATTTATTAGCTGAGCCTACAGGACCAGCATTACTGCCATTAGGCACGCTAGCGCCAGAATCAGAGCTAGCGATTAATCAGGGACACTACACAGCCCAAGATTATCATGAAGTATTATCTGATAAAAAATCTGAACCGGAAAATGAAGCGGCTAACTAGGTTAGTAAGTTTATCATTTAGTCGCTGGTTTCAATAAAACTTAATCTATGTCTGCTAGCTGTGATAAAAATGTTAAACTCGGCGCAAAAAAAGCACTGCCAGTTTCAGCTTGAGTGTATTTAAGTAAGTGATCAGAGTTGCCATGGTCATCTCCATAAATCATACTTTTGAGCATAATTTCGAAGGGCTTAGGCGACTGACAATACGAAACAAAAAACAACCCTTTACGTTTCATATCCCCATAAGGCATGCTTTGTCTTACTATTTCAATACTATTGCCCTGCTCATCTTTAAGGCTCGTTCGCTTAGTGTGAGCGGTTAGGGCTTTATCAGCACTGTCATACTCAACGTTGTCTAACTTAGTTCTTCCATATACATCTTCTTGCTCATGCTCAGCGAGCGAACTCCAAAGTGTTAAATTATGCTGGTAGCGTTGGGTATGTAAATAACTGCCAGCTGAAAAATGACTATCGTCTTGCTCTTTAACCAGTGCCACTTCTCGACGATGCAAGCCTTGAGGATTTTCAGTACCATCAACAAAGCCCGTTAAGTCTCTGCCATCTAAAAATCTAAACGCCTGTACTTGCTCAATTAATTCAACACTTTCGCCGAGTAGTTCACATACCTTAGTACTTACGATATGGTTAACATCAGCACGATCACTGCGAATTTCAATGTAAATATCATAACTGTTTGTCGGTGCAACTCTATCATCGCTATGCATTGCAGGAAATGGGGCTAATAATGCAGGACGTGCTTTTGGATAAAATTCATCCCAATAAGCTTCACCAATAGCGACAACACCGATAAGGTTAGCTTCAGAGAACTGATCAGAGTAATTATCAAATAACTTAGGCAAACGAGAAACAGCTGCACGAATAAAAGCATTTTTATCATCTAATGCATTAAATAATAGATAATTTCCATGCAGGTTTGGTTCAGCGCAAATACCAAATTGTTCTCTAGCCATTTTCCATTCCTGTTAATTTATTTATCGTTGTAAGTTATATTGCCTGTATTGTACACAATAAATATTAATTTATATCACTTTGTTTTACCTAGAAAAATAAATCAGAGCAGACAACCATTAATAATAGATGTTTGAGCAATGCTGTCATTAGGCATTCACCTGAATAATGAGCAATAAGTCGCTCATCTTAGAATTAGATGACCTTCCACAACCCTTTATCACCAATACACATCAACTCATTAAGTGTTTCTTTATCCTTGCCAAAGTGATTATTAAAAGTCACATTGATACAGTGTTGATTATTACGCTTACTGGATTCGCCTTTAATAATTGTACCGCGATTACCGCTCTTAACATTTTGCCAAACCGATTTAGCTTGATGTTTATCATTAAGCAAAGCAACAACCTTCTCTTGCATCAGCGCAACATCTTGTGCTGTCAAATGTTTAGCAGAACGAGAGTCTGCATCCACAATGCCAGTTAAACCTGCAACCACTTCAAATGGTAGGGTAATCATGCCTTTAAAAAACCCGGAAACTAAACCACTGCTAGCCTCCTTACCCACAGTTTTAGCATCCTCAACAGTATTTTCAATACGAGAAAGGTACTGCGGAATATAATCCCTAGATAACGCCATTTCTTCGAGGTAGCGAGTGGAATGAGATCGCCAACGTGCAACTTCTGAGGTGGTATTATTGGTGGTGTTAACTACTGCATCAACCCGCTTCAGTATCTCCGGCATAGATGTTTGTAATTTTTCTACTTGTTGTTCAATCTTAGTCAGTTGCTGTAGCAATGCGGGTAATTGCCTTGAATAATACTCGCTTTCCGTGACAACTTGCTGCACCACAGGAAGTGAAGCTTGAACTTGAGATAAGATAGCAGGTGTTTGTTGTGAGACCAATGTTCTCACCTTAGCAACTTCCTCCCTAATCAGAGCAACTTCGTCAACTATGTTATCAACCTTGGGACTCACTAAATCGATGGTGTTAGTTGTCTTATCAATCACACTGATCATATCAGGCACATGTAAAGTAAACTTAAATAACGAAAAAGCTAAAAATGAGATGGCTAATGCCAACAAACCCTGAGAATAAGAAAATTGTTTTACCATAGCTATATTACTGCTGCTCAACTAAATTAATTTCATCAACTAAGCAATGGGTCAACTCACTAATTAACAAGTGGTCTGGCTCATCCGTCGTTGATTCCCTTTTAATTATAGTCTCAAGTTCTTGTGCTGCTTGGTTAAGTTCAACAAAGCCAAACATTTGTGCAGCCCCAGCCAATCGATGCGCGAGTGAAGCAACTTTATCTATATCATTATCACAATATCGGATAATTTCTCGTTTATCGTTACTCAGGTTAGCTTTAAATTCTGCGATCAAATCCTTCAAATCAACCGTCGACAATTTTTCTTCGGCTTTATCAAGCAGCTCATTATTTATCAATAGTTTCCCTGTCAATTGACTTGATGAGTGAGTAGGACAGTTAATATCAGCAGTAAAGTATTTGGCAATAGCTGCAATAAAGTTCTTTCTTTCAATCGGTTTCTTCAAATGGCCGGTAAAGCCTAAACCAAGATACTGACTGACCTCATGGGACATAGCGTTCGCTGTTAAGGCATAAATCGGCTGATTACAGCCTAAGGACCTTAGCGCTTTAAATGCCTCAACACCGTCCATTTCAGGCATTTGGATATCTAAGAGTACCAAGTTAGGTTGATGTTCAACACACAGTTCTACAGCCTCTTTACCATTGCGTGCGACAATAACGTCCAATCCTAAGCTAACCAATAAACGGGTTATTAAACGACGATTGTCATCATGATCTTCAGCCAATAAAATTTTTCCGCTAAAAAACTCCTCATGAGCCTCTACAGGGCTCGAAGCTATTATGGTATTGACCTTACTGCCAACATTATGCTGACAAGGTAAAGTTAAACAAAAACGACTGCCCTCACCTAATTTACTTGTTACTGTAATATTACCCGACATTAATTTTGCTAATTGGTTTGATAACGTCAGTCCAAGGCCTGAACCTCCAAAGCGCCGACTAATACTATTATCTGCCTGAGTGAATATTTCAAAAATTTGTGCCAGATGTTCTTCGCTCAAACCTATGCCCGTATCAGTGACAGTAAAAACTAACTGCTCATGCTCCCAACAAACCCTAAGTATCACCTGACCATTTTCAGTAAACTTTATCGCATTGGCACATAAATTAAGTAATATTTGTTTTAACCGTAAACTATCTACATTAATAATGAAGGGTAATGGTAATTCATGCTCGGTAGTGAAAATTAGCTGTTTCTGCTGAGCTTGAGTGTTAAAAGTGTGGGATAGGTCTTGAATCATTTCCCCTAAATCCAACGGCTGTATTTCTAACTCAAATTTATTGGCTTCAATACGGCTTAAATCCAAAATATCATTGATTAATTCAAGTAAATGTAAGCTATTACCGTGAATCACTTCAATATCTTCTTTTACTTTATCTTTATCAATATCGTCATAGATAATCGCTTCAGCATGACCAACAATAGCAGTGAGAGGTGTACGAATTTCATGGCTCATATTCGCTAGAAATTGACTTTTAACTTGATCTGCTTTCTCTAGCTCTTTAGTTAAATTTTCAAGTTCACGTGTTCGCTGCTTGACCCGTAACTCCAACTCTTGTGTGAGTCTTGTTTCAAGGTAACGACGATAAATAAAGAAGGCTACAACCAATATGAGCATTACGGATATAATGATAAGCGTTTGTTGTTGCTCAATTTTAGCTGAATTTAAAATCTGTAATTCTCGACGCTGCTCTAAATCGACAATTTTCTGGCTAAGTTGATCGGATTCAAATTCAGCTAATTTATCATTAAGGGTATTATTTGACGTAAGCTGATAACTTTTTTCATACTTTTGATTCTCAGTTAGTGCTTTAATAAACTGTTGATTACTCGCACTAATTAAAGCAGAAATAGCAAAGTTTTCAGTGAGTAGTGCTTGATAATCAATTTTTTTACCTACGGCAGTCGAGCGCTCAATGTATTGCTCTGCTTGTATTAAGTCACCTGAATAAAAAAAAGCTTTAGCTAAACTTTGTAACCCCCCTGCATAGGCTTTTTGATGACCCACGGCTTTGCTCATTATTAATGCTTGTTTGCCATAAAACATCGCCTGCTCAACATTAAACATATCATTATTTATTTCAGACATATTATGCAGCTGTGAAGCAATGTCATGCTTATAATCGTGTTTTTGAAAATATTGTAAAGCTGAAAATATATTCTTTTTTGCCAACTTGAACTTACCTGAATGCTTATAAGCAATACCTAAATCGGCTCTTGCTGAAGCAACACCATAATCATCGTTTAGTTGCTGACGTTTTTCTATAATCACCCTTAACATAACAATGGCGCTATCAAAGCGCTTTAAGCTAAGGTGCAAAGCTGCAATATTATACCTAACATCAACTTTATCAGCTTCATCACCATAACGAGCATACAAGGGTTCAACCAATTGATAATTTATCAATGCTAAATTAGGTTGCCCCAAGGAGGTGTAAACAAGAGCAATATTATTGAGTAAGTTCGCACGTTCTAGGGAGAAATTATCAATATCATGAGCTTTGTTATTGTCATAATAAAGCAATGATTTTTGATAAGCTTGTAAAGCAAGCTTCAATTCGCCTTGATAATAAAGCAATATGCCAAGCATCTTGTGGGCTTGTGCTTCTAAGTTAGCTAGATTAGCTTTTTGGCTTAATTCAATCGCTTTATTAATCACATCAATACCTTGGTTGTATTGATGTAAGCTAAATAGTGTTCTTCCTTGGCTAAGCAAAATTTCTGCTTTGTCCTCCGCATCAAGCGATGGTGATTCAAGGAGCTGTAATAACGCTGACAAAGCAGCCTGTTTATCTACTTGTTGATTAATTTCGTTAAGCTTATTTTGTAAAAGGTTATCTTTTGCCCAACTTTTATTGACGCCCCCGAAAATACCAATGGTTAAGAAACAAAATAGTAACAGTGTTGGTTTTAGGCGTTCGATCATGCGGTATATAATGCTCAACTTTGGCTATAGTGGTTGCTGCATTCACTTAACAGTTTTAAAGGATATTATTTATAGCATTAATTGCTATTAAAGAACATCACCTCAATAAATCCTCATTGTAAGGTTTATTGCTTCAATATAAATATTATAGTAAAAATTTGTACTTAGCATACGGCTTTGTAAAACACTGAGCAGAATATAGAATTTTGATAGCCCACTAGCTTCTGTTAAGGGCTATATGCTTAATCTCAATATCGCTGGTGCTTATAATAAATTACGAATGTTGAGTGCTAAGTTACGCTAAGAAGATAAGGCAGTTATAGGCTTAGAATTAGCCGGTACATTAGATAAATACTCAGAACATGGACAAGCCTACATTGATGGTCTGGGTTCAATGATTCGATATAATAAGTTAGAAGATGTAGATAAAGCATATTTATCTGACATTGTGTTGATTAAGATCGTGTCTGCTAAATAAGATATGCAGGACATTTGAACTAAAAAATGAAAAAGGCAATGTTAAAAAACATTGCCTTTTTGTTTATCTCGTCCACCCTAAATGTGCTGAACATTTAGGGCTTTCTTATGATGAATATTAAATACTCACTTCACAATTAGCATGAAGATAACTATTTTGCTGTAATCATCTCACTCTCACTTAAGTTACTCTTTTTGCGAGAAAGAACTCTTTTAATATCTTCAATGATCATATATAAACTTGGAATTAAGACCAAGGTGACAACCGTAGCAAATAAGACACCAAAGGACAGTGATACAGCCATTGGAATGACAATCAACGCCTGCATGCTAGTTTCAAAAAAGACAATTGGTACTAAGCCAACAAAAGTTGTGATTGATGTTAACATGATAGCCCTGAAGCGTTTAGTACCCGCATGCATTACTGCATCTTTCAATGCTTCGCCACGTTTTCTAGCACTGTTAACATAATCAACCATGACTAATGAATCATTCACCACCACCCCAGCAGCCGCTAAAATACCAAACACTGAGAACATATTTAAATCCATACCTAAGATTAAATGCCCCAATACTGAACCAATAACACCAAACGGAATGACGACCATAATCATCACTGCTTGCGAGTATGACTTTAAAGGTATGGCAAGTAATGAAAATATAACCATTAATGAGATCATAAAGTTACGGAGTTGCTCACCAGCACTTTCCATTTCTTCTTGAATACGCCCTGATACCTCACTTTTCACTAAAGGATACTTACGCAATAGTTGAGGAACAAAGTTATCACGGATATCTTTAGTTACTTCAAAAGGTTCTACTTGTTCAGCATCAACACTCGCCCAAACGTTAATCGTACGGTTACCATTTTCACGACGAATACGGGTAACACCATCAGTAAGTAAGATTTCAGCCAATTCAGATAGTGGTAATTCAGCACCATTAGGCGCTTTAATCATGACATCATCAACATGACCGACAGAGCTTCGTTCACTCTGAGGATAACGTACCATGACTTTAACTTCTTCACTGTCGCGCAAAATTCTCTGTGCTTCTAAGCCATAAAAACTGTAGCTCACTTGAGAAGCAATATCTGCCAAAGTTAGTCCCATTGAGTAAGCTAATGGTTTTAATTCAAACTGCACTTCTTTAGCACTTGTTTGACGCGAGTCATTCACATCACCAACACCTTTAAGGGTATTTAATTTTTCTTTTAACTCTTTAGCTGCAGCAAGTAATTGTTCATCATTTTGGCTTTCTAATCTAAAGGCAATGTCACCATCGTCACGTCCACCGCCAAATAAGTTATCACTAATAGTGAACGATTTAACACCTGGGTAATTAGGTATAGCATTTCGCCATTTATCAGCTAACGCAAAAGTATCCATAACGCGTAATTCAGGATCTACTAACTTAACCATTATTTGTCCGCGGGTTCGACTACGTAAATCAACCTGCATATCAGAAATCATCGCTTGGCCTTGCTCAGCTTCAATCTCTTTATCAATACGGTTAATAACCCCTTGAATATTTAATAGCGTGTTTAACGTTGCTTTTTCTGATGCATCAACATTCATTTCTACTGTAATACGTGGAAAATCATGAGGAATTTTTGGTTGGCCGACATAACGTACTAAACCACCACCAAATAATCCGGCACTAATGAGCATGACACTGATAAAAAACATCAACACCGCATAACGGTATTGTAAAAATATAGCTAAACTTGGACGATATTTGTTTTCAATAAAGTTTTGTAACTTTACATCAATCCAGCCACGCGCCCTATCTAACGGATTTTTAGGGTTGAATGCTTTAACTTTCATTTTAACCAAATGCGCTGGCAAAATTAGTTTGGATTCAATCAAAGAGAAAAACAAACAGAAGATGACAACAAAACCAATTGATTTACCAAAAGCGGATTCAGGGCCATCACCAATAACAAACGGAATAAATACCGCGATAGTGGTTAGCACACCAAAAGTAGCAGGCATAGCAACGCGCTTAACACCACGGATTACGTTATCTGTCGTATGACCGTGCTGTTCAATCTCTTCATGGGCACTTTCACCCATAACAATGGCATCATCAACAACAATACCTAAGACTAAAATAAAGGCGAACAGGCTGGTAATGTTAATAGTGACATTAACAAATTCCATTGGCATAACAAGTAATGTTCCTAAGAAACATACAGGCAAGCCCATCATTACCCAAAAGGCTAAACGTACACGTAAAAATAATGCCAGCATAATAAATACTAATACGGCACCACTTTTCATGTTGTCCATCATCATGGTTAAGCGACCTTCAAGGTAATAGGTCATATCAACCCACGTTTCTAACTTAACGCCTTGAGGTAAGGTCGCTGATTTCTCTTCAACAAACTTATTCACTACGGTCGCAACATTAGTAATACTTTGATTGTCTGCTGCGCCAATAAAAATTGTAATCGAGTTTTTACCATTAAATTTGGAGTATTGTAAACCTTCTTCAAAGCCATCTATAATAGTAGCAAGTTCGCCTAACAGTACCTTAGTACCATCCTCTAGGGTAACAACTGGTATTTGTTCAAACTCATGACCACGATAAGCTTGGTTCTCCACCCGCAGGTTGATATAACCATTTTCGGCACGAATTTGACCTGCCGACATATTACGAGAATGACCACGTACTGCGTTAGCAACGTCTTTAAAGTCTAAATCATATTCACGTAATTTATCTTTACTGACTTCAATTGATATTTCATAACTCAATCCGCTGAATAAATCAGAAATATTGACAAAGGGTAACTGTTGAACCTCATCATGAATTTTACGGCCAAGCTCTTTTAATTCACTATTGGTTAAATCACCATATAAACTGATGTACATAACTTCTTGGCGGAATTTTTCACGTTCAACTTTAATGCGCTCCATGCCTTCAGGAAAGCTAGAAATAGAATCTATTGCTGATTTAACTTCCTCAAGCACTAATTGCGGGTCATAATCTAAATCAACTTCAAACCAACCATTAGAATAGTTACGATTTGAGTAAGTAATTACTCGCTTAAGGCCTTGCACTGTTTCCAATGCTTCCTCAATCTTAATGGTAATGCCTTCTTCCACTTCCTGAGGAGCTGCGCCAGGATATGGTGCTGCAAATGAAATCCAGTTGATTTGTACTTGCGGGAACATTTGTTTATTAATGGTGTTTATAGTTAAAAAACCACCCACTAAAATAAATATCATCAGCAAATTTGCCGCAACGCTATTACGTGCGAACCAAGCAATTAAGCCTGTGTGAGTATCAATGTCATCGTGAGGCCTATTTAGGTTCTCATTATCATTTTTCTCATTAGTTATACTGCCATGAGAGCTCATTATTACTCTCCTGACTCTTTGTTATTCGCCATTTGTGTTTCGCTCGCTTCTGTCTCTATTTCTTTTTCTTCAAGCTGAGTTTCATCAGTAACTAACGCTAACTTCATACCATTAACTGGGTAGTCTAATGCAGAAACAATTAGACGATCGCCATGTGCTAAACCATTGGCAACAATAACATTGCTACCTTGTTGGCGAACGATATCAATAGCCACGTAATGTAATTTAGAGTCGCTATCTAAAATAGCGACTTTACCATTGATGACTAAATGTCGAGGTACCATAGTGGCTTGAGCCACATTATTACCGACAATTTGAGCGTTAACATAACTACCAAAACGTAGCGGTGCTACCGATTGCTTAGCGTTGTTTTTTAACTGATAAGGGTCATCAAGCTCTGCAACTAGATAGCCCATACGGCTCTTGTTATCAATAACACCTTCACTGCGCTTTATAGTTGCGCTCCACTGCGTCTCTTTCCCTGCATATATTCCCACAAGGTTAACTTTGGCCTTTACGCCTTGATTCGCTAAAAACTCAAGCTGATTATCTGCTACTGGTAGACGTACTTCAGCAGTATCAGTGGCCAGTACATGTCCAATTTTACTACCAACACCAACAAATGAACCTAAACCGATGTTACGGCTGTTAATCATGGCATCATAAGGTGCTCTAATTTCAGTACGCTCTAAATTACGTTCTGCACGTAATACCGAAGCTTGTGCGGCTTTAACACGGGCAATTTCTTGTGCTAACTGGGGCTTTCGCAGACTTAGCTCTGTTGGAGACGTATCGGTAATTTGTTTCCATTCACGTTCTGCAACTTTACCTTGTGCAACTTCCTTTTCAAGGGCTGCTCTAGCAGTCGCCATTGAAGCTTGTGCATCAATAAGAGCGGCTTGGTAATCATTAGGGTCTATACGTGCTAACAACTGATCCTTTTTAACAAAACCGCCGCGCAAAAACGTATCACTCAATTCAACAATTTCGCCATTTACTTGAGCGATTAACTCAGTTTCATATTTAGGTGTTACCATGCCATGAGAGCTAACCTCTAACGTCATTGGTGCCACAGAAACTTCACTTACGGCAACGATGGGTGTGTTATCAACTTTGGCTTTTTCCTCTGGTGGTTTTTTCATACTTAAAAAACCAACCATGGCAGCAGCGCCAACAGCTAAGATGACAATAGGTAGAATAATTTGTTTTTTAGTGGCCACTTTTAATCCTTTATGCTTTAAAATTTTTATATTTTTTATCTGCTGAACATTTTATTGCTCGCAAATTTATCTTTATTTTATTATCGTTAGGGTAACCAATTATGAGTTACAAGTGTTTACAAAGATGTAACTCGTTATTACAAAGTCCCTCTCAAATAAAATACAAATCATCAAACCGCATAATGAAATCGGTAACTCTCTTACTTTACAATGGGTTACAAGGGCATTGATTAGAACTTATTTTTATATCAATCAAGATTCAATTATAAATTTTTTTATGATTAATTCTTTTAACAACTTATCAAGCCAGTTATTTCGTAATTGTTTAAACAACCACCATACTCAGTAAGCAATAATCGAATTGAAATCAGTGGGTATAACTTTTTGAATACGGTATAATAAGAAAAATTTTTCCCACGGCCTTTTCCATGACAGATTCTCAAAACACAGCTCAAGCAAGCATTGGTAAATTTAACTTACTCAACATTGTTGCTATGCTCGACAAAGGCGCATACCTTGATGGCGGTGAATTAGGTGAGATTTTATTACCTCAACGCGACCTTCCCGAAGGCTGTAAAGTTGGAGAAAAAATTAAAGCGTTTCTTTACCTAGACTCTGCAGAAAGGCTCATTGCGACAACGACCACTCCTTTAGCTCAAGTAGGTGAATTTGCCTCTTTAAAAGTTGTGCAAGTAAATAAAATTGGTGCATTCCTTGATTGGGGTTTACCTAAAGATTTATTAGTCCCTTTTAATCAACAGCATTCTGCTATGGAAGTGGGTAAATATTATCTTGTTAGAGTCTTTATCGATCAAGTGACTAATCGTATTGCTGCCTCAAGTAAAATAGATAAATTTCTTGATATTTGGCCCGCAGAATACCAGCAAGGCGATAAAGTCAATTTAGTGATTGGTGGTAAAACAGATTTAGGTTTCAAAGCTATTGTTAATGATCTGCATTGGGGTTTACTTTACGACAATGAAATTTTTCAGCATCTGCGAGTTGGGAAAAAAATTCCTGGTTATATTAAGCAAGTGCGTGAAGATGGCCGTTTAGACCTTCTTTTAACGCGCGGTAGTAAGAATAAGGTCAATGATTTCTCTGAAAAATTATTAGCGCACATAGCTGACCGTGGTGGCATGACCCCATTAAATGATAAAAGCGCCCCTGAATTAATTCAAAGAACTCTAGGTGTTAGTAAAAAGACTTTTAAAGCGACAGTAGGAAATTTACTGAAGAATGGGAAAATCACCATTGTTAAAGATGGTATAAAATTAGTTTAAGATATTAAAGCGTTAGTAAAAGGACTTTTAAAACGGCCGAAAGGAGTTTACTCACAAAGGGAAAATAGCCATTATTAAAGATGGTATAAAATTAGTGTGTAAATATTAAAGAGTTCTCATTGTGAAAAACATGTTGTTACTTATAGCAATAACGGCTATTAGTTTTTTTTCTAATCAGGCGCACTCGATTGATGTCACTTATATAAGTCAGACTCGAGATTTAACTCCTTATTGGCATAATGCTTATGCTGTAGCTAAGGCTGCAGCGAGAGATTTAAATATCAACTTGACCATCATAGAAGGTCAAGGACATCACTTATATCAAGCAGAAGTTCTCGCTAAATTAGTATTAGCTCAGAAAAAGCCTGATTTGTTGATATTCCACGCCTATAAACAAAATGCACATAAGTATTTTGATTCACTTGAACAAGCACAAATTCCCTTCATAACCTACTCCAACTTTATTAGTGCAAAACAGCTTACGAATCAAAATCAGCTAGGTAGTCCAAAAGGTAAATATAAATATTGGTTATCAGAACACCACGTTGAAAATACTCAAGGAGCTGCTCTACTTGTTGATAGCCTAATTAAGCAGGCTAAAGATAAACAATTATCCTCAAATAAAAAACTAAAGGTTCTTGCTTTAAGTGGTGACCTAATTCTGCAGTCTCTAGAACGTAGTGTAGGTGTTGCAGCTCAAGTCAGAGACATTGATAATGTTATTTTGGTTCAGGATATTATTGCTAATTGGTCTGCTGAAGATGCCAGGAATAAATTTAAAAAGCTTTATGTGAGACACAAGGGTATTGATGTGGTCTGGGCGAGTTCAGATGTAATGGCAATAGGAGCTCTACATGGTGCCATTGATTTAGGGTTAGAGCCAAATAAAGATATATTTATTGGTGGCTTTGACTGGAATCGAGATGCAATAAATAAAATAAAAAGCCAACAATTAAGTGCTTCTGCTGGCGGGCAATTCTATCATATTGCTTGGTTACTGGTTCAGGTTTACGACCACTTTAATAACCAATCGCCCTTTGGTGTCGACAGTAAAAAAATTAATGATACCTACGCTATTATAGATCAAAGTAACCTTGCGCTATTTGAACCACTTACTGACGTAAGCAATTTAGATGATATTAACTTCTATTGCTTTACTAAAACTTATACCCGCCAACAAAAGTATAACTTTTCTATGTTAAACCTGCTGCATCAATCCAATAGGTCTAATAAACATAACTGCCAATAATATATTTACTGAGTTAGTTTTTATCTCTTTTTAGAAAGATATTAGCTATATGACATACTCTACTGAGTTTTAAGTAAGCACTATTAACTCTGTAATAGCCTATTAAAAATATAGACTCGGTTGCTATCTCTTTTGCGCCATAGCAACCTGGCCTTTATTATTTAATGCATTTGACTCGGTTAAAAGCTCCCTCGAATACCCAGGCTAAAATTACGCCCTGGCAGTGGCGCCACATCTTTTAGGAAAGAAGAATGAACCCGAGCATGTTCATTTGTTAAGTTTTGTCCCTTCAAGTATAAAACGAGATCATTACCAACACCGCCAACATAATAATTCACGTGTGCATCAACAATAGTATAACTATCTGTAGTCGTTTCTAGCTCCGCAATATCCTCCTGTTCGAAATAATGACTCATGCTTACCTCAGAATCAAAACTATCCGCTTGATAGTTGATAATAGCGCCAAGGCGCATAGGAGGGATCCTAGGCAAGTTGCTATTTTCTCCTTCATTCACTAACCTTGCTCGAATATAATCCGCAAATACACTCGTTTTAAAAGATGAAGATACTTGATAGATAAACTCAGCTTCAGCGCCGTACATTTCAACATCATCTTGTTGGTATACTAATATTGGTAAGCCCGTTTCGCCTTCATCTTCATCTGTTTCGACATGGTCGTGCTCATCAACAAAAGATAGACCTGTGTTTTGCTGGTAATAATAATCATCAATACGATTGTAAAAAGCACTAATGACATAACCAAAGTCACCATTAAATTTACGAAGCGTTAAGTCAAAATTAAGTGATGTTTCAACACTTGGCGCTTGGTCCGCTAACTCCACATGAATTTCATCTCCCTCTTGATGAACATCAAACATAGCGCCGACTTCAAAAGTATTTGTACCTATATGTGGTCCAAATGAAAAGAGTTCTCCAGAAGATGCTGCTCGTTGTGAAAGTGCTAATGAAAGCCCTACGTTATACCCTGATTGGTAATCCCATACTAATCCGGCTGAAGCACTTATTGGCGTAAATGATTGTTGGTCAAACGAAACGAGAGTTTCATGGTGATCATCGTGTGAATCTTCTGTCAGTAGCTCATGCTGTTCTTCATGAGAATCTTCGAAGCCAATTTCACTATCATCAGCATTTATATTAACTTGCTCTATCCTAGCGCCTAATTGTAATAACACTGGACCAAAATGTTTTTCTTCTAACCATGCAAGGGCAAACATTTCTGATTTAGCCGGTGGCGAGAAAGCTTCTTCTCCCAGTGCCTTAAAGTCGGACGCTTTATAATGAACTGTCCATGCACCCTGCCATCCTGCTGTATTCTCGTGAAATAAGTCAATACGTGCTTCTGTGCTCTTATTTGTAAACGTGGTACCGACTAAGCCTGATTCAATTTCTTGGTGCTGATAATCACTATAAGAAAATTTTGTTGCGACTTTACTGATAAATTGTTGTTCAAAATTATATTCACCCAGTACCTGCCATCTATCTTGCTTCATTTTGGCATACACACCTTCATCATGATCATCAACTAAACTGTCTGAGTGTTCATCATCATGTTCTTCTGTATGGCTGTGTCCAGGGATACCATACTCTCGATTCATAAAGCCATATGAAAAACCAATAAAGCCACCTTCAAATAAGTAGCTTGACCCTAGAGTTGCACCACTAGCAGTACTAGCGCTATTTTCTAAACGAGTATCGTTATGTTCCTCGTGATCTTCATCACCATGATCTTCATGCTCTTCTTCATGTATATCTGCCTCCCCAGCAAGTTTGTAATCTTTAGAATCTCGCCAGAAACCATCAAAATGGAAAGCGACATTATCAGTACCTGTTTCAATATTAATTGAAGCCTGTTGTTCATTAGAAACATCGTTATATTGTAACAAGTAATCAACTTGCTCATCACTGCTCGTAGGAACACGATTATCAACTACGTTAACGACTCCGCCAATAGCACCACTGCCATAAAAAAGTGTCGCTGGACCACGTAACACCTCTATTTGAGTTGCAGTACTCGTTTCAGTAGCTACGACATGGTCAGGACCAACACGGGAAGCATCACCAACATCTAAGCCATTTTGGGTGATCAAGACTCTTGGGCCATCCAAACCTCTAATGATAGGAGTGCTGGCAACAGGACCATAATAACTAGAGTGTACACCGACTTCATTTTTCAGGGTTTCACCTAAAGTCGCTGCTTGTTTCATTTTTAACTCATCTTCACTGAGCACATTGATAGGCAGTGCCGATTCAATTGAAGAGCTATGTAACGGCGTTGCATGCACATCAATCACTTCCATTACCGATTTAGACAAGACAATATTCAAGCCTGTCATATCATCTTGAACAGCAATTTCTTGGTTACTATGACCATAATTTTTCGCGCTAATATGCAGCTCAAACACGCCTTTTTTAACATCTGTAAAGCTAAATAGCCCCTGAGAGTTTGTGCGTACCTGCTGAGAGTCATGACCTAATTCGACTATAGCGTTATTAATAGGCTGGCCTTTTTTGTTTAGTACTACGCCTGATAAATTCTGAGCTAGCGTGCTAGAACTAAAACATAACACTGTGCCAAATGCTGTAAGTAAACTGGCATTTATAATTTTTTTGGTAGGTGATTTTATTCGAATATTAATATTCTTATGTGTAACAACAGACATACACTGGTTTCCGATAATTTTTAGAGGAGACTTACCGGTCTGCAAACTTATCGTCGCAGACAGGCAGCAAAGGGCAAACTTCCTAGTTGAGAAGCTGACCCTACAAAAAGATATAACTAAGAAAAATAGTTAACTAAACAATTAAAAGATAAGGTTGGTGGTGCTCTAAGCGGAGGATATACATAGGTAGCTGAAATAAATTCAGGATTTACAATACTACCTTTACTAAAATTAGCTATGCCTGCAGCGACAGGATATAAATCTATAGAAGTTATTGATGGGTCAATGCTTTGTTGGCATAAATGACAATCATGTAATTCAAAATTTGAAAAAACATCGATTTCAACTTCGGCATAATGCTCACTATGGACATACAAGGATGCACAAAAAAGTAAAAGCGTTAATACACTTTGACAAATTTGTCGCTTACTTATTTGGTGTTGAGATGATGTAATGCCCATGGGCGTGATAATATTACAACTTAAAAATAAATTCAATCATGGTATAAATAACCTAGTTACAAATCCCCATGGCATGCTGAAACATGTCTCTTGAATGATAACAGCTATATAACTAAAAATATTTACTACACTATACTTGTACGATGCAGTAATAGCAGTTCAAAAGATTGAATTGCTCTTATTGTCTTATCAACACAAGGATGCTCATATGGCCCCTCTTAAAAAATTTCCGCTAAATAAAACCAACATATTCATAGTTATAAGATCATTGTTATTATTTCCCTTGATGGTTATTACATTACCAAGTAATGGAGAAAGCTTTACAGCTAAGCGAACTGGTCAAGGCTTTACTGGTTTAACCCAAGATTTTACCTCCTCGTTGAGTAATCCCGCACTATTAACTAAGTTTGATAATGATGATGATGTTTTCTTTTCTTTAAACGTTGGTGTCATGGTATCTGACAAATATGATGTGATAGATACGACAGAAGATATTAGTGATGATCTTGATACATTAGCCGATGATATTAACAATATTCAATTGCAAAATTTTCAGTCCTTAAACGAAATACAAAGTTATAATAATGATTTGAATCAGCAAGTCGATGATATTATTGCTGACTTTAAAAAAATTGATAAGAAAATTGTAAAAGTACGAAATGGGGTTAATTTTCAAGTTCTTATTCCTAACAAATATTTAAGTGTTGGTTTTTTCACTAATCAATATGGACGTATTGGTGGCACGATGGATTACAACGAAGAAGATGAAAAAACTTTAAACGATGCGGTTTTAACTGGAAATTTAGACTTAAATAACCTTAAATCGGCTACGCTAGCCGTTGGCTATTCAATTGCTGAAGCGGGTATTATGACAGCTTACCCTGCTGTTATGCATGCTAACTATGATGTAAGTATTGGCGCGAAATTAAAATATCAGCGTATTGATCTTTATTATAATCGCGTAGCAATTAGTGAGTTTGATGATGATGATTTTGAAATCACTAATGATGAGAATATAACCAACAAGAGCGGTACAAATGTTGATTTAGGATTATATATAAATTGGGGGGATGAACGTCAATGGCATGCAGCGTTAGTAACAAATAACTTAATGAAGCAAACTGTGCAACATAATGATCAAGATATTACTTTCACGTTAGAAAATAGCACTAGCTTCGGCCTAAGCTATCAAAATAGCTGGGTAAGTTTAGCAACGGATATAGATTTAACAGACCGAGAACAGTTCGCCTCTTTAGAGTCTTCAAAGTATGCTGGTGTAGGTGCCGAATTTCATTTTTATGAACATATTCAATTTCGTCTAGGTTATCGTACTGACTTAAACGATATTGATGATGATATTTACACTGCAGGTATTGGCGTCTCACCTTGGGATGTTTTTGCCGTAGATATTGCAGCCTTTACTGGTGATAATGATACGCTTGGTGCAGCATTACAGTTCAGCTTAAAAATATAACTATCTATACAGTTAAGAACTGATCATCTGCTTGTTATGTAGTATTTATCTCCCGTATCAAATAAAAGCAGCTATTGAACATATTCAATAGCTGCTTTTTCTATATGAGAGGAAGCAAAATGATCAAAAACTAAAGTTTAAAGTAATTACAAAATACTTTATACAACTCAGTTCCTTGGTTCACACTAGCAGAAGCAAAGTGCAGAATAGGAATAACCTCTTGCTCAAGTACAACATTATGTAAAGCTTCACCGTCACCATAATTATCCATACGAAGTATTCGAGCTAACGGCTCACCCGCGGCGATTGGTTTTCCGAACTCAGCAAGATAATCAACCATGCCACCCATAGGGGAATATAACGCTTTGTAATCTTTTAGGTAACAAGCGAATCGGGTCATTTTTTGTGGCTGATATTCTTTATTATCAATTACTTGCTGATAGGCTAAATAGGATAGAATGCTAAGCGCGTCTGTTTTAGCAACATCCAAGTCGATTTGCTCTTGAGAGCCAAGTTCCACGGTGAAACTTTCCTTCTTAAAAGCCCCCTCTCCCATAGTAAATTTTCGACCTGAGGTTTGATAGGCCTGTTGTAAGCTCCACCAAGGGCAGAAAGTAGCTTCATCCATTGCGCCATCAAAGTCGTTATCAATTAATATTGTATGCTCAATATCAAAATACTCCGCACTAGATTGTGCATATTCGGGGCAATATAGGTGCTTACTTGAAATAGGGCCTGTATGTAAGTCTAAAACAATATCAGCCTGATGAGCAAGTCGCTGTAGCTGATAGGCAATACGTTGCCCCGTAGTGATACCCCAAATATTGTGTTCTAATTTTTGATCTATTTGAGACACTAACAGTTGCTGAAATTTATCTTTTATTTCGTCTTCACTCGCATCAAGGTTTTGCTGAACAAAAGGCTCAATAATACTTGAGTCAAAGTGGTACATGCGGTTCCAGTTAACCCCGGTAATGGGATCAAAGCGCCCTAAGGTATACTCACCATTTTTATGGTTACACGCAACAGGATTCGCATAAGGAACTAAGGTTATATTAGCTTGTAAATCACAATGCTGAAGCAGCTCAAGCAACTGGAAAATAACCGCATTACCTTGTACTTCAGCGCCATGCATATTGGCCTGAATATAAACGTTAGGAGCAGCTGGGTCATTCTCAGATTTAAAAGTGTATACAGGTACGGTTAGCTTAGCGCCACTGGCCATTTCGCCAACGGACATAACCTTTTTGGTAAATTTATTCATCACAATTCCTCTACTAAGCCTTAATTATGCTAGGTAAGATGAAGCAGGCTTAGCTGCTCTAACTTGAATTAGGCTACCATTTTGGTAAACATATTCAGCGGCTAATTCATGGCATAAGAAAAATGGCATGCTTTCAGTAAAACCGTAAGCACCACAATAACCAAAAACTAATTGCTCACCAACAGTAGTATCCTCAGGCAAGAGTAAGTGTCCTAATTTATCCATGCTAGTACATAATGGACCATGGATATCAAACGCTTGCATAGACGATTTATCAGCCGATAAACCTTCACGTAATATTTGTACAGGGAAAGGCTGGTCGGTGATCGCTGGACGTAATAGATGATTTATTCCCGCTGCGAGAACGAGTTGTTCTTGCCCATAATTAATTTTTCTATCAACCACTGGTACAACATAATATCCGCACTCTGCAACAGCAAAGCGTCCTAATTCTAGCCACAACTCTTTAACACCAGATTTTTCTTTGATGACAGCTAAGTCTTCAATAACTTGAGACCAAGATAATGTTTGTCCTTTTGCTAAATAATCTATGCCTAAACCGCCACCCAAATCGAGTACGTCTAGAGTCATACCAATGCTATCAGCCAGATCAGTCAGAGGAGTTATCATTTGAGACCATAATGAAAACATCTTTTCATTACTCAACATATTTCCCCATTGAAAAATATGTAAACCGCAAAGGTCTAAAGCGGAATAATTATCAACATGGATATTCTGCCATTCAGAAACTGAAAGACCAAATGGGGTTAAACTATTACCACCCAACGGATTTTTCTCACCTTCACTCCATTGTAATTGTACCCTGAGCAATACTTTTGGTTTAACAATGTTACCTCCTGCGCTTGCCTGCTCGAGCACAACCTCATTTAACCAATTAAGTTGGTTCAGACTCTCAACAACAAAGGTATTAACACCTTTTTTGACAAACGCCGCTAACTGCACTTTAGATTTAGCCGGTCCGGTATTTAATACTCGGCTGGGATCAACACCTTGCGCCAACACTTGCGTTAATTCCCCCGTACTGGCAACGTCAAAATCAAAGCCCGCACTATCTAGGGTTTGAATGACTTTCGATAGCGGATTGGCTTTAACAGCAAACCATAACTTAATAACGTCTTGTTGCTGCAAAGCGGCTAAATGCTCTTTAAGTGCATCAAGTTGATAAACAAAATAACCTTGCTCATCTTCAGGAGAAACATGTTCAATTAAGGCGTTTTCAATACGGGGATCAAACCAAGTGGGTTTTGTCATAATAATTTTCTTTTCAGCTTTATCTTTACAGTTGTTGCCACTGAGGATTCTTCTTGCAAAGTGCATGGTATCGAGTATGCAAAGGGGCAAAGTCAGATAATAATTCTTCAACTTTAAGCTGTAAGGTTCAAACTAAAAGAAAAAGCACGGAGTTGATGACTATCAATGAGTACTTTTGATACCTAGTTTGGGTCTTACAGCGACAAGATGAATAATTAACGTAAAATGGATTCTAGTTCTAAAGATGCATCACTCTGTTCATCGCGGTACTTTACGATGAGTGCACAGGCCATATTTAAACCTTGCTCTTTCGCCCATTCACCTTTAACTGGTCGAGTACCAGGAACAACAACAGCACGCTCAGGAATTTCTGCACCTTTTTCTCGCATGACTTGATTAACACAATCATATACAGGTACTGATTTAGAAAGAGATACACCTGGAGCCAATACTGCACCCTTTTTAACAACTATACCTTCAACGACAACAACACCTGCACTTAAAAATGCTCCATCTTCAATAACTACTGGGCTAGCACCAATTGGCTCTAATACACCACCAATTTGAACAGCTGCTGATACATGAACATTTTTACCTATTTGCGCACACGAGCCGATTAACGCATGACTATCAACCATAGTGCCTGTATCAACAAATGCACCTACATTAATGTAAGCTGGTGGCATAATAATTACGCCTTCAGCAACGTAAGCACCTGCACGTACAGATGAACCACCAGGAACTAAACGCACACCATCTTCTGGTGTAAATTGACGAGCTGGTAAGTTATCTTTATCAACAAAACCTTGATAGTTATCATTAAAGGCAATGTTTTTACCTGCTTTAAAAGCCGCTAAAATACCTTGTTTTACTTCAATATTTGCATGCCAGTTACCAGCATCGTCTTGGTTTGCTGCACGTAAAGAACCTGATTCTAACTGTGCTAATACATCTTGCCAGTTCATTGTTTACTCCGCTTATCTGAAAAATTTTTATAGAAAATAAAGGGCACAAGCATTATTAAAGACACACTTAGTATGTGTTAATTTAATAAGGCAAAGTACATTGTGCGAAGAACTGGGCAATTACAAAGAAGAGCATAACAACAGCGGGGCTGGCATTTTAGCTTATATGCAAAGGCCAGAAGCTCCCCACTTAAAAAATCAATACAATTATTGATTAAAGTGACAGTTGTTGGGATTCAGCCCAGTGCTACCATAAAGCACACAACCGATAAATAACTTATCAAAATAGCCATTTATCTCGGCGTTAATCCCCCTCACTACTATCGACAGAGTTTGATCTCTGCTTTTGAATATATCAAAACAATAGTAATTACCTAGTTAACGCTCCTCTTCTGGCCCTATTAAAATTTAATGGTAATTAACCATTAAATTGGAATTAGGGACAGCGACTATTTAAGCATTTTTTTCACCTAGGTACAATTAACTTCCCGTAAATAACGCTATTCCCTTATACTTATTTACCGTAGAATATAACTATTATACTTTCTCCATTTATTACACTGTGTCTTGCCTTATGTCTTTGTCAAATCCTAGCCAAGTTTTATTACGTAATAGTGAATTACTGGTCGCTAAATCTCCCTTATTGATCAATTTACCTGAAGATGGCTTTATTGATGCCTACATTAATATCCATCAGCCAGATAGCATTCACTGCTTTAATACTAATTTCATTGACTATATGGGGATTACTAAAAAACACGGTTGCTCATCTAATAAGAAGCTTGTTCAAGCAACATTCGCTAGTACCTATCAAACAAAAATCTGCCATGATCTTGTTATCATAGCTTTTCCAAAAAGTAAGGCTGAATTAAGCTTCACTCTTGCGATTATTGCTCATTGCATCAACGAGACAACAAAAATATTGCTGGTCGGCGAGAAAAAAGGCGGCATTCAATCCGTAGAAAAACTGACCAAAAACATACTATCTTGCTGTCAAAAAGTCGATGCTGCACGCCACTGCCTGCTTTTTGTTGGTTTATTTCAGCCAGAAAGGTTGTCTGATACTTTCAATTTAAAAGACTGGTTTAAAAAATACCATATAAGGGTTGAAGGTATTGAGCTTACCATTGCTTCGCTCCCTGGGGTTTTCAGTCAACAAAAACTGGACGTAGGAACGGCACTATTGTTAAATAACTTGCCTGATATAATGGCAGGAAAAGTACTTGATTTTGGTTGTGGCGCAGGTGTTATTAGCTGTTTTATAGGTAAGAAATATGAGAATATCGATTTATCTCTACTTGATGTGAGCGCTTTAGCGTTAACTTCAGCGCAAGAAAGTTTAACTTTAAACGATCTATCAGGTAATGTATTCCCATCAAACAGTTTATCTGATGTGAAAGAGCAATATCAACATGTCGTTTCAAACCCTCCTTTTCATCAAGGGCTCAAAACACATTACCAAGCCAGTGAAGACTTTTTAGCTGGCATAAACAAGCGTCTCAGCAAGCAAGGGAATATCACGATAGTCGCCAATAGTTTTTTACGTTATCAGCCTATTATGCAAGAGCATATCGGTCATACTCATGTGATAACAAAAGACAAAGGGTTTACTATTTACCAAGCTCAGCTATCATCAAAGTAACAGAAGTCTAATTTATTGGGTACCATGCCACACTTAATCAACACAATGTCACTGCATAGTCGTTTAATACAAAGTATTATAGCGTTAACTACAGTAATTTTACTTGCGGTTTCCTTAAGCGTTATTTCTATAGTTGATGAAAAAGGTAATCAAGATCTTGCCAGTGAAACCCACGCATGGGCAAATATTTTAGCAATAAACAGTAACCGCTTTTTAACCAGCGACAATGATAATAGTCAAAGTAAACTTAAAAGTGAGCTTAAAAAATTAATTTCAACGCCTATTATAAATCGTATACATGTATATCGCTCAAATGAAGATGGTAGCATTGAGTTTTTTAGTAGCTACAATAAAAACCATACATTTCCAGCTATTGGCGATAAAATATCCGAAATTTCACAGTTAAGCACTCTTCAATATCTTGATGAGCACCTAGAGTTGATTGTAAAAATAACTCAAGATAAACAAACCTTAGGCTATTTATTCATTCAGACTAGCTTACTTGAAAAACAAAACTTTATCGAAAAACTCCGCTATATAGCGCTTGGTTTTTTAGTCGTTTCTCTTGTGCTTTCTTTTGGTGTTTCGCAGTGGTTATTTAATAAAACCAACCAACCCATAGTCAAATTAATCGAAGAAATTGGGCAGATAACACAGAGTAAAAACTATCAGACTCAATTAGCCAGTCAGCCCTATAAAGAACTTGATATATTAGCTAAGAACATCAATGTATTATTGCAGCGTACTGGAAAGCATATTCACAGATTAATTGATGACCATCAATATGCCCTGTCTCAAAATCATGCGTTAGAGAATAGACTCAGTGCAAGAACGGATGCCTTAAAAGAATCAAACCAAGAGTTATTATCAACATTAGAAAAGTTACATGAATTTCAGGGACAGTTGGTAGAAACAGAAAAAATGGCCTCACTTGGTGATATGGTTGCAGGCATAGCTCACGAAGTTAATACGCCAATCGGATTAGGTGTAACGGCTTCAAGCTTATTAGCCGATAAATTGCACGAAATAAAAACGGCTTTTGACAATAAAACACTCAAATCTAGCCAACTAAAAAAATTCTTAACCGATAGTGATGAGAATGTAGCCATTATATTTCGTAATTTAGAACGTGCAGCTAAATTAATATCAAGTTTTAAAAAAGTGGCTGTCGACCAGTCGAGTGCAGAAATGCGTACTTTCAACGTTAAAGGTTTACTCGATGAAGTATTACTAACATTGTCAGCAAAACTGGTTTCAGCCAATGTGAGTATCTCTGTGATCTGCCCAGAGGATTTGTACGTTAATAGTAAACCTGGTCCTATCAATCAAATACTAATAAACCTGATACTAAACTCTATCTATCATGCGTTTGAAGGACGAGATAAAGGCGTTATAACGATTAGTATTATGAATTTAAGTGATCAACTACATATTAATTATAGTGATGATGGTATTGGTATTGATGACTCAATAAAAGCTAAAATATTTGACCCTTTCACCACCACTAAGCGAGGCAGTGGCGGTAGTGGTTTAGGCATGCATTTAGTTTATAATTTAGTAACTCAAGCATTAGATGGCCATATAGTACTTGAAAATGAATTTGAACATGGTGTAAATTTTGATATTACATTTCCAGTAGAGTTGGCAGCAACTTAATGAAATTATGGCTTTTAAAATGTATTTTTTATTTTAACTTGACTATAATAGTTAAATAATTGTAAATACTTTATAGATCCTTCACTCAATATAGCAATACCCATTAAAATATTAGGTAAACTCCAATATGCAAACTTATCAAATCTTAATTGTCGAAGATGAAGATGTCACCCGCTTTAACTTACGCAATTTATTTGAAGCAGAAGGTTACATTGTTTTCGAAGCTGTTGATGGCAATAGTATGGCTGAGCAGCTTAAAATAAATAGCATCAACCTGGTTATTATGGACATTAATTTACCAGGTAAAAATGGCTTACTATTAGCACGTGAATTAACTGTAAATAAAGATCTAGGTTTGATCTTCCTAACCGGCAGAGATAGCGACATTGATAAGATTCTAGGATTAGAAATTGGTGCTGATGATTATTTAACAAAACCATTTAACCCGCGTGAATTGACAATTAGAGCACGTAATATCTTAAGTCGTATAGGTCAAAGCAGCGCTGAGCCGACACAAAGCATAGTGAGCTTTAACCAATGGACACTAGATGGTAATTCTCGTCAAATGACAAGTCCTGAAGGTGAGATTATTGCAATTCCTCGTGGAGAATACCGAGCGTTAAGTTTACTTATAAAAAATGCAGGTAAGATCATTTCTCGTCAAGAATTAATTAAAGAAATGACCGGTCGAGATTTACGCTCTAATGACCGGACTGTTGATGTTACTATAAGACGATTGCGCAAGCACTTTGAATTAAATCCAAATACTCCTGAGCTTATTAATACCATTCACGGTGAAGGCTATCGCTTTGTTGGCTCTCTAGATTAGGTTATTTTCGCAGCCCTACTGATGCTGGGCTGCTACGACCCCCTCATTTAAAAAAGTTACTTTACTTACTTTCTAACCACTCTTTAAAAGCAAATATTGCTTGTTCATTAGATAGCTTTAACTCAGCTAATAATACCGCCTTTTTTTCTTTCGGTGCATCAAGCTTCTCTAATAACTTCAATTGACCATGTAATTGATGCATACCAACGCTCGCTGCAGCACCTTTCATTTTATGGCAATGCTCTTGCCAATCTGAAAATGAAGCATTTAATTGAGCATGCTCAATATCATGAAGATAAATTTCAGCTTGTTGACTATATAAAGCGAACATTTTTTCAACAATAGTTTTACCTAAACTATCAAAATAACCTTGAAGTAGCTCCAAATCTAAGTAATTACTTATTTGTTCACTTTGCACAGACACACCTTTCACAGTCAATAATATGGAATATCCATATATTACCTTAGTAATAAAAACCTGACAAACTTATTGATAAATAGAGGGAAATACACCTTAAAGCTATATAATTCATCTATAGATCAACAACAGTAATGATTACCATTAAAAAATAAGCTAGAATATGCGCCCTTAGATCTACTCTTCGTCTTATTGTAAGAAAACTTCGGAGATTAGTTAGTAACTATCGTTTAAAGTGGAGTCGAAATGTCGACATCAATGCCAGATATCGCCAATCATACAACAGCTCAAACCGAAGGTACTCTTGACTGGGTCGGTATGAGTAATATTGAAATGCCTATTATGGTCGCCTCTAAAGGCGAAAACGAGCGTATGGTCTCGGCTCATATTGATGCGTTTGTAAATTTAAAAGAAGCGCAAGCTAAAGGCATACATATGTCACGCCTTTATCTACTTATTGATGAATTATCTACCACTAATGTACTTAATTATCAAAGTCTAGTCAGTGTGCTTGATGGCTTTATAAGTTCTCATCAAGAGTTAAGTGATCAAGCTAAGGTACAGTTTAGCTTTGATTATCACTTACGGAGAAAATCATTAATTAGTGGTAAAGAAGGCTGGAAGGCTTACCCCGTGATACTTACTGGCTTACTAAATAAGGGTAACCTCACTATTGAGTTGACCATTGATGTGCCTTATTCTTCTACTTGTCCGTGTTCAGCAGCCCTTGCTAGGCAATTGATACAGAAAGCTTTTCAGGACAAATTTTCTCAGCAGAGTGAATTAGCATTAACAGATATTCATGACTGGTTAGGTACAACAGAAGGCATTGTGGCTACCCCTCATTCACAACGTTCTGTTGCTCAAGTGAAAGTAAAGTTAAATTCAACGGTTAATGACTTTCCTATCACTGAATTAGTCGACCTCATTGAAGATTCATTGCAAACACCAGTGCAAGCAGCAGTTAAGCGTGAAGATGAACAAGAATTTGCTCGCCTTAATGGTCAAAATTTGATGTTTTGTGAAGACGCCGCACGTCGTTTACAACACAGCATGAATCAAGCAGAACATTTTGATGACTTCTGGCTGCGTATCAACCATTTGGAATCACTCCATGCCCATGATGCTGTCAGTGTCACTACAAAAGGTGTTGACGGTGGCTATCAGCCATAACAAAACCCCAGCCTTATAGCATAAAAGCCAATAGTGATTTATCTCTATTGGCTTTTTTGTTTTTAGCCCTTTAATTTAGTCTTTTTAATAAAACACCCTATAAATTGAATAAATATTGAATATTTCTTCATGACATAGCCCCCCTACAAATGTAATTTTATTTCATAAAATTTCATTATGTGAAAATCAAACCCGTTCACAAAAACACAAAACACTGTAGTTACAATAACATACAACAATCGCATTTCATTTTTTCGTTACACACCATTACAAACATGTAAATTAATTACGAGCAAAAGCTCTATTTTAATTGACGTTTGGCTAATAACTGAGTAATGTTCAATGTCCACTTACTTAATAAGTAGAGTAATTATGCATTTTTTCCATGCCTTTATTCTTCTTTTACTGTCCTGTGAGTAAGTTGGCTTATTATTTAGGAGAAAAGAATGCAGCTTTATGATCATAGCGTCCAAAAAGACAACTGTGGCTTCGGTTTAATCGCCCACCAACAGGGTGAAACCAGTCACAAACTAATTAAGACAGCTATTTCCGCTTTAGATCGTATGCAACATCGTGGTGGTATTGCCAGCGATGGTAAAACAGGTGACGGTTGTGGCTTATTATTACAAAAACCAGACAGCTTTTTTCGCGCTGTTGCCGCAGATAATAATTGGAAATTAGGTAAAAAGTATGCCGTTGGCATGATTTTCCTAAGCCCAGATCCTATTGAAGCTGCACTGTCTAAAAAAGTTTTAGAAGAAGAGTTAGCCAATGAGAGCCTAACTTTGATCGGCTGGCGCACCGTACCTACTGATACATCGGTACTTGGTGAAATAGCTATAGGTAATTTACCAACAATAGAGCAAGTATTTGTTGATGCTCCTCCAGGATGGAGAAATCTAGAACTAGAACGCCGCTTATACATGGCGCGTCGTCGTGCTGAAAAACGCATAACTGACGAACGATTTTATGTAGCGAGTTTGTCGTGTTTAGTAACAATCTACAAAGGCTTGATGATGCCTGTAGATTTACCTAATTTTTACCTCGATTTAGCTGATATAAGAATGCAAAGTGCTATTTGTGTATTCCATCAGCGCTTTTCAACGAATACCTCACCACAGTGGCATTTAGCACAACCATTTCGCTATTTAGCGCACAACGGTGAAATCAATACCATTAATGGTAACCGACAATGGAGTCGAGCGAGAACCCATCGCTTCAAATCACCGTTATTACCTGACCTACAAGATGCAGCACCTTTTGTTGGTCAAAAAGGCTCTGATTCATCATCTTTAGATAATATGCTTGAGCTATTTTTAGCCGGCGGTATGGATTTATACCGTGCAATGCGTTTATTGATGCCACCTGCATGGCAAAACAGCCCATTAATGGACGATGATTTACGTGCCTTCTATGAATTCAATTCTATGCACATGGAGCCGTGGGATGGTCCTGCTGGTGTCGTAATGACTAACGGTCGCCATGTAGCTTGTAACCTCGATAGAAATGGATTACGCCCTGCCCGTTATGTGATCACACGCAATGGCTTTATAACCCTCGCATCTGAAGTGGGTATTTGGGATTATGGCGAAGATGAAGTCGTAGAAAAAGGCCGTGTTGGTCCTGGTGAAATGCTCGCCATTGATACTTACACAGGTAAAATATCTCATTCATGTGATATAGATAACGACCTTAAAGAACGTCATCCGTATAGAGAATGGTTAAATAAGAATATTCGTCACCTAGTACCGTTTGACCAACTCGAAGCTAACTTGATTGGTCAACGTGTCTTTACTGATACCGAGATGAGTCAGTACCACAAAATGTTTAATTATAGCTATGAAGAAATTCAGCAAGTAATTAGAACATTGGCTGAGAATGGCCAGGAAGCGACAGGTTCCATGGGTGATGATACGCCTATGGCTGTGCTTTCAAGTAAAACACGTACCCTATACGATTATTTCCGTCAGCAATTCGCACAGGTAACAAACCCACCAATCGATCCATTACGTGAACGTTATGTAATGTCACTTGGTACCTGTATTGGCCGTGAGCATAACGTATTTAACGAAACGTCTGGTCATGCTGACCGTATGTTATTTTCAACACCTGTACTTATGTATACCGGTTTGAAACAGCTACGTGATTTAGACCCAGAGCACTATCGCTCAGATACTTTAACATTAAGCTATAAAGCAGAAGAAGGCTTAGAAGCAGCCATAAGACGTTTGTGTGACGAAGCAGATTCACTTGTTCGCAACAGTGCCACTGTAATATTAGTTTTATCGGATAGAGATATCCAACCTGGATTACTCATAGTTCCTGCAGCAATGGCCGTCGGTGCAATACAAAAACGTTTGGTTGATCAACAGTTACGTTGTGACTCAAACATTATTGTTGAAACAGGCTCAGTGCGTGACTCACATCAATACGCTGTATTGCTTGGCCTAGGCGCCACAGCGATATATCCGTATTTGGCATTTGAAACGATTGAGCAGTTAGTTGAACAAGGGCAAATTAATTTATCTGCTCGTGATGCAATCGTTAACTACCGAGAAGGTATCAATAAAGGCTTATTGAAAATACTCTCTAAAATGGGCATTTCAACAATCGCCAGCTACCGTTGTGCCGGATTATTTGAAGTTATTGGCTTAAATGAAGACATCATGTCGCTTTGTTTTAGCGATTTACCAAGTCGTATTAAAGGTGCTGATTTTGATGATATTCAACAAGATGCAGTTAACCTAACGCGAAAAGCATTTTTACCTCATCAAAAAGTGAACCATGGCGGCTTATTAAAGTATGTTCATGGTGGTGAATACCATGCCTTTAACCCAAATGTGGTTAACTACTTGCAGCGTGCTGTTCAAAATGGTGATTATAACGACTACCGAACTTTTGCTGATGAAGTGAACGATCGCCCTATCGCCACTATTCGTGATTTATTAAAACTTAAAGACGACTGTCAACCTGTTACACTCGATCAAGTCGAGTCTGAAGGTGAAATGTTCAAACGTTTCGATAGCGCAGCTATGTCAATTGGTGCGCTTAGTCCAGAAGCACATGAAGCTCTTGCTATTGCAATGAATCGCTTAGGTGGGTTTTCAAACTCTGGAGAAGGTGGTGAAGATGAACGCCGTTTTGGTACGGTTAAAAACTCTCGTATTAAGCAAATTGCGTCGGGACGTTTTGGTGTAACCCCACATTACTTAGTTAATGCTGATGTTTTACAAATAAAAGTAGCACAAGGTGCTAAACCGGGTGAAGGCGGACAATTACCGGGTGATAAAGTATCACCACTGATTGCTAAATTACGTTATTCCGTACCAGGTGTGACGTTAATTTCACCACCTCCGCATCATGATATTTATTCAATCGAAGATTTAGCTCAGCTGATTTTTGACTTAAAACAAGTTAATCCGAAAGCGGTTATTTCAGTTAAATTAGTTTCTGGCCCTGGCGTTGGTACAATAGCTTCTGGTGTTGCTAAAGCGTATGCCGACTTCATTACCATTTCTGGTTACGACGGTGGTACTGCTGCCAGCCCACTGACCTCAGTTAAGTATGCTGGCTGTCCTTGGGAGCTAGGTTTAGCTGAAGCACATCAATCATTAGTAACCAATGGCTTACGTCATAAAGTACGACTGCAAGTTGATGGTGGTTTAAAAACAGGTGTAGATATTGTTAAAGCCGCAATTTTAGGTGCAGAAAGCTTCGGCTTTGGTACTGCTCCTATGGTTGCTTTAGGTTGTAAATTCTTACGTATTTGTCATCTAAATAACTGTGCTACGGGTGTAGCGACTCAAGATGAAGTTTTACGTGAGCAATTCTTTAAAGGCTTACCTGATCAAGTAATGAATTATTTTAAATTCATTGCTCGTGATGTCCGTGAAATACTTGCTCGTTTAGGCGTAGCAAGCTTAACTGACATTATCGGCAGAACTGATTTGTTAACTCAAATTGATGGCCTTACTTCTAAACAAAGTAAACTGGATTTATCACCTATTATTGCGCCTGTAGTTGCCGGTGAAAATACCGCACTTCATCAAACTGAAGAAAACACAGCATTCGATAAAGGACAGCTAAACCAGGATATTTTAGCCGCAGCTAGTGAGGCTGTTGCTCATAGTAAAGGTGGTGAATACCGCTTTACTATACAAAATACTGACCGATCTGTTGGTGCGTCTTTATCAGGTGAAATTGCCCGTCATCATGGCGATCAAGGCATGGCAGCCACTCCTATAACACTGCATTTATCAGGTACCGCAGGACAAAGTTTTGGTGTCTGGAATGCCGGTGGCTTGAACATGATTTTAACCGGCGATGCCAATGATTATGTTGGTAAAGGTATGGCTGGCGGTAAACTTACTATTAAAGCGCCTGTTGGTGTCGATTACTCTAGTCATGAAACGATGATCATGGGTAATACATGTCTTTATGGTGCTACTGGCGGTAAATTATTCTCATCAGGCCGCGCAGGTGAGCGTTTTGCTGTACGTAACTCTGGTTGTCATGCTGTCGTCGAAGGCACGGGTGATCATGCCTGTGAGTATATGACTGGCGGTATTGTTACTATCTTAGGTGATATTGGCGTTAACTTTGGTGCCGGCATGACCGGTGGTTTCGCTTATGTATTAGATGAAGCAGGTGATTTAGATGTTCGCTTGAATAAAGAATCTATCGAAATGCTTGCGATTGAAGACTTAACCATTCACCAAGAGCATTTACGCGGTATTATCAATCAACACTTTGAAGAAACGGGTAGCTTACGTGCTCAAGATATACTTCATGATTTTGATAAATATGCCCCATTATTTAAATTAATCAAGCCAACAGCTACTGATGTTAAAACCCTATTAGGTCATCGTAGTCGTTCAAGTGCCGAACTTCGCGTACAAGCACAATAATTGATAAGTATTAAGGATTAAAATAATGAGTAAAAATGTTTATCAATTTATTGATGTAAAACGAATAGACCCTGCTAAAAAATCGATCGAAGAGCGTAAAATTAACTTCGTTGAAATTTATCAGCCATTAGGTAATGAACAAAGTGCTGGTCAAGCGGATCGTTGTCTTGATTGCGGTAACCCATACTGTGAATTTAAATGCCCAGTGCATAATTACATTCCACAGTGGCTTGAACTAGTGACTGAAAATCGTATATTTGAAGCCGCTGATTTATGTCATGAAACTAACAGCCTACCAGAGATGTGTGGCCGAGTTTGTCCACAAGATAGATTATGTGAATCTGCTTGTACGTTAAATGATGAGTTTGGTGCGGTAACCATAGGTAATATCGAAAAACATATTACTGACACGGCCATTGCACAGGGTTGGAAACCTGATTTATCACACGTCGTTAAAACAGGAAAGCGCGTTGCTGTTATTGGTGCTGGCCCTGCTGGTATTGCTTGTGCAGACGTATTAACCCGTAATGGAGTTGATGTTGTTGTTTATGATAGACACGCACAAATTGGTGGTTTACTTACTTTTGGTATTCCGTCATTTAAGCTAGAAAAAGAAGTAATACAAACACGTCGTGAAATCCTAGAAGGCATGGGTATAGAGTTTCGTTTAAACATGAACGTCGGTACCGATATAAGCTTCCAAGAGATTAGCGACGAGTATGACGCTGTTTTCTTAGCACTAGGTACCTACAAAGATATGAGTGGTGGTTTTGCCAACGAAGGTGCACAAGGCGTTTATAACGCTTTAGACTTCTTAATTGGTAATACGCAAAACTTAATGGGCATCACTGCAGCAGATAATGCCCAAGTTAAACCTTATGTCAATTTCAAAGATAAAAAAGTGGTTGTTTTGGGCGGTGGCGATACAGCTATGGATTGTGTTCGTACTTCCATCAGACAAGACGCAACGACTGTAACCTGTGCATACCGACGTGATGAAGCCAATATGCCCGGCTCTCCTCGTGAAGTTCAAAATGCCAAAGAAGAAGGTGTTAATTTTGAATTTAATCTTCAGCCGCTTGATATTGCGGTAGACGAACAAGGTATTGCTGTCGGTGTTACGTTTGTTAAAACACAACTTGGCGCTGCTGATGCTAACGGCAGACGTAATCCTGAGCCTATCGCTGGTAGTGAGTTTGTCATGGAAGCTGATGCTGTTGTTATCGCTTTCGGCTTTTTACCAAGCCCGCCACAATGGATGGTTGACGCTGGAGTAGAATTAGACTCTCGCGGCCGTGTTGTTGCTGTAGATAGTTCTGCCTTTGCACTGCAAACAACGAAACAGAATGTTTTCGCCGGTGGTGATATGGTGTTAGGCTCAGACCTTGTTGTAACGGCTATTGACCAAGGTCGTAAAGCTGCTATGGGTATCTTAGACTTTGTCACTCAATAACGCTGAGTTAGCTAGCTTGTGACCTTAAGCGAAACAGCCTTAGTAAAAAGGCAGTTTGATAAATAGAAAAAGCTGTACGCTAATAACGTACAGCTTTTTATTACTCAATTTTCGACAATTAAAGCCAACAACTAGGGTTATACCAAATTGATTAAGTTCTTTCCCACTCAGCGAGAATTAAAGGGTTTAGAGGCAAGGTATTGATTGAAGAGAAAGGTTATTCCCTTATCAAAATCAATGACGCAGCATATGACCCCTTCAAACTCGCCTCTTGGGAGCTCATTGATAAACTGATAACATCACAAAATGAATGAAATATAGCATAACTATGTTTAACAAATTTTGCTTGTTTTAAGCTCATCAATGTAGCTCTGAGTAGGGAAGAAATTTAATCAAATTGGTATTATTTAGCTATACGCTCATAAATACAAAAATCTAGCTGATGGGCATTCTTTTCATCACTGTCTCTGACATCACTATCAATCTTTTTCCAACTACCGTCGTCATAATGAGGGAATCGAGTATCACCATCAATATCCGCCTTTATATGGGTGATATAAAGCCTTTGTGCTGCTGGTAGACAATGTTTGTAGATTGCACCACCGCCAATCACCATAATTTCCTCAACACCTTCGCTACCATCAGAGCCATCAACTAATGCAATCGCTTGCTCGATAGAAGTAACAGTATCGATACCATCAGCTTGGTAACTCTCATCGCGGGATATAACGATATTACGACGCCCTGGTAATGGCCTACCAATCGATTCATAGGTTTTACGTCCCATGATAATAGGCTTACCTAGGGTAACTTTTTTAAAATAGGCTAAATCGGCTGGTAAGTGCCATGGCATATCATTATCTTTGCCAATAATATTATTATCCGCTGTCGCAACTATCATAGATAAAATGGTCATACAAAACTCTCAAAGTTATACCAATCGGGTTAGTTAACTGAGCACTTAGCGAGAATTAAAAGGCTTAGAGGCAAGGCATTGATTGAAGAGAATGGTTATTCCCTTGTCAAAATCAATAACGCCGCATGTAAGCCTTTACCTTTTATTAGGTACTCGCTCTTTGAGAACTCAGTAGCAAACTGATAACTTCACAGAATGACTAAAATATAGAATAACTATGTTTAACACATTTTGTTTGTTCTAAGCTCGCTACTGTAGTTCTAAGTTGGTCAGTTAATTAATCCTTTTGGTTTTATTTCCGTGTACACGAAAAAAGGGTAAAAAAAAGCACTTGTTTATACAAATAAACAAGTGCTAAATATCAATATGACTTACTATTGGCGATATTCTACTTCAACGTCGTAGTCATCTTCGTCCCAATCATCATCATCTAAGTCATCATCTAGTGTATGAGCTGCAATAGTTTCTTCGTGATAGGTATCCCATTTAAACTCAACAGTTTTACCATCAATCACTTCTTCTTCTTCAGGCGGTAATTCTTCAATAAAAGTCATCACTTTCTGTGTTAACTCTTTGGTACCTGAACGATTAAATGCTGAAATACTATGCACCTGACCTTCCCAACCAAGACCTTCTAAGATTCTGTCGGTAATTTCTTTCGCTTCTTCTTCAAGTACTAAATCAAGTTTATTGAAAACAACCCAGCGAGGCTTTCCTGCGAGTTTTTCATTATGCTGCTCTAACTCACTGATAATTACTTTAGCATTTTCTAATGGATCTGAGCCATCTACCGGCATAATATCAATGACGTGCAACAAGATACGACAACGTTCAAGATGTTTTAAGAACTGTGTTCCTAAACCTGCGCCGTCTGCTGCACCTTCGATGATACCGGGGATATCAGCAATAACAAAACTACGCTGTGTATCTAAACGAACTACACCTAAATTAGGTACTAGCGTAGTAAATGGATAATCAGCAACTTTCGGTGTTGCCGCAGAAACACTGCGTATTAACGTCGATTTACCTGCATTAGGTAAACCTAATAGACCAACATCAGCAAGTAACAACAACTCTAATTTAAGGTTACGGATTTCACCTGGCGTGCCATCAGTTCTTTGACGAGGTGAGCGGTTGGTACTACTTTTAAAACGTAAGTTGCCTAAACCATGCCAGCCGCCTTTAGCAACAAGCATTTTTTGGCCTTTATGGGTTAAATCGCCAATTTGCTCACCGGTATCTTGATCGACAGCACGAGTACCAACAGGTACTTTAAGCACTAAATCATCAGAGCCTTTACCTGTACAATTCTGAGGTTGACCATTTTGACCACGCTTAGCACGATGAAAACGCTCAAAACGGTAATCGATTAAGGTATTCAGACCTTCATCTGCGATTAAATAAACATCACCGCCATCACCGCCATCACCACCATTAGGGCCGCCATACTCAATAAATTTTTCTTTACGGAAACTGACACAGCCGTTGCCGCCATCACCCGCTTCAACTCTGATCTCAGCTTCATCAACAAATTTCATGGAATCTCAATAACCCTAATATGGTAAGTCTTTTACAATTACCGCTAGTATAAACTATTTCATACCAAACGGAGAGAGTAATTTTTCAGCTTAGAGCTAAGTTGGCAAGCTTAGAACAAACAAAATTTGTTAAACATAGTTATTCTATATTTCAAAAATTTTGTGCCGTTATCAGTTTGCCAACTAGCTCCCTACGGGCGAGTTTAAAAAGTTTATATACTGCGTCATTGATTTTGACAATGACGCTGCATGGATGCTGCTTATTAGAGAATGCAGGAGCATATTCTCCTGAACAACCATTCTCTGCAATCAATTCCTTGTCTTTAAGCTTTTTAATTATCGCTAAGTGTTAAATTACTTACTCCGATTGGTATTACCCGACTAAAAATTATTCTTAGTCATACCAAGTCTAATAAGTATATTCTCACTCAATGAAAATATAAAAATTTAATAGAATCGGTGTATTTCAAAAAAAAACTAAAAAAAAACCTCGCTATGAAGCGAGGTTTTTTAGAATGATAAGTTATTATTAGTCAGCGATAATGCTAACAAACTTACGACTCTTTGGACCTTTAACTTCAAATTGTACTTTACCGTCAGATAAAGCAAATAAAGTATGATCTTTACCGATACCCATGTTGCTACCAGCGTGGAAACGAGTACCACGTTGACGAACAATAATGTTACCAGCTAAAACAGATTCACCACCAAAGCGTTTAACACCTAGGCGTTTTGCTTCTGAATCGCGACCATTTCGTGTACTACCTGCAGCTTTCTTATGTGCCATGTTAAATGCTCCTAATTAGCCGTTAATACCAGTAATTTTCACTTCAGTGAACCATTGACGATGGCCCGCTTGCTTACGTGAATGCTTACGACGTTTAAATTTAACGA